>Ga0153920_1000104_pt1 | contig 32342 bp, 24 predicted proteins | sample TSNJ004MetaG_FD_104713 | JGI IMG/M metagenome (GOLD analysis project Ga0153920, IMG submission 104713) | Attine ant fungus gardens microbial communities from New Jersey, USA - TSNJ004 MetaG | ecosystem: Host-associated > Fungi > Mycelium > Unclassified | place: USA: New Jersey, Brendon T. Byrne...
ACTATAAATAGTAAGAAATGATTCGATAATGAAATTCGATGTTTTTCAACATGAATTTTTACATATCTAACTCAGTTCCAGATGGATATCACGTTTTCTGGACACAAGAAATTTTACGCCCTCCTCTGAACGCCTATTTCAAAGTGGTTTGAAAGTTAGTCAAAGTGAATTTATTAACCTGGCTATATAAATACATATAATTCCACACAGAGTATTTCTTAGTTTACACAAAATGAATCTTGTCCCTTCATCTTCACCCAACTTTCTTAACATATAATACCTTTATCATATCATATTTTAGCAGGCTTTAATAGACAAAAACGGAAAATTGCGGAAGAACCCATTCCGACCGGCATATGCAGTCTACAATTATGTCCATTTTGGTCTGCAATTTTGGGTACTTTTATCATACAATAAACACTTTGGTATTGCTACTTTAAAATATCTGCTATTGCATCTGCTATTATTACTGCTTCATCAGTATTATTATATTTTCCAAGAGACACTCTAATTGTACCGTTTATATATTCTGGTTTTATTTGCATAGCTTTCAATACATGTGAACCTACTGTTTGTTTTGAATTACATGCAGCTCCCGTTGATACATATATTTTTTTCAAATCCAATCTGTGCATGAGCATCTCGCCTTCAGCATTTCTAAATGATACACTAACCACACCCGGTAATGATACTTCAGCTCCATTTCTTATATAATCAATGCCTTTATTGCTCAATTTATTAAGAAACACAGATACCACTTCATTAGTATGTTCTATATTTCTATCCATATTTTTACAATTATTTTCTAGAGCAACAGACATCGCAACAATTCCAGCTACATTCTCCGTACCAGCTCTTTTCCTTTTTTCTTGCACACCACCAGTCAATAACGAAGAAGTTGTAACTCCATCCCTAATATATACAAAGCCCGTACCCTTACAACCATTGAACTTATGTGCTGATGCTGTTAAAAAATCAACTCCCAATCTGTTTACATCTACAGGTATATGTCCTACTGCTTGTACTGCATCTGTATGAAAAAAAATATCATGTGCATGTGCTACATTAGTCAATGCAGCAATATTTTGTATAGTACCTACTTCGTTATTTGCTAACATTATGGATACCAATACCGTATCTTGTCTTATTGCCTTCTTCAATGCCTCTGATTCAACTTGCCCAAATTTATTTACTGGAAGATATGTTACAGTAAACCCATGTTCTTCAAGGAAATGACATGATTCTAATATAGCATGATGCTCAATACAGGAAGTAATAATATGCTTCTTATTCACATCATGATATTGCATACTTTTTAATATCCAATTATCCCCCTCTGTACCACCAGATGTAAAATAGATTTCATTAGCCTCTGCACCTATGCATTCTGAGATTTTGTATCGAGCTTCTTTTATTACCTTTGATGAAGATCGAGAAAAAGAATACTTTGCAGATGGATTTCCATACTCCTCAAGAAGAAACCTTTTCATCGCTTCAAAAGCATCAATATCCAATTTTGTTGTCGCAGCATTGTCTGCATAAATTATTCCATTCTTCATTTCTTTCTCCATTACTTAAAAAGTGTACAACCTTGTTCTCTAAATTCTTCAATCTTTTCCTCTAATTCTTCATCTGTAACATCAAGATACTCTGCCAAACATACTATACAAAAAAAGTTCTCAAATTCAGTACCCAATAACTTTTTATTAATTCCAATTGTATCTTTGGACAGATTCTCTATGCCACAAGAGACGCATCTATTCTTCATACTCTGACACATCCCTTATCGTAAATTTAGGCACATTCTTTCCCTTAAATTCTGAATCCAATATACCAAGCTGTATCTTGATTATTCCACGCATCTTCGCCGCTGGTCTAAGACAATACTTATTAAAATTTTTTGCAGTAATATCATAAATACTTCTTACATTAGGAAATAAAAGTTTCAAATACGCAGTACTTATACGTTTCACTGCCTCCGTATCTCTTGTATCTGAATGCTCAGGAACTTCAATTAACTGGTCAACAATAGCTCTGTAACTAGCATCCTCGCGAAGCAAGTGCATAATCGTGCAAAAATACTCTGAATTTAATGCCCAATCAGCAATTTTTAGATCATCATGCATGCGAGGGATATCCCATCCTTTTATAAAACCATGAAATCTGTCAATTAATGCACTTTCATGGAATACATTAGGGAGCTCATCCAACATATTCTGATATTCATCCATATTTTCTTGTTTAATATTACCTAGTAAGATAATACCCGCCTCAGCTGTACCTGCATAATTACCTACTGTAAATACACCTGATTCCATGTATCCTTTCATTGCAGCACGCATTTCATCAACATCCGTAAATGAAATAGTCTGCACTTCATCAAGAGCAATGAAATCATTATTACATACAAGACCCTGTGAACGTCTAGCTATATCATAGAACATTTTTGCTCTAGACATTACACCGCCTGAAGATAACCATCCAAATTTACTCACACGTCCAAACAAATATGATTTACCCGTTCCTTTTGGGGCAAGCTCAATTAAATTTAAACGTTTCTCATTAAAAGGAAGAAGCCTTGTAAGCATAGTCAATTTTTGTGTCTCACTTTCATATCCTTCTGCATTATAATCGATAGCACCCAACAAAACATCAATCCACTCTTCAATCGTAAACTCTGAACGCATATCTTTATAGTAATCCAAATCAATGGTATATGGGCAAAAATCAATAAATTTAGTTAGCTTAATTTTTCCAGACAAATGTAAATCTTCGTCTGGCATACGATAACCAAGTTCTATTACTCCCCAAGTTTCTTTTCCCTTTACAAGTTGTTCTTTGCACTCATCCCATACAGATGACTCAATGACAGTCTCCTTGTATGACAATCCAAACTCTGGTAAATAGAAGGAAATCTCTTGGGTTTTAATATCAATATCTGCAGAAATTTTAGTGAGCATTCTTACTCTTTCATTCTCATAAACAATGCGATTTTTAATACTAACCCAATCATCTTTACTTGGAATAAATTCTTTTATAAAATTTGAAACTTCCTCAATATCATAATCTCCATTTTCATCTTCAAACTTCTTCAAAAGCCAATCTCTCATAAATGAAGGTAAACTTAATGAAGAAAAGAAATTGCTCTTTTTCAAGTCCTTATAGACTACCATTTCGTCAAAGCACTCACACAACTTGTTTCTCAATGATGCATTCGGCATAATTCCACCTCTTCCTTATCTTTTATAAGAAATCTTTTTCCGCAAAACCTTCTTTTTCTACACGGATTTTAATTCCCTTTGCAATAATATTATTATTTGAATAAATATCTACGGTATATGTCCCTGCCTTCCTTATTTCTGTCATCTTCACTTTAAACATATGATCATCCGTTTTAGCGCCAGTATAAAACTTTCCATTTACGCACAAAGACACCTCGGAAACAATGACATTGGTAAAGACCTCTATTTCGGCTTTCTTTCTCATACTTACCTTAATGGTAAGCGGAGATAAGACAACTTCAATATCCATTTTCTTCTGTAATTCAATAATTGGCACAACTACCTCTTCTAGTGTCGCACCACCATGTGTTTCCACACTTGCTACTCTTCCACCCTTAAAGCGATCATAACTTGCAAGTACATAATAATCGCCTTCCTGTATTGCATAAGGAATATCTGGTAAACTCTCATAATATGCACAACATCTTCCACCATGAGTTCCTTTTGAATCCACATTGAGATCAAATGTCTCATTGTTTATTACCGCCAATCTACTAGCTCCATGATCAGAAACTACTATCGCCTTTGAACATTCTCCAGACATAATTTTGCAACTAACCTTTTCTAAAAATTCGCTAATAATCTCTAGTTCTCTTGAAAGATGTATCGGGTATTTTTGTTTCTGATAATCAAAATCTTCTTTTCCATGGTGCAGTATTTCATCCAACTCCTTAATCGACACAACTTTCGAAGAATCGAACCCCTGCAAAAATTCTTTATTTAAAGAAGTGATAGATGGTAAATTGCAATGACATACCGTAACTTGTGCTAATAGTCCCAAATCTTTACACTTTTCCATAATATACCCAAGGAATTCTACACCTAATGCATCCACAAAATATAGCAAGGATTCATCCTTTTTTACATCCTCTATTTTCTCACTTCTATATGGCAATTTTGCAAGATACTCTCTGTTTTCTGCATTCTTCCTTACAAGTTTCAAAAAATCCGGATACAATCGGTTTGTAACTTTTTGAAACTTATAATCTTGAAAATAATCATCCAATAGTGAAATACCAAAATGATAGTCACTTAAATAGGCTGCCAAATCTGGATATACATTATTTAGTGCATCCATAATTTCCTTTTTATTATAATTATATTTGGATAGACATTCAATTATCTTAGTCTTTTCAATACTGGTATTGTCCGTTAAATAGTAAATGGCATTTTTACCATTTATCTCTGTAAAACTGCAATAGTCAACAATTCTACTCATATCTACAGCAATACTCTTCAGCAAACTTTTACGTTCTTCGTAAAAATTCCAGTAATTTTCTTCATTGATTTCCTTGTCCAGAATACCTCTATATATATTAGTGTGAAATTCAGACAAATTATGAGCTTTATCAGCTGCTCTTTGTAATGTACTATTCTTCGAACCATTTATCTTTATGCCTATAAAGAACAACCACTTTTCAAAATTATCAAAGTTATTCCATTTAGAAAAAACATACTCAAATAGATTACTATTACCCAATGTTTTATCTAATACTCGATCAAGACTCTTCTCCTTACTCAGTTTTTCCAATAAGTATGACCATTCTTCTGCCGTTCCATTTTCCGCAGAAAGCATTGATACAAAACTGTAATTATATAGTCCAAATACATCATATACAGATACTACATCCTTAATATTAAGCATTGACTCGGGAAAATCACTTTTATGTTTCTTAGTAATTACCAATATTTTATATGTATCATTTTTTTCCAAACTAACTAAAGCTTCCCTAAATCCTCTAAGACCGCCATTATCTATCCCTAGATTATCATCAACAAATATTAATTGCTGTGCCACACTTCTATCCCCGTCTACATGATAAATCTGTCTTTCTAATCTTAAATCCTGCTGACAAACAGTTTCCAAATAACTTTCCACTTGATAGCATACAACTACCACTTTATTGGGAACTGAAGTCCCCAATAAAGTAAAAATGCCTCGATTTAGTTTTTCATCACCAATCAGCTTTAAATACTGACAAAATCCAATAAGGTATACATTTTCCGATATATTTACTAGTTCATTATTAACTTCATCCATATTTGGTTCAAAATCATCAGCTCGGCAATAATCAGAAACCTTTAACACTACCATATACTGATTCAGCACTGAAACAATGTCCTGATAATCCTTTTGGTTATTGACATTTACTAGTAATGGCTTACTCAGATTATCTGAATTCAAATATTTCTTGAGTTTTACCTCAAAACCGTCTATCGAATATTTTTTCAACACCAGCCATTACCTCCTACTGTTTATCTTTGATAATTTCAATACCAACTAACATATTGTCTTTAATCAATCTCTTCAAATACTCCTTTAAGTGAGCTTCATCCATCTGGTCAATTAAAGCCAATGCCTGTGTACTTCCCTTAATATTGTACTCATGTTCTGCCAATGCTGCCAGCTTATTATCAACCTCTACACTTTGATACCAATCATAAGGTTCTGCCGAAATCTTATTGTTAAGATAATCTTTCACTTTCTGAATATCTGGAAGCATTACATCATAACCCTTTATGATATACTGTCTGAATGCAGCATCTCTAATATCCTCTTGTGCAAGTTTGTCAAAAAAAGACGCACTCTCAAAATACTCTAAAGCTTTATCGACAGCAGCTTTGTCAACCATATTTTTCTGAACTGCATTAAAGGCTTCTTTAGCCTTTGGTACCTCTTCTTGCTGAATCATGCACAAAATTGGCATTTTATATCTACTAGACCAATCTCTAGGTGTGGCTGTTCCAGTCTTATCTTTCCATAGATTCTTCAGTTTCACCTTCCCTTGATTTTCTTTGTACTCTGCTACAACATTACCTATAGTATTCAAATACTCTGATTTATCCTTTGTAAACATACCGTAGCTTACTTTGTTAAACACGTCTGATTTCTCTTCATCAGACAAATCATCTAATTCAAATGTACATGCTTTCTTAAAGTAATCTGCCTGGTTTTTGTAGAACTGCACAAACAAATCAAGCTGAGCATCTAATAATTCAAGAAATCTCTTTTTTTGTGAATCTAAAACAGTAGATGCCTTCTTTATCTGTACAAGCATGTCTAACAATGGCTGAACATCTTCAACATAAGCCTTTACTGCATCATATGAAACTTTAATATAGCCAATCTTCTCACACCATGTATGAATTGCTCCGGCAAAATTATCTACCTTGGAATTAATCTCATTACTCTTTGCAATTATCTTATACTCTAAGATGGTTTCTCTAATTTTCTGTTCTGCTGTGTCAATACTCCATACCCAGTTTGCTTCATCAGCATCAAACTTCTGTTTTACCACAGTTATATAAGAGCTATGGTCATTAATCTGCTCTGACAAACGAATTAACTCTCCACCATCAAACTGAGAAATATACTTTCTCATTCCACTCTTACAATTATCTCTTGTAACGAGTGTTGCTAGATCTTTTGCTGCATCTGGATTGCTCATACATAACTTACCAATTTCCAAAGTAAAATCAGACTCACTTCTATTACCTACAATATTATTACTATTTGCCATACCGGAATAATCATCAATTAAAGCATCAATAACATCTGGTGCGGTTGACAAAGGCACTGTATCTTTTATTGATTTCAAACACCAAATCGGGAAGCCCAATTCTTTCATCTTATTACAGGTTCTCAACCTAGTCTGATCCACTGATACACACTGATTAGATGGAATACCAAATATCTGTGCAGTAGCACTTACAAATACTCTAGCTTCTTCTGTCATTGTAACAATATATTTGTCTCTGTAATGAAGATTTGGTATAAGCTGTAATTTAATTACTTCTTCTACCATCTCTTTTAGCTTAAATATACTCATGCTGTCACTGTTCAATCCATCACTCCACTGATATTTGTCGCAAGCATACTCTTTTAGCAAGAATCCCATAACGAAAGCAGTTAAGTTACATGGCATAAAGCCATAAGGTGGTTGCTTTAGCATATTGTATACTGCTGTAATAGACACCTTGCCTTCATTTTCAAATGCCTTCTGGATTAATTCTTCAACCGTCAACTTAATTTTAACAATTTGACGATTTTTCACTTCAGAATGTTTCCAATATTCTTCTGCTTCGCCGGCCTCTTCAAATATTTTTTCCAACTTCGTGTTAGGATTGCTTGAACGGAATGTTCCTGCAACAGCCATATTCGCACCACATTCAACACCCTGTTTCAAAGAACTTGCCATAAACATATTGTCAATTACATGATACTGCTCCAAGCCCAAACTATATAAGTTAGTATCAATCTTCGTAAAATGTTCAATCAACGCATCATTGTTAACTACACGTTCACCTAATTGTTTATCGTGAGAATAAATCATAAACTCGCCAGCTAATATCCTTTCTTTCCATTTCTTTAAAATTTCTTTAGACAGATTTTCATACTGTGTTGCGAGAGAGTTGTCTTTTCCACGATGGTAACTACTATTAGCAAGATTCTCTATATATTGTTCAAATCCATCTCTTCCAAATGGTGTTAATGAAGCATCTACAAAATACATCTTATAAATATCATCTCGAACTACTTCCTTTATTGCTTTTGTTAATGCGGACCTTTCCTCATCACTTTTCGCAAAAGTAATTACCACCAGAATCTTGTTTTCAAAGCTAGCTTCCTGATTTCTAAGCATATTAATTGTGTTTTTAAAATTGTCCACTGTTGCTGCTTTAAATACATATCTTAATTTTAATGCACCTGGAAGAGTAATTGCATCCAACACTTCTCCTGTATTTACCAAAGACATAGTTGTTGTCTGCTTAGATAATTCTTCCTTATATTTTTCAATAGCAGCACTATCACCAGCACTAATCATTGCTGAGTACTGGAATTTGCCTTGTCCCATCGGCTTCTTGAACAAAATCTCATCACGTACTAATTTCTCTGCTATATGCTCTGCTGCTCCATTTTCCAAATCGGAACCATCATATGCATTGTTAACATTCTTATCGTTAGGTATAAACAACTCAACAGAATCTCCCACTTTCCGAGAAATTGCCTGTAACATCAAGATTGTTTTCAATACCTTCTTCTCTTCATCTGATAAATTCGACACATTCTGACGTGCATATGTATCCAAGATAGTTCTAATATCTGGAGATAAGTATTCCTTGCCTTTCTCATAGAAGAAATCCCACAACATATCTATTGTCAACAATGGGGCATCATCTTCCGGTCCATAATTATCAATGAACCACTGAAATCCCTTTACATCATCACCTCTATCATTTTTAATGAAGTCAAACATACTTCTTTGGTTGGAATTAAATGCAGAAGAAATATGCTTCAGTAATAATGCAGTATATGGATGAATTGGTAAAATGTCTACCAATTCTTTGTCAGTTATATGAGCATTAATTTTGACCAAAGCTCTTGAATCTTTTAATCTGTCATTCAAATCATCTGCAGCAACATTCCACTCATCAAGCAATACTGAGTCTTTTGTTTTTTCCATCGCTGCACCAATAAGTTGAAATGCCATGTTCTCAGGTAATTCAATCTTACAAGTAGGCTCAACAAATCGATTCAAAATCTTCTTTTTATCTGCATCAGTATCACTAAACAGAGCCGCACTCTTATGTGTAACAATTGTCAAATAGAATGAATCAGTAGCACTAATCTCTGCAATCGCCTGAAAACCCGTCAACGCATTTCTATTATGCATAAAATACTCTGTAAACTCATCCCAAATGAACACGATAGCCTTCAAATCATTCTCTACGATAATACTTCTAATCCATGCAATTAATCCCGGTATATCCAACTTCAAAGCAGATATACCTTCTTCGTCAGCTACATAAAAAATTTTGTTCATCAATGAAATGATACTTACTTCAGCTAAATCATTCAATTTTTCAATAATACTATCAACCGTATCTCCTGAAAAACTTGTTTCATATCTTCCCTTTATCAATTCATCAAAGAATTTCTTATGAGCATCATCACTCAACCAAGTAATAACAGCATTTTTAAGAGCAACTTCACCCTTGTTATGAATTCCTCTCTTGGTTAATTCATTTGTTATACTTTCCTGTATTGCAATAATAAGGTCTCTATCGTTATAGATTGATGAAGAGCCATATCTATGCACAGTCAATATTTCACCCTGATTCTTTACACCTTGAAACTTATTGTATAAATCCATTGAAAGAGAATATCTCTCAAAATACTCTTTCATCTCCGCTTCTGTTGCATCAAGAAGCTTCTTAAGCGTTAATACTGCATGTGACTTACCTGTACCATAAGCACCTTCCACCCAAACAGATAACTTCTGCTGTCTAGTTAATACACTTAACATATTACTTAACAGCTTAACAAAAGTTGAATGAGGGTAGAATTTCTTCCAATCAATTTTTCCTTTATTAATTAAATCTTCTGTTACTTGTGGAAAGTAATCTTCGTCAATATCAAAATAACTACGATATTTCTTCATTTACAAATCCTCCATTTAAAATAATGTCAATACATCCATAGCAGTTTTCTCATTTCTTAAAGTAACATTATCCAAATCTAAGTTGAAAGATACAGATATGAATTCCGGATAATTAACTGCCAAACCGTTCAAGATTCTTTCCATTTCTTCTCTATTCAATCCAAATATTTGCGCCGGACTCACACCTTCACTATCAATATCAAAATTCATTAATCTTGACAGTGTAAACTGATGATAATCTCCACACGCTTCTGAAAATTTATATAGCGCATAGAGTATTACTAAAGGATTTGGATTCTCCCACTTTCCTCTTATAAGTGAATTCAATGTAATTGTCTCTTTTCCACTTACAGATACTTTTTCAATATAATCGCATGAAGCAAGACCTAACTCATTACCAATAGGTGTTTTTGTTAGAATGATTTTGAAGGCATCAACAATATTTCTTTTTCCTAAGCCTTTGCTATCATTTTCCATTAATTCTTCCAATAAAGTTTTTATATAATCTGGTGTATAAGAATGATTGAAATCAATATTTTTAACAAACCAGTTGAACTCTGAGGTATATACCAAATTGGATAATATCATTCCCCATGCTACGTCATCATCAAATCCAATTTCAAACATCTTCTTAGCAAAATCAGTTGGAACATACTTTGTATATTTATCTCCAGGTAACTTTTTATCATATAGTACCATGTCCGCATCTTTTACAAAATTCAAAAATGCGTCTTTCTTTTTATTTGCTACTATCTGATCTCCATCAGTCATCCAGAATCCTTCCCCACCTTTATACTTCTCGTAGATAAGCATCCATTCTTTGCGAATTCCGAAACTAAAATATCTGTCTAAACCTTTCATTTTTTTTTCTCCTCCAATCTTATTGCGAATTGAATTGTATCTCAAACAATGTTCATGTACATCATGACACTTATGGCAATGAACACATCCATCTGATATTTTTACTCTATTACTCATGTCAATACAATGATTTTTACATTCTGCTGCACACACTCCACAATCTATACAATATAAACTCTTTACAATTACGCTTCTAAACAGCGAAGCAAATCTAACATCATTTTTACTTGTTCCACAGGAAACATTAAATATCATGTTATCGTTTTCAGCATTCACTTCTATTTGATACAACTTATCTTTAAACTCGATTGTATATAATCCATTATCAACTTTATTAAAAGTTCCTACGGTTTTTGCCCATGCTTCCCATTCAAAATACTTTTGAAAAACGATAATCTCCATATTACTTTTTGTTGACGTTACAATGAATTTATCCTGACCGAAATTTAATTCTCTACCAGAGCGTCTATTCTTCCAAAAACCTTCATTAATGAAATCTTTCATTTCATTATCCGAATAATGTGTTTTTCCACTTGTTTCCTTGATTTTGTCAAGGAACACGTCCATCTCATCTGTATAACATACATGTTTCATAAATTCGTGTTTACCAGATGACATAGGACATACTAAACAGCCAGCTCGGCTATTACCCTTTAGATAGGTCTTATTCATAATCAATTCGTAAGTATATATATACAAAAACAGCTCAGCTGAGTTCCACTCTAATATTGGATGACAACTATATTGCCCTTGATGTTTTTCACCATAACTAATCTTCTCATATTTGCTACGATTAAGACTCTCATCGCCTCGAACACCAGTGAAAGCCATACCGGTAAAATTATATTTTCCTAATATGCTTCTTATCGAATTAATCTGTGGTGATGTCTTATGAACGCTACAGCACCATCTATTTGTTGTAGCGGGTGGTCCAAAACAATTCCATGTTTGTTCTGTACTTAATTCAGATTTTGCACTTAAAAAGTGTATTCCCTTTTCTTCGCATTGAGCTTTTATCTTATCAACCACGTCATAAGTATCAGGGAATTCCATTCCAGTATCTCCGAACAAGACCTTAAACATATTATGCGGCAAAGCTCTCTGAACCAAATCTAATACAACAACACTATCTTTTCCACCACTAAATGCCACATAATAAAAAATGTCCACTTTCGTTTCATACTTTTTATATGCATTATAAATTTCCCTAATTGTCTCTTGGTAAAGATTCCCTAAAATTTCTCTATTCTTCTCTACCATAGCAGGAAGATCCACAAATCTTAATGGTACTCCGTCTTTTTCTGGCTCATCCATAATTATAAGTTCTGGCTTTGTATAGATTGCTCCACCTTTGGTTTTTGCAACCAGCCTTCCTCTATAATAGTAGTTGTTGGATTCTGCCCACATATAAGGATAAGTATCATTCTTAACATAATTCCAATACTTATCGAACCCTAATATGTCTAGTTCTTCGTAATATACAGGTCTTGGCTCTTTGCTAAATGCCAACGGTGTTGTATTTAGCAATATTCCACCTGTGGAAACATCCCATTCATAGGAATACATAATAATTACCTCTTTTTCTCTCGTATTCTTTTAGCTTTGATAATAATCTGGTCAATACTCGAAACTTTTCGTCTTGCAATGTAACCTTGCTCACTCAAATAAATCAACGCCGATTCTTCATTCAAGTCTTCATTGCTATTTACTAATGCATCTGCAACCACATCTTCAAATGTCTTTAACTGTGAGCTTCTCCTTACAATAATCCCTACTGGCTTGGCATTAAATGTTGCAGTATGAAGCAACATATATTCTTCACTGTATGCATAAATATAGTGTTCAAGCAAATAAGTATTCCATGAGAATCCTGCATCCGGAAACAAAGCAAATTGTTCAATTTTAGACAACGCAATGTAATCGCCTTCGCAAAATCTTCCTATTATGTTGTCGGTAGCAGCAACATTAAAGCTAGCTTGATCCTTTGATACAAACTCTCCCTCGCTAATTCTTAAAGTATTATCATATACTGTATCAAAATAAATTGTAGTATCTAATTCAATCTTTAATGCATTAAGCATATCCATAGTGATATATGTATGTTTCTGACAATACAATGTAAAAATATCTTGCATCTTATATGATTTGCCATACTCGCTAATTACATTTCCGTTGAATGAAAATCTATCTCTCAGCCAATATGCAATACAATCTCTTTTTCCAATGCCTTGAAATTGGGAAAGTTTGTCGAATATATCAGGATACTTTCCATCTAGAATTTCCAACAATTTATTTCCCGCCATAAAACCATTTATTTCAATTGCATCTCTTATCAGTAATTCAATCTGCCTCAATTCATCATCATCAAAATGAATTATTTCAGCTGCAAAATAACATCCTCTTGCATCTCGAATAAATCCTGCATTAGTTGCCAAAATACTCTTAATTCTCTCCATCGGAATGTGCGGCAACTCTTGTCCCATTTCTTCAAATGTCATACTCCTATGATTCCTCATTAAGCATTCTCTTAATTCATCTGCTGGATTTGCCTCTGAATTAGGATTATTTGCTATAAAAAAGCGTTTCATATAATACTTACCATTATATAAATGCTCTAAATAGCATTTCAACATATCTACTGAATATACTTGCTGATGCTGAAATTCCTCTTTAAATTCTTGATAGATAGAAGCATAGTAAACTATATTCCTTCCTTCGTTAAACATACCTTGAATATATTCGTTTACATTTTCTGCCACATTTTCATTTATAATATTGGTAGTTGCATATATTCTGTTTTCATATACAACACCCACACGGGATAACATCGTTTCTATCTGAAATTCTGAAAGTTCTGGAACCTCATTGTATTCTTCTTCATAGAATCTTATAAACTTCTTACTCTCTAATGAAGACCCCATTCTGAACCCACGATTGAACTTTCTTAATACTGCCGCAAATTGTGTTATATCAATGTCCTCGATAGGTTCTGCTTCTTGCACTATTTTCCTTTCATTAGGATTTATATGCGTTCTGTTCTCTTTCTTTTTCTCTATATCATTCATGTATTCTACTGAAGTATTAGCTACCTCACTACTATTGTCTTGCTCCCCGTCCACTGAAGAATAAACAGTTTTCGCAGCATTAGTTTGACTGGAATGAACAGTTCCCTTAGAATAGTACATCACTTTGCTAGCATATATCATCTCCGTTATCTGGCTATAATACATACTAGTACTATTGATTACTGTTGGAATATCATAACGATCAACTTTCAATCCGTATTTATTCTCAATAAGCCGCATAAAATCAATAATAGCAATCTGGCCAAACGGTTCTACAACATAAGCAAAAAAATCTCCTCGTGTTATCTGTTTATTCTCATGTGAAAACAGAAATCCACCTGCCATTTTGCTATATCTAATTGTTTTATTAGATCTCAATAATGCACTATAAAACCAATCTGAGTAACCTAAATCATCAATCTTTGTACTTATACCCCTAGCACGTACAGACTTGATAGTAAAGTATTTATCTGTTGTACTTTGAGGTACTAACTCTGAATATTCTTTTAAGTCTTCTTTAGTGACTCCCGGAGCAGTTCCTGCAAATTTCCTGAAAGAAATATACTTGCCAGGCTCTACCTCAAGCAAATCATACTCAAATCTTAAATTATCTAAAGCTTTGTAAAATGACTTGTTATAACACATTCTTCGATTCATACTATTTATATCAATCACATCACTACTCAGTAACAATGAACAGAAATACTTATCAGCTGTTTCATATTTGCTTCTAACAGCATAATCCACATATACCAAAAATCCCAAAACCTTCAAATTATATGCGTTTACTTTTGCCGAATCACCCACTGGAAATGCTTCTTTATAAATTTTCTCTATGTCATTTATGAAATAGAAATCATCTACCAGTAATCTCTGAAGTTCCGCATATTCCATAGAATTCATTTCTTCTTGGTCAACTGTAAACATTGAATTGTGATAGTATTTGTTTATATATTGTACAAAATTTGCCAAAACTGTTTCTGATTTTACTCCATACTCTTCTTCATAGGCCGCACTAAATTGATATATTTCAATAGGAGCCAACCTAAACAGAAACTCTTCTACCTGTTTCGCTCTATCTGCTACTCCAATAGTTATCAATGGCATTCGTCCTAATGAAATCCCAATATCCTGCAACTGGCTTTCACACTTTTTCATAAGATTATGCAACTCATACTCATCTTGAATATTGAACTCTTCCATCAATTCTGCATTAGAAAGGAAAAGCTTTAACGTCGAAATCTCATATCCAAAATAGTTTTCTAATCCCAATTCCTTAAATAATCTATTAACATCGTATTCTTTAATGTTGTAATAACGAACTCTACGACCATATTTCATTAAGGCAAAATCACAATCCGCAAGTCTCGCTTCTAATCCATGCTCTGATGTATATAATAATTTTTCATTATCATCAATTCTATTCTCTACCAAAAATGCATTATAGAACTTACTAAAATCTGAAATAGCACATTCGATTTCAGAATGATGTAACTTTAACAATTTTTTTGTAATAATATCTCTCTTTAGCGACACATATTCGCCATTTATTACTACACAATATTTTTTCATTATATGTTCTGCCCTTCGTGCAATAGATTCAGAGCAGTTTGTATCCTCAAAAATATTTTCAACTGATTTTGTACCCTTTGAATCGTACATTATATTCATATAGTTAAACGATTCCTCTGACACCTTAAATATGGTCATAAAATCTTCTTTACTTAATGCATAATTTTCAAACCAATACTTATATTGAACTTCCTTAACTCGTGGGAACTGTTTCAATGCTTTTGCAGATAATTGACGTGCTCGTTCTCTAGTTACACCCAACTCATTTCCAGTCTCTTCTAAGGTCATTCCCATAAGACGAAATCTTAACGCCTGTTCCATTTTTTCATTATCAATCTTTTCAAGGCACTCAACAACATTTGGGTAATAAATGCAATATCCATCCTCATTTTCTTCGATTTTCTTCAACAGCTGCATCTCTTTTAATAACTCATCAAATCGTCCTGATGTAATCAAAGATTGAGGAACATTACTCTTAATAAATGAATATGTAACACTACGATTTTTCAATAATGACAATATAACCGTATGTATAAGCTTTTTTGTTACATCCTCGGAATAAAGTAAATGAAGTAAAGAGGTATTATCTATTACCTCCATCGTAGTATTTATATACTCATTTAAGTTATTCTTTATCAATGTTGTCTTAAATGCACCAAGTATCTGCAATTTGACTTTGTTTTCAACATAATTATCCAAATCATAGGATAACTGTTCTAAAATATCATTAAGACTTTCGTCATCACCACCTACAGAATATCTAACCACGGTTACTTCTGATAATTTTTCAATAATCTCATCAAGACATTTTGCACCCATTCCACTAAGTTCACACAAATCCGAATACTTCATATTGATAATTTTAGATAATGACATATGTCCTGTTCGAAATAAAACCCCCATTGTTCGCTTACTAAAACTTAACTCTTCAGCAGAAATATCTTCAACATATAATCCATCACGATCCTGGAACAAAATACTTGAAACCTCTTTTACCAACGTTTCTTCTGCTACATAATGCAATACCGTAACTCGCTTATAATCGTCTAAATTATATTTTAGTATTTCCGCATTGTCACTTTCATCAACAGATAGTCTGCTTATTGCATCTAACACTTCATCTACGGACATCTTACCCATGTTTCTCATATTGTTTAAATCTTCTTGAGTAAGTTCTATCAACTCCGCAGTATTATGAACACCATTATGTTTTAAACAATTGCATGAACGAACTGATAATTCTAGATTTTCAATCGGAATCACCTTCTGTATTAAGTTTTCCATTATCTCTTCGTTCCTTTCTATCTACTTCCCACAGAATCAACTGGCGCAACATCGCAAATATCACCGATATTACACTTAAAGTAAATACAAATTTTTATTAGTATATCAAGAGAAATGTTTCTCTTTTATTGAACTTAGTATCTTTAATTTTTCTCTGAAATTATTCTTTCTCATTTCTTTTTCTGCTAACATTATCCATAATCTTTTATATCTAACTCAACTTTCCAACCAGCATAGCTGGCACAAATGCTTAAATTTTCAAGCAAAACAATTAAATATATTGGTGTATTGACATTAAAATAGCACCAAATCTTTGGAAAATAAGATTACCACATCAAATAAACCGAAAAGAAGAGATGCTAATCTTATAATAAACCAAAATGTTAAAAATGAAAATACTCAAAATCAGTTTTCTAATGCAATTAAGGAATTACAGATTGGAAAACTGCTACGGAAATCCAACATTACAAAATCCTGTGGTGTTTCCGCATACAAAGTGTTTTATTTTCTCCTACTGTTAGCATTTCGAGGAAAGATTCTATTTCGTTCCCAGATTTCTAAACATAAAGATCAGGCTGTTTCAAAAAATACGTATTAGCGGTTCCTTAACAAAACATCCTATAATTGTAAAAAATTTCTCCTTCTGCTTGCAGCTAAAGTAATATCCACATTGGACGCATTGACATGGCCTGAGTGGGTACGGCGTTAAAAACACTCTGTCGACCACCCGCTCCCATGGGTTCGTACAATCTCCGCATCAGAAAGGCTGCAGTCTGTACTCAGCAGATACAGGCATTCGTTTTTTTGTTGCAATTCTTTACATCTGTCAATACTAGTATTGTATAAATAAATAGGGAATTGCTGGAGAGCAACCCGACGCTTGCTGCGGCTTATACGGTAGACCGGTAGACCGGTGGACTTCGGTTCGCCGGTTTTCTGTGCTACCTGTAAGCCTACGGCGGTTAAAGTTCCGCGCCCGCAGGTTTATAAAATACATTAAATTTTTGAGAATAACTAGCCATCCAATAATATTTTTATAAATCCAAAATTTCTTTTCCCGAATGATATTCATTTTTAAATTTCCGGTTGAAATCTCTTTTATTGAGTTTCCTGGAAATTATTATACCAAAGTGTATTAACGCTTCTTTGATATACTATATTTTATCCTGCGAACAATGCTTCATTTATAAGTAGCCTTTTCCTTAAGCGTGTAATCACTCATGTCGGACGACTGAATTGACACCTCTATTTTTGAGGTATCACTTTTGAGGGATAATTTGACCACCGTCTCCACATGCACCGTATGCAGCACGTTTATCGCTTTGCTCCCCTTATTAGTACTTATTATAACCTAATAGCTCGTTAAATCAAGGGTTTATTGGATACCCCATCACTACAAAAGCTTAGCCGTAACTCTCTATAATTTAATACGGCTTACCCAGGGTAGGCAAAATGTTGGCAATGCCTACCCTGGAAATGATTAAATCCCCACTATGCAACAGCTGGTGGATAGAGACGATTTGAACTTTAAAGGACAATCTTATATGATATCACAAAAACCGCAATTAATATACGTTTTGCCACGATTTGTTACATGACAAAAATAAAAAATCCCCGGATCTCTCCGGGAAGGTCGCAGCGCACAATCATGCCGGATGCTGCTGCGACCTCCGGTACTATGTAGTATACATTATAAACATAATGGGCAGTTCATTACTTTTCTTTAAGTGCAAGTCTCGGTACTAGCCCAGAATGGACTATGATGGGCAACTCTATGTCTAGCTTATTTTTAGCACTTTTATATTTGAACTTCTTTTGAGAACCGCCTTTATTTCCACCAACTATATAATTTCCCAAAATGGAGAAATTATATAGCTTCGATAAGCAAGTTTCCGCATCAACGTCTAGCTCTTTAGAATGCTTATTAAAAACTTCGACAAATTCCCCATAATCGAACTTGCTTTTCCCCAATTTTTTAATTATTTCAAGATAGTCTTCATATAGGGGAATATGTTTGTGTATTTCGTCATCAAATTCGTCTAAAAGATTTGTACTATATGTAACCCTAGCAGCAACTATGTCGGAGTTTTCAAATTTGTTGTTCACACCTTTTTCAGCCCGTTCCTTATAGTATTCAAGTATAATATTGCAATAATCGATGATATCCCTAGGGCGAAGACATGTCATTTCTGCAATATAGTTATATTTACTATATTTCCCGTTAATTGACTTGCCGTCAAATAGGTCTTCCCAATATATCGTCTCACCCTTTTCCGCTAATACAGTAGTAAATCTTTTTTCCATCAACTGCTTTAGTGTGCTCTTGGTACGTTCAGTATCCCACTCAATACGGGCAACGCAATTACTTGTAAATTTTCGCTTGTCCTCAAATTTTAAGACATCATAGATATCATCACGTAAAAATATACAAATTTCAATTTGTTTGTTTTGGGCTTTAGCCTCCAAATTAAAAGTTCTTGCCGCTTTCAAAAGTCCAATAATTTGGGAATAATATTCTTCTTTTGCTTCAAATCCGATGTCAAGTTCATCAAAGCAAATATAGTACTTGTGGTCAGGATGAGTACATTGCAATACCCACCGAAGCAGTGTCTTATTTACATCTTGAATAACAGTTGGTAGGTGATTCATCTCAATTTCGGATGGGATTGGTAGATCAACCCCCTTAAAAGTAGCTTTGAGTGCCGAAAACTTAAGTTTTTTTCTGGGGGAAAAGAGATTAATGATATCAGGATCTGTAGTACCATATGTATCAATTAAAAATTCCTGCAATATTTTCTGCCCCATTTTTGATTCTTTGTCGAATGGAACAGATTGGTCATCATTCACCAAAATTCTGGAACTAGCTATTAATAGTAGATACATCCAGCTCTGAATATACTTTTCATTCTCAGGAACCCCCATTCTGGCCTGAAGTTCATGATAATGCCAAGGATAAGCCTGTAGATTATAACCATTGGAAAATATAGTATGCTGTGTTATCCCTATAATTTTTCTAAAAATAGCGGTCTTTCCAGATCCTTTTTTTCCAATGGCTAAGAAACGAGAAAACGATAGCAGACTAACATATGCTTCATGTTCCTCAAAACACTCTTCAAGCAAGATGTCTTCCAACGCATCAATATTACCAAAAGCATTTTCGGCTAAATCCAAAAGACTTTTCATTTAGTACTCCTTATCCAAACTTGATTTTTTAATATACATTTCATTCCCATTATTGCTATTACACTATATCTACTATATCCTATTTCCGTAAATATTTCTACAAGAATATCTTTGTCTCAAGAGTTGCAAAAAAATAGTCCCGGAGAATTAACCCCGGGACTCTGTGTTATTTGTTAAATAAAGAATAAAATGTATTCGGCCCGCAGCTACCATCCACTGTCAGACCGTGATCCTTTTGGTACTGCCGGATTGCCGCATCGCATCCAGGGCCGCAACTGCCGTCAAAGCCTTTTGGATCATAGCCCTGGGCGTATAGCATAGCCTGGCAGATGTACACCAGATCGCTCTTGTTTCCACGCTTGACGGCAGCGCAGGCCTTTTTGGTCAGAGGCCCAAAGGAACCGTCTACAGCCAGTCCTGCACCGTAGGTGCGGTTGAGATAACGCTGCAAACACATCACAAGAGCCTTTCGGGTTAACGGGCCAGCCTTGCCGTCAAGCGCCAGCGTAACGGCACCGCCCATGTAGGCATTAACCCACTGCTGGATCTCATGGATTATTCTAACCTCCTCTGCGTCTACTGAGGTGGCCTGCACGGTCTCCTCTGTCGGTGTCTCTGTGGCTTCTGTGGCCTCTGTGGGCGCCGTAGCCGAATCATCGTCCTGCACATAACGTTTTACACATACAAGGCCTTTATTGCCCTTTGTGGCGCTGGTCTTGGTATTGTATCTGCTCTTGCAGTAAGTGGTCATATCCTTATAGGATGGATTGCCACCGCCATGACCGCACAAGGTGACGCTGCCACCGCTGATGGAGTAAACCATTTCCACATGCCCGATACACAACGGACGGCTGGAATCTGTACCGGCAAACAATAAGAGATCACCGATTCTTAACTGCGCCGGATTGGTCGGTACGCCATTAACTACGGTTATGTCCACGATGCTCCCCAGCGTGGAATTGTACATGCCTGCTGTATTGCCGCCGATGTAGCTTAGACCAATGTCTGCCTTCTTGTATGCCAGCCTGATCGAGCTGGAGCAATCCGAATAATACTTACCATCCGTGTGCGGTGTGAAGGCGCATTCCCGCTTTGTAAGGTCCTGGTTGTAGAGATTGCGGCCGATGCACTCTTTATAAATATCTGCTACTGCTTTTCTCTTCGCTTCTGCTGTCATACCTCTTTTCCCTCCTCACTTAATTCGGGTAGCCCAGCGACGGACGTCAGCAGGGATAAGCCCCCTGCCAAGACCGACGCGGACAACGCCATAATCCAGTTTACGTCCGACAATACTATCGATGTCCCAATTGTTGCAACGACGGTTTGCGCCATCGTCTTGATCGCCCTAATTCCTGCTGCTTTGATCCACTGTTTACTCATAATTAGTTCCCTCTCTTTCCGGCCTCTTCAAGGTCTGCAATTCTATGATTAGCAACCTTCACCTGCTCTTCCAGGACAAAGGTCCGCTCGATCACGCTATTGTGTTTGTCCACCTTATTTTCCAGCTGCTGCAGCCGGTAGGCAGTCACTTTCGCACTGGCTAAGATGCCTATAAATGCCCCTGCCAGACTGCCACCAGCACCGATCAGTGCCACTACTACCTCATATGCCATTTGTGCCCCTTTCCGTATAAAAAAATAAGACCTCTCGGTCTATTCGGTTTTGAGTGATTCCAGGCGAGCGTATTCGTACTCTTTTTGATGTGCTTTAATCTCCCAGTCAAAATTTAGACCAGGCGTACCGGACACAGCAAAATAACTGCCGCTCTTTTGATTTACCCACAGGTCACCGTCTCCGCATTTTGTCAAAAATACGTAGTACCCACACTCTACGGTCACAGTTTCTGCAAAAATAGGATCAATTTTAATAATGCATTGTCCATCTTCCTCTACCCTGCCGCTCCCAATATCTCCAAACATTGGCTCTGCGGTTTCGTAGGCATACTGCAATACCGTGCCATACTGCTCAGTTTTCACTGCCCTGCTCTTTGTGCCGCTGCACGATAGACTCCCGTTTGCGTGGAAGCCTCCCGACGACATAAGACGACCGCTATTATCGCTAGCCCATGCAATATAAGTATTGCTGTCTGATACTTCGGCCCCAAAATACATCCTCTGAGCATAGTATCTCTGGGCTTCTGCTCTAGTGACCTTTAATTCGATCCCGCTTAACACGGCCCCATACACGGTCCCGGTGCACAATATGGAGGTGAATATACTGTCACCTTTAAAAATACCTTGCCGCACCTCTAAGATCCCACCAACTAGAGAAATGGCACTCCCGAATACAGCATCACCGTTTGCTTTCAGTACAATTTTGCCTTCCCCGAAAGATGCGCTCCCATCGGAATATAGTATAAAATTACCACTGAACTTGCTTGCTCCGGATGCCTTCTCCTGGCAGGATAACACCCACGTATTCGAGGCGGAACTGGTGATTGGCGGTTGAAAATAAGCCCGGTAAACAGTGCCGTCGGCTCCTGTTACATCCTTATATATGGCTGAGCTATTTATTGTCCAGCCGCCAATCGTCCCTGCCGTAGCCGCCATGCTGCCATCCGTGTTAATCTTAAAGTAGTCATTAGCAGTCACTGCACCGTTGAGGTTGATCTTGCCGGCAGTAATGGAAATGGCCTCCGCGCTCTGATTGATGGACGATACGATATTGTCCTTTGATACCTTCAGGGCGATCTGTTGAGAATTAATCTCTATTGACGCCCTTGCCTGCGTGACCGCATAAAGTACACCATTTATATCCTTATATTCGGATTCTGACACTGCCAGCGTGATGGATCGCAGATCCATGTTTACAGACGATAACCAGGAATACAAAGTTTTGTCACCGTTTTTCAACAAATCAATTTCAGATCGGGAGGCAATAAGGTCTATGCTCCCCTGGGCGACACCGATGGCAGTCTCCTGCGCCGTAAACTTTCGCGTGACAGCGTATCGATCGTATACCGTGGCCCTACTTGCTAATCTTACAGACATTCAGCCCCTCACTTTCTTGCGACCCTGATATTAAGCATCTGCCTGGGAGGCATACTGTATCGCTACACTTTCTGGCGCGTAAAAAGTAACCACGCTGCCCAGAAGAGCGGGGTACCCATAGATCTTTAAACGGTACAAGTCCGCTCCTTCCCGGATAAGAGACGCAGTAAACCCCCCTTGACTGCCGAGGCTTGTGATCCCCGTCACGGTCATAACGGAGCCTATCGTCGTTATGCTTGAGCTGGCAGTATTTAGCGGGATTAGTAAAAATATTGTGCCATTACCTCCAGCATTCCCAACTATCATCACAGTAAATCTCCCGACGTTTGTTATGAATCCCATGTTACTTACTTTTCCGGCATCAATGCCGACCGTTTTTACGTAAGAACTCCTACCGGCTAGACCGGTCAGACTTACGTCCAGGGCATTAATCCGGGACTGCATAGAGGCTCCCTCTGTCTGGAAGTTGCTATTTAGCGAATCAATCTGCGACTGGCATAGCTCTCCAATGATATCGTATTGAGTACCATTGTAGACTAATAGCACTGTAGCTCCCGCTGCAATATATCCGGCCGGAACCGCAGCTCCTTTGTAATAAATAGCTTTAGCTCCAGTAGAATTTACATTTAGGGTAGCTGCAGCAGCAGTATTACCGCTGCTAAAGTTCACTGCCACCCAGCCGCCAGTTTTGAGCGCATAATCGCTTAATGCCGCCGTCTTAGCTACTGTTGTCGCTGCTGTTGTGCAGGATGCCCGATGTGCAATATCTGCCGTACCATTAAAGCTCATGCCGTCTATATGTCTAGCTGTCGCTAGGCTGGCAACGCTAGTGATCTTATTCTTGATCCCGGTTATAAGATTGGCAAAGGTTATATATTTTGTATCTACCGCGTCCTCAATAATCATGACGTCGGTGTCATTGGCAGATGTGGCCTGTGTTAGTTCCCTTATCTTCTTTGTTGCCATTATTCCTAGACCTCCTTTACGTACAGAGCCAGCAATTCGGCCCCGTCCCGATTGGTGATAACATTTCCGGTTAAAGTCTCAATGGAGTACTCTTCTGCGATGGTAAGAAGGCACTGAAACTCGGCCACCATTGTGACATCTGCCCCACTAAGGGTAAGAGCATAGCCAGTGCGCTGCTGCGAATTCCAAGCCTCATCTTCGTCGGCATATTCCGAATATCGCGTCCATAAGAAACGCTCCGGAGGAATCGTTTCAGTTACATCCGAATTTTTCACGTATACTTTTGCTTGGATGGTAGCGGTCTCATTATCTCCTACATGACCGCCCTCCACCCACGTTTGCAGCACATAGGTTCCATCGTCTACAACAATTGCATTGATCTCATCGTGCAGTTGGCTGAGGGCCAGATCCAGCGTTTGTCCGCTTACATCCAGCTTTATCACGCTGCTTTGCACACGGATATCACCCCTATTTATTACCGTCTCTAAGGACTTCACGTCCAACTTCCCGGCGGATATATTGGCATTTTCCGCTACCATATCGTTGACGATCACCGGGTTCTTAATTCCATGAGATGATATACCGTTCAGCGCATCAAACATAATGGCGCCAGTAGAATCCAAAATGTAATAATTAAATATACCTTGTGCGTCCAGCCCCGCCTGCATACGCACGACCTTATTTTTATCGGTCCATTGTAGCGTCGATCCAACCATTTTCATTCCGCCAGATTCGTCGTTCCAAATCTGCATTTTGCTGGTGTAGATGATACCAGCCATGAGATCATTTACAGATATATTAGAGGATATCAGGTTTTTGATCAGAGCCGTATCGATCACGGCATTTTCACTCGTGAGGTGAATGTTTACCAGATCGCCCACGCCCCCATTCCCGGATAGCAGGTTTTCTATATTGGCATAGTTGGCATCCAGGTTCTGAATCTGAGCATTAGTGACCTTCAAATCTGTTACCTTGGCATAAATCACATCTAAGTTCTGGATCTGAGCATTGATTGCATCCAATTCCGTGATTTTGGCAAAAGTAATGTTTGCTGTATCTACGTCAAGTTTGTTTATAACTGCATGATTAACCAGCATCAGCTCCACGGCCATACGATCAATTGCTTGTGTCACTGGCCCGGAAAAGCCGCTTTCCTGCTCCTTCTCCGTCCAGCCAACGGCCTTTATGTCTGTGGTAAGACCGCCATCAAAATCCTGCTTAAGACTCATGAGCGGCACCCTGTATTCCACACCGTCTGTTCCGACCACTGTCACAACGTCCCAGGGATCCAGCCGGGGATCCCCCAAGACCTTTAGCTCGCCGGGCATGTAGGTATAATTTTTCAGAGCCCCCCAGATACCGTTAAGAACCACTTGCGTCATAAATGGATTGGAGAACGTCATTGACCGTGCGCCGCCGCCAACAGTAATGGATAAATCATTTTCGTCTGTATCTTTGCCGGTATAGCACACGATCTTTTGCAAGATAAAAGGGAAGTCATTATGTTTAAAACTTCCCCAGTACCTGTCAGCTCCCAAGCGGTACCCACTGTCTTTAAATGTTTTAATTTCTATCTGACCGCTCCGATTGCATATCACAAACCCGCCATACATCTGGGCAATATAGCAAAGCACTTCCCTGCATGTATAGCCGACCGGCTTCGCCATCGCAATAGAATTTAATCCTGCGGTAACAATCGTGAGTCCCAAAAATGTCCCGATCTCATTCAGCACATTCAGCGTATTTGTTTGAGCCGGCAGGGAAGAAAAATAAGCCCTCTCCGTCAGCAGCATCCGGTCATAGGCGTTAAACTTGATCTGGCCTTCGTCTGTCTGCGGTTTCTGCACCGCATAAAACCCGCAGGGGATCCATTCTTCTGACCCTTCAATCCCGATCAGCAGCTTAAGCTCATGTCCCTCTAGGGCCTGTGGCGGGTTCGCCAGTTCGACTTCTATATATTGCGATATCGCAGCACCCAGCACAAAAGTATTAGCACTATTTGATCCACCGTAGAGCCGCAGGGAGCGGATCCCCTCTGTGATCTCGGTTACACCGTCTACAACAAATTTTGCGCTGAATGTTCGGCAGTCCTGCATTACCAAAGCGTCAAACTCTGCGCTTGATTGATACATCCGCACCCTCCTCGCTATTCGGATTTAGTCATAAAGTCCAGAGCCATAATATCCTGGATTGACAAGGCGTCAAATTGTTCGGAATCGCACTTCTCCAGATCCGCAAGTGTCACCTGCTGGATAGGCAGTTCCACCTCTATTGAGAGGAGCTCGATCAGAGCAGCTTCGTCCGCGGCGGCATCTGTCTCACCACCTTCGTTCCTGACGGCGTACTTCCCCGCAATTTTTTGCCTTTCGGCTTCATAGATTGTAGCCGCTGGCTCCACCAATTTAATATTTAGGGCAATAGCGTGAGCCACCTTAACCGGCAATCGTTTCGCCTGGATGCCCGCCACACCATTCAAAAAATTCACTATCTGACTATTCTTAATCTGCATAATCTATCCTTTCTATTTTTCAACTAAGTCCACCCCCACACCGTCGTACTGTTTAAATCCAGTGGCATAGGAGTAGACCGAATACGTCGGAGTCCCGGCATAAAAAGTGCGGGTCACCAAAGTGTTCGTAGATGGGTCCAAGTACTTTACCGCAAAAAAAGCCTTTGAGATGACCGCATCTATGGCTATCACCTGATCCGGCGAGAGTGGTGGCCATGTGATCTGCAACTTGTTTTTGATTGCCACAATGTCCCCAACCATCACCCCGTTTGCCGCACGCCCGGCATTCTTTGACCAGATCTTTTCCTTCGTGATCACAATACCGCCGGGCTGTTTTGGAGTCGGCATTTTCACGCCATCAATCCATAGCATCTCAAAGCCCTCCTATACTAAGATCGGGCAAACGCCCGTACTTCTGGTTTCGTTGTTGATTTCATCCACGACGACGTCTTTTACCTCTCGGCCGCCAACCTGGACATTGACATATATTGGCTGCGACACATTATCTCCTTTTGCATTCACAATAGCCTGATACACAGCATTGCTGATGCCGGATGTGATTTGGTCATTATTGGCAACCACGTTTCGATTGCCCATACGACCGATCATTTCCGGGCCCTTTTCATTTGCAATAAACAACTGCCCTCGATCCGGGAATCCACCGGTCGCGTATTGTGGAATATTGTAATTCCCACTTCCCATATTCTGTAATGATTTCGTGGACTCTTCAGCTCTCTTTTTTGCACTTTCCACAGCATAAACCACAGCCGATATACCTGCTACAATACCAGCGACAGCAATTCCCACAGTAAGCGCAGACTGAAAAGCGCCGAAGGCAATAGCCGCAACTAAGGCCCCGGCTGCCAGAACGCCTAATATTGACACTACTCTTTCAAAGCCATTCATTTGGCCCCAGTTTTGCACGATTAAGAGGATTGCCCCGGCCACCGCCGCCAACCCAATACTCGCAATTGTTGATTGCATCCCGGCCAGAGATATTCCACCGGCAAAGTTTCTTAGACCCGTGGTGATCCCCTCGATCACAGAGGCGATCTTTTTCGTAACCCCATAAGTAAACCACGCTATGAACATAGTCTCTATAATTAGTGCAACGTCCTCCATGATCGTCTTGTTATCTCGCGCCCAGTCCGAAAATGACTTAAGACGCTCCACAATCCACTTGAGCACGTCAACAATCACGCCGCCAGTCCATTTTGCAATCGGATAGAGGAAATTGTCAAAGAGCCACTTTGCCCCAGGTTTAAATGCCTGCACGACCTGATCCAGAATACCAATCAAGGTCGCCACGCCGTCCAAAAATACCGGCAGCACTTCGCCAATCGTCCAGGCTGCAATCGGCCCCAAAACGTTCTCAAGGAACCATAATAATCCTTCTCCAACATGGATAGCGAACGGTGCTATGGCGTCCCACACATTCCGTAGGCACTGCAGTAGACGATCCCACTTGATCTTATTAGTTATGTCTGTTAATACCTGCAAGAAACGTGGCAGGCCTTCGCCAATGGTCCAGACCGCAATCGGTTTTAGAAGGTGCTCGTAAAAATCTAGCAGAGCCTCAAATGTCACCAGCGCAATCTTTTGGAGCGCGTCAAAAAAATTTGCAAGGACTCCGTTCAGGTATCGCCAGTCGATTCCCCGGAATATGGATGATGTAATATCCAGCAGCCGCGGTAGCCCTGCTCCCAATACCCAGGATGCCACTGGGACTAAAAATCGATCATAAAAATCTCGTGCCGCCTGGAAAGTAAATTCCTTGAATGGCTGCATTGCTTCTTTCAAGCGCTTCAAAGCCTCAATAGTAGGTCCTAGAGCCTCTTTGATCTTGTTTAGCAGCCCCAGGGCCTTCTCGTCGGTTTTGGAGGTATCCAGCACCGGCGGGACCAGGGATGAGGTATCTGATTTATTGCTGTCAGACCCACTATCTGTAAGTTTGTTGATTTCATCAAAAGCAAGGAGCTGATTCGCTTCTGCCGCCTTCTTGGCGCTGTCGCCGTAATCGTCCATTGCATTCTTGGCGCTTTCCAGGCCTTGTGCAGCCTGGTAGCTGCTATCATACGTCCCGCCAAACAGGGCGCTTACAAAGCTTGCAACATACTGCGTGGCCTTCGCTAACCACTCCATAAGCGAGTTTAAGGCCGGTAAAATCGCATTGTAGATAGGGGCAAATGCTACGAGGAGATTTGACTTAACCTGAGATAAGGCCGTTTTAAACCGCTCGTTAGTCTGCAAATATGCGGATAGGGTTTCCTGCATCCCCCGCAGAGCACCACGAATTAAGCTGTAAACAAATACTGCACTTATGAGTCGCTTGATCCGTCGGCTAACTCGGTCAACTGTTTTACCTAGTTTGTCAAAAGTGCTATTCGATTTATGGGCCTCGCTTCGAGACCGCCGAATTCCTCTCTCTGTCCCTGTGTGCCGGTTATTCAGGACTTCTTCTATTTGCCGATTGGTCTGTGTTGCTTCTTCTTGCAAGCGTTCCATCCGGGAGCGCTCCAATTCCAGGCGGTTTCCTAACCCCTCTGATCCTTCCGGGTTCATTCGGATGTCTTGCATACGCTGCGCCGTGGTCTCTGCTTCTGACCTTAACCGCTCTAAGCGCTGCGTAGCCGTTTCTAGCTCGGCTTGCAGGCGCTGGGCTTCCTCCGTGCTTTGCGGAGCCATACGTACAGCCTCAAGTCTGCGCCGCAGAGAGTCTGCACGCTCCTCTGCCTGATCATATGCCGGATTCAAGTCATCTATTTGCCGGCGCAATTCTTCAAGGCCATGTGCCGGCGTTCCCATTTCTTCCAGCTCCGTCAACTGTGTCAGCTGTTCCAAGAGGGGTTGCATCTGCGCATCTACTCTTGACAACTCCCGCTCTGCTGCCGCCAGGTCCCGCTCTAAGGCCCGGACACTGCTGGGGGTAGCCTCCCCGGAGGTGTATGCTGCAAGCTGTCTCTGCAGCCGTTCCACCGCATTCTGTTGACGTTGCACCGCCTCCGTCTGCCGTTCGTATTTAGGCGTCAGGCGGTCTACTTGGGTCTGTGCCAGTCCATCCAGTCGCTCCTGTAATGCTCTGACGGTTTCGGCCTGACGGGTAATGGCTTCCTGCTGCCGGCGGGCCCTGCTGGTTAGACTATCTAATTGCCGGGCGGTCTGCCCGGACACCCGTCCAATCAGTCGGCCAATCCCAGAAGTGCGCCGATCCACTTCTTCCAGCGCACGGGACGTCTGCTGCCGCACTCGTTCAAGATCTGCCTGATACGGCCTTGCAGACGCCTCTATGACTACCTGCAAGCGCTCTAGCGTTGTTCCTTCCATGCTTCACCTCCTCCCTTTCCTCTTTTGCCATTATGTCGTAGTGCGTGATCGATCATTTTGGCCTTGTGCAAATCAAGATCCGCCTGCCGCTGTCGCTCTTCGCATAGTCCCTTTTCTTCCGCGAAAAGATCAGGGTGCAACTCCCAAAGTTCCGGCGGCTTAACATGTTTATCACCAAAGATAGCAGCTACCTGATGCCCAATCATGCCGGCCAGATTATAGGCTTGCACAAGTTCGGCTTTAAGTTGCATCCGGCTCTTGCGGACATAACTCTCCATCAGGTCGCGGATCTCTGCTAAGGAGTAATCCCAAAAGGCTTCAGGGGAGATCCCGCAATCTAAAGCATTGGGGTATAGTTCCCAGATAACAGCAGTTACATTTTCTCGCGTGCCTCGTCCAGGCTCTCCTGCACATCCTCCGCCTGGCTCTCGGTAAAAAAACCAGACACCGCAAAAATATCCATGATCACGTCTGTATAAAAAGTAACCTGCGTGCCGCCCTCTTCACAGTACTGATCGAATATAGACTGCACCTTACCAAAGGTCATGCCGTGGTGCCACGATTTTAACGCAGCCTGGGTGATGGTTAACATAACTCCAAGTTGCGGCATGCCACCATCGATCAGTAGCAGCAGGTTGGCCTTAAACTTCTCTTCCAGCTGCAAGATTTCGGGGGTTTTAAGTTTCAGCTTATATTCCTCCCCTCCGACGATCCATAGCGCGAAGGGCGCCCTTTTAGGCTTCAGCTCAAGGACTTCTTCTTTCTTTGCCTTTGTCTTATTCTTGGTTTCCTTTACCTCTTCGTCAATTCCGAATTCACTCATACTTTATAACTCCTCCTTACGACGGATCCGTCACTACAATATCGCTCTGCAAGCCAAGAGCCAGGCTAAACTCAATCGCTGCGTTAACTCCACCGCCACCAATCTTTACATTGCTCTGGGCATCAAATTCAAACTTCGTGCCGTCCGGAAGAGTTTCACGGTAAGATGCCACTTCTTTTGACTCGGCAAGTTCTCGTAATACCCGATACGGACAATCTGCACCATTGTTCGTATACTTGAACTTATACTCCATTTCCCCCGGATCCCCGATGCCTAATTCGGACTGTTTCACGGTATCCTCCAGGGTTGTATTGTCGACCTTCTCGGGCTCAACACCGATTTCCGGGACTTCCTTTAACCCGGGCAACTTTTTATATACTGCCTCGCCCTCCCGCTTTACTTCAAGGGTAATTCCATTTGCTAACATATACTGTCCTTTCTTCTACCGCTGATGGTAGACCTGTTGTGTATCAACCTCAATGATCATTTCATACCGCATTTGCTTATGTTTCCGGCTGTTGGGATCTTCTACGTCCATGCACTGGATGCGCTTAAGTCCTAGAGCCGCAATGGCCGCATCCACCTGGACCGCCACTGCGGAGGTGCTGCGCATGTGCCAGATGTCAATGCGATACCGGACATAGGCCTTCTGCTCCGCCATGTCCGTGTACTCTATGACCTTGTTATCCTCTTCCATGTATTGGATTGCAAGGTCCTTCTCCCAATCCCTGGGATAGCAGTCGGTAACATTGTCCGTAATAGTTACAAGTGCCGTATAGATCTGGTCTTTCACATTTAGCATTTATGTCCTCCGTCTAATTTCTTCCCGGATTCCGTCCCGGATCATTTCGGTGGCATCACCTTCATGATCCTTGAGGGCCGGGTATAAATAGGGCTGCGCCGCCTGACCGGAGCATTGATAAAATCGCCCATCTGGTGTGTCAATATAAAACCATCCGTATTTTTCAGCAGCCTCCTTGTCGATCTGGCTTTCGTGGATCCACCAGGGTGATTGTGCATATACCGGATTTATTGCGGGAGAGATTCCGTCATGGTCGGCCTCCCCCCTGGGGCCGGTTCCTAGCTCGACATATACAGCGTAAGCCTTATTGGTATAGCAAACCCCATATACTACACCGTCTCGGCACTCTACGTCAGTATAGATGTTTCTCCGTAGCTCCCCGGTGTCAGAAGAACAGAGCAACTTCGCATGGCCCTGCACCATCTTCGTCGCTTCTCCCACCACTCTCATGGTTACCTCTACCGATCCAGCATCCTCCATTCCACTCAGCCGCCGGTTCAGCCTATCTGCACCCCTGATCATATCTTTTCGAGCTCAAGCCGCAGCGGCTTATATGGCCTGATAGCAATGATCCGGTAGTCTGGGCCCACATCCGCCAGCACGTCTACACAGACGCCATCCAACTCAGTAACCAGCATATCTTTAAAGCGATACCGCACCTGTCCTTTGCTATCTACTTCAACGGAATAGCTTCCCTCAATTTTGCAATTGCGGATATACTGAAGCCGCTGACCATACATTTCTGCCTGCACCTTCCCTCCGGCCGGCCAGACTTCGGCGCGGAAAGGAAGCGCGCCGCCGAAGTCTTCATATGTGTTGCCCTCGTTATCCTTCTCCAGCACCCGGTTCCGAAGGTAATATTGCTGTATTCTGTTTTGCCGTATTCTCATAAACCTCACCCCCGATTCGTGCCAGCCGATATCGGTTAAGCACATCAAAAATTTGTTTTGGAGCATCGTTAAAATTGTATGACTCCCCGCCCTCGCTTCGGCTGTTTTCCCCTTCCGTGCCGCGGCGGTTATATGCAATTAACGCAAGATCACGTATGGTCTTGCCAAGTTGCGTAATCAATACAGTACGGTTTGTATAAGACAAAACAAACTCCTCCGCATCCTTAAGCAAAAGAGAGAGCAACTCCTCGTCACTCTCTCCCGTAAGCACTTTTAAGCGCTCTATGTTACTCACCTGCCATCACATCCTTTAGGACTGCCAGCAGCTCTTCCTTGTTCAGGGAGGCGG
>Ga0153920_1000105_pt1 | contig 32255 bp, 28 predicted proteins | sample TSNJ004MetaG_FD_104713 | JGI IMG/M metagenome (GOLD analysis project Ga0153920, IMG submission 104713) | Attine ant fungus gardens microbial communities from New Jersey, USA - TSNJ004 MetaG | ecosystem: Host-associated > Fungi > Mycelium > Unclassified | place: USA: New Jersey, Brendon T. Byrne...
TATTAGAATTGATAGACGGGCAGACCATTTTTATTGACCCTGGTTTTTTGGGAATAAATCTGGGCGGAGTAGAACAGAAGGAATATTGGAAAGAGCATAAGCAAAATTTTGATAGTAAAAAGATTAAAAAAATAGCAATAATGACCACATGAACTGTCAGATCATCAAGAGCGCCGAGTACACTTACAACGCCTCCAACCAGATAATCCATGCCATTGCCATGGCCTATGACGGCGACCAGAACCGGATCTAAAAACACAGGTCCTGCGTCTCCATCACATGCAGCAACTGTTTCCGGTGCTCAGGATGTGCACAATTTTCAATCAGCGCTTTTGCTCTTTTTGCAGGAGACATTCCCCTGACATCAGCAATCCCCTGTTCGGTGATTACCACCTGTAAATCATGGGAAGTATGATCCACATGACAAACCTGCGGCACAATTGTAGAAATCAAGCCGCCTTTCGCCGTGGATGCCATAACAAATATCGGCACCAGGGCATTTCTGTTAAAATCACCACTTCCTCCAATACCATTCATGACGCCTTTTCCCCTGATGTATGAAGAATTCACATTGCCGTGTACATCAATTTCGATTGGTGTATTGACCGCTATCACCCCCAGGCGTCTGATTACTTCCGGGTTATTGCTGATTTCCTGCGGTCGCAGGATAATCTTATCCCTATATGAATCAAGATTGTTATAAAATTCCGCTTTCCTCGCAGGTGATAAACTGATCGAAGTAGCAGATGCATGAACGACTTTCCCGGCATTGATCAGTTCAATCACCGCATCCTGCAATACCTCTGAATAAATCCGAATATTTTTGAAATCAGAATATAGGAGTCCTTCAAGTATGGCATTTGAGGTTCTGCCCACACCAGACTGTATCGGAAGGAGTGTTTCTCCACCGAATCTTCCAGCTTCCATTTCCTGATGCAGGAACTGATTCAGATGCGCGGATATTTTTTGAGACACTTCATCAACTGCTTTAACTTCTCTTGTGTGATCCGGAATATCAGTAATAACGATTGCTGCAATTTTATGAATGGGACATTCAATATAGGGACTTCCCACCCTGTCATCGCTCTTCATAATCGGGATTGGTCTGACATGGGGATATTTCTCAATCTTATAAATATCATGCATGCCTTCCAATGCTTCCGGCTGGGATAAATTCACCTCAATGATGACTTTTTTTGCTGCTTCCACCAACACATCACTACAGCCGACCGAAGAAGACGGAACAATACCGCCCGTTTCCGTAACCGCAACAGCCTCCACAATAGCAACATCAATATCGCCAAGCACACCATTGCGAATCCAATATGGAACATTGCTCAGATGCATATCTGCAAATTCTGTCTTCCCCTGGTTAATTGCCCTGCGCAGCATCTGGTTGGATTGAAACGCATATCGCTTCCTGATCGCGCCACACTCTGCCAGAATCCCGTCAAACTCTTCCCCGGTTGAAGCACTGGCAACAATATTTAATCCAATCTGCTCTCCGTCCCTGATTCTGCCTGCAATTTCCTTAGCAATCACTTTCGGATATCCTGACAAAGTAAAGCCGCTCGCTCCAACAGTCATACCATCCCTTACGAACATAGACGCCGCCCTGGCTGACATAATCTTTTCTCTGCATTTCTCATTACGTATTCTCGATGTATCCATATTAGTCACTTTCTTTCAATGAAAAACTGTCGCAAAAATGTCCTCGGGCGATTGCCCAAAAACCATCTCCTTCCTCTTTACTTTACTACATTTCTGCACTAAAACACAATGAACGAAACAGGAACCTTCCGTTAACTAAAAGTTGTCTAAGCGGATATTCCCTGCTCTTCATAACAATATAAATCTGCTACAATTTTTCCCGTCACCTGATCACGCCGAAACTGTCTGAAAAAATCCCATACCAATGGACCTGTCATTACCGGCACACAATGTGGGCTGTTTTCTACTGCAACATACCGAAATGCATTGATACCATCTCGATTCCAGATATTAACCGTGTAATGCTTATACCCATAATAATATTCGATTTTTTCTTCATCTCCATAAAACCCCAACACATGGTGGAGTTCATCCTCCGGCGTATCCAGGTAGCCAATACACTGACTTTTATCCCGCGGCTCACAGCCCAAGGCGTCCATCCGCATATTTAATCGTTCTATCATCCACCTGTGTTTGTCCACGCCTTCCGGCGGCTCCGGCATATCACTGAACCGGCGACGACCGCCATGGATTCTGGTCGGATCTTTTTTGTCATCCCGGCGAGGGTTTACATAAGGCTCTCCGCCACTCTCCCGGCCCCAGTCCTTCCTTGGTTTCCAGTCATTAACCGGAACGAAGCCGGATGCCTCACAGCAACCGACAATCTGCATAAAAGGCACCACTGCCGCTTTCAGACGAACAGTCTCTTCCACCGTAAACGGAACATTAAAATTATCATATGTACGGTAAATATCATTCCCGCAAGGTGCCACCGCAGTTAACTTCTCTGGTATCCGAAAATATGTGGAAGTCACCTGGTATCCGCCTTGTGAATATCCTGTCATATATACCCGTTCCTTATCCAACGGATACTTTTCAGCAATGATTCCCAGGACCCGATCCACATTCTGCCAGTTGGTATTTTGCAGATAAAGAACCATGAACCCTTCTTTTGCTGCAATCTGCGGTAAGCCAAAGCAAAACTCTTCTGCTTCAATTGTATTACTGCCACCATGATTTGCTATCACCAACGGATAGTTCCAATTACTTTTATAATTCTGGCCCACGTCTTCATACATCGCCAACGGTGTCAGTATCTCCCAACGAGCATAAAAATCTTCATCCTCATAAATTTCTTTCTTAAGCCCCAACTCCCGAAAATAGGCCAGCGTTGCTTCTCCCACCGGGTCCTCCTCATAAGTAAATCGGGTCTGTAGGATTTTCGCCAGTGCTTCCCCATATTCACTATCCAGCAAGGCCTCAATATCCATTGTCCCATCATGAGCCACCTCAAGATATTCCCGGAAAGCTTCAAACTTCGCCCCCATCTCCGGATTTGTCTCCTTTGACCAATAGTCCAATCTGTTCATCTTCTCAACTCCTGTTTCCTTATGATAAATCATTAATTTTTCTCACACGGCAGCAAGAGACAAAGTGATTTGGCTGCACTTCCTCCAGCTGTTGCGGCTCATTGCATTTGTCGCAGACATACGGACAGCGCGGTGCAAAGCGACATCCAGAACGGGGATTGATCGGCGAAACGATTTCACCCTCAAGCAGAATGCGCTCTTTTTTATGATCAATATCCACCGACAGGATTGCCGATAAAAGCGCCTTGGTGTACGGATGCAGCGGCTTCTCAAACAATTCCAGTGACGGGCTGGTTTCCACCAGTTGTCCTAAGTACATGACACAGATGTTATCAGAAATGTGACGAACTACTGATAAATCATGGGTAACAAACATATAAGTTAATTTTATCTCATCCTGCAGATCCATTAGCAAGTTAAGAATCTGCGCCTGAATCGATACGTCCAAAGCTGATACCGGCTCATCACACACGATGAACTTAGGATTAAGTGCAAGCGCGCGGCCAATTCCCACACGCTGCCGGCGTCCGCCGTCCAACTCATGAGGATAGGACGAGCGCAGCCGTTTTTCGATACCGACCATATCCATTAAACGTTCCGATTCTGTTTCAAGAGAACTTCCTTTGAATCTTTTGGTCAATATGAGGGGCTCCTGGATGATTTCCTTTACTGTCATACGGGGATTAAGTGATGAAAAGGGATCCTGAAATACAATCTGCATGTTCTCTCTGAGTTCCCTTAACTTTCGTGCATTTACCTTGGTTACATCTTCCCCCTCGAAAATAATCTGGCCATCCGTACTTTCCAGTAAATGGATGATGGTTCGCCCCAAAGTTGACTTTCCACAGCCGGACTCACCGACAATCCCCATCGTCTGCCCTTTGGCAATTTCAAAAGAGACATCATCCACCGCATGCAGCTTTCCTTTTGGGGTATCAAAATATTTTTTTAGTTTTTTCACTTCTACCAACGCAGACATGATGCCCCCTCTCTGACAGCTGCCTGGCTGCACCGTACAAAATGATCGTTTCCATTAACACTTACCAGTTCCCTGGAACCCTGCCGGCATTCATCGGTTACATGAGGGCACCGTGGATGGAAGCAACAGCCGTCCGGTAAATTCGTCGGATCGGCCGGCGCTCCTTCAATTGGATGCAGCCGTTTTACATTTTTACTTAAATCCGGCAAAGCGCCGAACAATCCTTTGGTATATGGATGTGACGGATTGCGAAAGACCGACTCCTTCTTCCCGATTTCAATGACTTCACCGGCATATATCACGGCAACATCATCACAGGTATCCGCAACAATACCCAGATCATGAGTAATCATAATCATCGAGGTATGAAACTCCTCCTTAAGCTGTGAAATCATATCCAATACCTGAGCCTGAATCGTCACGTCAAGAGCCGTTGTTGGCTCATCCGCTAATAAAAGCTTCGGGTCGCATGCCAATGCCATCGCAATGACAACGCGCTGCTTCATACCGCCGGAAAACTGATGGGGATATTCCGTGGCACGTTCAGCAGCTATTCCCACCTTTTTAAGCATCGTGGCTGCCTGTTCATTAGCTGCCGCTTTTGTTACCTTTTTATGGACCAGAATGCCCTCGGCAATCTGATCGATCACACGTTTTACCGGGTTAAGGGCCGTCATCGGGTCCTGAAAGATCATGGCGATTTCCTGACCTCGCAGCTTGCGCATGTCCTGTTCCGGCAAGCCTAACAGCTCCTGTTCATTCAGAAAAATCTTGCCGCCTGTTATCTTAGCCGGCGGATCTGGTAAAATTCGCAGGATGGCTTTTGCTATTGATGTTTTTCCTGCCCCGGTTTCACCTACCAACCCCAAAGTTTTCCCTCTTTCAAGGTCAAACGACACTTTATTTACAGCATGAATGATCTGTCCATCCGAGGTATATTCTACCACCAAATCGCGCACAGACAAAAAATCATTTTCTTTCACCATCTTAATTTCTCCTGTTATCTCTTCAATTTAGGGTCCAGAGCATCTCTCAGTGCATCACCAATAATGTTAAACGCCAATACACAGATCATAATATAGAGTCCCGGAAACAGAACCATATGTGGATAATTGGTAATATAGTTTCGGCCGGCTGACAGCATCGCCCCCCATTCCGGGTTTGGCGGCTGCACCCCTAAACCAATAAAGCTAAGTGAAGCGGCGGACAATACCGAATATGCTAAAGACAACGAAATCTGTACAATCAGCGGTGAAAAAGCGTTGGGAATTACATGTTTCATAATAATGCGGCTATCGCGGCAGTTGATACTGGTTGCTGCCTCTATGTACTCCATACTCCGAATCGTCAGAATATTCGCCCGCATCATTCGGGTAAATACCGGAATACCGCTGATTCCCAGGGCAATGATACATTTATCATACCCGGTCCCCAGTGCTGCGGAAATAACAATTGCCAGAAGGATCTGCGGAAATGATTGCAGAATATCAATCAGCCGCATAATTATATTGTCAATCTGACCGCCGAAATATCCGGCTACAGAACCGGCGAAAATACCAAAAGCAGCTGAGATGATTACTGAAAAAATACCAATAGAAAGTGAATAACGTCCACCGTACATCATCCGGCTGAGGATATCTCTGCCCAAATCGTCAGTGCCGAAAGGATGGGCAAAGGACGGCTTGGCAAATGCATTGATAATATCAATTTTCTCATAGGCATAGGGGGATAACCACGGTGCCAGAACTGCCAATACCACAAGAATCAGAACCAATGACAAGCCAGCAAGGGCGCTTTTGTTTCTGGCAAATCGCTGCATCGCAAGATACATGGAGCCATGGCTTTTCTGCTCCTGACTATGCGGCTTTGACTGGCTTTTCAACATATGATTTCCTCCTCTTCTTCCCTTCATATCTGGCTTTAATCCGTGGGTCAATGTAAGCGTAACACAGGTCCACAATCAGCATAACAATACTGAACATTATTGCACAAAAAACGACTGAACCACGCACCGCCGGATAATCACGGTTATTGATTGCCTGCACCATATAAGTACCGATTCCCGGCATGGAGAATACGGTTTCGATAATAAGCGTTCCGCCCAGCATCCGGCCAAAATTACTGCCAGCCGAGGTCACAATCGGAATCAACGCATTTGGCAATACGTGTTTTAAAAGAATGGCTCGTTCCGATACTCCTTTGGCCCGGGCGGTAGTTGCATAATCCGCACGGATTACCTCCAAAACACTGGAACGAGACTGTCTGGCCTGCGATGCGATGCCGCCAAGAGAATTAGCAAATGCCGGAAGGATATAATACTCCGGTCCGCCGATACCAAAAGCAGGCAGCCAGCCCAACTCTGCTGAGAATACCACCACCAGCATCAAGGCCAGCCAAAAACTAGGCATGGAAACGCCCACCAGGCTGATCAGCATACAAATCCGGTCAGACCAGGAATCTTGCTTTACCGCCGCTATGGTACCAAGCAGAATGCCCACAACCAGAGCAATTACCATACTGATTAAAGATAATAAAAGCGTATAAGGAAAACGATTCATAAGATCAGTTATTACAGGAGTGCGATATAAATATGACATCCCAAAGTCACCATGCAGCATATTCACTAAAAAATCAAACACTTGCTTAAAATAAGGCTGATTAAGGCCTAAGGCCTCCTCCATTATGGCAATCTCTTCCGGTGTCGCCGATGCCCCAAGCATAATAGCGGCAGGATTGCCTGGAACAAAATACATAATTGTAAAAATCAAAACCGCCACACCAAGCACTACCGGGATCATCCATAATAGTCGTTTCAAAATATATCGTGCCATTTTTTGATCGCTTCCCTTCCTTAATATTGCCCTGCTTTCTTACTCTCTGATTCTACTTTGCAGGCTTGCAGGCACCGGCAATCAGCTGCCCCCACGGGTGGCGAATCAGTTCAATCTGATCATTGCCTACAGAAGTAGTAGACTGGGAATACAAACCATATGCATAGCAGTTGTCTTTGATATAGTAATGAAGGGTGTCAACATTTTCCTGGGTATGTGTTGCTGTATCTGACGATGTTTTAAGCAATTCCTTCATCTGTGGGTCATAAAGATATTTATCAGCAATGGAACCAACTGCCAACTCATAAGAACCGACAACAAAGTCACTTGTTCCAATCGCATTCATTCTTACTTCCCACTGATCCGGCTCGGTACGATAGGTATTAAAGAGTGCCGAATCATAGGAAAGAATCTCTGTCTTCACCCCGATTTCCAGCCAGTATGCCTGCATGATTTCTGCCATCTTGTTATATTCGGATGTATTTTCAACCATCAGCCGGATGGTCAGTTCCCCTTCCTTATATCCTGCTTCTGCCAGCTTTGCCTTAGCATTTTCCACACTATAATCATAATAATCTTCGGTATCCCATTTAGGATTATAATCACCGGCAATTACGGTGGCCGCAGTATGGGTCAGATCACCGGCACCATTGGAAGCACCAGCCAGGATTGAAGCATTATCCAGGGCATAGCACAAAGCCTGGCGCAATTCGAGATTCGAGAAAGGACTTTCCGGAGCTGTATTAAACATCACGGTATACGCAACACCTCCGGTTTGTCTTTTAGCGCTAAAACCAGCCGCCACACTGCCATCGGAATTCACAAAGTTCTCTAATTCTTTTCCACCGACTACGGTTGCTGCATCAATTGTACCGGACTTAAGTGCCATCGTCATCTGTGCAGCCTCAGTGATTACATGCATTTTAATGGTATCCCATTCCTGGACTGCCAGATAAGATCTCAGTTCTTCTTTCTGCCAGTAGTTTTCATTCCTGGCCAGGGAAAGAGAGGTTCCGGCAATCATTTCTGTTACCTGATAAGGTGCTGTGGTAACAGGTGCTGTCGACATGCCATTGCCACTTTCTTCATAAGCTTTTTGACTTACAATCGGTACCTGACAGAACACGTATTCCATGGTTCCTACCTGGCTGGTTGTAAAGTAGAAATCCAGGGTATTGTTATCAATGATCTCGATCTTCTCAACATACTGGTTCAGCTTCGGCAGGTTCTTGCTGTCAAGCATTCCCTGATAGCAGAAATTTACATCAGCTGAAGTAATCAGGTTACCTGCCGCATCCTGAATATCATCATAAATTACGATTCGGCATGTAGTCGCATCAATAACATCTACTTCTTTTGCAATCTGACGTACCATATCTTCGACCGTCTCGCCAAACTTGTCAAACTGCAGCAAATACTCATACATCGTATATTTGGTATAGGTGCGTCCTGTTCCTACACCACCAAAAGGACTGATATCGCCGATGTCGGCATTGATTCCCACGTTAAAATGTGTCTTGCCTTGTGTTGCAGCCTCGCCTGCTGCTGTTGTCGCTGCTGTCTGTTCATTTGTACCTGCACTGTTTCCACTACTTGCCCCACCGCCACAACCGGTAAGTGCAAACATAAGACCAGCAGTTATTGCTAATGCACTTGCTTTTGTCAAAAACTTTGTTGTTTTTTTCATGATACCCTCTCCTGTCTTTACTTGAAATGTTACCTTTAAAAAGGTATGTATTAGTGATGTTTGAATTGTATCATCTCTCAAACATGCTTTCAATTGACATTTTCACTATTTATGCCTCTTGGATTTTAGTTAAAATTCACAAATAGATATCCTTTTCATCTCTTTAATAGTTTGAATCATTCTTTAATCTATTGACAGCATTCCGAATTCAGTTTAGAATGAATGCAACGAAACAACAGGAAAGGAATGTGAATGCAATGGAGAACAATATCCCAAAATACATCAAGTTGTACCAACAACTAAAAACAGAAATTCTGGCCGGCAAATATTCTGTTGGCGATTTTCTGCCAAAGGAAGAGCAACTTATCACGATGTACAATGCCAGCAGAACAACAGTTCGTCATGCAATATCTCTATTAAAGGAAGAAAACCTGATCAGCGTCACACAAGGCCGTGGTACTGAAGTTCTTCCGGTTGCCAGTTCACCCAGTGACTTTAGAAAATTCGGACCTACAAACACGTTATCGGTTCGTTATTTAGTAGAAGGCGAATATAAAATCAATGTAATCGGTTCTGAAATCGACCGCATCCTGGCAAGCGGAGACATTGCAAAAAAATTAGAACTTCCGGAAGGAACAGAAATTTATCGCCTGCAAAAAATCCAGACCATCAACAGTATCCCTTTCGCATATATGATCCACTATCTGCATCCTGGTTTCCTGCCTGACCTGGAACAATATAACCGTAAAATTTTCCATCTGGCAGACTTCGTCAAAGAAGCTTATGGCTTAGTACTTACCGGTGTTGACGAATCAATTTCGGCAATTTCATCAGGTTTCGTCGAATCGCATATGCTCAATATCGAATCAGGTACCGCCCTTTTATCTTTCAAAAGAACTTCCAAATGCAAGGATGGTATCTTCGAATATGGCGAAACCATTATTCGCCCTGATATATTTGAAATCGTAGTTACCTCAGACGGAAATGCCGATCTGATGGGCGATTATTCGGAATTCTTACATCGGTAAAAGATCATTGCCGCAAAAGATGCAGCCGGAGTTCCTTACTCCAAACCACATATTTTGCGGCAATCTGATTACTTTTATTCATAACAATTATAATGTGCTCAGATAACGCCCTAATGCCATTGCCGCAACAATTCCATCGCCGGTTCCAGCGCCGATCTGTGCCGGAGAATATTGGCGAATATCACCTGCCGCATATACGCCGTCAATTTCTGTTTTCATGTTCTCATCAATCGGAACCTGACCATTTGGCAGCAGCTTAATACTGTTCTGAAGATACTGGCTATTTGGTACAAGACCGATCCGGATGTAAATACCTTCTACCTCCAGATGCTGGCTCTCACCAGTCGCAACGTTTTGAATATCAATGCCGGTTACCCAGTCCTCACCGGTAATTTCCAGGATCTTTTCGCCACACATAATCTTAACATTCTCGTTTTCCTCAGCTCGGTCCATAAGTACTTTCGATGCCTTAGGCTGAGCCATCAGTTCCACTACATATACTTTGCAGCCAAGCTTCTCCAGTATCAGCGCCTCAGTAATACCACTGTCACCGGCACCGGCTACAACTACCGTCTTTCCGGCGCACCTTGCACCGTCACAGGTAGCGCAGTAGAATACGCCGTTATTGGCCAGTTCCGCCTCGCCCGGTACATTCAGCAGACGCGGATGGGAACCGCTTGCCAGGATGATTCCTTTACATGTGTAAGTTTCATCATCGGTTTTTACGATCTTATAATCACCTTTATCCTGAATCCTGATAACTTCTCCCTGCTCCAATTCGGCACCGGCATTCTCAGCCTGCGTGACCATGGCGGTGCCAAGATCCGGCCCCATAACGCCGGTCGCAAAACCAGGATAATTCTCAATCAGCTGGCGGCTCATCATTTCCCCGCCGACCGTTTCTTTCTCCAGAATCAGGGTACTATAACCGGCACGGCTGGTATAGATTCCGGCAGCAAGTCCGGCACACCCAGAACCAACGATAACTACATCATAATCTGTAAACATATCAAATCCTCCTGATATTTTTATAGTGGCCGGTCATATTCTGCACGAGAAGGAAGTTTGACAACATAGTCCGTCTTGGTGTGCAGAACACCATCCTGGTTTTCGCCCCATACCAGAACTTCAACCAGATGATCGCCATTTTCATCGACAAACTTGCGGGTGACTTTTCCTTTTACATAGGTCATATCACCAAAAAATACCATCTTTCTGTCCTGGGAATCGGCCGATCTTACAAAGGCGTCATCACCCATCCAGTCAGTGATTCCATGCACCAGCATCATTTCATTTTGAATACCGGCGGAGTTGGCATACGGATATCCGAAAAGATGAGCCGCATGGTCGGTATAATGCCAGTCACGACGCAGAATATGTTCATTGGTATCCGGGTCGATCGGATGGTGCTGCAGGTGTTCACGCATAACCGCCCACTTAATTGCGTAGGCATATGGATAACAGCTAACCATGGTTCTGGCACAAGCATCGGCTACATCAACCGGTCCTTTGATGATGGTTGGCAGCTCTTCCCCAACGGTAACCTCTTCCCAATAACGGGTCCTGGCACCGCGGCGGAATTTTCCGGCCAGCTGATCGTCATAATTCTGATGAAGCACATCCAGCTCTTCCTGAGTGTAGGGACGACGTACCTTATCCTGGTACATCTTTGCTTCCTTCACCTTTTTTCCACGTTTTCCCGGCGGTGTTGCCATGTAGATGTTGCGATGATCCTCGACAGCAACGATCTCATCTTTCTGATTGATATAATAGCGCGGTACACTTTCGATAAACATCCGGTATGGTTTGCCTTCTACCGGCTTTTCGGTAAATCCGGCATAGCGGTCATAAATGGAGAAGGAATCCCCATGACGAATCGGCTTATAATAGGTATGCTTGCTGCCGCCGGCCAGTCTGGCAATTCCCGGTACCCGAAGACGGCCGCCAAAAGCTGAACCAAAGGCAATACAGGTCTCAAACAAAGGAGGTGCAATGATACCGCCCCAACGGGTTCCTGCCGCATAAGTCGGATCCCGCCAGATCGGATTCGAGTCACCACAGGCATCTGCAAAGTGACGAATCAGATCCTCTGTTACATACTTATAATTAATTCCCCGCTCATACTCATCCGTCATAATTGCAGTAGACGGCACCGGAAGTTTTACCTCACCACGCCCCTCATTAAACATTTCGATTTTTTCGTCAAGCCGTTTGTTCCACTCATCGTCTGCCAAGTTATCCCAGTCAAACGTTTCATTGATTTGTTCTGCCATTACTTGTTTCCCCTTTCTTATTTTTATATTATTAACGACCTTTCCATTCAGGTTGCCGTTTTTCAAGGAATGCTGTTACGCCTTCCGCCCGGTCTTCGCTGCCGGAAACAATTGCAAATAACCGGTTTTCAAATTCCAGAGCTACTTCAAGACTCATTTCTGCGCCGTAATCCACGGCATCTTTGGCGGCTCTAAGCGCCAGCGGTGCTTTGGCTGCCAATTTCCCAGCCAGGCCTCTGGCTTCGGCCATCAGCTGATCCGCCGGTACTACCCGATTGACCAGACCAATCCGCAGGGCATGATCAGCCCGAATCAGGTCTCCGGTCAATATCATTTCCATCGCATTGCCTTTCCCCACCAGGCGAACCAGACGCTGGGTTCCTCCCAGTCCCGGAATGATACCCAGATTGATTTCCGGCTGGCCAAATCTGGCTGTATCGGCGGCAATCCGAAAGGTACAAGCCAATGCCATCTCGCATCCGCCCCCCAGTGCAAAGCCGTTAACTGCCGCAATGCTGGGCTTGGATAAATGCTCTAATTTCGTATATACAGACCGACGGGTACGGCTTTTCGGCCCCAGCTCCGTCAACGTAGTTCTGGCCCCGACTTCATTGATATCAGCGCCGCCAACAAAGGCTTTTTCGCCAGCTCCGGTTAAGATCAGTGCTCTTACTTCCGTGTCCTCATCTGCCTGATTAATCGCATCTGCAAGCTCTTCCATCAGCGCCTGCGTCAATGCATTACGCACTTCCGGACGATTGACGGTAATTGTTGCAATGCTTTCACTGACCTCATAAAGAATAAATTGATAGTCCATTCCATATCTCCTTTCTCTTTACTTTACATCATTCCTGTAGTGAAGCACAATGAACAAAACAGGAACCTGTCGTTAACTAAAAGTTAACCTTTTACATAACCATAGCTATGATTCGGGCCACTAAAACAACACAGAATAAAGCAAATGGGTAGGTTGCTGCATATGCGCTGGCCACATCTTCGGTTCCGGCCGTGCTGATCAGCGCCCCCAAAGCAGGTGTACTGGTCATTCCCCCGGTAATCGATCCCAGATTATTAAAAATGCTCATCTTAAATATGTATTTTCCAAGTATGTACCCAACAATCATCGGCACCATGGTGATGATAATGCCATATATAAAATAGGACAATCTGAGGTTTGAAATAAAGTTTACACCACCCGGAACCCCGGCTCCAATCAGGAAAAAGCAAAGTCCCATTTCCCGCAAGAAATTTAATGTCGGCTTGCTGATCCGACAATCAAACGGACCTATATGGCCAAAGTGACCAATGATCAAACCGGCCACTAAGGTCCCACCGGACGTACCCAGAGAAAAGTCAAGCCCTGGTATCTGAATGCAGCCAATGAAACAGCCTGACACGATAGTGACCGCAAACGGAAAGAACTCATAGCTGTCAACCGTAATTAATTTCCTTTCCATTTTCTTTACTGCAATGGTATTGGCGGCAACAAACGCCTCTCTTTCCTTTTCAATATCCACCTTTAATATCTTTGGCAGCAGCTGCACAAAAAGGACAACGCCCAATACGCCGAACAGATAACCAATGCCATAACCGGCTGACACTTTATTGGGGTCAGCTGCTACTTCTTTGGCTGCGGAAAATCCCGGTGTACTGGTCAATGCTCCAGTCATCAGTCCAATCACCAGACTGGAATCTACATTCGGATCTTTGCTGAACAGAATAATGGCAATCGATACTGCTCCACCCAGTAAGATAATCACAATTCCCATCAGGATATAACCAAATGACTTCCGGTTAAAGGTCCGAAAAAACTTTGGACCAGCAATCAATCCCACAGCCGTAACAAACATCGCCGTACCCAGATTGGAAACCAACGAGAACAAACTTTTTGTTGCTCCGAGATTACTTCCGTCACTCAGTGTTACTGCCGAATCCAGATAAAGGGTCATGTTCTTACCACCCATTTGGAAATACGGCACATAACTGGCAAAAATGCCAAAGCATAAGGCTACCAGCAAAACGCCGGCGGTTCCCAGCGAAATGTCCTTAATCGTCACCCGGCCAATCAAATAACCAACCGTCATGATACTAAATACAATAAATACGGTATTGATCAACGAAGACATTACATCCGCAAGATAAATCATGGTTTAAGCCCCCGTTTCTAATTGTATTTATAAAACCCTTCGCCGGTTTTACGTCCTAATTTGCCTTCTTCTACCATCTTTTTCAGAATTTCCGGTGGCTGCATCGACGGCTCTTTTGTCTTCTCGTAAATCGATGAAGTTGCATAATAAGTTACATCCAGACCCACCATATCCTGAAGCTCCAGCGGCCCCATCGGATGACCCAGGCCAAGTTTTGCAGCCGTATCAATATCTTCTGCTGTAGCCATACCTTTTTCAAACATCCGCATTGCATTCAGACGGAACGGGTACTGCAGGTAATTGACTACAAAGCCTGGATAATCCTTGGCCTGAATTGTCGTTTTGCCAAGAGATTTGGCAAATTCATCGGCCTTTTCCAGAACTTCCGGCGCAAGCCTTTCGGTCCGGACAATTTCCACCAGCTTCATCGCCGGAACCGGATTAAAGAAGTGGATTCCCACCAGCCGGCCCGGGTCTTCCATGCCAGACGCAATCTCCGCCAGGGAGAGACTGGAGGTATTGGTCGCCAGAATGCAATCAGCGCTGACCAGCTGTTCCAGTTGTTTGAATATACTCTGTTTGACATCTACTTTCTCTACTACAGCTTCGATCACTACATCGCAATCCTTTAACGCTTCGATATTGCTGGTATAACGAATGGCCGCAATCGTTTGATCCATATCTTCCTGCGCCATCTTTCCGCTTGCCACACGCTTTTTCAGGGCTCCTTCAATGCGCTCTGCCGCCTTTTTAAGCTGATCCCAAGCCAGATCATAAAGGATTACCTCATAACCATTCTGAGCAGCTGTCTGGCCAATTCCATTGCCCATGTTCCCGCTGCCGACTACGCCAAGTGTTTTCATCGTTTTCCCTCTCTTCTAACATCTTTCAATGGCCATTGCCATTCCCAGACCACCGGCTACACAGATACTTGCCATACCATATTTGGTATCACTGCGAAGCATCTCATAAATCAGCGTTGTACAGATCCGGGCACCGGAACACCCCAGCGGATGGCCCAGAGCAATAGCCCCGCCATTCACGTTGACTTTGTCGGCATCCAGCCCCATCGCTTTAATACAGCCCAGTGATTGGGCAGCAAATGCCTCGTTGATCTCGATCAAGTCAAAATCATCCAGTTTTAATCCGGTTTCCGGTGTCAGACGATTCATCAGTTTCTCCGTCGCTGCCACCGGTCCCAGGCCCATGTACTTCGGATCAACACCGGCCGCGGCGGCACCCAGAATGGTTGCCATCGGTTTCACCCCAAGTGCCGCTGCTTTTTCTGCGCTCATCAATACCAGCGCAGCGGCACCATCATTCCGTCCTGACGCATTGCCGGCAGTTGTCACACCGCCCTCAAAAATCGGCCGCAGTTTCGCCAGTTTCGCCAGACTGGTATCACGTCTCGGATATTCATCCGTATCAAAGCAAATCGGATCCTGCTTGCGACGAGGGATATAAACCGGTGTAATCTCGTCCTTAAAACGTCCTTCATCAATGGCCGCAATGGCATTCTGCTGACTTTTCAGACCAAATTCATCACATTCTTCTCGTGTGATACTGTACTTCTCCGCTACATGATCAGCTGTCTGAATCATATTAAAGGTGCCATAGATATCAGCCGGCTGACTTTTGGGCTGGCTTTCCACGTTAGGGTCAACAAACGCGGTATTACCATTTCCGACGCCAAAACGGGCACCACGGATATAGAAAGGAGCCGTGCTCATGCTCTCTACACCGCTAACCAGGACAACATCGGAATATCCGCACTGAATCTGCTGCATACCGTTTAAAATGGCCTGCATACCAGAGGCGCACTGACGATGTACGGTGTAAGCCGGTGTTGATTCCGGAATCCGGGCTTTCAGGGCTGCTACTCTGGCAATATTAGGGGCATCGGTGGTTTGCTTTGCCTGACCGGCAAGTACCTCGTCAATTATGGCTTTGTCAATTCCGGCCCGTCTGATGACCTCCTCATACACCACCGCCAGCAGTTCTTCCGGTGATGTATTTTGCAACATTCCGCCAATCATACCAATTGGTGTTCTTGTTGCTGCTACCACTACTACGTCTCTCATGTTCTGTCTCCCTTCTCTCTATTTAAATTCTAATAAATAATCTCGTCCGCAATATACGCCGCAATCTCTTCCTTTGTGAGTCCGGCCCATTCTTCAAAGACCGTCTCATTATCAGCGCCCAGAAGAGGGGCTGCTTTATAGATTCTGGCCGGTGTTTCTGACATTTTCCAGGGCGGGCTGAGGACCCACTTCTTCCCCATCGCCGGATGCTCTATTTCCAACAGTTTTTCTCTTGCTTTTACATGAGGATCGGACAAAATTTGTTCTGCACAGAATGATGGCATTGCGGCAACACCTGCCGCCTGCAGCTTATTCATCAGATCATAATCGGTAAACTGAATGGTCCACTCTGCAAGCTGCGCATCGATTTCCTTTTGATTGGTCCATCTTCCGGCCTGATCCGTATAGGCCTCCTTCTTTGCCCATTCCGGATTGCCCATTACACTGCACAGCGCATTCCATTCTTCATCGTTTGCAACCGCAATACTAATCCATTTATCGTCACCGGCACAGCGATATACATTGTGTGGTGCCATAATCTCATCCTGGTTGCCGCAGCGGCGGGGTGAATGCTGATTCATCGGATATTCCAGCAGCTCCGCACCAACCAACGAGCTGACGCACTCTGAAGAAGACAGGTCTATGTATTGCCCTTCTCCCGTTTTCTTACGGTAGATCAGAGCCGAGATCATCGCCGAAGCAGCCATGGTACCAACACGGAGATCCATAACACCGCTCATGGTATTCGGTTCTCCATCCTCATAACCGGTCAGATGAGCCAGCCCGCCAAAGGCGGCAAATATCGGCGCATACCCGGCATAATTTCCGTAAGGACCCACAGCGCCGAATCCGGAGCAGGAAACCATAATAATATCCGGTTTTACCGCTGCCAGATCTTGATATCCCAACCCCAGCTTATCCATAACCCCTGGACGCATATTTTCCAGAACAATATCACTTTCGGCAACAATTTTCTTTGCCAGTTCTATCGCTTCCGGACTTTTCAAATCCAGTGTTATGCTTTTCTTATTAAGATTGGCATTATTAAAAATCGGGGAAGCATCGTATCCTTCATAATCCTCTCCCAACGTTATGGAACCCTCTCTGGTCTGATCGATCCGCTTTTTGCTTTCGATCTTTACCACCTCTGCCCCCATAAAAGAAAGCAGCAGAGAACAGTACGGTCCTGCCCAAACCCAGCTGAAATCAGCAATTTTGATCCCTTTTAAGGCTTCGTTATGCATTGTAAAATCCTCCTCTTTCTATATGATTCCGGCTTCTGCGAATTTAACCAGTGCTTCCTTAGAGTATCCCAGTATTTCACCATAAATCTGCGCATTGTGCTCGCCTAACAGCGGTGCACCATGATAATCTGACGGTGCCGATTTGCTCATCTTAAAAGGAACTCCCGGATATTTCTTAGTTCCGGTCCTGGGATGAGCGATGTCAACATAAAATTCTCTGGCCTTCGACTGTGGCGAATGGAATACCTGCTCCGCTGTACAGATAGGTGCACAGGCTGTTCCTCTTGCCTGAATCAGGTCAAACAATTCATCGGTTCCGTATTTTGCCGACTCCTGATTCAGATGACCGGTCAACTCTTCAAAGTTTTTCTCACGTCCGTTATGGTTGCTGAATATTTCCAGATTCGTCCACTCCGGCGCTCCAAGTGCGGCGACAACACCTTTCCACTGCCGGTCCGGATGCAGCACAACTTTGACATATCCGCCATCCTTACATTTCAGCAGCGTATCCCTTAATCGATTGATTTTGATTCGGGTCGGACTCTTGCCCAGCTCGTAATAGCGGACAATGTTCATTCTTTCCAGAGCCATTTCAGCTTCCTGTTTGGAAACATCAATATACTGTCCGGTTCCACCGGTCATCCGCCAGTAAAGGGCGCCAAGGATGCTGACCAGAGCACAGGAACCGACGTCACGCTGCCCAACCATACCGCCGCCCTTCAGGGGCTCTCTTTCGGCATTTGGTGAATTGGCCGGAAGCACATATCCAGCTCCGCTGGCATGGTACATATTCAGATTGTAGGATTTAAAATCACGGTATGGTCCGTCCTGGCCAAAAGAAGTAATTGCCGCCATAACCAGATTCTCATTCAATTTCTTCAGGTCTTCATAGCCCAACCCCAGTGCGGCAAGCTGCCCCGGCGCTCCATCCTCAATCAGAACGTCTGCTGTGGCCGCCAGCTTTTTGAAAATCTCCCGTCCGGAAGCTGTTTCCACATTCAGGGTAACGCCCATTTTGTTGGTGTTGTCATAGAGAAAACCAATCGCCTGTTCCGGATCCGGATAATTCTCATAGAATGGTCCCCGCCTTCTGGCCGGGTCACCTCCCGGTTTTTCTACTTTGATCACTTCAGCACCAAGGTCTGCCATCAGTTTGGCACAATATGGGCCTGCCACATCACTGCAATACTCCATTACTTTCATTCCGCTTAATGGTCCTTTTGCCATTTTTGATTCCCACCTTTCTTTCCACTATTTATAAAGGCATGTTTCCATGCTTCTTCCATGCACGATCATTTTTCTGTTTATTAGCCATCTGCTTCAGGGCCCGAATCAGCAATGGGCGGGTATCTCGCGGATCAATAATATCTTCCAGCCATTGTACATTCGCTGCATGATACGGGAATTTACCAAATGTCGATTGATACTCTTCCAGGCGTTGCGCCCGCAGTTCGTCCGGATTCCCGGCCGCCTCAATCTCTTTACGGTAAATGATTGATACCGCCCCTTCAGCACCCATCAGCCCAAGCTCTGCCGTCGGCCATGCCAGCAGCAGATCCGACCCCAGCGGTTCCGAACACATGGCTGAACTTCCACCACCATATGCTTTCCGGATGTATAAGGTAATCATCGGTACTGTTGCTTCTGAAATCGCATACAGTACTTTCGCACCATGACGAAGGATACCGCCATGCTCCTGCTCAACGCCCGGCAGATAGGCCGGTGTATCCACAAAAAACACCAATGGAATATTAAAGGCATCACAGAAGCGAATAAACCTTGCTTCCTTATCGCTGGCATTGATATCAATGGCACCGGCCATGGCCTTTGGATTATTGGCAACGATGCCTACGGTTGCTCCATTCATACGGCAGAGACTGGTAATCATATTTGGCGCATAATCCGGTTTCAGTTCGAAGAAATATCCATGATCCACCACATGACGGATTAACCGGCGCATATCATAGGCCGCTCTGGGAGCATCCGGAACGATATCCAGCAACTCCTCATCCCGCCGGTTTGGATCATCATCACAGGCATAAACCGGTGGCTTTTCCATATTATTAGCCGGTAAAAAACCAAGCAATTCTCTGGTAACCAGCAGGCACTCCTCATCGTTTTCCGCAACCATGTCACAACATCCGCTGACGCTTGCATGAATCATCGCTCCACCCAGCTCCTGATCGGTAGTGTCCACAAACTGTGCCGTCTTTATCAGTGATGGTGACGCCACATACATATGACTGGTATCCTTTACCATAAATACGAAATCCGTCAGTGCCGGCGAATAGGCGGCACCGGCGGCACACGGTCCCATCATCAGCGTAATCTGTGGAATAACGCCGGAAGACAGCGTATGTTGATAAAACATCGCCGGATAACCATCAAACATGTTCCGTGTTACCGCATCCTGAATGCGGACACCACCGGAATCCACCAGACCAATACAGGGAACCCGTTCTTCCAATGCTCTGCGCATAACTTTTACAATCTTTTTGCCGGCAGTGCTTCCCATAGTTCCGCCCAGAACGGTGAAGTCCTGTGCATATACATAAACCGGCCTGCCATTTACCTCACCAAAACCGGTGATAACACCATCCCCCGGCAGTTCCCTCTGGTCAATATCAAAACCTGTCATTCTTGGTTTCGCCCAGAGGTCAAGTTCCATAAAGGTCCCCGGGTCCAGGAGGATAATAATCCTTTCTCTGGCGGTAAGTTTCCCTCTGGCATGCTGTCTTTCAACTGCCTTGGCTCCGCCTCCTTGCTGCAGCGCTTCCCGCCGCTCATTCAATTCATCCAGTCTCTCGCGCATCCCCATATACATACTCCTTTCCATATTTTCGCCCTGCTTTTTGGGCATCCAGGTATACCCGCAGGGTGTTTCCATGAGAAATCAACTTTTTCTATGTTCTATCCACATTTTACTACCTATAAACTTGACAAAGGAATTACATTTATGCTAACCTAATGTTAACTAAAAGTTTACGTTTTGATAATCGAGGTGACTAATCATGAATGATCGACAATTGACTTCGCTGTTGAAAGCAGTCGAGTGTGGAAGTTTCAGCAAAGCTGAGGAAATACTCTATCTTTCCAAGCAGGCGCTGAAAAAACAAATCGACTCACTGGAGGAAGAACTCGGCTTCGCTTTGATCGTCCGTTCGCGACAGGGAATTGCGCTGACACAGGCCGGCAAAGAATTCTGTCGGGAAACAAGAAGGCTCATGGCCGAAATGAATTCCATCACCCAGAAATGCAAGGAAATTGCCTTCAACGAAAAAACCATTCGCATTGAGAATCCCTATCATCCAAGACTCATGCTTGAGAAGGCCTTTGATGAATTTTCCCGCCGTTTTCCCACCGTCAAACAGCACATTATTCTGCAGAGCAGCGACCGTCTGGTGGATGATATTCTGAATGACCATGCCGACCTGGCGGAATGTACTTATCATCCCAAATTCGAGTGCCCGGGAATTTCCTGTACCAAACTATTTCCTTCCCCTTATAAATGTCTGCTTTCCAGCAGTCACCCACTGGCCGCCAAATCGAAAATTGAATTAAAAGATTTAATCGGTCATCAGGTATATTTGCTGCAAAGTAATGCTGGTCTGGTAAATGAATTAACCGATAATTATCGGAATATAAAGCTGAATTTTGTGTCCAGGAATGATATGCAGGAGATTACAAACATCTGCTATAATCAAGGGATCTTTATCTCTCGGGCTTACTATTTAAGCTTTCTGCAGCCACTGATTACCATCCCACTGGAGACCGACATTGTACCGATTGCCGCTGTCCTGCATCGTGATAATCCACCGGAGGTTGTTAAGGAATTCATTCGGGTGATTCAGGAAGTATATCCATCTATCGACGATAAAAATAAAGCAGACCGGTGAGCATCCGTCTGCTTTATTTTAAAGCCCTTCTACAAGACTTTTTCGTTCTTCCCACTTTCCAAACAAGAAATAAATCGTACCCGGCATCAACTTATGGTTCACCTGTTGGTTCGTCAACTTTTAGTTTACTCCAGGTGAGCTGATTTCTAATTTTTTTCTTACCCGAATCTGTATTAAACTATAGCTATGATATTTTTAGCATAATAAACAGGTGATCTCATTGCCGGAAAGGAGGTTAAAGATGGGGGAAATCAGTAATGCCATGGTCTGCGCACTTGGAATGGGGGTTGTCTTTATTGGGTTAATTGTAATTGTCCTGCTCTGCAAAATCATGAGTGTGATTGTTCAATGGATGGAACAGTCCGGGAGCGCCTCAGCAAACAATGATATAGCTGTCGCACCGGCAGATCCGCCACAGCAGCCAAACGAACAGCCAGCCCAGATGGACGTGGCAATTTCAGCAGCCTTTGCCGAAATGCTTAGTACCGATATATCCAATATCCACATTGCTTCCATAGAAGCCAGTCCGGCAGGCACTGCAATTCCAAACCGACAGGAAGTCATCGCAGCCATATCAGCTGCCATTGCCGAAATGTCGGGAACAGATATTTCTGGTATACGGGTAATATCGTTCAGGCAACTTTAGACAACTTAAAGAGAATGTAAAGGAGATTCAATCATGAAGAAATACAGAGTAAACGTAAATGGAACCGAATATGAAATTGCAATTGAAGATATCAGCAACACCTCCTCCACATACACTGCTGCCCCGGCACGCAGTGCCGCCCCGACTCCGGCTCGTGTTCCGGCTGCTGCACCAGGATCCACTGCACCAAGACCCGCTGCTGCTCCAACCACACCAAAACCAGCCGCTGCACCGGCTGCTGCTTTTGCTAATGGGGCTTCGATAACCGCTCCAATGCCAGGCAATATTATTACCGTCCGTGTTTCCGATGGGCAGACCGTAAAAAAGGGCGATGTACTGATGATTCTGGAAGCAATGAAAATGGAAAATGAAATTATGGCTCCTTGTGACGGTATCGTTCAGTCACTCAGTGCTGCTGCCGGCTCAGCGGTCACTTCCGGCGCATTGCTTTGTGTAATTCAATAAATACAGTCTGAGGGAAAATAATATGCAAAAATTCATTGAATCAACCGGTTTTTATCAATTGTTTTCCGACTTTTCCGGAAGTGGCTGGAAAACAATCGTTATGCTCCTCATTGGTCTGTTCTTATTATGGCTTGCCATTCATAAAAAATTTGAGCCTTTGCTCTTAGTAGGTATTGCTCTGGGCTTTCTTATCACCAATTTACCGGGTGCCGGGCTTTACCATACACCAATGTGGGACGCATATACTTATAGTTGTCCTTATGATACTGCCAACGACACAATCTTATACGATGTCGAAACCGGAATTATCCCGGATGAAGCAGCCTATCTCGCAACACTGCCTGATCATGCATCCGAACCACACATCATTAAAGAAATATCGTTTACTGATATTATTCATTACGGCGGCCTGCTTGACATCTTATATATCGGTATCAAATCAGGCATTTATCCCTGTCTGATCTTTATCGGCATCGGGGCCATGACCGACTTTGGTCCGCTCATTGCCAATCCGATTTCCTTACTTCTGGGAGCGGCTGCACAAGCCGGTATCTTTATTACGTACCTGGGATGTGTACTTTCCGGAATGTTTACCCAGAAACAGGGCGGTGCCATCGGAATTATCGGCGGTGCAGACGGTCCTACGGCCATCTTTACCGCATCCAAACTGGCACCTGAATTATTAGGTGCGATTGCAATTGCCGCATACTCCTATATGGCCCTGGTGCCCGTCATCCAGCCACCGATTATGAAGCTGCTGACCACCAAAGCCGAACGGAGCATTGAGATGAAATCGTTGCGTCCCGTTTCACAAACAGAGAAAATCGCCTTTCCGATTATGGTAATTATCTTTGTATCACTCCTGGTACCTTCAGCCGCACCACTGGTCTGCTGCCTGATGTTCGGCAACCTGCTGAGCGTCTGTGGTTCTTCCACAGAGCGTCTGAGCAAAACGGCCCAAAACGAACTCATGAATATTGTAACTTTATTCCTGGGAGTCAGTGTCGGCGCCACTGCTACCGCTGAGCGTTTTTTATCTGGCCAGACTCTTGGTATTCTGGTTATGGGTGTTGTGGCTTTTGGTTTTGGTACTGCCGCCGGTGTTCTCCTGGCCAAGTTTATGAATCTGTTCCTGAAAAATAAAATTAATCCACTGATTGGCTCCGCTGGCGTGTCTGCTGTGCCAATGGCTGCCCGCGTATCGCAGAAGGTCGGGCAGGCGGAAAATCCCGGCAATTTCCTGCTGATGCACGCCATGGGACCAAATGTGGCCGGTGTCATCGGTTCTGCTATTGCAGCCGGCATTTTAATTGCTGTCCTTGGATAACTACTGACAAAAACCAGAAACACCCTGCGGGTATGCCTGGATGCCCAAAAAGGAGGGCAAGAATGAAGAAAGGAGACGTAAATGTCTGAAATGATTGGTTTACCCTTTAACTGTAAGAAACCGCTGCAAATTACGGATACCATCCTGCGAGATGCTCATCAATCACAGGCCGCTACGCGGATGCGAATGGATGATATGCTGCCGGCGCTGGAGCAGCTCGATGAGATTGGTTACTGGTCGCTGGAGTGCTGGGGCGGTGCCACCTTTGATACCTGCCTGCGTTTTTTGAATGAAGATCCGTGGGAGCGTCTGCGTATCATCAAAAAGCATTGTTCCAAAACAAAACTGCAAATGTTGTTTCGCGGCCAGAATATTCTTGGTTATAAACACTATGCCGATGATGTTGTCGAAAAGTTTTGTGCCAAATCCATTGAAAACGGCATTGATGTAGTCAGAATTTTTGACGCTTTGAATGACACCCGCAATCTGGAGCAGGCCATCAAAGCCACGAAAAAATATGGTGGCTTTTGTGAAGCTGCCATGAGTTACACCACCAGCCCCATCCATAATGAAGCTTATTTTGTAAAGCTGGCCAAAGAACTGGAACAAATGGGTGCCGACTCCATTGCCATTAAGGATATGGCCTGTCTGCTGCTGCCGGAGGTGGCTTATTCACTGGTTACCGAATTGAAAAAGGAAATCCGTGTTCCGATTCATCTGCATACCCATAACACGACCGGAACCGGTGACATGGTCAACCTGATGGCTGCCTATGCCGGAGTCGATATTGTGGATTGTGCGCTTTCTCCGTTAGCCAACGGGACCTCACAGCCTTCCACCGAAGCACTGGTGGTCACGTTACAGGGAACGGCCCGGGACACCGGACTGGATCTGGCGAAAATGGCCGCACCGGCAAAGCATTTTCGTGACGTTGCCGAAAAGCTGAAAGAACAGGGCGATTTAAATCCCAAGGTCCTGAACGTGGATACCAACACCCTGCTTTATCAGGTTCCGGGAGGGATGCTGTCAAATCTTATCTCGCAGCTGCACCAGGCAGGAAAAGACGATCAGTTTTATGATGTGTTAGAAGAAATACCCCGTGTCCGTAAAGAATTCGGTTATCTCCCACTGGTTACCCCGACCAGTCAGATCGTCGGTACCCAGGCAGTTATGAATATTATAACCGGCGAACGCTATAAAATGGTTCCCAAAGAATCAAAGGGGGTATTGAAAGGCGAATACGGAAAGGTTCCCGGGCAGATTGATGAAACAGTCCGGCAAAAATGTCTGACCGGGGAAGAATTGAAGCACATCATTACCTGCCGTCCTGCCGATTTGCTGGAACCGGAATTTGAGAAATACAAAGAAGAATTTAAAGATATTTGTAAAAGTGAGGAAGACGTTCTATCCTGTGCACTGTTCCCGCAGGTTGCACCAAAGTTTTTAAAATGGCGCAATGATCCAGAGCACAACGAACCGCCCACACCTCTGCCAGGTACTGCCGTGGAGGCAAAAGCAGACACACTGTCCGGCCCGGAAGAAAATATCCGCATGTTATTCGTTGAAGATTTATCATCATAAGCTTTGGTTTCATGAAATTGCACAGAACATTCAAAAAGGGGCCTGATTTTCTATGATCATTGCCCCTCTTTTCAATTTTCCTCAACCTCCGACTATCTTTCTGATTTTGCCCGCCGACCAATCACCGGAAAGAGAGTTTCATAACAGCCACTTTTCAAAATCCACATCCATAAAACCGGCACGTTCGAAATGTTCTTTCTGTTCAAACGGCACTGTGCAATCAAAAATTGCTTTACAAGCCACACCACGCGCACGGATATTCGGTGAATATTCCGGCTGATTGGATGGATCCAGCGGATGACACTGAACACCCGGAATCGGAATAATATCAATATCGGCCTGAAATCTGGTTGTCATCGCCCACAGCACATCCTTTTCATCAAAGCAGTCAACATCTTCATCTACTACAAACACATGCTTCAGTTCGGCAAAGGCGCTAAAAGCCAGCAGCGCCGCCTGGCGTTGACGTCCCTCGTCAGAAGGAACGGACTTTTTAAACTGCATTACAGCAATATATTTCCCACCGCCGCTGGAAGCACAATATACATTTTGTAGTTTCCCCGGCATGGCCTTTTCTACCATTGCCAGAATACTGGCTTCCGTTGGAATTCCCGCCATGGAGACATGTTCTTCACTGGGCCCAATACAAGTCTGCATAATCGGATTTCGGCGAGTAGTAACCGCTTTGACTTTAATTACCGGAAGTTCGGGATTGGCCGGTCCACAATAACCCGGAAATTCCGGCATTGCCTTCCCGGTATTGGAATTAACATCTTCACGAATGCGCCTTCCCGGAAGGATTTCACCTTCGATTACATATTCGGCATTGGCAATTGCCTTTTCATTAATTGTGAGGCATTTTACCAGCTTAACCGGTTCTTTGCGGATTGCACCGGCTGCCTGGAGCTCATCGTATCCCAGCGGAGTTGTCGGCGGCTCAAAACAGGACGCAATTTCAATTGCCGGATCGACGCCGATACTAATGGAAATTGGCAAAGCCGCTCCCCTCGCTTCGGCCACTTCTCTGAAATAACCGATATGCCGGGCACCTGGCTGCAGGAAAATTGAAATCTCATCTTTTGACTGCAGGCACATCCGATGAATCGTAATATCAGAATCGCCGGTTTCCGGATTAGAAGCATAACACATACCCATCGTAATATAAGGGCCGGCATCCTCTAAAGTATTCGTTGGTGCCGGAATCAGTTTTCTAATATCAAAATCAGGGTTCGTTGCCAGATGAACTATTTCCTGACACTTCGCCTGCTCATTTGGAATTACCACCGGCGGAATCGGATTCATGACGGAATCTTTTAAGAGGAATCCCAGTTTCTGCGGCTCACAATCCAGTAAATACCCTACCCGTTTGCGGCTTGCCAGCATACCAATAGCGACCTTGGCTCCATCGTGACCTTTGATACAGTTAAATACCATTGCCGGGCCTTCTTTTGTGGGGCGTTCAACGGTTCCACCGGCACCGACATGCCGGTATACACCTGCCAGTTCCCCTTTGGGATCCACTTCAACATCCGTTTCCAGCAACTGACCTGGGATTGATTCAAGCAATTCCAAAGCCCCCCGCAAATCTCTGATATCTTTTCCCGTCATCTTAACCTACCTCCCGCTTCTTAAGCACTTGTTTATATTACCATTTTATCATTGTCCGAAAAAGGAAACAAATCAAAAACAAAAAGAACCGATTCCATTTAGGAATCGATCCCTGATTTAGTTTTGCAATTATTACATTGGCTTCAACCGGGCAATCCAACCTCAGCAATGCAACCTCATCCAGCTTAAATGCTCTTACCTGCTTTTCACATAGCAAGCTGATGCTCTCACCGATTCTGACTGCATCAATAATAGATAATGGATTGGATTCCATGAATACCTCCTATTTGCAAAGAACACGAACATCTCGTTCCAGTTTTGTAATCTTTTTTTGATCCAGATGTTCAAAAAGCAGAAGAACATATTTGCGGGAAGTTCCGAGCAGATCCCTGTATTCTCCTAAAGAGATTGTCTGATGTTCCTTAAAATGCTCATATAAAAGAGACATTGCTTTCTCATAGTGTTCTTTATAAAGGTAAGTACCCGGATTTAATTTGATCAGAACTCCCTCATTAAAAAGATCCAGCAGCACCTGCCTGGCCTGTTTTTTATCCTGAAACTGTGCTAATATACCGTCCGTATCCGGTACCTCCACACCAGCTTCCAAGTATATACGGATCAGCGATTCTCGCATGCCGGAGTGTGCCGCCGAATATTGTACCGAAAATCCGGGAACAGCCACGGTACTCCCGGATGCCTTGATGATTCTTCGTTTCATTAACTCAGGCAGGAGAACATCCCCCTTCTTCAAGTCCTTTAAATAAAGCCAGTCAAGTAACCGCCGCCTGAATTCCTCTTTTTCCATGCCGGAAGCAATCGGATTTTTCTTATGATACTCTGACAAAAGCTCCTCTGCGGCCGCGACTACCTTATCCCAAAAGCTCTTGTGAAAAAAGCTTTGATCATTCAGAGAAAGAACCTTCTTCGCTTTTTTCAGAGTTTCCATCTTCTTTTCTGTCTCTTCAACCGCCCAGTTAAGCTGTAAAGCCAACTGATGTACCTTTGGGAAATTCCGGCTTTGCTCCTTTACAAACTGTTCCAGTACCTCCTCATCAGTACCTTCTTCCTTGATCCTCAAAGCCTCCAGAATGTTCTCCTGGCCACGCTTATGCTTACCGGGGCAGGCGTCCAGGATAATACCGCCACCAAAGGTTTCCACCGGCGAATAAAAACGAATAATAAACCTGTCATTACGCTTGACCGTCACTGCTGAATCAAAACGGAATTGAACCCAGGTGCCCTCGCCAGCCCCAATGCTGTCCTGATCCAGCAGCACCGCCTTTGCCACTGTCTGCGCCGAGCCATAGCAAAAGTGAACTCTGGAACCATTTTTCAGCTGACGACTGGCCGTCTTAAAAAGGTTCACTTTTGCATCTAGAAAGATACTCTCCGTGAGCTGTCCCGGAGCCGCCAAAACCTGGCCACGCTCCAGTTCTTCCACTTTTACACCGGTCAGATTAATCGCTGTACGTTGTCCGGCCAGGGCATCCTTCTGTTCCTCCCCGTGGTTCTGAATCCCACGGATTTTCAGAAGATGACCCTGGGGATAAACCATGACTTCTTCCCCCACCTTCACACTGCCTTCCAGAAGCGTTCCCGTGACAACCGTACCAAATCCCTCCATTGCAAACACCCGGTCAATCGGAAGGCGGAATAATTCCGGTGCCACCCGTCGTTTGCCCGTGGTTTGCATCTTATCAAGAATCATTTGCTTCAACCGGTCAATATTTAGTCCGGTATAGGCGGAAACACGGATCCTCTCCGCATGCTCAAGAAAACTTCCCGCTACGAGCTCCGTGACATCTGCTTCCACCAGTTCGGCCCAATCTTCATCTGCTAAATCTGCTTTTGTCAAAACGATAATCCCCTGACGAATCGAAAGCATCTTTAGAATTTCAAAGTGTTCTACCGTCTGCGGCATGACACCTTCGTCTATGGCAACCACAAGAAGCACCAAATCGATGCCGCCAATACCGGCCAACATGTTCTTTACAAACTTTTCATGGCCGGGCACATCAATGATACCGACCCGCAGACCCTCTTCGTTCGGAAGATTGGCAAAGCCAAGTTCAATCGTAATTCCGCGTTTCTGCTCCTCTTTAAGCCTGTCCGTATCGACTCCGGTTAATGCTTTGATCAGACAGGTCTTCCCATGATCCACATGCCCCGACGTCCCGACGATGACATTCTGCATTGGTTTTTCACGCTCCTTCCGCCCCGCTCAGGCAAACACTTACATAGGAAAATGCCTCGGCCACAGCGCCGAACTCATCTTCCCCAATGGTCCGCACCGATAGCAGGATTTTCTCATGAAACACGCGCGCAATAACCGGCATCTCCGCATTTCTCAACAAACGCTCCAAATGCTCTGCGGATACCCCTTCCCTGAATGCAAGTACCGCATAGCCCGGAAGCTTCGTCATCGGCGCTGAACCACCGCCAATCTGGTCTTCACACTTTACTGTCTCAAACGTAAATTTATTCTCGTCTTGCTCCAGACACAATTTCAGCGCTTTCGCTTTTTGCAGCAATTGTTCTTCCGAAACTGTAATCATCTGAAGTACCGGTATTTTTTTCCTGGCACCCTCCATATCCAAATATTCATAGAGCGTTGCCTCCATAGCCGCAAGCGTCATCTTATCGACCCGCAACACCCGTGCCAATGGATGCTGCTTCATTTTCTCAATATATTCTCTCTTTCCGATGATCACACCGCCCTGGGGACCGCCTAAAAGTTTATCGCCGCTAAACAATACTACATCTGCCCCGCTGTTTATGGCGTCCACAACCGTTGGCTCATCCACCCCATAGTGAGACAGGTTCACCATCAAGCCGCTCCCCATATCATAAATCACCGGAACAGAAAGCGCTTTTCCCAGTTCGGCCATCTCACCAATCTTCACTTCCTGGGTAAATCCCATGATTCGATAGTTGCTGGTATGAACCTTCATGAAGGCCCCCGTCAGTTCCGGGTCATATCCCTGTTCATAATCAGAAAGTTTTGTTTTATTTGTTGCTCCAACTTCTCTTAAATATGCGCCGCTTTGTTTCATGATGTCAGGAATCCTGAAAGAACCGCCGATCTCTACCAGTTCACCGCGGGAAACAACCACCTCTTTCCCATAGCACAGTGCCGACAGACACAGCATCGTTGCGGCCGCATTATTATTTACCACGATAGCAGCCTCGGCTCCGGTAATCGTTTGAATGAGTTTCTCGACATGAGCATCGCGGGTTCCCCTGATTCCTCTCTTTACGTCATATTCCAGGTTGGAATAGGAACTGGCTATCCGGCACACATGCTCAACCACCGTATGACTTAAGTTTGCACGACCGAAATTGGTATGCAGCACCACACCGGTGGCATTGATTAGCTGTCCAAGACTCCGCCTGCGCTTTTCCTTCATCTGATTGCAAACCTCTGCAATGATACAGTCCTTTGAGGGCACCGAAGTTTTCACCCCCGATAAAATATCAGTTCTCACCTGACCAATAATTTCCCTGACTGCATCCACAACAACGGTTCTGGGCATTCCATTCATTAGAAAAATGAGCTGCTCATCAAAAAGCAGCTCATCTACTTTGGGAATGTCACGCAAAATAGTACGACTGTTTTCCATATCGTAATTCCTCCTTCCGATCAATAACAAAACGGGGGAGGTGGGAATCGAACCCACCCGGGAGGCTCTTAACCCCCCACAACGGTTTTGAAGACCGCGAGGCACACCAGCAACCTGTCTACCCTCAAATTTAATAAAAAACATATGATTGATACGGTGCATCCTGAAGACGCACCGCACCAGAATTATATGAAAAATATCATCTTTTGTTCCTGCGAAGCTCCTCCCACTTTTCAGGAAGTTCAACCTTCTTACTGGTCGGCCGTCCTATGAAGCCATTTTGGGCACCAATGATGACATGGTCACGCGCCGGATCTCCACTGACTATCAACTGGAAATCCTCCGGAGCAGCCATCATCTGGATCATCCGATTCTCACCCATGTCAGTCAGATTGCCGTTCTCATCATAAAACTCCAGCTTACCATCTGCATTCACCTTAAAATCACCATAGGATTCCTTCGAGCCGATAAGCTCCGGCCAGTTCCCCTGCTCAACACCGGTCACAAAGCGTTCTGCCAGACGGTTGCTTAAGTTGCAGAGACGGAACTTTGCGCCCTTGCAGAAATGCTCTTTGACTGCCTCCTTCGTATAACCTTCCCTAACCAGAGAATCCACGATGGTAGGTGTCAGGATCACAAGAGGCTTCATACGTTGTCCACGGAAGAAGAACTGGATGAACATATGATTTTCAGCCATACGTTTTTCGATTGCAGTAAGGATCCCTTCTGCTGTCGGCCATCCTACTTCAATCCCCTGCGTTCTCTCGGTACATGACATGACCGTAATGACATTATCAGCTTTTTCGAAACCTCTGTCAACGCGATATGGCTCCCAGCCGATTTGCTCAAGATAATCGTCATTTTCAGCAAGAACGATACGGAAGTTATCACCATAACAGCCCTTATCGGTCTTATGTGGTAAGTATCCGCATACATTTCGCAGATACATCCGCCAGAAGCGTCCGATACTGGTATTGGCCTGAAAGCCCGGACGAAGCGCGCCCTGCGTACAGTTAAAGTTCAGGTCTTTGACCAGACTGCCGCTGAGAATCGTCATTACCTCGGTAGCCGGTGTATGCCCCAGATTCTCCTGCGTAAAGTTTGGATCACACAATGCCTCGGTAATTGCTACAAGAATCGGCATATATTCCGGACGGCAGCCACTCATCACACCGTTCACGGCTACGCTCCAGATGGTTGCCTGGCGATTATCCGGTTTTAAGATACCCAAAACATCATCCGCTTTGCGATCCGTAAATTTCATGAACTCGTCAACTTTTTCCAGTGTCGGGGGAACAATCGGAAGCCCCTCGCTCCATTCTCTCGCAAGGAAATAATCATTTACATCCTCATATGTACCAGAGAAGATGATATCTCTTATTCCAGGTTCCTTTTTCGGTTTTGCATCTTTGGGCTGAACCGTCAGACCAGTGATTACCTGACCCAGCATAATATCGACAGCATTCTTGTAAACCTCATCGTTCGGAGTCGTATTGACATGACCTGGATGAGTTGCAAACGGAAGGTTGGGATATCCCTCACCTTTCGCGGTAAAGCTTCCTGCTGTCTTAAATCCATCGCAGCATAAGGTTACGGTAGGAATACCAAGTTTTTCTACTACTATACTTGCACGCGTCACGGCGGCGATACAACTCCCTCAGCAGCCGACACCACAGATAACCGCGTCTACTCCCATCTCTTTAAATTTTTGCGGGAGAGCAGCAAGAACCTCATACTCATTCGCTCCATGAATCTCGCCGAA
>Ga0153920_1000106_pt1 | contig 32227 bp, 32 predicted proteins | sample TSNJ004MetaG_FD_104713 | JGI IMG/M metagenome (GOLD analysis project Ga0153920, IMG submission 104713) | Attine ant fungus gardens microbial communities from New Jersey, USA - TSNJ004 MetaG | ecosystem: Host-associated > Fungi > Mycelium > Unclassified | place: USA: New Jersey, Brendon T. Byrne...
CCCCAATCAGATGTGTATATTAAAACATAAGACGATAACATTCTCGGCTGATTGATATTATCGACTTTAATGATTTCTTTGTCGGATTTAAGATATGAATTTAACTGAACCCGCGCAATATCAAATTTATTAACCGAATCATCCGGAAAAATACCTAAAGCAACTCTGTCATATATAGGTCCTGTGTATATTTTCCCGTTAATCATCAGTGTTCCGAGAGGAACACCTGTTTGAGGTTTAAAGAATGTACCGTTTAATGCAACAACTGCGTTTGTATTTTTCGCTATAGTTGTAATTGTTCTTCTACTATGCAATGTTGATGATGAAAGAGCCGGGGTAAGTTTCAAATCTTTGGCTAATTTTAAATCCGCTTCAACTACGTTTACTCTGACGGGTTTTCCGTCATAATATTTTGTTAATTTAATGTGTTTTACTCCGTCGGTTACATTAAAAATCGCAGCATTAGGATATTTTTTTGAAACAGTATCATTAAAATTTTTTGCTCTTATTGCAGGTTCAATTTCGTCTATAATATTTTTTTCGAACTCAATTTTATTAAATTGAGCAGGACTGATCGGACTTTGCGCAATTTTAATATCCGCAGCAGGGGAAAGCAAATTGGAAGATAACACTAGCACAGCTATAACTGAAAAATTCAAAATAACCTCTGTAAAATTAGAATAACTCTTATTTAATTGCAACAAAATTGTACCCATAACGTCACCAAGATTTAAGTAACCGGATACCGTTTTGATTTTTGAGTGGTGGAGTGGTAACACTCAAGGGGCGTTCATTTGTGGATGCACGTTTCCCTACTTCTAGTTTAACATATCCAACGTATATATTCAAGTCTTTCAAATGAAAGAGTTACAAATCTAAATAAGGTAAAAGTTACACTATATCAGTATTGCAGTCACTTTTTATATGTATTTAAAAGGTCTGCTATCGGTCCTGCTTTTTCTCTGTCAAGCGGATCAACCTGCCCCTTTATAGGCGCGTATTTTGTCTGTTTAGCGAGCGCTACTCTGTTTTTATCTGCTTCCTGAATAATTTTTTCTTCATCAGTCATTATCGCCAGATGTAAATGCCATAAAGCTGTTTCTCCCGTATTGCCGACATATCCTATATCATCGCCTCTTTTGATTATTGTTCCTGCTTGAGGTAAAGGAATTGAATCGTTGTAATCTGTTCCTCTTGCAAGATGATCAAAAGCATACCTTCTGCCGTCTACACCCAATATAGTCACTGAATTCGCAATTACATTATCTTTTTCTCTTGCTCTTTTATGAGAAATTACAACCCCGTCAACAGGAGAAATAATTTTAACCGGCTGTAGAGGTTTTCTGGCATTTTTAGAAACAAATATATCTAAACCTAAATGCGGTCTACCACCGGGTCTTGGAGAACCAAACATTCCTGATTTTCTATCAAGAAAAACATTTTTTGAATTTTCTATAGGTAAAATATATTCTATTTCACCCTGTGGTTTTTGAATAAGTTTTTTTAAAACCTGAACTGTACTGTCATTATATTTATATGAAATCCCGCCCCTAAAATTTGATTCACTTATAATTTCCATGTTATCAATAATATGTTCATGTGATGCAGGTTTTTCTTCTTTTAACTCTTTTACAAATACATCATTATAAGACTCATGGCTATACTGACGCCCTCTATTCATAAGAGGCATACCTACTAAAGTTGAAACTATAATTACAGGTGCAAAAACTTTTCTTATATTCATATTATATAAAAGCCTCTGATAAATATTTTTTGCTAGTCTATATCAACAGGTTCTCTTTGAATTTTTGAAATTGCTTCTCTCGCTGTATAAACAATAGCATCAGGCACATTAGAAATTGTTGTAAATTGCCTCAACACATCAACAACACGCTTGAATGATCTTACTATATCACCTTCACCCATGTCAACCTGTTCGGAAATTGTTTCCCACTCTGCTCCGTCTACCCATAGTTCTATCAATGAAGAAAAATACAGGTTTATATACATAGGATCTTCAATCCCATATCTATCCTGAACTCTTTCTATTTTTCTTCTGATATTTCTGATTTGGTTAGTAGTTTTTCTGATAGTTTCAGATATAGGCATATATGGAACTTCTATTCTTAAATCCTCGGTAGTAATAGCGCAAACAACTGCTGCAAGCTGTGCAGGAGATAAACCTTCAAGAACTCCCGAGAAAATAATCTCCGCTATGAATAACTCATTCTCCGAACGGATTTGCGACGTTGTAATACCCGCATCTGTCGGATAATCATCTTTTAAATAACCCATATCAATAAGAGCGCTTCTGTGAGCCAAAAACTTGTTCCAAAAAATATCACGCTGTTTTTCGATTTCTTTTTCAAGCTTATGACGGCGGACATTTAATCTTTCTATAACTTCCACATTTTTTGAATGTTTTTTATATAATTTACAGGTGTCGCATGCAAAATTATGCATTTTATTCAGCATTGCTTTTGTTTGATTACCAAATTCAATAACTTCTTTAGATAAAGGTCTGTTTTTTGCACGTTCCTGCTTGGTTATTTTTTTATAAGTTTGTCTGTTTTGTACGTACAAATGGCGAAGTTTGTCATATTCATTCAATTCATCATCAGATAGTTTATACGGACAAACAAATTCTCTTGATTTAATCTCCGCCTCATTAATTTCACAAGCTTTAATAAGCGGGTGCAGTCTTGTGCCGGAAGAAAAATATCCAAAACTTTTCATAATAAGTTCTCTTGCTTCATCAAGAGAAAATCTCTGAAGAAGATTTAACACCATTGAATAACTCGGTGAAAAGCGGCTTTCTAAAGGATTAGCATCGCTTAAAACAAGCTCGGCTACCTCCTCAGGAGTCTGAAAAGGCGTACCGACTATCGTTACGTATCCTACTTCATCCATTCCGCGTCTTCCCGCGCGTCCGGACATTTGTAAAAATTCACTCGCAGTGAGCATTCTGTGTCCTGAATCTGTTCTTTTGCTTGTTGAACTTATTACCGTCGAGCGAGCGGGCATATTAATCCCCGCAGCCAGTGTTTCGGTAGCAAAAACAACTTTTATCAATCCTTTTTGGAATAACTGCTCAACTAAATTCTTCCAGGCAGGTAATAATCCCGCATGGTGCGATGCAACGCCGTGGTATAAATATTCTAAATGTTTATTGTTATATAAATGAGGATTTTCCGCTATATATTCATCTACAAATTGCATTATCTGCGCTCTTTCAATTTTTGAGACCAAATCGAGTGATGCACATTTTTCCATTTGTTCATCACATTTTTTACGTGAGAAAGTAAAATAAATCGCAGGAAGCATATCATTATTATGCAAGTTTCTGATGACATCCTTTACATAAGAACGCTGAGGTTTTTTACTGCCACGATGAAATACTCTCTTTTCAGCTCTTATTTTTTTATTCAGTTGACCGCTCGGAGTCAAAAGCGGAAGCAATTTATCCGGCTGTGAACTGTCGAAATAATGGAATCTTAACGGTACGGGTCTGAAATCTGTATCCACCAGTTCTGTTTTTGAATGAACTGTATTAATCCAATCTGTAAGCTCATCCGCGTTCGCAACAGTTGCAGACAGCGCGATTATTTGAACATTTGTCGGGCAGTAAATAATACTTTCTTCCCATACGGTGCCTCTTTGTTCGTCGTTCATATAGTGAACTTCATCAAGCACTATGTATTTTACATCTTTCATGTTATCAGCAACTGCACCGAAATTTGTACCATATAGCATATTTCTGAATACTTCTGTTGTCATGATAACAATCTGAGCGTTTCTGTTGATTGAGGTGTCACCTGTTAAAAGCCCTACTTTTTCAGCGCCGTATTTTTGCGAAAAATCATAATATTTTTGGTTTGAAAGCGCTTTTAAAGGCGTTGTATAAAAAATTCTTTTGTCTTCTTTCAGTGCGCAATGAATTGCATGCTGTGCAATAACTGTTTTTCCCGCGCCTGTCGGCGCGCAAACCACAACACTCTTACCATCTGTCACACAGTTACAGGCATCTTTTTGAAATTCATCTAATTCAAACGGAAATTCGTACATCTATTCTCTTCCCCTAATCTACAATAATATTATGACACAAAATAATTATTAAACAATGAGCTTTTAAGCACTGCAATCTTGTTAATCTGTCATTCCTGGCTGTCTTGGATTATTGGCAGTTCGGCGGAGTAACGTCCGCCTCACTCGGGCGAACTCGCTGTGTTCCGTTCTTGCCAAAATCCGCTTGATTCAGGATGACGCAAGTAGATTGGATAAATCTCAACATAATGTCTTGTCATAACGGATTATTACGGATTGTAAACTTGAATTTAATAGACCAGAAACGCAGTCATACTCGGTGATATGATATGATATGATATGATATGATAAATATTTAACTGGCAATTTTTTATCTTGAGTGTTATTAAAGTAACAGTAACATAAAAAGGAGAACTATAATGAAACAAACAGGAATACAACCATATCTGCCGTCTTTTACAAAGCCGGTATTAAAAGCAAATATTCAGGATATGACATTTATAGCAGATTGCTTAAATACAATTTCGCCAAAAGAAACTACTCAAATTTGCACTCCTGAAATGTTAAGGAAAAATATGCCTGATGTTTTCACTAATTCAGGAAAATTAACCAAAAAAGGAAAGACTGCGCTAATTGAAGTTATCGAAGAATATTCGGGTCTGTCACTAAAAGGGCGATGCGGTCGTAAAGTCGCAAGCAAAGTCATCATAAGAGACTTTTTAAATAAAATGGTCGAAAACAAAATTGCTGAAAATAAATTAAAAAAAGAATTATGTGTTTTTGGTTAGCAACATAAAAAAATCAAAATAGTGGTTGTTATCAAAAAAGGGAAATGAAAATGAAAATTACACCTGTTACAAATAAAATCTATAAAGTACGCAAGCCTTTAATCAACTCATTGGCTTATAAGTGGGCATCTGGAGATAGAGCTTTTATGAAAGATGCAGCAAAAGGAAAAATTGATTTGTCCAATCAAGGTAATAATGATTTCTATAATCTTGTATTGCTAAATAGCGGGGATTATACAAAAAATCCTTTCAAAAAACTCGCAAGATTTATTAAAGCATATAAGATGAATAATGAATTCTTAACTAAATGTAAAAAGTCATAAGTAGAGCACCAACTCTTTCTTTAAGTAAAATTAATTTTATTTTGAGTACCCTAAATTCTATCAAAGCCTGTGTATTTTCTTAATACTTCAGGGATAATGATTGTTCCGTCAGCTTGCTGGAAGTTCTCGACAATCGCTGCAAAAGTTCTTCCGACTGCCAGACCTGAACCGTTTATGGTATGAACAAAATTATTTTTGCCATCTTTGTCTTTGTATCTTATATTAGCGCGTCGAGCCTGATAATCTCCGAAATTTGAACAGCTTGAAATCTCTTTATAATCATTATAAGAAGGCATCCAAACTTCCAAATCCCAGCATTTATTCGCTGAAAACCCAATGTCTGCCGTACATAATTCTATTTTTCTATAAGGAAGTCCCAATAGTTCAAGTATTTTTTCAGCATCAGCAGTTAATTTTATATGTTCGTCTTTGCTTGTTTCAGGTGTGCAGAGTTTTACCAGTTCAACTTTATTAAACTGGTGAACACGTATCAAGCCTCTTGTGTCTTTACCTGCAGAACCCGCTTCTCTTCTGAAACACGGAGTATAGGCTGTCATATATTTAGGTAACTCATTTTCAGAAAGAAGTTCATTTGCATATATGTTTGTAACAGGAACTTCCGCAGTCGGAATCAGGTATAAATCTTCTTCCTCACACTTATACATATCTTCCGCAAACTTTGGCAGCTGTCCTGTGCCTGTCATAGTTTGAGTATTTGCCAAAAACGGAGGAAGGATTTCTTCATATCCCGCATTTTCTGTATGATAATCCAAGAAAAAACTTATTAAAGCACGCTCTAATTTAGCTCCTTTGCCTCTATACAATACAAATCTTGATTGAGAAATCTTAACTCCGCGTTCAAAATCTACTAATCCTTTTTCTTCAACCAAATCCCAATGCGCTTTCGCTTCAAAATCAAATTTTGTAGGTTCGCCTTTTGTATAAACAACAACGTTATTATCTTCACAAGTTCCGACAGGCGTTGTCTCATCAGGTATGTTAGGTATATTTAACAATAAATTTTTCTGCTTTTTATCAAATTCAGCTTGCAATCTTTCCAATTCAGCCATATCTTCTCCGTTTTCGCGGACAAGAGTTTGGACTTCATCTGTGTTTTCACCTTTTTTCTTTAATTCTCCGATTTGTTGAGATAATTTTTTTCTTTTTGAGCGCAATTCATCAGCCTGTGTTTGAATTTTACGTCTCTCAATATCAATTTTCAAAACTTCATCAATCGATAATTCGGGATCACGTCTTTTTAAAAGTTCGTTTATTTTCTCAGGATTCTCTCTAATCAGTTTAATATCAAGCATTTAAAAAAACCTCTTTCTCATTCTAAAATCATTAAAAAGATTGTATTTCAAAGATAATATATAATCAAGATTAAATTATACCTAACTGGTGCTTGATAATGATAATTGATAATTAATAGCTTTTTTTTACATGATAATGTATAATAAGTAGGAGGGGTCGTGTAAAATGTTCAGAAAATTAGCACAAAAATTAAGTACAGAAAAAAAGAAAAGAATTACTAAGGGCGCTATGATAAACCCTATGGATGTTGATTTTGACAGCAAAACAAGTGTTTTCTTAAATAAATTGACAAAACATGCAGTTAATTTGTATGAAAAAAAATGCGATGTTAAAAACTTTTCTAAACTGGTTTTATCTGACATACATAACAACTCCGGCAACGATATAATGAATGAACTATTTGCTAAAGGAGTTATTGATCCTTTTGAAGATGAAAAACTTGCAGATTTATCCAACAATTCCCGATTTTTAAGAGATTTGGGACTTTTGGAATAATACTATTTATGGAGGAATAGGATTGGCTGAGACATTTACAAAAACGACTACAACTTCTTATAAAAAAGGAGTTAAAGGTAGCATCGTCGGAATTTTAATCGGGCTTATATTCTTTATAGCATCTTTCTTTATTTTATGGATTAACGAAGGCGGCAGCATGAGAAATGAAGAACTTTCCAAATATATGGAAAAAAATGTCATTAGTATCCAACCAAATATAATCAACCAACAAAATAATTCTAAACTTATTCATATAAGCGGTTTTGCTAAAACAGAAGAGAGCATAGGCGATGAATTGATTAAAATGCCTAAAGCAATTTCTCTTATCAGAAAAGTTGAAATGTACCAGTGGAAAGAAAACAAGCAGTCTGAAACAAAAAATCACTCAAACGGTTCATCAACAACCGAAACAAATTACACCTACGAAAAAGTATGGAGTGCAAATCTGATTGATTCATCAAATTTCGAATATAGAACAGAACATCAAAATTCGCCTTCTTTCCCGATAAAATCAACGAGAATTAATGCATATAAAGTGATGTTAGGGGAATTTTCGCTTAATTCAGGCATTATTAATAAAGTAAACGCAACAAGAAAAATAACTCAGCTTCCGCCTAACAGTAAATACCGGATTATGAACGGTTTTTATTTTTCGGGTAAAGACTATGATACACCTCAAATAGGTGATTTAAAAATATCTTATACGTATATACCGTCGGGAACTGCTGTTTCGGTTATAGGACAGCAATATAATAACTCAATTACATCTTACAGCACAAAAAACGATACAATTGAATTAGTTTCAAGCGGAACAAAGTCATCGACAGATATGATTACAGAATTTAAAACAAATAAATTTTGGGAAGCTATGCTAATGAGATTAGCGGGTTTTATTTGCATGTTTGTCGGATTACTTCTTATCACAGCTCCAATTACAGCATTGAGCAGGATATTGCCTATATTTTCAAATATAGTTGAATTCTTTACCACTGCTGCTATGCTAATAATATCTTTGTCTTTGACACTTATTACGATATCACTTGCCTGGCTTGCATACAGACCTTTAATTTCAATTTCTGTAATCGCAGGAGCAGTCAGTCTGGTTATGCTAATTAAAAAGAAGAAAAAAAATCAGGATTTGATAAGAATTGATTGAAGATTATTGATAACGGCATCTGTAAAACTTATAGTAGAAGCACCGCCGCCTAAATCTTTTGTGCATATTCCTTGAGCTAAAGTCATAAATAAGGCAGCTTCAATTGAATTCGCATAATTTTTTTCATCAATATATCTAAGCATTTCTATTGCAGAAAGAAGCAGAGCCGTCGGGTTTGCAATATTCATCCCTTTTATATCGGGGGCAGAACCATGAACAGGTTCAAAAACAGCATATTTTTCTCCGATATTTGCGCCCTGTGCAACTCCTAAGCCGCCAATCAAACCTGCAGTTAAATCTGAAACTATATCTCCATATAAATTAGGCAATACCAATACGTCAAATTTTTCAGGATTTTGCACCAACTGCATACATAAATTATCTACAAGTATTTCACGAGGTTTAATTGTAGGATAAAAAGCGGAAATTCTTCTGAATGAATCCAGAAATAATCCGTCTGAAAGCTTGCAAATATTAGCTTTTGTTACAACGCAAACCTCTCTTCTGTTATTTTTAACCGCATAATCGAATGCAAATTTGGAAATTTTCTCGGAAGCTTCTCTGGTAATAATTTTTATACTTTCAGCAGTATTTTCGTCAACCTGCCGTTCAATTCCCGCATATAAATCTTCCGTATTTTCTCTTACAACAACAATGTCTACGTTATCAAATCTTGTTTTTACATTGGGAAGATTCTTGCAGGGTCTTAGATTTGCATACAAACCAAGTTCTTTACGCAACTGTACATTAACAGAGCGAAAACCTTTACCGATTGGAGTAGAAACAGGAGCTTTCAAAGCGACTCCGTTTTGTTTTATTGAATTTAAAACTCTATCCGGTAACGGAACACCTTCCGATGCAATTACATCTTCACCGGCTGTTTGTATATCCCAATCAATTCTTAATCCCGCCGCATCAATAATTTTTACGACCGCATCTGATATCTCCGGACCAATACCATCGCCTTTGATTAATGTAATTTTTTTCATATTTATTCCTCGGTATTCTTTACTATTTGCAAATTACGGGTAAATTTTTCATAGAAACCGCAATTTGTAACGGTTAAGCTGTCCTCTAAAAAGACAACACCTTGACCCAGAGCCATTAATAATGGACACGCTACACCTATTGCATAATTTTTACAGGTTATGCACTGATCTTCATCCTCTATATAAACTTTACCGTCAATACAATACATAACAAGATTATACTCTTGTTTTTAAGTTTTGTAAACCATCTATTTTATTTTTTATCAGCTTCAGGAGGACCTTCAAGGTCAATTTTTTCTTTCCAGGCTTTTACTATCCTGTCTTCGATAATTTTTCTGTCTTTTTCGCTATATTTATCATAATTTCTTGGCATATGGAAATAACTCCACGCCGCACGAATATGTTCCTCTGTATCTATCGGATATTTTGCATTCACATAATCGGCAAATTCAACTTTACCGTATTCATGCAGACCTCTGTTTTTATATATATCATCTCTTTTTTTCATAATAAAAATTTAAACACAATGTATGTATCTTAACATTGTTCGAAATAATAATTAATAGGAATTATATTAAGTTTTATTAACATAAAAATCAAATTTTAAGCAATATCCGAACATAGATTTTTTTTATATATGTAAGGTAAGGTTATAAATATTTAAGGTAGGTAAGTTATGTCAATTAATGCGATAGGACATTACGCTCAAAGAGGTCTGAAAATGTATCCTGAATTTGTATTCGGAACAGGACATGAAGTTTTTGCAAACACACTTAAAAAATCTTATAAGGGTGTTAAAGGTGCAAATGGACAATATACAGGCGGTCAGGGGTTTAAAAATTTCTGGCAGCAGTTTAAAGATGCAGGAAAAGCGGCTGAAGCTCATAATAAAGCTAATATAGCAAGAAACGGGGGTTTCTTTAAGAATACCTGGAAACAAGTAAGCACCACTCCTGCAAAGGTTTCACAAGGCTGGAGAGTAGGCGGAAAATTAGCAGATAAAGCGGGAAAAACCGGTGCCGGCAAATTCTGGGCGCAAAGTAAAGGCGCATTAAAAGGATTAGGCAAAAGAATGCCTTTAATAGGTAGTTTGCTGATGGTTGCATTTGAATTACCTAATATAGTAAAAGCAACAAAAGAAAAAGGATTAATTACAGGGTTAGGAGAAACAGCCAAAGCAGGCGCAAGACTGGGTGGAGCATTTTTAGGCGCAGCAATAGGTCAGGCATTAATTCCTATACCGGTTGTCGGAAGTTTAATAGGGTTCATTGCCGGTGAATGGTTAACAAGCAAAATAGTCGGCAAAAGCTATTCCGAGAAAAAAGCTGAAGAAGAAGCTAAGGTTCAAGAACAGATGGCAGCAATGCAACAACAGCAAGCTGTACCAAATCCATTCAATCAAAACATACCATTCAACGGGCAGGCAGAAAACACAACAGCAACAGGAAATGTAACTAATCCTCAAATGCAACAAATGCCATATATGCCAAACTTAACTCAGGCTGAATTAATGCAGTTACAAAAAGCTTTATACGGCGGCGGTTATACAAACCCGATGGATGAAGACATAATGGCAAGAGGTATGAAACTCAATGGCATAGCCTAATAACCCTCTATCATAAATTAAAAAGAGACTTCTTTCAGAAGTCTCTTTTTAATTTTTTAAAGTGTAGAAACGTGAAAATCTCTCTCGGACAAGCTTGAAGTACATTCGAGTATGTTGCTTAAGAAGCTTTCTATAGCTCTTTCCATAGAACTTATTTCTTCTTTTAGGGCAATGTAATTCTCTTCTTTCACTTCACGTACTGCTGATTCAAAAATTTCGTCATGATACATAACATACTCCTGTTTTATCTTTACATTTTTATATATCGGCTGTCTTAATAAAAAACTTTAAAAAATATTATAATTTTGTTACAAAATTTATAATTACAAGAAAATATCGCTAATTTAAAGTAAAATAAAATTAATGAAATTATCAAGGGAAATAATGAGTATATGACAACAGATTTTCAATTAACAGGTTACGATTATTATTCAAGCCGCAGGGATATGGAAATTATATCCACTATAGTGGACTCTTTAAAAAAAATTATTGAAGAAGATAAAAAAGAAGCGCAGCCGCTTTTTTTGCAAATATCTGATAACCTGATACTTAATATCGCAAGAAAAGTTGTTCAAGAAAAGAAAAAAACTTTTATAATAGGAATAACGGGTGAAAGCGCATCAGGCAAAACGGTTTTTGTTGATAATACAATTAAAGCCTGTGTCAAAGAAAGAAAAGAAGGTATATATACTGTCATTCGCTGTGATGACTATTATAAAGACACTTCTGAAGAATTAAAAAAAGCAGGCAGTTATGAAGCTTTGTTTAAAACCGGATTTAGTTTTGATACACCTGATATATTTGATTTAGAGTTAATGAAAAGTCATTTAATAGAATTAAAACGAGGCAAAGCCGTCATTTCTCCGGCGTATGATTTTGTAACATGCGTATCTTCTCCAAATGGTGAAATTAAAAAACCGGCAAAAGTAATTTTGACGGAAGGGCTTTATGTTTTAAATGAAAATTTAAGAGAAGTAATGGATGTGAAAGTATATGTTTTCACGCCGTTAGACGTTATTAAAGACCGATGGTACAAAAGAGCTGCTAGCAGAGGGAAAACCGGTGAAGCCGCAGATTTACAATTCGCAGACGTAAATAAAACTGCACAGCAATACATACGCCCCACATATCAAATTTCCGATGCTGTAATTAACGGTCTTGTTTCTCAGGAATATATCCAAAGAATAACTGACAGGATATTTAATACATTAAAAAATGTTGCTTATTAAGTTATCTAAATCGATTTTGGCATAAAAAAGGGGACTTATCGCCAATCGGAAAGTCCCCTTTTAATTTTTAATTCTAACTATTAGAATCTTTTTTTACAGGTCGGACACTCAATCATTGTTGGAGCAGCAGCACCTGTTGTACATTCGTGACATTTAGCGCGTTTTTCTCTTTTACAAGGATCACACTTAGATGTTTTAACTTTTTCACATTTGTTACAACGTTCAGGTAACGGACAAGGATTACAATTTCTAAAACCTGTCATCGGATTTAAACTGAAACTTGTGTAATTAGGTCCTATACCAGCGTATTGCAATGGATTCAAATAAACTACATCCCATGCTGCATTAGCACTCTGAGTCCCCAAGCATAAAAGCCCTAAAATTGATAATGATAAAATTGTTCTTTTCATAAAAATACTCCCATTAATTAATAAAGTACTGTAATTTTCGTTTACATTACCATTTTAAACTTTTGAAAATTAATTACGATACCTGAAAGATTAATAAGGCTAATTATACAAGAGTACCCAATCAGGCTATTTTAAAAAACGAAAGAACCGATATTTCTACCGGCTCTTATCTGTTATTATTGAAATCTATATTATTTAGAAAGACTCATATCTTCTAATAAAATTACATAAATTTCTTCGCCTTCTTTAGCATTGTAGTTCAATCCAGGTGTTACAAGACCCGTAATCAGACCTACTGCAGCACCTACAGGAGTACCGATTGCTATACCTGTGCCGATTTTATGAGGATCAGGAATAAACGCAAATCCCACACCTGCACCTGTACCTATAGCGCCACCGGTTAGAGTATATAATGCCAGTTTACCAGCAGTCATCCAAGGACCTTCTTTAAGCTCATAATTCTTATAGAAAGGTTTTGCACACATAGCGAATTTTTTTCCGCCGGGGAATTCAACACAAGTCAGTTGAACATATACCCTTGCGTTTTTATTGAACCATTGCGGATCTTTAATTTCTAACACTTGACCGCTAAATTTTGAGTTAGCCGGAATTATCAAAGTGCCTTCTTTTGTACAAATATCTTCTTCATTTACAAAATAAACAATATCGCCTGCTTTGTGTTCTTTAGACTTAAATTTACAATCAAAAGCAACTTCAAGAACGTTACCTTCTAAAACAATATTTCTCAAGTTTGTAATCTTCACTTCATCGCAAGGAGCTTTTTTATTTACATCTAAATGCTCAACAGCAAGAAGTTTTTCAGCTTGAGGACCGACATACTGTTCTTTTACAAGACCTAGTCTATCTTTTAGTCTTGAAAGAAGAACTGCTGCTTCTGCTCTTGTTAAAATATCATTAGGGCGTAATTCTCTTGAGTCAGGATAATTTACATAGATACCGTAATGAATTGTTTTTGCATAAACCTGTTTTGCCCAGTTTGGAATAGTATCAGCATCCTTAAATTGGTTTACATCAACTTCATCACAAGCTTTATCTAAAGTAATATGACTAATTACAGATTGAGCTTCTGCTCTTGTCATAGCTCTGTCAGGCTGGAATGTTCTATCCGGATAACCGTAAACCAAACCCAATTGTTGAGAACGCAAAATATTTGCGTAGTAAGGTGTAGATGTATTAACATCTGTAAAATTGTTCTTAATTCTTACATTAAGATTGTCATTTGATAACAACTTTAGTAATGAATTAACAAATTCAATTCTTGTCATCTTCGCTTCAGGAAGAAAATTCTTACTTGAATTTAACGACATAATATTGTTTTCTACAACATTGACAATTTCTGTTCTTGCCCAATAATTTGGACCCACATCAGCAATCGTAACGGCTGCCATTACAGGCAATACGTTAATAGCCAACAAACAAAAGGTCATTAGACCTGCTAAAATTTTTTTCATCTCTGCTACCTCATATATTTACTATAAAACCTTTTTCGTGTATTATTATAACGTAAGCTTACTAATTTGTATAGCTCATGTAAAAAATATTTAATATAACTATAATTATCATTTATCCAAAGAGAGGAAATATATGGATCATTACACTATGACGAAAATAGTTGCCACACTGGGTCCTGCAACAGGCAGCAAAGAAAAAATAAGAGAACTCTTACATGCGGGAGTAACTATGTTTAGAATCAATTCTTCGCATGGCGACATGGAACTGCATAAAACAAACTTATCCTACATACGAGAGATTGAAAAAGAGGAAGATATTTTAATTCCGGTTCTTTTAGACCTTCAAGGTCCTAAAATAAGAATAGGTAATTTAGAAGAACCGATACCGTTGAAAAAAGGTACAATAATAAAATTCAGACATCAAACAGAAAAAACCGATGATGAAATTATACCTGTCGATTACAAAGGCATTGCAAATGATGTAAACACGGGAGAAATGATATTAATTGACGACGGCAAGATACAATTAGAAGTTGTCAATATTGAATGCGATATAATTTCTGCAAAAGTTTTGACTGACGGGCTTTTAAAACAAAGAAAAGGCATTAATATTCCGGGCTCGACAGGAAGCATAGAAGTTTTAACGCAGCGTGATATTGAATTTGTTAAATTCGCAGCTGAAAATGAAATTGATTATCTGGGATTATCTTTTGTAAGAGAAGCAAGTGATGTCGTAAAATTAAGAGAAATGTTAGCTTCATTCGGCAGTGATGCAAAGATTATTTCAAAAATAGAAAAACCTCAGGCAGTAAGCAATATTGATAGTATTATTGATGTTTCTGACGGAGTTATGGTTGCCAGAGGAGATTTAGGTATTGAAATTTCAACCGAAAAAGTACCTATAGTCCAAAAATCTATTGTAAGAAAAGCGAATATTAAGAAGAAAGTAGTAATTGTGGCAACACAAATGCTTGAAAGCATGATTGAAAACCCTATCCCGACACGAGCTGAAACTTCTGATGTTGCAAACGCTATTTTAGACGGATCAGATGCGATTATGCTATCAGGAGAAACCGCTATGGGTGCTTATCCGGTAGAATCAGTGCAAATGATGAAAAAAATTGCAAACACTGTTGAGGAGAGTAACTTCTATTCTAAAAATAAATTCCCTCGAAACATGGTTGAGCATGAAACTGACGGTCAGGCAATGGCAATAGGTATGTCAATTGCTGATATGGCAAAGAAAATGAATATTAAAGCAGTAGTTGCTTTAACGGGAACGGGATTCACTCCGATTTTCTTATCAGAAGGAAGATTAAGCGTTCCGATTTTTGCGTGCTGCCCTGATCGAAAAATCCGAAGATCATTAAAATTATTCAGAAATGTTTATACTCTTGATTTGACATTTGCACCGAATATTGACGCGCCTACATTGGCAGGTTTAAATAAATTCTTGATAGAACATACACAATTAGTATCCGGAGATTCTGTTGTATTAACAGGTTCAGTGCCTGATATTTTAATAGGCGGCACAAACTTTATCAAAATTCACCAAATTTATTAATAAATACTTTTATAGGGATTCTTCATCCTAAAATTGCTATTGGGTTCAGAATGCCATTTTTTAGCCTGTCATCCTGAATTTATTTGACTTCTTTTGCCGATTGAGCGCTTGCGCGAAACGTGCATAATGTCCTTACGGCTTTTATATCTTTTTTGCATTCTTCTTTTTTATCAGATAGTATCAGAATCTCTTTATTATTCATTCAATTGGAGATACCGGACAGCTTTGTTTTTAAGTCGCTAACGCTCCTAAAACAATAGCTTCCGGTATGACATGGCTAATCCGTGCAGGTGGAATTTCAAGGATATCTTTGCATGCTACATGGAGCACATGTGATGCAAACATAATGTTTAGTCAAAAAAAGGCCCCATAAATGGGGCTAAAATTTTTGTTAGGAAGGTAGGAATAGGAATTTGTCTCTCTCTTAAAAACGGAATTTAAAATTTATACTCTCTCTGTGTGTTTATTTAACGCTTACATATATATAAAGTATATACAAATTATCCAATTTCAAAGATTAGCCGATTTGTTACATAAATTAATACTATATAGCACTTGATTTATTACCCGATATATCTTATACTTAATCAAGTAGAAGGACATGCAGGAGTTAGGAATGTTAGTATCTTCCATAGCAAGGTTCAACGCCGTAAATACTATGAATAATGCAGCTATGGGTGCTATGACAGCATCCAGTTCAGTGATTAATACGGTTAGTCATGCTAAGTCATTCGGTGGTGAACATGATCTGGCTATGCTAAATAAAATGGATAAGAAATACAGCCTGGATTTAGCATCCAACAGCCTTCTTTACAAAATAGCCTATTTACAAGAAAAAAGAGCAGCTAAGCAACAGGACTCAAATATAAAAACCTTTTCAACTTTCGCTTAAGACTTCCTCTTCATTAAACAGATAATTTATCAATACTGAGAACAGTGCCGGACAAATTGTGACTGCAATTAGTACATTTACTATGCCAAGTTTCTGTGCAATAAACCCGACAGCAGAAATAAATACTGCCATTATACCCCATGAAAAACCGTTTATGAAACCTGAGATTATACTTTTATATTCAGGCAGAACATTCTGAGCCATTACCATGGTTACAGGCATTGCCATAGCTGTAATGAAACCCATAAATATAAATATCATAAATGAAATAATCGGAAAATTTTTATATGTAAATGCGAATAATAACATTAAAGGCAATGTCGATGTCATCGAAATATAAAAAACCGACTTTGTTCCGATTATATTTTCTGCATATCTGCTTATAAAAGAACCGATTGCTGATGCAAACATAAATAAGAATAATACCGTTCCGATTTGTAACGGACTATAGCCTAAATCTTTCCACAAAAAAGGAAGTAATATTATACATGAAGATGTCACAAATGTTTTCAACATTGCTATTACATTAAGTATATTTAATTTTCGGTTGCTTAGAATATCTTTAAAGGCTTTTTTAAAATTGATATGAACGAGAACAGGCTCTGTTAAAGAAATCTTAGGCACAAATTTAAACATTAAGAATGCACAAATCACTCCTAAAAGCCCCATTAAAGGCATTTTTTCAAATCCCCAATATTCAGTAATATAAGAAGATATCAAAGGACCGAATGAATAGCCTAAAGTTCCAAGTGAAATAAATATACCCATAAATTTGCCTGCGCCTGATTTTGCAAAGCGTGAGACAAAACCCAATGCTTGCGGATGAAATAAACTTGAGCCGACGCTTCCGATTATTATAAAAAATACCATGATTAAAGGGTTATGTGCGGCAGGTGCAAGAGAAATAAAAATTGAAGTAAGTAAAAGTCCCCAAAATATGAATGCTCTTTTAACTATATTATCAGCAAAGAATCCGAACACCGGTTGAATTAAGGAAGAAAAAATATGTGAAACTGTTAAAATAACCGTTGCAAAAGCCATTGAAATCCCGAGTTTTACTGCAATAAAAGGCATGATTGGATTTAATATACCTGTATATATATCATTTACAAAATGCGCTGCTGCAAGCCAAATAAGGGGAGATTTTTTTTCTTCTATATTTGTGTCCATAACCAAACTATAATGCAAAAAATAATCTTTAGCAAACGTCATGTTTTAGTATAAAAGCAAGAGCAATTAATGCTGCGATAATAATTAACAATGACGTAATCTGTGCTACCGGAATGCCCAATATATTAAGCACACTGTCTATTCTTATTTGTTCGACAAGAATACGCGCTGTAGAATAAAGAATTAAATAAATACATGCAATTACACCGGGACGTTTAGTGAAACGTTTAAAAATACAAACTAGGATTATAAATATCAATAAATCAAGAATACTTTCATACAAAAAAGTCGGATGAAAATATTCATAATTCATAAACTCGACCGGTCTTTTTTCAAAAGGTATGAACAATTTCCACGGTAAATTCGTAGGAATACCGAATGCCTCCGAGTTAAAGAAATTTCCCCAACGACCTATTGCTTGCGCTAAAGCAGCTCCGCATGCAAATACATCAAATAATTTTAAAAATGATATTTTATAAATACGCGCAAAAACATATAATGATATTATACCGGCGAATATCATCCCATGAACTGACAGTCCGCCTTGTCGTATATCAAAAATTTCCATCGGTTTCGCTGCGTAATAATTGAAATTCACAAGACAATAATATAATCTTGCTCCTAATATTCCGAGCAAAATAATGTAAGGCGAAAAATCAAAGATATAATTTGCATTTTTAATACCATAAAATCTTTTGTACAGATAGTATGCGGCATAAATACCTGCAAAAATCGCAATTGCTAAAATTATCCCGTAATAATATACGGAAAAACCTGATAAATTGAAAGCAATATCTCCGGGGGATTGAAATTTCATAACTTATTGGCTGACTTCATTTACATCAGAATAATTAAGAATCATTTCGTTTAATTTTTCTATTTTATCCTCAACTTCTTTTTTATCATGAGCAGAAGGATTTTTCTCTAAATAAGTTTTGTAGTCTTCTATAGCTCTGTTCAATAATTCTACAACCATAGCCTTATCCGCATCTGACAATTTGGTTTTCTTATTGTCTGATTTTTCGTTAGCTTCTTCAATTTCTGCAGGCGTAAGAAGTCTGATAGTACCGTTTTCATCAATTTTTACAATGCCGCTGATTAAATCTTTTGCAAGATTTTCTTCACAAACAGCTAATGAATAATATGCGTCTGCAAAATTCGGATTTATTTTCAACGCATTGGTGTATGATTCTATAGCATGTGCGTAATCTTCCGCTTTTGTATAAGCAATAGCCAGATTGTAATGCGTTTCAAAAACAGATTCGTCTAAATCCAAACTTGACTTAAGACGTTCTATTGCACCTCGGTAATCGCCTTTTTCCATATAGCTCATAGCTTTATTATTCAATTCTTGTACAGCAAGGTTATTAATACATGCCGTAGAAACAACTGAAATAAGTAAAATGCTTACTAGTAAAAGTGCTTTTTTCATGATATAATCATCCTCGTATTAATGCGTATTCTTATAATCAACTTTGTTTATTATAGAATAAGCATAATAAATTGGCAAATTTTATAAAATTAAGTTACAATTAAAATACACTTGAGCTATTAAAGGAGCAATTATGTCAAATGAAAAGGTTGTTAAATTAGGAGCAAAACGAGGGTCTAAAGAATCTAAAGAGCAAAAGCAAGAAGAGGTCAAAAACGAACTTGTATATTGCAGTTTTTGTCAAAGACCTAATACACAGGTTTTAAAAATGGTTCAGGGACCGGGCGTTAATATATGTTCGGAATGCGCGATGATAGCCGTTCAATATCTAATACTTAATGACAGAATGCCTTCAGCTGAAGCGCAGCAGATTTTGGACGCATTTTGGGGGAAAGCCAGAAGATGATAAATGATATCAATAGCAATAAAAATCAACTTAATCCTTTTGAAATTAAGGCGGAAATACTTAGTGTTATTGAAAAACTAAATGATGTTAAAGATTTTGAGAGTTACGAAATTCATTTTCGAACTCTTGATGCTCAAATTGATAAAAAAATAATTGTAAAGCTTTTATTTAAAGAATTAAACAATTTAAAAAATCAAAATGCAAATATAATAAAATTTTTACTTAAAAGGTATGCTGAAACACAGGAATTGATTGACCAATTGTGGGTTATTATTAAAAGTAACATGACAGGCGGTCAAATTAAGATTGTCGCACTGGATTTGTTAAGAGAGCTGGATACGAGCTGGAGTTATGAAGATTGTAATGAATATTTAGATTCAGATATAGACCTAGTTGATGCTGATACAAAAAGGCTTTTAAACTCTGCGATTATTAACCCTGAAGTACAGATAGATTTTTTAGATTTTCTTAATTCTCTTGGAATTGAAGATAAAATAACGTTAATACGATCTTTAGGTGATGATTATACGCAAGATGAACTTGCAAATATTTTAATTCCCGTGTTTTTATCACAACCCGACAGTGAAGTCGGTAAAACTGCCTTGTCGTTACTCGGTGAATCAAAATCACAGCTTGCATTTCATGCATTGAATACCTCTCTGGATTTCGTAAATGAAAATCTTATACCTTTGGTCAAAAAAAATCTTTCTATTTTAAAAATGGCAGGAATAAGAGAGGATAATTCTTTAGAATTTTACAAAAAATTATTAAAAGACTCAAAACCATATAGATTTTGCGTTACTTACCCTGACGGACACGGCAATCAGGCATTAATTTTCTCAAGATTAAATGAGAGTGATAAAGTTCAGTTTGTTGCAATAGTAATCGATGATTATCACGGTATAAAAGATTGCTTTGGATTTAATGAAATATCAAAATTCGAATGTAATACCATAATAGACAGATTCTACAAAGGAGAAAAATCTTTAGAAATAACACCTAAAGCGCTAAAAGAAATATTAATAAATGCTGAAAAAATTTCTAAAAAATCTAATAATTGGTTTTTACCGTATGAATATGTATGCTGGAAAAATTTATTAACTGACATTGAACCTGAAACAGTTGATATTAAAGAAATATTAGATTCTCAGTTAAAAAAACACAAATTTACAAGTGAAGATTTTGAAAATGTTGTATATTCCGATTTTATGGGGCATTGGTTTTTGAACGCTAATTATAGCAGCGAATTTGAAGAATTTATAGCAGAATTAAACAGCAGATTGTCGCAAGATAAAATTGTTGATATGGACAAATTTATCAACGAAAACATTGATAAGATATTCTATGATGAAGAAAAAACTGTTTGGTTTGAGAGATTACCGGCAGTTTCATATCTTAAAATGCTTGCAAATGAAAAAGAACTTGCCCAAACAATCTATAACTTATATTCTGATGATTATTATAAATACGAATTGCTCAAAAACATTATAAGAAAAAGTATTTACGAATATTATTTCAGCTTATATAGCAGTGAAGATAAGAAAATATTTGATGAAGCAAGACTTGATGAGATTATTGCTTTAATTGAAGAAAAGTGGGTCAGCAATGTATAAGGCAATGTGTCTTGATGTGGGCACAAAAAGAATCGGTATTGCCTTAAGCGATTATCTTTTAATGACTGCAAGCGGGCATTCCTGCATAGACAGAGAACCCGAAGACAAAGCTATCGATCAAATATATAAAATAGCGAAAGAAAATAATGTTAAAAAAATTATCATAGGCATTCCTCTTAATATGGACGGATCTAAAGGAAATCAAGCGCAAGATTGCTTAACCTTTGCTTCCAAAATTGAAGGATTTGAGATATTATATGAAGATGAGAGATTGACTTCGGAATGCGCTGAAGAAAATCTTAGAAACAGAAAAATCGACTTTAGAAAAAACAAGAGCTTAGTTGATATAGAGAGTGCTTGTATTATACTGGAACAATATTTATCACGAAAATAAAAAAAGAAAGAGAGAAATTATGACAAATGAAGAACAAATTATCGAAACAATAGATGAACAAGGCAACATAATCAAGTTTGAATTATTTGATGTTGTTGAAGTAGATGAACAGGAATACGCTTTACTTTTACCTGTAGGGGAAGAAAGTGAAGAAAATGAGCTTGTTCTTATGAGATTAAGAAAAGAAGGCGAAGACTATCTGTTCGAAACAATTGACGACGATGCCGAGTTTGAAAAAGTTGCGGCTTATGTTGAGAATTTAGAAGAAGACGAAGAAGAGGACGAAGAATAGGTTGTTTGAAAAGTTTACGGAAAAAGCAATAAATGTAGTCAGTCAATCCCAGGAAATTGCAAAAGAAATGGGGGCAGTTTGTGTTACCCCCGAATATCTTTTGCTTGCTTTAGTGAAAGAGGCAAAAGGAATTTCTTTAAAAATATTCAAATCATACAATATTGATTTTGTAAATCTAAAAAAAGAACTGGAAAATCAGGGCTGCTCAAAAGCAGGCAAATATAACAACGGTCCGTTGCCTTTCAGTAATGATTATAAAGAAATATTGAAAAAGACTCTGGATTTGGCAAATAAATCCGGTAATCTTACTATACTATATGAACATTTATTTCTTGCCGTTATAAATGATAAAAAATCATACAACGTAAAAATCCTCTCAAATCTTGGTTTTGATGTGTATAAATCAAAAACTTTACTGGAAAAACTTGTTCAAAGAAAAATAAAACGGCTTTATCATCCCGAAATTGATGAAGCCAAAGAAACAGAAAACAATCGTTCTCAGGCTACTGATTCTATTTTTGACAGCGAAGAATCTACAAAAGTTTTTGAGCGCGCAGTTGCAAAATTATCCGCTTCAAATTATGAAATTTTAGGAACAGAACAAATTCTTTCATCCATTCTGGAAGATGCAGACTCAGAATTAGCCGTGATTATGGCTGATTATGGAATTACAAATGAATTGTTTGATGAAAAATTATCTCACGCGCAATCAAGACAGGCTGAATATGAGGGCAGACAAATAATATTCACGCCGAATGCTTTTATTACCATGAATTTGGCATTGCAAACCGCAAAAGAACTGGGTTCTTCTATAGTTTTACCGGAACATATAGTTTTAGGTCTCTTAAAAACAAAACGCGGGCTTGCATATGAAATATTAAAACAATTCAAAATTTCAGATGACGACCTTGCCCACAGTATTATAAAACCGATAGAAAAGCAAATGCCTGAAACGCTTACAATTTTGAGACTTGCCAAAGAAGAAGCGCGCAGACTAGGACGCAACATAGTCGGTACAGAAATGTTTTTACTCGGTATTATAGGCGAAGGCAGCGGAGCTGGGGCATCTGTTCTTAATAAACTGGAAATTAACATAAAAGATACAAGAGCCGTTATTGAAAACTTAATAGGCTTTGGTGATGAGTATTTTGATAAAGAAATTGTGTTTACTAAACGCGCGAAGAGAGTTTTGGAATCGGCATGGGAACTTGCCAAAAAAGAAAACAAATCTAAGATAGCATCCTCACATATGCTTTTAGCTTTGACAACAGAGCCTAATTCTCTGGCTATGAAAGCATTGGAGCAATTAGGTGTTGATGCTGTCGAAATAAAAGAAGGTATTAAAAAATTCTCTGAGCAGCAAAACTAGGGAAATAATGAATAATATTATTGAAAAAGTTGAATTATTTTTAAAAAAGCATGACTTATTAAAAAATAGTCGTACTTTTATAGTTGCTTTTTCAGGCGGCTGGGATTCTATGTGTCTGCTTGACATTTTATCTAAATTGCAGAGCAAGTATCATTTCAAATTGATTGCAGCTCATTTAAACCACAATTGGAGAGGTGAAGAAAGCACCATTGAAGAAGAAAACTGCAAAAAATTTGCAGCAAAACTAGGCGCAGGATTTATCAGTAAAACGCTGGATTCTTCCGTCCGGCAAAATGAGACCGCAGCAAGAGAAGAGCGATATAAGTTTCTTGAAAATTGCGCAAATGATTTCGACAACAGTGTTGTTTTAACCGCTCATAACTTTGATGATAACGCAGAAACGATTCTATACCGGATTGTCAAAGGAACAGGAATTATCGGGCTTGAAGGGATTAGAGAAAAAAGAGGGATTTTTTATCGGCCTTTAATTAACGCGAAACGTTTTGAAATTGAGTATTACTGCCAAAATAATAATCTTATACCTAACAATGACAGTTCCAATGATAATACGAAATATGCACGGAACTTTATACGTCACAAAGTTATTTCTCAATTAAAAGAAATAAATTCAAACATATTAGATTCCGTGAATTCATTATCAGAACTTGCCAGAAATGACAATGAAATTATAAATGAATATCTTTATCTGGTAAAAAAACAAATCATTGATAATAATTTTATTGATACCGAAAAATTTATTCAGTTATCAAATCCGATTAAAAGCAGAATTGTTTATGAAATCTTTATAGACAATAAACTGGAATATGACCGAGAAAAAATAAATAATATTCTCGAATTTATTGAAGAAAATTCCGGCTCAAAATCAGGTAAAACCTGTTCATTAACAACAAATTTATGGCTATTTGTGAGCGATAAATCCATTGAAGTCGTTTCTAAACAAAAAAAAGAAAATTTCAGCATAAAAATTAAAAAAACCGGCAGATACGAAACTCCTGATTATATATTTGAACTTGAAAAATACGAAAATAAGATATATGAATATCCTGATGACAGCATGAATATTGCATATGTGGATTTGAGTAATTTTAAAATTGATTTTACATTAAGAACTCGACAAGAAGGGGATTTTATAACTCCGCTGGGGATGAAAGGATCACAAAAAATAAAAAAATATTTAAACGCTAAAAAAATACCTAATCATAAAAAAGACAACCTCGTTTTCTTATGTAAAGATAATGAAGTTCTTTGGGCTGGTTCACTAGGGTTAAGCGACAAAATTAAAGTTGTAAACACTCCAACACATGTGCTAAGATTAATAAGAAAATAAAAAAAAATAAGAAGAGGGCATCAATGAATATTAAAACAGAAGATATAAAAATCTTAATCAGCGAAGAAGAAATTCAAAATAAGATTAAAGAAATTGCAGATAAAATGAACAGGCTGTATAATGGCGAGGAAGTTTATTTAATCTGCGTATTAAAAGGCGCTGTAGTATTTGCGGTTGATCTTGCAAAGCATCTTAATATGCCTTTAAAAATGGAATTTATAAGACTCTCCAGCTATAACGGTAATACTAGTTCTTCAGGTAAAGTAAACGCTGTTGATATTTCTCTGCCTAATCTTAACGGAAAAAATGTCCTTATTATTGAAGATATAATCGATACCGGACTTACTGCAAAATTTTTGCTAGATTTTATGGATTTGAATTTCAAAACAAAATCCACCAAATTTTGCTCATTGCTTGATAAGAAAATTTCACGTGTAACAGATATTGAACCTGATTATTACGGATTTGAGGTTGATGATAAATTTGTAATAGGCTACGGACTTGATTATGACGGCTATTTCAGAAATCTAAAATATATCGGATATGCATCAAAGAACGGGTAATGTATGACTTGCAGCATTTATGAAAAATCGATAGAGTTGATGAATAATTTTTTCTTAATTCAACCGTATCAAAATGATGGTAGTGATAAGATTTTTAAAACTCTGCGTGAAATAATCAAGTTTAACAGCGGCTATATTTTTTATCTTAATTCAGATGAAATTAATCTTGAGTATTCATACCGACCGCTAAAAAAAATTGCTGATAAAAAGAAATATAAAATTACCGATAAGCTCAAAGAAAAACTAAATAATGAAAATATAGAAAAAGAGATTGCAGAATTATTAGATATTAATAAACCGATTATAGTAGAGAAATTATCTATTAAAAATACCGTCTTTGGGATAATCATAATCACATCCGACAAAAAAGATGAAAATTATCATAATTACAAAAAGATTTTCAAAACATGCGCTTCGATAATTTCAAGTCTTATTAAAGACATTGAAATAACAAAAATATTAAATATGCAGGTAGAAGCACTGGAAGAAGGCTATTCACACATAAGAAAAGAGAATAAAAAAATACTGGAAGCCGAAAAAGTAAAAAATAACTTTTTAGCAAATATCTCGCATGAACTCAGAACACCTCTAAATTCCATTATATGTTTTTCTGAGCTATTAACTGAAGAATTCATAGGCCGCCTGAATGATAAACAAAAAGAATATGTTGAAGACATAAAAGTTTCCGGTCTGCATCTTTTGAGTATGATTAACGAAATACTTGATATTTCGAAACTTGAGGCAGATGCCATGAAGTTAAATTACAGAAGATTCAAACTGGATACCACGGTAAATGAGGTATGTAATCTGTTGATGCCGCTATCTTTAAAGAAGAATATTAAAATTATTAAAAACATTTATGATCTTGAAATATATGCCGATTATCAAAAGATTCTCCAAATACTATTTAACCTGCTTAATAACGCAATTAAATTTACGCCTGATAACGGTCAAATAACTATAGAAATAGGAAAGACAGACAAAGAAATTATCCTGAAAGTTATTGATACCGGAATAGGAATTGATAAAAAGTATCATAAAAAAATATTCAAAAAATTCGAACAGATAGAAAACAATGTGGCAACTTCTTCAACAGGACTAGGATTAACCATAACAAAAGAACTTGTAAAACTGCATAACGGAAATATAAGTGTAGAAAGTAACCCGGGCAAAGGCTCAATATTCATTGTAAAAATCCCTAACAAAATATAATGTTTGAGAATTTCTTAAGCCGCAATATATTCGAGGAAAATTTATAATGATTATCACTTGTTATTATTTTCTTAATATAGTATAATTAAAAAAGAATTATAAACCAAAGGAGAATATAATATGGCATCTATTATAGACGCTGTGGAAGAATGTATAAATGATAATATGTCAATTTTAAAGTATTTTGTATTTGCAATACCTGTTTTTTATAGTATTAATTTATATACTTCTAACAATCATTCAATATTTTGGATAATTGCACCGTTAACACTTACATTACTGTTCGGGTTTCTTATAGAATGCACAGCCAACGTAAGAAGCGGAAAAAACCATGTTTTGCCTTCATTTAATATCATTACAATACTGTGGTCAGGAATAAAAGGAATTATAGCAATAGGTCCTTCTATAGCCTTAAATATATGGCTTGCAATAACTATATGTTCCAGATTTACGCTTGCCGATCCTAACGTTGACGGAGTAATTAAAGGAATTATTTGGGCGTTATTTGTATCAATGATGTTAACAAGTTACTTATTATACACCAATAACTTTAAAATAGCTGACGCATACAATTTCAAAATAATATCAGATTCCAGCGTTGACATATTTCTGGCGGTACTGTTTTTTATCCCGCGGCTTATAATCGTAAATGCAGTTATTATAGGAAGTATAACTTACATTGTATGGTTAATTTTCGGAATACCAAGTCTCGCATGCACATTTTTCTGGTGTATGGCGTTAATATTTAATCTTGCAATTATAACAAATTATTTTGCGCAAGTAGATTATGAAATTATGGGAGTGAAAGAGCAAACATAATGTCAGGGTCGTTGTAATAGCGAAAGTTACTGTTTGTCGGAGCGACAGCGATGTTACAAACTGAACTATTCACAATCTGTTTTTATAAAATAATAGATCACGGATAATGCTGTTTTTTACTCACTATCGTTCGAAAAACAGACATTTCCGCGATGACGTGGTACTATTTTGCGTATGTTGCGTTTTTAAGAATACCTTCGTGTCCTATGAAAAGCACATGTGATGTAACGCAGAGCCTTATCCATCGCCGCAATCACTCGCAACAGCTTGCGAGCGGCGAATGTACAAACATTATGTTTGCTTAAACCATTTCACGCAGTTTTTTAAGCTGATCGCGAATTTCTGCAGCACGTTCAAAATCAAGAATTTTAGCAGCTTTGTGCATATCTTTTTCCAATTTATCTATAAGTTTAGGTAAATCTTTTTTGCCTATACCCATATCAACCATTTCTTCAGCAACAATATCTTCCAAATCACGATAACTCGCAACAAGTGACAACAGATTATTTTCAATAGGTTTTTTAATAGTTTTAGGAATAATTCCGTATTTTTTGTTATATTCAATTTGAATTTCACGTCGTCTGTTGGTTTCTGATATAGCTTTATTCATAGACTCGGTGATTCTGTCCGCATACATTATAACTTCACCGCAGGCATTTCTTGCAGCACGTCCGATGGTCTGAATCAAACTCGTTTCTGATCTTAAAAATCCTTCTTTGTCAGCATCCATAATGGCAACTAAAGAGACTTCCGGAATATCCAAACCTTCTCTCAATAAATTTACACCAATAAGAACGTCAAATTCTCCCAATCTTAAATCTCTCAATATTTCAACACGTTCAAGCGATTGAATTTCGCTGTGCAAATATCTTACGCGTATTCCTTCCTGTATAAAGTAATCCGTCAAATCTTCCGCCATTTTTTTTGTAAGAGTCGTAATCAAAACACGCTCGTTTTTATCAGCACGCTTTTTAATCTCATTTTTTAAATCTTCAATCTGTGTTGCTATAGGGCGGACATGAACTTTCGGATCAATTAACCCTGTCGGTCTGATAATCTGTTCTACAAGCTGTGCTGAAGAAGAACGTTCAAATTCTGCAGGTGTTGCAGAAATATATATCTTTTGTCCAACTCTTTCAAAAAATTCTTCATTTTTAAGCGGCCTGTTATCTTTAGCACAAGGTAATCTGAAACCGTATTCAATCAAAGTGTCTTTTCTTGCTGCATCTCCGCGGTACATACCTTTAACCTGCGGCAGAGTTACGTGTGATTCATCAATTACTGTTAAAAAATCACCTCTGAAATAATCAAGTAAAGTTGCAGGAGGCGAGCCCGGCGGACGTCTTTCGATTATCCGTGAATAATTTTCAATCCCCGAACAATAGCCCATTTCTTTTATCATTTCCAGGTCATACTTTACTCGCTGTTCAATCCTTTGGGCTTCTATAAGTTTATTTTGACTGTTAAAAAGAGCGAGTTGATTTTGCAGTTCCTGTCTTATAAGCTGAAACGTTTCTTCAGTATTTTGGTCATAATTCAGATAGTGAACTGCAGGATAAATAACGGTTTTATCGACTGATTCCAAGATTTCACCCGTAACATTATCAATTCTTACTATTTTTTCGATTTCATCGCCGAAAAAATATATCCTTGTAATAATTTTTTCATAAGACGGCATAATTTCAACAATATCGCCTCGTGCCCTAAATGTTGAACGCTCAAGCACAAGGTCATTTCTGGTATATTGCACTTGAACCAAATGTCTTAAAAAATCGTCTCTGGCAATTAAATCTCCTACATTTAACTCCACCGAACCTCTGAAATAATTTTCAGGCAAACCTAAACCGTAAATGCAGCTCACAGAAGCTATAACAATAACATCATTTCTTTCATTCAAACTTCTTGTAGTATTGTGACGCAATCTGTCGATTTCTTCGTTTACGGAAGCCGTTTTTTCGATGTATGTATCGGTTCTTGGAATATAAGCTTCCGGTTGATAGTAATCATAATAGCTTATAAAATACTCAACCGCATTATCAGGAAAAAGTTCCTTAAATTCGTTGTACAACTGTGCCGCAAGGGTTTTGTTGTGCGCAATGATTAAGGTAGGTTTTTGAACTTTTTCTATAACATTGGCAACAGTAAAAGTTTTTCCTGATCCTGTTATACCTAACAGGGTTTGAGAATCAGCACCGCTTTCTATTCCGGCTACAAGCTGCTCTATAGCTTTTGGCTGATCTCCGGATGGTCTGTATTCTGACTTTATCTTAAATTTTTTATTCATAATATAATTTTATCCCAATAACATAAAATTTACAAAATTAATGTAATTTTACACGCAAAAAATAAATTATCCAAGTTATTTCTAAGCAAATCTTGAAGCAATAGAAGTCTTTGAGGGATTAATTTCCTGATTAACAGTCAACTCAGATTGAGCAAGATTAGTTATAAATTTATTATTTTCCCAGCGCACAATTTCGTTAAAACATTGTGTCGAAAGCTTTGACGGGATTAATTCAACAATAGAAGTAATTCTTTTTACGCCGTCTTCTCCTTTATTTATTTGAATAACATAATCAAACGTTGACAGCAGTTTCATTTTCGCTTGTTTTTCATTTAATTTTTCCTCAGACATATATGCTGAAATAAATTTAGAGATTACAGCTTCAAATGAACTTGCCCGAGTAGTTATAATAATATTTGATAAATCCGAAAACGTTGATATGCTTGAATTTAGATAATTTGCATTATTGAAATCCAACACCAAATATTCAGGCGCCATTCTTAATACAGTGGACAAAAGAACACTGAATTCATAATTTGACTTCAAAGAAGCAAGCGAATATTTCATCATATTAGGGTCGGAAGACAAAAGCTGAGGAAATTCTTCTATTAAAACACCTCGTTTTTTCATCATTGATGTGTATAAAAGCGTATCCAGCAATAAAGTTTTGCCTGAATTTATGTCGCCTGCAATTATAATATTTTTCTTCGAATTAATCGCAGATGAAAGAAATTCAAAAATCTCGTGATTAAAAAATCCGTTTGAAAATAATTTGCTCAAATCCATATCTTCAGTCGAAACTTTTTTGATTAAAATATTTCCGCCGTTTTCCGAAATTGGAGGCAAAATAACAGATATTAACAGATTTTTAATTTTACAATTCCATATTAGTGAATTTTCATTCGGTTTTATCTCGGAAAGATTATAAATACTTTTAAGAATAAAATTTAATTGCTTATCATTCAGTTTGGTTTCAGTATCAAGTATTTTGCCTGCTATTTCTATATGAATACTCTCTTCGCCGTTGATAAAAATATTTGATACATTTTCCTGATTAATTAAATAGTCAATTGGTCCAAAACCCAAAACAGAAGTATACAACCTGTTTATTAATTCTATTGTTTCTCCTTCAGAAAGCTCTCTGCACTCGGCATTCAACCTGTTATTTACAAAATTTGAAATGAGTTCTTTTTGCTTCTCAGAGCTATATTCAAACCAAACAGGAATAGACTCTATTTTTTGAAGTAACGCCTTTTTGTAATCAGTATCAATATTTTCCAAATCTATGTCAGGCATAATTTGTGTTTCTTCTTCAAAATCAATAACTTCCTGATTTTCTTCAAAAAACTTGTACTCACTTTGATTTGAATTATCAAGCCCTTCGGGCTTGTAATCCGCTCCTTCGGAAACAGAAATTTTATTTCTGTTTCTCTCTCTCACTAAATTATCAAATCTTTTAAATCTATCACTTAATTTACTTTGCATAATGCCTCACTATATAAGATTTTCCGTAACAACAGAAGAAAATCTTTTCATTAAATCCTGTTTATAAATATTATCTGAAACCGATAATGCTAACTCTCTGTAACTCTGCGCTACATTTGAATCCGGACTGATTTCAGATACAGGAATTCCCTTATTAATAGAAGACATCAAAGTAAAATAGTTATTCGGTATTTTCCAGTAAATTTTGCGGTCTAGTACTTTTTCGATATCTTCTGCTTTAATTTCGTCATTTTCCATATAACGGTTTATAACAATTTGAACTTTTTCTTTTTTATATCCGAGTTTATCAAATAAATCTAGACACCGCTGACAGTTTCTGAGCGCCGGCAGATTAACTATCGACACTAAAAATATCATATCCGAATTATCCAACGCAGTTATAGCTTTTCCGTCAAAACCTGCGGATGTATCGACAACCACATACGAAAAAGTTTCTTTTAAAATATCAAATAATGCTGAAATCTGTTTCGGCGAAATATCTTCCGCCTGTTTAAAATACGGAGGGTCAGCAAGAATATACAAGCTTGTACCTTTATATTTTTCTAAGGTGCTTAACAGAAAATCTTCGTTAATTTTATCTAAATTTTGGAGCATATATGAGATATTAAAAGAAGGTTTTAAATCCATGAAAGTAGTAATGTCGCCTAACTGAAAATTCAAATCAATTAACGCTACATTTTCTTTTGTAATTTTTGCCAACTCTAACGCTAAATTAGAAGCTATAGAAGTTTTACCTATACCGCCTTTATTTGAAAACACCGAAAGAATTCTACATTTATTTTTTTTCTTTTTAGCACTCGTCAGTTCTTCATAAGTATTTGATAAAACATCAAAGAAATCATTTTTTATAACAGGCAAAGAAATAAATTCTCTTGCTCCTGCTCTCATAACCTTTATTATTAAATCAACAGCCGGTTTATCAGACATTGCCATAATCTTGCAATTCGGAAAATCTAAAGAAATTTTAGATATAAATTCAAAAGCGGAGTCAGAATTTTCTGAAACATCAACAATCACCAGTGATTTGTCCAGTTCTTTTACGGCATTGTAAACTACTGAATAATCCTGTGATAATGCTAAAAAACTAAAAGTGCCGAATTCTTCCAAATACAATTTCATAATTTCTTGCGTATGATTTTCACTTGAAACAATTATTGTCGGTATCTTTTTAATGTTATTTTCCACTTCAACCTCTTAATTTTAAAAACCCTGTACAGATGCGATTTTGTTACCTGCTTGTTCTCGCAGGTGGGTGAACGCCTCGGAAAATTCCGTTTCCCACTGGCGATTAAAAAATCGGTGGGTATACTTCACTTCCGTTAGAGTCAATTCTCCCTATTAAATAAATGTAGGAACAAAATTGACACCCATACAGAGCAATTATATTATAGCATATTAAAAAAGTTTATTCAATAATTTTCTATCTGCCTCTTAACTCAGCATATATTAAAAAAACACCTATATAGACCGATAATACTATAATAACTGCTATGTTTAAAAAATTTAAATATTTAAAATCTCCGAAAACTATATTAAC
>Ga0153920_1000107_pt1 | contig 32074 bp, 32 predicted proteins | sample TSNJ004MetaG_FD_104713 | JGI IMG/M metagenome (GOLD analysis project Ga0153920, IMG submission 104713) | Attine ant fungus gardens microbial communities from New Jersey, USA - TSNJ004 MetaG | ecosystem: Host-associated > Fungi > Mycelium > Unclassified | place: USA: New Jersey, Brendon T. Byrne...
CCTTTAGGAATGCCAATGTATTGCTTGAATAGACCGATTTTAGCATAGCAGCGCTCTTTGGCCGCTGTTCTTAGATATACCTTTGCCTTGCTGTTACGGGAAAAGAAAGCGGCATATCCGCCGGAATGATCATAATGGCTGTGTGAAAGAACGGCAGCAGTTACTTTGCTCAGGTCAACACCAAGCTTATCGGCATTGCCTAAAAAGAGGTCTGAAGCCCCTGTGTCCAATAAATAGTTTTTATTGTTATATTCAATGAGTATGGCTAGACCATGTTCCTTAGATAGTTTATTGTCAGCTTTGTTTTCAATTAGCACTGTGATTTTCATTCCGCATTTCCTCACTTTAATTGTTTTTTGTCCGCTTGTTTATGGGCTTTTCGGCTCCAGATGGGATAAGCCACATATTGCCTTTTCTTATAACGCCATCTATGCGACCGTCCACGCAATAATAAGTTACCATACGGCCTGAAATGCCCCAATTTTTAGCCGCCTCTTTTATAGTCAGGTAGTCCATGTCAGTATCACCTCAAAAACTATTTTACTTCAAAGTTTTGAAATAATCAAGAAGGACAACAAACAAAAACATCACTCCTGGTTAAGGCTGGGAACGATATTTTTATTCACTCATATTGCTCGTTTTCAGCAAGGCCATTTTCTGCTCTATCAAAGCCTTTTCACCCTCCGTTACCCTAACTATAATCTGGACATTACGTTTCCTGTCTTGCGTTGCCATAGTGTGACAGTCCTCCTTTTATTCATAATTGCGGGATAGGTCAAATTACTGTATTAAAAGGTGCTGATTTCACGAACGATAGGCGTCTAGTTATAAGTAATTAACAAATTTCATGTAGAAATTTTAGTATTTTTGTAGAATAGAAACTGTATTGACAATAGTATAATAATCAGATACAATGTAGTTAGTTATTAGTTGTCATACAGGCGTGAATAGATTATGAATAGAGGGAGGCATATGGGAATAACTCCGATAAAAAAACTTAACATCAGCGAGCAAGCTTATGAACAATTGAAAGAGAATCTAATTAATGGAACATGGAAATCAGGTGATAGAATTCCATCGGAGAACGAATTGGCGATAGCCTTTGGCATTAGTAGGGTAACCGTCAGGCAGGCGATTCAAAAGCTAACGACCTTGGGATTACTTGAAACACGATCAGGTGAAGGATCATTTGTTAAGGAGGTAACTCCTGGAGTATATATGAATGGAATGGTGCCCCATATTTATTTGGGTAAAGAATCAACAAAGGAAGTCTTGGAATTTAGGTTAATTACAGAAGTAGAAACGGCAGGTTTGGCCAACTTAAAGATGACAGATCAGGGCATAGAACGCTTAGAGAGAAGTCTTAGGCGTATGGAACAGTATACAGGCGATCTAAATAACTATATTAAAGAAGATCTCCATTTCCATATGCTTATTAGCCGCATGACAGAGAATTCACTCATTATTCAACTAAATTACATTGTTAGGGATATAATTCATGAAACGATTAAGAATATCACTGAAGAAGTAGGTATGAATATTGGATTGAAATATCATAGATTAATTATAGATGCATTTAAAGAACGGAATGAAGAAGAAGTCAAGGCAGTTATGAAAGAGCATTTACAGCAAGCTCTGATCGCATATGATAGTGATATTATGTCGAAATAAAGGATTTAAAGCGCCTAGTCCTGTGTGACAACTAACATCATATAGCGTATAAAAGTGGAGGTAAGGCATGAAAGTAGTAAGATATTTGGGTCCTGAAAAGCTCGAAATCCAAAAGATAGAAAAACCGATGATTGGTGAAAGCGAAGTGCTGCTAAAGGTTAAGGCATGTGGTATTTGCGGAAGCGATGTCCATGGTTTTCTGGGATTGACCGGCAGGAGGCATGAGCCGATGACAATGGGGCACGAATTTGCTGGGGAGATTGAAGAAATAGGAACGAAAATAGCGAGATTTAATAAGGGAGATGGAGTCATCGTCCAACCGATCAATTTTTGCGGGAAATGTGACAATTGCAAACAAGGCTTAACGAACATGTGCCAGAATAAAAAGTTTTTTGGAGTCCTGAACGTCGATGGAGCTATGGCGGAATATCTTGCAGTACCTGAGAAATTATTATATCCACTTCCAAAAAACTTAAGCTATACAGTTGGTGCAATGACAGAGCCATATGCAGTGGCTTATGGAAGCATAAAAAAAGCAGGAGACTTAAAAGGGAAAACGGTTTTGATTATCGGTTCAGGGATGATTGGCTTATGCGTTTTACAGTTGGTAAAATTATTGGAACCCCGAAAAGTGATTGTTGCTGATATTAGTGAAAGCAGACTGAGAATGGCTTTAGATGTAGGTGCAGATAGTATTATTCAATCAAGTGCAGAAGACTTAGAAGAACGAATCCGAGTATTAACAGATAAGAAGATGATTGATATCTCTTTTGAAGCAGTTGGTTTACAACAGACTGCCAATCAATCCATTAAGTGTCTGAATAATGGAGGCAAAGCTATATGGGTAGGTATGTCGCAGCGTGAAATGGAGATTAATATGCAGGACATCGTTTGTTTTGCGAGACAGGTCATCGGTTCATTTAATTATACTCACGAAGAGTTTGGCGAGGTCGTTGAATTAATCGGAAGCGGTGCGGTTGCTGCAGAAAAATTGATTTCCAAGATCATTACGCTGGAGGATGCCCCACAGGCCTTTATAGATTTATATCATAAACCGGATGAATTAATTAAAGTCATTATTGAGCCAGAAAGGCAGGTGTGAAGAGATGAAATTTGGCTGTTGTTTAAATATGATTGCTACAGCTGATAACGGCATCGGTTTAGAGCATATGAATGACCTTAAGGAGTTAGGATATGATTATGCTGAATTGCCGCTGGCAGAAATGATGGCATTGCCTGAAAATGATTTTGAGCAGCTTTTGAACAAATTAGATAATGCCCGTATTCCATGTGAGGCTTGTAATAATTTTTTCCCTCATTGGTTACGGCTTACCGGTAGGGAGGTCGATCAGGATATAATATATGAATATGTCTGCAAGGCATTAGAACGAGCTGTCCGATTAGGTGCAAAGGTCATCGTATTTGGAAGCGGAAAGGCAAAACATGTTCCGAAGGATTTTCCATTGAAAGACGGATACGCACAGATTGCCGGCTTACTTAAGATGATTGCGCCGATAGCAGAAGAAAAAGATATCGTAATTGTCATCGAGCCCCTTCGTAAAGCAGAATGTAATTTGATTAATACATTTGCGGAAGGCTGTCGGCTAGCTAGAAGTGTTGAGTCGGAGGCAATCAAGGTTTTGGTCGATTTTTACCATCTTACAGAAGAAGGCGAGCCCATTAAGAGCATTAAGGGTTATGGCAGAGATTATCTAAGGCATGTCCACTTTGCAAGACCTAAGAGCCGGATGTATCCGTTAAATATTGAGGAGGCAGAATATGGACCGTTTATTGACGCATTGAAGTCGATACAGTATGATGCCCGTATTAGTTGTGAGGCGTATACAAAGGACTTTTTACGAGATGGTGCGAATGCTTTGCAGTTTTTTAAAGAGAACTTTACATAGTCAGGAGGGATATCATGGAATATAGCAAAGATTTAATAGAATACCTGGAACAAATGGCTAAGAAAATAAGACGTAATATCGTTGAATGCATAGGCATTGGAAATGCCGGGCATCTGGGCGGTTCCTGTTCAAGCGCAGATATTATTGCGGCACTGTATTTTTATAAGATGCATTTTAATAAAGATGATTTTCAGAACACAAACAGGGATCACTTTTTACTAAGTAAAGGTCACGCTGCCCTTGTACAATATGCTGCATTAGCAGAGGCAGGTTTTTTTGACAGAGAGGAGTTGAAAAAAGCTAAAAGTATTGGTTCGATGCTGCAAGGGCACCCGGACTTTAGGAAGACGCCCGGTATCGAAGCAGGAACAGGATCATTAGGTCAGGGATTGTCTATTGGTCTGGGAATGGCACTTGGCATGAAGTTAGATAAGATTGGTCGAAATGTATATGTACTGATAGGCGATGGTGAAATTGCCGAAGGGCAGATATGGGAAGCTGCCATGGCGGCAGGCATCTATCAGGCTGACAACTTAATCGCAATATTAGACAATAATGGCTTACAGGCAACAGGAAAGATTCAGGAAAGATATAATTCCTATCCCTTTGCGCCTAAATGGAATGCGTTTGGTTGGAATGTCATTGAGATTGACGGCCATGATATGGAGGAGATTGTAGAAGCTCTTGACGCAGCAGATTTATATAAGAAAGGACCAACACTAATTATTGCCCATACAATTAAGGGAAAAGGAGTTGGTTTTGCTGAAAATGTGGTTGGCTTCCATAATGGTATGCTGACTGAAGATATGTATATTAAGGCACTTGCAGAATTATGAGGAGGTGAAGGCGCATGAGATATTTAAATCAAAGGCGTGCTTATGGAGAAACTTTGGTCTGGCTTGGGGAAAAAAATGAAAGAATCGTTGCATTGGAAGCAGATCTTGGCAAATCCACCATGTCATGCCTTTTCCAGGAGGAATTTCCGGAAAGATATTTTGAAATGGGTATTGCGGAGGCAAATATGACTTCTGTCGCCGCAGGTCTTGCCCAGACTGGTAAAATCCCGTTCACCCATTCGTTTGCAGTCTTTTCGGCCGGACGGGCTTATGATCAAATCAGACAGACCATATCAATAGGCAGGTTAAATGTTAAGATATGTGGTTCTTCCTCAGGTCTGTCAGACTTTGGCGATGGTTCAACGCATCAGTGCGTTGAGGATATAGCAATTATGAGAGCGATTCCTAATATGACCGTATTATGTCCGGCAGATGCCAATGAGACTGTTAAAGCGGTCAAGGCTATGGCTGAAATGGAGGGACCGTGTTATATTCGGTTAAACCGGAATGACTATGAAAATGTGACTTTACCGGAAGATTTGTTTGAAATAGGTATGCCTTCTGTAATAAGAGAAGGCTTCGAAATTGTCATATTTGCCACCGGCATCATGGTACTCAAAGCATTGGAGGCTGCAAAAGAATTAGAAGGAAAAATTTCAGTAAAAGTGGTTAATGTAAGTACTATTAAGCCACTGAATGCAAAGATAATCAGAGAGCTGGCAAAAGGGTGCAAAGGTATTGTCACTGCGGAAGAGCATTCCATTATCGGAGGGTTGGGAAGTGCAATCGCCCAAGCGTTAGCGAAGGCGTGCAAGCCGATCGAATTTGTCGGCATTGAAGATGATTTTGGGTGCAGTGCCCATAATTACAACGAACTTTTAGAACACTATGGGTTGACAAAAGAACATATTATTAATGCAATTAATAATATAGATAACTTCGGGAAGGAGGTAATCAGGTGAGAATAGGTTTTATAGGATTAGGCATCATGGGTAAACCAATGGTGAGAAATTTATTGAAAGCAGGCCATGAAATTGTGGCATATGATGTCATCCGGGAGAATATGGATGCTGTCGCAATAGCAGGGGCGACGACAGCCAATTCTCCAAAAGAGGTGGCTGGGCAATGTCGTCTGATTATTACAATGTTGCCCAATTCACCTCATGTTAAGGCAGTTGTCATGGGCGATAGTGGAATTTTACAAGGGGCAATGGCAGGAACGATACTGATTGATATGAGTTCAATAGCACCATTAACCTCACAAGAAATTGCCAAGGCGTGCAAAGAAAAGGGAGTGAAGATGTTGGATGCGCCTGTGAGTGGAGGTGAACCTAAAGCGATTGACGGTACTCTGTCTATTATGGCAGGCGGGGAAAAAACGGTCTTTGACCAAGTCCTTGAGATTCTGATGCTAATGGGGACAAGCGTTGTTCATTGTGGCGATGTAGGCGCAGGTAATACAGCGAAACTTGCAAATCAGGTAATTGTGGCACTAAATATAGCCGCAGTGTCCGAGGCGTTTTTGTTAGCTGCCAAAGCGGGGATGGATCCGAAAGTTTTATTTGGAGCGATCAAGGGAGGTTTGGCTGGCTCCACCGTTATGAATGCCAAGGTACCGATGATATTAGAAAGAAATTTTGTGCCGGGTTTTAAAATTGACCTACATATCAAGGATATTGAGAATGCCTTAGAGACTGGGCATAAAGTAGGTGCACCACTGCCTTTAACAGCGGCAGTGATGGAGATGCTGCAGATTTTACATGTAGACGGCTGTGGGGAGGAAGATCATAGTGCTATTTCTAAGTATTATGAAAAGCTAGTAGGCAACGAGTTAACAAATATTGACAAATAAATACTAGGAATTCATATAGTATAATAATTAAATGGGAGGTAACAAAGAATGTATAAGTTAAGAAAGTTAATGTCAATAGTATTGGTCACTTTATTGGTAATGTCAATGGGAGCTTGCTCAAATAATGTATCGGATACGAAAACGGAGGATACTTCTGCACCCTCGACAGCTAACTCACAAGAAAACAGTGATACGACCACGGATATTAGTGAAGATGATTTGAGCGAAGCGAAATTTAGAATAGGCTTTGCTAGTGATGATTTATCAACGGATTTTGCTGCTGCATTGGCAGAAGGTATTGAAAAAGTTTGCAATGAATTAAGCTATGATTTGGAAATGACGGATGGGCAAAAGGATCCAAACTTGCAAGCAAGTCAAGTTGAAAATATGATTACCAATGGGTGCGATGCCATTATCATAACACCGTACGATATATCTGCCTGTGGTCCCATAAGTACTGTCTGTGAAGAAGCCGGCATTCCTTTGATTATTGGTGCAACAACCATAAGTACATATTTTTCAGCAGCTGTATGTATGGATACGGAAGCTGTCGGTGCTAAAAAAGCAGAAATGATCGTTGAAGCATTAGGAGGTGAAGGTGATGTCATGTTTCTAATGGGTCCATTGGCACAGGAACAGTGGACAACGCAAAAGGAAGCGGCAATGGCAGTATTTGAGCAATATCCGGGAATCAATGTTCTGGATGAGCAGACGGGCAACAATAAGAGAGATGAAAGTGTGACGGTAACGGAAAACTGGATAAGCGCAGGATATGAATTTGATGCGATATGGTGCAGTAACGACGCTACGGCAATCGGAGCAGGATTGGCATGTCAGGAGGCTGATTTGGAGGTTTACATTATCGGTCAAGGCGGTCAAGAAGAAGGCTGTTCACTCATAAAAGATGGTTTATTTGACGCAACGCTATATTTACCAGGGTCATTGTATGGATCATCAGCTGCTGAGATAGCTAGTCAGATTCTGAATGGTGAAAGTGTTGAAGAAGTCATCTATTTAGATATTTTACCGGTTACAGAAGAGAATGTTGATGAATACTTAAAATAAAACGATTGAAAGGGAAGGTATAATGGAAAAAGAAAACATATTATTGCGGGTGCGTAATATTACGAAAAGCTTCCCGGGGGTTATCGCATTGGATAATATGTCTTTGCAGGTTAGAGAAGCTACTGTCCATGTCCTGATGGGAGAAAATGGGGCTGGAAAATCGACTCTGATGAAGATACTGATTGGATTGTATGAAAAAGACTCAGGAGAAATTTTTTTTGATGGAAAGCCATTAGATACATCAAGTATTTCGAAAGTGCTGTCTCAAGGAATTTCGATGATTTATCAGGAGCTAAACCCCATTGATTCAATGACGGTTGCTGAAAATATTTACTGTGGGAAGGAACCGTGTTATGTAAAAAATTTGTGGGTTAATCAAAAGAAAATGATTGAAGATACTGCACGGCTATTTGAGCAATTGGATGTAAAAAACATTGATCCTTCCCGAAAAGTAAAGGAATTGAGTATTGCTCAAAAACAACTGGTTGAAATCGTAAAAGCGATAGCCAACGAATCAAAAATGATTATTATGGATGAACCAACCTCCGCCATTACGGAAGATGAATGCCAGCACTTATTCCGGACTATCCGCCGCTTAAAAAAAGAAGGAATAACATTTATTTACATATCCCACAAAATGGAAGAGATTTTTCAAATCGCAGATGAAGTGACAGTGATGCGAGACGGGAAACATGTAGGCACTGATCAGATTGATAAGCTATCAAGAGATATTATTGTAAAAATGATGGTCGGACGTGAAATAACTGATGTGTATCCCAAAGAAAAAGTAGCTATGGGTCCGGAGGTTATGGCAGTTAGGCATTTGAGTGCTAAAGATGCATTTATGGATGTTAATTTTTCCGTAAAAAAAGGAGAAATATTGGGATTTGCAGGTCTTATGGGTTCGGGCAGGACTGAAGTTGCCGAGGCGCTGTTTGGTTGTCGTAGAATTGATCAGGGAGATATTTTTATTCATGATCAAAAAGTGGATATTATATCCAGCAATAATGCGATTCGGCAAAACATTGCCTTTTTGACTGAAGACCGTAGAAAGACAGGTTGCTTTATGGGTCTTACTGTCTATGATAATATCATGACTTTGAGATGGAAAAAGCATCGCGGTAAAATTGGGATCAAACATGCAGAGTGCAGAAAGTCCTGTGAGCAGCAGATCCAAAAATTTTCAATTAAGACGACAGGGATGAATCAGAAGATGCAGGATTTAAGTGGTGGTAACCAGCAAAAGGTGTTGTTGGCTAGATGGCTATTATGCGATCCGGAAATACTTATTTTGGATGAACCGACACGGGGAATTGATGTGGGTTCCAAATATGAAATTTATCAGGACATGATGAGCCTAGTCAAAAATGGAAAGAGTATTATTATGATTTCCTCAGAGTTACCTGAGATATTAGGAATGAGTGATCGTATTTTAGTTATGCATGAAGGCAAGGTTAGTGGAATTCTGAACAGAGATGAGGCTGACCAGGAAACAATAATGAAGCTTGCTTCTGGAATAACGGCTTAGCATATGGGGGTTGATTATGGGCACAAATAATTCAAAAAAGAACTTTTCTCTCAAAGTCAAGAAATGGGTGACTGATGAAAGGACGGGGGCATTACTTTTATTTATCATTGTATGTGTGATATTGATGTTTACTACAGACACTTTTTTGACTTTGAGGAATTTAACAAATTTGACACGATATGCGTCATTCTATGTGATGGTCGGTGTCGGCGTACTTGTGATATTTATGAGCGGAGAAATGGACTTATCACTTGGTGCCACTATGGGTATGTCAGGAATTATGTCTGCTATGCTGGCAAGGGATGGACAGCCTCTAATCGTTGTTTTGGCCGTAGGAATATTTTTTGGCATATTAATTGGCGCATTTAATGGATACTTGGTCGGTTATTGGACTTTTCCGGCATTTATAGCTACATTAGGATGTAAACAAATGATTAGAGGATTGATTACGGTTATTACGGAAGGATATCCCATCAACGACCTGAGCGAGTCGTTTACTTATATAGGGACGGGAAGCTTTTTGGGAATTCCGATACCGATTTATATTGCCATATTCCTTGCTGTCTTAACATGGTATATATTAAACAAGACGGTATTTGGAAGGCATGTGGTTGCTACTGGGGCGAATGCCCAGGCGGCCATTGTTTCCGGTATCAATACAAAACGTATAAAGCTTTTTTCCTATATGTATGGAGGCGCTTTAGCCGGCATTGCAGGAATGGTTTTGACAGCCAGAGTGACTTCCGGTCAGGTCAATTGTGGTGATGGATTTGAGCTTGATGCGATTGCCGGTGCAATCATTGGTGGAGCTAGTATGGAAGGTGGTAGCGGTACAGTCATCGGAACAATTTGCGGCATCATGGTCATCTATACCGTTAAAAATGGCATGAGCCTGTTGAGTATCAATGCCTATTGGCAGCAAGTGGCACAAGGCGCAATTATACTATTGGCTATTTTCCTCGATATAATACGGAAAAAGCAAAGAAGTTGAGGAGGAATTCGGATGTTTATAGAATATGGACTGATCCTTAATGAACCCGGAATGGAAGAAAGCTATACAATCATTCCGGAGGATTTGCGAATGAATCCAAAGTGCCCTTGCCCTACCAGAACGTGTCCTAACCATGGTTTCTGTCAATATTGTATTAAACATCATGACCATATCAACAGACAGCTGGAAGAGAAGGGAATCAAAGGTCATCCGCAGTACTGTAAAAGGAGTTAATATGAAGCTGAAAGATTTACCGATAGGTTCCAATGTGAAAGATGTAAAAAGTGATAGGGTATTTTTAGTGGCTGCACAAAATCATCCCGGGTATATGGGGACGACGTTAATTTCTAAACATATTGTTGGTGTCGGTTGTTTTGATGGTAAAGAGCCTAAGCACTTTATTGGGAAAAGTATTTTCTGTCAAGTTGATGAGTATGGCTGGAACATGTATCCGCACAGTAATATACATCAATGGCTGAATGCTGAAGAAGAATGCTGGTATACTAAATCACATCTGACAGATATGCCTCCTAAAGCGAAAATGTGTAGATATGGTGAACAGCCATACTTTGACAAAAAAGGTTTTTTATATGATTTTTCTGAGGTATTCAAGGAGTCGATTCATGATGTTGAGATTGAATGCCTTCATAAAACCGCAAGAGATTGTGGTGAGATCAAAAAAATGAAGGCTAAGGTATTTCTGCCAAGTCGAACGGAGATAGGAAAGGGGGATGAATGTGGTAGACCGGAAGGGAAGATGCTTCCTCTATTTCATGATTACAGAATCCTCAAAGCAAAGCCGAACCAAAAAGATATTGAGAAATATGGACGATCATGGAATCCAGCAAGAAAAGATGCGCCTTATGATGCGCCACAAATTTATGATCCTAAATATGGCTGGTGGTATTGGCTGAGGACAGCTCATATGGGCTATGACTTTTTAAATAGAGTCGTGAGTCCGTATGGCGCAGTCAGCTATACATATTCCAATAATGATATTGTCGGAATTCGTCCGGTATTGAATCTGGTTGCCAATTTAGATGTTATATCAGATGGGGCATTAGATGAAACCTATACTATTGCCATTTAGTATTAAGGAGGTAAGAGATATGAGTAAATGCTTTTATACAAAGGCACCGCCACTTACGCATCCTCAATCAAATTTCAAAGGATTTTCACCGGGGCTGACGGTGCTTACTAAAGGTTATGTACATGGAGAAGGCCATAAACCTTTAGGTTGCGATATATTATTAGAGAGAGATGTGGGAATAAAACTAAGAGATGGAATGACGATTAGAGCAGATATTTTCAGACCAGTGACTAAAGAAAAGATACCGGTCATATTATGCTCAAGCATATTTGGTAAAAATGGCTCATATGTCACTTATGATTTTGCTGCCAGGAAATTTGGCCATCCCAATCGTGTTAATGTTCCATTAAGCGCAACCACCGGACTTGATGTATGGGAATGCCCCGATCCAGGATTTTGGTGTCTGAATAATTATGCCATCGTCTACATGGATCCAAGAGGAGTAGGAATGTCCGAAGGAGACGCACATTATTTTGGAACCCAAGATGCCACTGATAATTATGACGTCATTGAATGGCTGGCAAAGCAGGAGTGGTGTAATGGAAAAGTGGCAATGGGCGGCAATTCCTGGCTAGGCATTACGCAATGGTATACAGCAGCATTAAGTCCACCTCATCTAACCTGCATAGCTCCTTGGGAAGGACATGGGAATATGTATGTGGATGAGTATATGCGTGGAGGGATTCCGCATATTTCTATCGTGCGGGTGAATATGTGCTATGGAAATAATCATATGGAAGATTTGCCGGCAGCAATGAAAGCCTATCCTTTAATGAATGATTATTGGGAGGATAAGGCGGCAGATTTTGAAAAAATTACAGTACCTGCCTATGTTGTGGCCAGCTACACAAGTCAAGTGCATGCAAGGGGAACCTTTGACGGCTTCAGACGAATTTCTTCGAAAGAGAAATGGTTAAGAGTCCATAATAATCAGGAATGGGGAGATTTACACAGACCTGAAAATGAAGAAGACTTGTTAAAATTTTTTGATTTTTATCTGAAGGAGATACCTAATGACTGGGCTAAAACAACCAGAGTGCGCTTGTCAGTTCTGAATCCGGGTCATCAAGATATTGTTTACCGTAATGAGGAAACATTTCCGTTAGAGCGTCAAAATCTTAAAAAAATGTATCTCGACATAGATAAGATGTCCTTAAACGAGGTCAAGCCTGAGGTGTCTGCCACAAAAAGCTATATCAGTGATGATGGTCAGGACACTTTGAGTTTTACTTATATTTTCAATGAGCGAACAGAAATAACTGGATATATAAAGCTGCATATATGGGCAGCTGCAAAAGAGCATTATGACATGGATATCTACGGAAAAATCAGTAAGAAAAATAGTAATGGAAAGTATCTCTTCAATGATGCTGTAACTTACCAGTATGGTGGTCCTAACACTATGCTCAGAGCATCCTTAAGGGAACTGGATAGAGAAAAATCATCGATATGTGAACCGGTACATACATTTACCAAACCGCAGCTTTTAAATCCAGGTATCCCAATTATACTGGAAATGGGATTCTGGCCTACAAGTCTGTTGTTTGAAGCAGGAGAGCAGCTGGAATTGACAATTGCAGGATTTGATTATAAAGGTCTTGATTCACCTCGGGACAGTATCAGAGATAACGGTAATATCGGAGAGCATATCATTTACTCAGGAGATGAATATGATTCTCACTTGATACTTCCAGTTATTCCTCCTAATAATAGTTAGCGCTAACAAATATTCCGCTTATCTGGTATACCTGCTTGACACCTATCATATAACAAGTTAAAATTTAATTAGTTGAATTTTTGAGAATCAGGGTGAAGACATGGGTATCGTACCAATAAAAAAAGAGAGTATCAGTGAACAGGTTTATAAGCAATTAAGAGATAATTTAATTGATGGCACGTGGAAGGCGGGAGATAAAATTCCATCAGAAAACGAACTGGCCAATGCTTTTGGCATTAGTAGGGTATCTGTTCGTCAGGCATTGTCGAAATTGATGACTTTAGGATTAATCGAAACACGCTTGGGAGAGGGTTCATTTGTGAAGCGGATCAGACCGGGTGTGTATATGAAGGATATGATTCCTTTGCTTTATTTAAGCCAAGAGTCTACGGAAGAAGTTCTGGAGTTTCGTCAGATTATCGAGGTGGAGACGGCCGGAGTGGCGGCATTGAAAATGACGGAGAAGGATATTCTGCAATTAGAAGAGAAATTTCGGCTGATGCAGAAATATCGAGATGATTTAATTCGATATACGGACGAAGATTTAAATTTCCATAAGACTATTGCATATGCCACGGACAATTCTATGGTGATACAGATAACGGATATTCTCCAAGATGTTTTAAGAGAAACTATTAAGAATCTTACTACAAAAGTGGGAGTTTCAAATGGATTATACTATCATGAACAATTGATTAAGGCATTTAAGGAAAAGGACGCTGATCAGGTCAAGAAGTTGATGCATAAGCATTTGGCTGAGTTGAAAGAGGATTATAGTAGCTAGTGGTAATTGGGAGGGAGACTTGCGAATGGCTAACATTACCATTAAAGATATTGCTAAAGAAGCAGGCGTTTCTAAAGCGACGGTATCTCGCGTTCTTAATAAGCCACATATTGTCGAACCCGAAACAAGAACTCGAGTGGAGAACGTTATTAAGAAAAGACACTATTCCCCTTCAGCAACAGCAAGAAACTTATCCAGGCGAACATCTGATACGATTGGATTTGTGGTGCCTGAAGTGGATAACCCATTTTTTGGAGATATCCTTCGAGCAGTGGCTAATGCAATTGAAGATTTTCAATTAACATTGATCTGCTGCAATACAGACGATAGCATGGAAAAGGATCTAAAGGCGTTAGTTATGTTAAAGGAGCAAAGAGTAAGAGGATTGCTCTACACACCGGCAGTTGATTATTGTAGTAAAGAAGAGAGAGAACACCTTACAAAGATTCTAAGTGAGATGGAAACACCGGTTGTTATAATGGATCGTCACGTGGATATCGGGGATTTTGATGGTGTTTATTTTGATGATTATCAAGGGATGTTCAATGCAACAAAGGAATTGATTAACCAGGGGCATACTAAAATTGCAATTATTAATGCAACACTAGAGAGAGTTTTAGCGCGCACCAGGCGTGATGGCTATATAGATGCATTGAAAGCATCAAATATTCAGCCAGAAGAGAGATATAACTTTGAAGGTGATTACGGAATGACAAAGGCATATGAATTGTCTAAAAAACTATTTGATATGGAAGATAGACCTACAGCGGTAATAACCTGTAATAATCGAACAACATTAGGCTTTATAAAGGCACTGCGTGAAAGAAAAGAAAAAGTTCCGGAGGATATCGTGTACGTTGGCTTAGATAGAATTGAGGAGCTGGATGTTATGGGCTATAAAATGAACTATATTGAACGCGACGGCAAGATAATGGGACAGAAGGCATATGAATTATTAGCCAGGCGAATGAAATGTTATGACGAACCTGTACAAGAAGTAATTTTAGAAACGAAGCTGCATCTTCATTATATATGATGTGACAAAAGAACAAAGAGGGCATTTTATGCGGCGAATGAAACCGGTTACATGAAAAGGAGGAGAAAATGAGACGACCTAAAATTTTAGTAGTCGGAAGCATGAATATGGATATATATATATATGACGTGCCTAGGATTCCGGCAATAGGAGAATCAGTAATGTGTGGTAACTATGCATATGCTACGGGGGGGAAGGGCTCTAATCAGGCGTTGGCTTGCGCCCTGCAAGGGGCAAATGCCGTGATGGTCGGGCGTGTTGGGAAAGACCGCAATGGATATGCTTTAGAAGAGCGGTTAAAAGGGATAGGTGTTGACACCAGCCATATGATTTTTGATGAAGAGGCTCAAACAGGGCTGGCTATTATGAATGTTACAAAAGAGGGGAAATATTTCTGCTGTGTGGCGCTAGGCGCAAATACAAAGATTTGTCCTCAAGATGTTGAAGCCGCATTTGTAAATGAGGAATATGATATGCTGGTCATGCAGTTGGAAATTCCTCTTGAAACCGTTTACCGTACATATGAGATGGCTTCCAGACGTAAGATCCCTGTTTTTCTAGATGCAGGGCCAGCCATGTCTATTCCGTTGGATCGGCTAAAAGGAATCTTTGTGATATCTCCCAATGAAACGGAGACAGAGGCGCTTACCGGAATCAAAGTTGATACGCTAGAGAGGATTGAAATGGCAGGAAAACAACTATACGACAGGGTGAATCCTAAGTACGTTATCCTTAAGCTGGGGAGTCGGGGGGCATACCTATATGATGGTGAGCAAGGTAAGCTGATCCCTGGTTTTAAGGTCAATGCGATCGATAGTACAGCGGCAGGAGATACCTTTGGAGCAGCGATTGCAGTTCAGTTATGTAAAGGAAAATCAATAGAGGATGCCATTCGTTTTGGACATGCGGCAGCGGGTATTTGTGTTTCAAGAAAAGGAGCGCATCCTTCCATTCCTACGGAAAAGGAAGTTGTTCGTTTTTTACAGCAGCGGTTATAAAACTGCATATATGAGGAGGAATATACATGATGAAGAGATTTATTTCACCATCACTGATGTGCATTGATTTGTTGAATGTGGAACGTGATGTTAGCGTTTTAGAAGCAGCAGGGGTAGATTACTTACATATAGATATTATGGATAATCATTTTGCTCCCAATATCACATTGAGTCCTGATTTTATGAGGGAGTTGAGAAGAATAACGAAAATACCATTAGATGTACATTTAATGATAGAACATCCGGAACAGTCCTTTGATAGGTTAAAAGGCTGTGCAAAGGATGATATTGTCAGTATTCACTTTGAATCTACAGTGCATATTCAAAGGGCTTTGGAAATGTTAAAGGCATTAGGTGTCAAAGTAGGTTTAGCATTAAATCCGGGAACTCCCCTGACTGCTTTAGAAGAGCTGCTGCCTGACATAGATGTGGTGCTTGTTATGACGGTTAATCCAGGCTTTGCAGGACAAAAGCTTGTGCCGGCGACTCTGCCTAAGATAGCCAGAGTTAGGAAAATGCTAGATGAACGGGGATATGACGATATATTAATAGAAGTAGATGGGAATGTAAGCTTTGAGAATGCGGTGAAAATGCATGCGGCAGGGGCTAATATCTACGTTGCAGGCAGCTCAAGCGTGTTTAGTGATGAGGGGACTATTTTGGATAATACAACTAAAATGCGTAAAATTATTAGTGATAAAATCCGGTAATACTATTGAAAAAATCATATAAACATTTATAATTAAAGATGAAATAATTATGGAAGGAAGATGTAAAGAATAGGCGTGAAGATTGACGAATGATATGGAGGAAGTAAAATGGCAAGTATTAAACTAGGCTTTGCACCAACCAGAAGAAGTGTTTTCAGTGCACCGGATGCAGTCAAATACAGAGGCTTGACAGCGGACAGATTAAGGGAATTGAACATTGATTTTGTCGATATTGATGACATAAACGAAGAGGGGCTTTTGTATGATGATAAAGATGTAGGGCGGATTGCGGCTAAGTTTAAACAAGAAGGTGTTGATGGCCTTTTGTTACCCCACTGCAACTTCGGGACAGAATATGTATGTGCAAGGCTGGCAAAGGAGATGAACCTGCCGGTTATGCTATGGGGTCCTTTAGATGAAAGACCGGATGAAAATGGCGTGCGATTAAGAGATACGCAGTGCGGGCTTTTTGCAACAGGAAAGGTATTGAGGAGATTTCAGATACCATTTACATATGTTACTAACTCAAGACTAGATGATCCGGTATTTGAAAGGGGAATCAGAGACTTTATGGCAGTCTGTAATGTGGTGAAGGTCTTTAGCCATATGCGGATCCTTCAGATATCAACACGACCCTTTGATTTCTGGACAACGATGTGTAATGAAGGTGAACTGCTTGAGAAATTCAACATACAACTGTCGCCTGTTCCGATGACTGAGCTGATGTGTGAGGTTGACTCAGTAAAGGCAGAGGGCAAGAAGCTCTCTGATACGATGACTTATATCAAAGACAACATGGAGGTCAAGATCAAAGATAACGAAGTGGAGAATGTGGCGGCTCTTGCAGTGGCTATGGAACAATTAACAGAGAAATATGGGTGCCATGCAGCGGCGATCCAGTGCTGGAATGCGCTTCAGACTGAGCTTGGAGTGATGCCCTGCGCGGCTAATGCGATTTTAAATGAGAAGGGTATTCCCGTCGTATGCGAAACAGATATTCATGGCGCAATCACAGCTCTGCTTGTGGAAGCCGCAGCAATGGGAGAAACAAGAGGCTTCTTTGCAGACTGGACCATCCGCCACCCGGATATCGAGAATGGTGAGCTTTTGCAGCACTGCGGTCCATGGCCGATATCGGTGGCACGCAATCAACCGCAGCTTACCTACCCACTGGCATTTGACTATCCGGGAAGCCTTACTGCCGAGGCTAAGCATGGGGAAGTCACACTTTGCAGATTTGATGGAGATAACGGCGAATACTCCTTGCTGTTGGGTAATGCTAAAGGCATTGATGGACCAAAAGGAATGGGAACCTATCTTTGGGTAGAGGTTGACAATATCAAGCGACTGGAAGCTAAGATTGTTGATGGACCCTACATTCATCATTGTGTTGGCATCCATAAAGATATTGTGCCGGTATTGTATGAAGCCTGCAAATATATGGGTGTAAAGCCAGATTTTTATGATCCGATCGAAGAGGATGTCAAGGCATACTTAAGAGGAGAATAAAAATGTTGAAAAGCCCACAAGGCAATCATAATTAATGCCTTGTGGGCCACTCGCTAATAATCAAGTAAAGCTAACTTTCTTAACAGTTCCTTCAATGCTTCTTCTTCCTTGGCGGACATGGTAGAAAACACTTCTTGATTAAAGGCCTTCACCACGGCAACTACGTCCTTCTCCAAGTCTCTGCCCTTGTCTGTCAATTCCACTTGTATGTAACGCCGATCCTCTTTGCTGATGTTTCTTATAATCAGCATCTTCTTTTCCATTCTCTCAAGAACTCCGGAAACTGTTGAGTTCTCCAGCATGAGCAACTCCGCAATCTGCTTGGGGCTTGTGGCGTTCTCCTTCCAAATGCAGTCAAGCACGCCATACTGTACCGGAGTCAAATCGAATTGGGATAGCCTGTTGCTGAGAGATTGAAATATGTTATGTTGTGCTGTAGTCAGCAGGTAGTTAATGCATTGCTTTAATTCCATAGATGTTTCTCACTCCTGATTCTTATACTATATGTCGCATCTAACTCGTTTTGAAATATTATACCATATATTATATATGACTGTATCTCTTTTTGTGATTGCTTTAAGAATCTACTTAAGAATCTGTTCAAATTTCATCTATCGCTCCTTACAAATCTCTGGTTAATGAGTTCCATTCAACATTATATGATTAGTATACATACAATCAATATGGCAAATAGTTGGTATACTAATTGTAATTCCTAAATTATGGATTTGTCAAGTATTATCACTATGAAAAAATCAACAAACTTTTCTGTTATTCTTTTAACACTAAGCCTATTGACTTTTACAGAAACTACTACTATATTAAGATAATAAGAATAATAATTAGCATACAAAGTATTGGCATAGATAATACTTTATGAAGCTAATGTGTGTAATAACCCACTAACGTTAATGATGGATAATAATTCATCAAAATCTTAAGGAGGACTACATTATGAATAATCTTTTGTTGGAAGTCGAGAACCAGGTTGCTGTCGTAACGATCAACCGTCCGAAATCATTGAATGCACTCAATAGCGAGACACTATCAGAATTGAATCAAGTATTAACTGGAATTCAGGAACGAAAAGATGTTAAGGTGGTTATACTTACCGGTTCCGGTCTGAAAGCCTTTGTTGCCGGAGCGGACATTTCTGAAATGGTGAATGCGTCTCCTGTAGAAGGGCGTGATATGGCTCTGCTTGCCTGTGATGTTTTTCTGAAGCTGGAGAATATGCCTCAGGTCACGATTGCCGCAGTGAATGGCTATGCTTTAGGTGGAGGTTGTGAGATTTCCATGGCATGTGATATAAGGATCGTTTCTGAGAATGCGAGATTTGGGCAGCCGGAGACTAGTCTTGGCATTATTCCCGGATTCGGCGGAACCCAGAGACTTGCCCGTCTCATCGGTAAAGGACGAGCTAAAGAGATGATTTTCACCTGTGCTCAGGTAGATGCTAAAGAAGCGTATAGAATCGGTCTTGCTAATAAAGTGGTGCCGCTTGAAGAGCTTCTTCCCAGCTGTAAAAAGATGGCTGATACTATAATCTCCAAAGGCAGCTATGCTAATTCGCTGGCAAAGGCAGCTATTAATTCAGGTTTAGATATGGATCTTGCCAATGGTCTGAAATATGAAGCAGATTTATTCGGTCTTTCCTTTGCAACTGATGATAAAAAAGAGGGAATGACTGCATTTTTAGAAAAAAGGAAGGCGAATCTAACAGATTTTTAAAATAACAGTAGGAGAATAACCATGGGAAAAATTAAAGTTATATCTGCTTGCGAAGCAGCAGATATGGTCAAAGATAATATGACAATTTCTACAAGCGGCTTTGTTGGAAGTGCCATGCCTGAATCTTTATCAAAGGCTTTGGAGCAACGTTTTTTAGAAACCGGAACGCCGAAGAATCTGACACTTTTCTATGCGGCGGCGCAAGGGAATAGAGATGGCAGCGGCGCAGATCATTTTGCTCATGAAGGCATGACGAAGAGAGTGATCGGCGGGCACTGGAATATGGTTCCAAAGCTAGGCAAACTGGCAATGGATAATAAAATAGAAGCCTATAATCTTCCTCAAGGCACCTTATCACATCTTTTACGTGATATAGCTGGACACCGTCCGGGAACCATCACTCATGTGGGGTTAAACACATTCGTAGACCCCAGAATAGAAGGCGGCAAGCTAAACAGCATCACAACAGAAGATATCGTGGAAGTAGTGGACATTCTGGGAACTGAAAAACTAATTTATAAATCTTTTCCGATAGATATTGCATTTATCCGCGGAACTTATGCGGATGAAGATGGCAATATCACCTTAGAGCGTGAAGCTGTGACTCTGGAAGCCACCTCTATTGCCCAAGCGGTTAAAAACAGTGGCGGGACAGTCATTGTTCAGGTGGAGAAGATGGTTGCCGGTGGAACGCTTGATCCAAGGTTGGTAAAGATTCCTGGCATATATGTAGATGCCATTGTTGTTACAGAACAAAAAGAAGATCATGCACAATGCATTGGCTGTGAGTATGATGGAAGTTTAACCGGTGATTACCGAATACCGCTTGGCGACATTGAATGCCCCAGCATGTGCACGAAGAAAATCATCGGCAGACGGGCGGCGATGGAATTAACTGAGAATGCAGTGGTGAATTTGGGCATAGGAATTCCTGAGTACATATCTATGGTGGCAAATGAAGAGGGTATTGGCGATTATATGACCCTAACCGTCGAAGCAGGTCCGATTGGCGGCGTTCCTCAGGGCGGTGCCCGATTTGGTGTATCAATAAATCCTCAAGCCATTTTAGATCAGGCCTATCAGTTTGATTTTTATGACGGTGGTGGACTGGATATTGCGTTTTTAGGTCTTGCACAGGCTGATAAACAAGGGAATATCAATGTTAGTAAATTTGGACCTAGGATTGCCGGCTGTGGTGGTTTCATAAACATTACACAAAATGCTAAGAGAGTCATTTTTTGCGGCACTTTTACCGCAGGTGGCTTAAAAACAGAAGTGGAAGACGGTAAATTGGTTATTTTGCAAGAGGGCAGAGAGATTAAGTTCAGAGATCATGTGGAACAAATCACTTTCAGCGGACTCTATGCAAATAAAACTGGTCAGTCTGTTATGTATATTACAGAGAGGGCTGTGTTTGAGCTGAGGAAGGATGGCGTCTATTTGACAGAGGTTGCCCCCGGCATTGATGTTCAAACACAAATAATAGATTTAATGGAATTTGAGCCTAAGTTAGAGGGGACACCTAAGCTCATGGATGGAAGAATTTTCATAGACAAATTAATGCAACTAAAAAATTAACCTGGGGGGGTAACATATGGATTTACAAATTTTAGTTCTCGTAATTGCTATTGTTTTATTTGGAGTATTGGCTTTCAAACAGATTAGTGCGATTATATTAGCGCCTCTTGTCGCTATATTTGTAATCGTTTGTACAAGATCGCCTATCTTAGAATCTCTGCAAACAGCTTTCATGCCGGCAGCAGCAGATTATTTTATGAAGTTTTTCCTCACATTCTTTGTGGGTGCATTGTTTGGAGCTGTATATCAATTTACTGGTGCTGCTGAGTCTATTGCGCGTTTTTTTGCCGGACTTTGCAAGGGGAAATTCATTGCTCCCCTAATCATGCTCATCACAGGTGTTTTGACATATGGCGGCGTCAGCGGCTTTGTCGTTTTCTTTGTTGTTTATCCGATCGCATTGCAGATGTTTAAGGAAGGTAACTTGACAAGGCGGTTAATTCCGGCAGCGATTTCCGCAGGATGCTGGACCTGGTCTATGAGCGGTCCAGGATCTCCTTCCATACAGAATGCCATCGCTATGAAGAATCTTGAGACACCGGCTACAGCCGCATTTATCCCATCCCTGATTACAAGTGTGATTATGTTTTTATTAATATTTGTATGGCTGGAATGCCGATCCAGAGTTTTTACAAAGAAAGGGATCCGTTTTGTTGACACTTCCCTGACTTATCAATTGGACGGCTCCGAAACGTCAGCCGATGAAGAGAAGAAATTGCCTAATGTCGTCATTTCGTTTCTGCCAATTGCGGCAATATTGATTAGCTTTAACTATAAGCAGCTTCCCGTTGAAACCTCAGTTATCATTGGTGTTATTTTAGCTATCGTCTTGCTTTTCAAATGGGTGAAGGAAGGCGTTAACGGGTGGATCAAGGTGTTGAACAAAGGCGCAGGTGATTCAATAGTCGCCATTATAAATACTGCTATTGTTGTTGGTTTTGGTGGTGTAGTTCGGGAAACGGAGGCCTTCAAAAATCTTGTCGATGCATTGAAGAATCTATCAATGAATCCATTATTATTTGTAATGATTACCGTTGCGATTTGCGCAGGTGTTTGTGGTTCTGCTTCCGGTGGAATGGGTGTTGCTTTTAACGCACTGAAGGATACATATATTAAAATGGGTATTGACTTGCAGTACGTGCACCGTATTTCAACCATAGCCGCAGGAACCTTAGATACATTGCCTCACCAAGGTGCACAGATCACTTTATTGGGAATTTGTAAATTGACCCATAAGGAAGCATATTGGGATATTGCAGTAACGCAAATATTTATTCCGTTCATAGCATGCGGCATATTTATTCTGTTAGCAGCTATAGGCTTATAATAATAAAAAAGAGTCTCTGCACATGGAAATCTCAAGATCTGTGTGCAGCTTTTTTTTATTTATAATGAAAGTCCTACAGGAAGGGTAAGGTATAATGAAAAGACTATCGTATATTAGTGTACTATATCCATTTCAAGGCGAAAGCTTGACAAAAATCAAAAACAAGTATAAAGTGAGGAAAAATAAATCTTAGGGAGTGAAATGGAGAGATGAATATTATTTTTGATATTGGAAATGTAATTTTGACCTATCAGCCGGAGGCGTTCTTGAAGGCATTATGGTCGGAGGAGGTTGATGCCAGCGCTTTATATGAAGTGATTTTTGCTTCAAAGGAATGGGTATTATTAGATGCAGGACTGATATCGCACGACGAGGCAGTGAAACGCATGTGCACTGCCTCCCCTGAGAACGAGGAATACATTAGGCAGACGATGGGATGCTACTTTAAAATGTTTAAGCCATTTCAAGAAACGGTTCTGTTTTTGCAGGAATTAAAGGAAAAAGGGGCAAGGTTGTATTATTTGTCAAACTTTCATAAAAAAGCCAGTGAGTGGATATTGAAGGAATTCCCCTTCTTCTCTTTGTTTGATGGCGGTGTTTTTTCCTGTGATGTGCACCTTAATAAGCCCGATGAAAGAATTTATCAATGCCTGTTAGAAAAATATGGGTTGAAGGCAGAAGATTGTGTTTTTTTTGACGATGTGAAAGAAAATGTTGATGCTTCAAGCGCATTTGGAATAAAAGGAATACAGTTTTTTTCTGTTTCAAAGTCAAAAAAGGCACTTGAAGAATAATTTTGATTGCTTTTGAATCTTATATAAGTTAACATAGATATAGCTTTTGAATTTATTATCTGAGGAGAGATTGATAAATGCGTGTCACATCAAAACAAATTGCTGAGCTAGCAGGAGTTTCCCGGGGAACTGTAGACAGGGCGTTATATGACAGAGGAAGAGTGGATCAAAAAACGGCTGAAAGAATTAAGAAGATTGCGAAGGAGTTAGGCTATCAGCCGAATACCGCAGGCAGAGCTTTGGCACTATCAAGAAATCCGATTAAAATTGGGGTCATTGTGCAGCTATGTGAGACTCCATTTATGCAAGAGGTACTGAATGGTGTAGAAAATGCAAAAGATGAGATTGAGCTTTTAGGCGGACAGGTGTTGTTGCGGAAGATCGTCTCAATTAACCCAGGTGGCGTAATTGAGGCTATGAATGAGTTGTTAGAGCTGGGAGTGAACGGAATCGCCTTGGTTCCAAGTGATGATAAGCGCATACGCAGCAAGATCGATGAATTTGTCACCGAGCATCATGTAGGCATCGTAACCTTAAACTCTGATGCCTAGGATACAAAACGTCTTTGCTTTGTAGGGCAGGATGCAATAAGAAGTGGCAGGACAGCAGCTGGGCTCATGGGAGAGATACTAGGTCAAAAAGGTGCTGTTTCTGTTATAACAGGGCATGCGGATAACCTGTCGCTAAAGAATCGTGTAATAGGCTTCGTAGAAGAAATCAATCATAGTTTTCCTGATATCAAGGTGCTTCCTGTCGAATACGCACATGATGACCATCAAAGGGCAAAAGAGATTGCAGCAAAACAATTACAGGAATATCCACAACTGGATGGCTTTTTTTATACGTCTTACGGCGTTGGCGGCGTATGTGATCTGTTAAGGGAAAAACAATTGGATCAAAAAATAAAAGTAATTAGCTATGATTTGACAGAGGAAAAGATTGAAAACTTAAAGTCAGGCGCAATCAACTTCTTGATTGGGCAGGGATCCTATTTTCAAGGATATACGCCTGTGTTCATATTATTTCAAAAGTATTTTCAAGGGAAAGATCCGGAACGGGAATTCTTATATACTGATATTGAAATAAAAACTAAATATAACTTGTGATGAGCTATGTTATTTTTGATAGTGAAATTATACAAAAAGCGATCACACATTTGGTGTAAATAGTCAATAGACAATCAGAATCTTTTAAGATAGAATATGACTTATAAAGAGCACGAGCTCGTAAAGTTCTTTAAGTCAAATAAACAGATCTATGAAAGGGAGGGATAGCATTTGAAGATAGCATTCGACGTTGACGTGTTGGCTAAACAAATGGATATTAACCGTATGGTTCATCAGGTTGCTGATTGGGGATATAAGTATATTGAACAATCTCCTCATCCAAGAATCAATCCATTTTATAAGCACCCGCTATTTTCTAAAGAATGTGAGAATGAATACAGAAAAGCTTTAAAGGAAACAGGTGTGGAGATTTCTTCTTTTATTGTTGTATACCGGTGGTCAGGTCCTACGAGGGAACAGCAAAAGCATGCGATTACAAACTGGAAGAGGATGATCGAAGTTGCAGTTAATATGGGTGTTCCTGTCATTAATACAGAGCTGTCCGGTGACCCTAATCAAGAAGAGATTTGTAATGGAATGTGGTTCGAATCCATGGAAGAGCTGCTTCCAATTATCGAAAAGGAAGGTTTAAGAGTAGAGATTCAATCTCATCCATATGATTTTTCTGAGTTGAATAATGAGACTTGTGATATGGTCAAATCTTTCCGCTCGAAAAATTTAGGGTATGTTTATTCTTCGCCTCATGGCTTCTTTTATGACAAAGGGAGGGGTGATGTGCGCACGATGCTGCGTTATGCAGGTGATGAGCTGACCCACGTGTTATTTGCAGATACCTATAATCAGACATTGGATTGCCGATATATAGCTAATCCTCCTTGGCTTAACAGCAGTGGCAAAGCTGATATGACGATTCATCAACATCTGGCAATGGGTGAGGGAGATGTGGATTTTGAAGGCATCTTTGAGACTCTGCGAGAAATGGACTTTGCCAATAAGCAATTAGGAAAAGACGCCCCCAAGGTGGGCGGAGACAACATAGCCTGTGTTTCGATGTTTGGCTTCCCTGAAAGAATGGAGAAGCAGGCACCTGAGGCAAGGGAGAGAATTGAAAGAGAGCTTTTGAGGTAAGTGGCTGCTCAATATTTTTTGACAGTTTCGAGCTCGAGCCCTTTAATGAAAAGAGGTGGATATGCCTATGACAGATGCCAAGTATGTATTGGAAATGAAAAATGTTGTAAAAATATTTCCCGGAGTCAGAGCCTTAGATGGGGTTAATCTGAAAGTTTCTGAAGGAAAGGTACATATCATCTGCGGTGAAAATGGTGCAGGAAAGTCAACACTTATGAAGGTCATCAACGGTACATATGAAGCCGATGAGGGACAGATGTTTTATAAAGGAAAAGAAATTGGGAAGCGGACAGTTGAGGACACAATAAAAATGGGAATAGCCATGATTTACCAGGAGTTGAACCCGGTGCTGGATATGACTATTGCTGAAAATATATACTTGGGTCGAGAACCAATGAAGGGCATGCTCGTTGATTTTAAAAAATTATATGAAGACGCACAGGAATTATTAGATTCCCTTGAAATTCCATATAAGGCAAAGCAAAAGATGAGCGAGCTATCCCTAGCAGGGCATCAATTGGTCGAAATTGCTAAAGCCATTTCAATGGAAGCGTCTGTAATCATAATGGATGAGCCTTCTTCTGCGATAGCAGATGCAGAAATCGAAGTGCTTTTTAAACAGATTTTTGCTCTTAAGGAAAAAGGTGTGGCAATATTATATATTACCCATAAGATGGATGAGATTTTCCGAATTGCTGATGAAATCACTATCATAAGAGACGGTAAATGGATCGAGAGTGGGCCGGCACAGGATTATGATCCAGGGAAGCTAGTAGCCAAGATGGTAGGGCGCGAGATTACCAATGTATTTCCAAAGGAAGTTGATATTCCCATCGGCGAAGTTGTCATGGAGGCAGAAGGCTTAACTCAGGAAAGGTCAGACGGAGGTCGTTTTCGTGACATCAGCTTTAAGTTGCATGCGGGTGAAATCCTTGGATTTGCAGGGCTGGTTGGAGCTGGACGCAGTGAATTGATGCGGGCAATATTTGGGCTTGATCCAATATCATCGGGCAATATTTATTTAAATGGTAAAAAAATAAATATAAACCATACATCTGACGCAGTAGCAGCAGGAATTGCAATGATTAACGAGGATCGAAAGGGCTATGGACTTGTTCTTGGCAGAGACATCCGAGAAAACATTTCTTTAGCACAGATTAACCGCTTTATAAAAAATGGCCTGATTGATGACAAATCAATAGATAAAGTAACAGAAGAAATGGTGAAAATGCTAAAAATCAAAGTAGCCGGCGGCAAGGTAAAGGCAGCAACATTGTCTGGCGGTAATCAGCAAAAGGTGGTCTTGGCGAAATGGCTTATAGGGAAAGTGAAGGTAATGATTTTAGATGAGCCCACCAGAGGAATTGATGTTGGTGCAAAATCGGAAATCCATAAGCTGATGTGTAAGTTCGCAAGGCAAGGAATGGCAATCATCATGATTTCCTCAGAATTACCGGAGATTTTAGGCATGTCTGACCGGGTCATCGTTATGCAGGAGGGACAGATGAAAGGAATAATAAATCGTGAGGAAGCAACACAGGAAAAAATTATGCTCCTTGCTACAGGTGGGGGAATTGAAGAATGATTAATAAAAGTGATTCAGGGAAATTTAACTTTGGAGAATTTTACACAAGGTTCGGCACGTTCCTTCTGTTGGTAATTATTTTTTTGGCAGCATGTTTGTTTGTTCCAGGATTTTTTGGACGTGAAAACTTAACAAATATCCTGCGGCAGATTGCGGTAGTGGTGGTTTTAGCATTTGGTGTTGAATTTGTTATTATACTTGGCCATATTAATGTGGCACTGGGTTCGGAAATTGCTTTGATTGGCTGTATTTCCTGTATGGTCATGGTAGGCACACAAGCTACGTTGGGTGCCGGAGGGGCTTTAGTTGTATCCATTATTGTCAGTTTGTTAGTCGGTGTAGGTATTGGCGCTATGAATGGTTTTGTCATTACGAAATTTAATATTCCAGCTTTTATTATGACCTTGGGAGTCACTGAATGTGCCCGTGGGGCCGTCCTTTTATTAACAGGGGGAAAACCGGTGTCAGGGATGGCGGAGAATTTTAAGTTTCTAGGGCAGGGGTATATATTTAACGTGATTCCCGTATCTGTTATTGTCATGATTATAGTTTTTGTAGTGTGTTGGTTCTTGCTTAATAAATGTCGATTCGGACGTCATTTGTTTGCAGTGGGAGGAAACAGCAATGCGGCAGAAGCTTCGGGGATTAAAACTAAAAATATTGTTAGAAAAGCCTTTATTATTGATGGAATATGTGCTGCGATCGCAGGCATATTATTTATGAGCCGGATGGGGACAGGGCAGCCATCAGCCGGTTTAACCTATGAATTCAAGGCGATTACAGCCTGCGTTGTCGGTGGAACTTCATTAGCCGGTGGCTCGGGAACATTGGTGGGTACACTTATTGGTGCTGTTATTGTAGGAATTATTGAAAATGCACAGAACTTGTTGGGGATTAATGCATACTGGCAACAGGTCGTCAGAGGATTAATTATTTTAGTCGCAGTTATTATTGATGTTGTAACAAAGCGTGCAGCAGCAAAAGCTAAATAAAAAGGGGGAAAGTATAATGAAAAGAAGATTATTAGCAGTTGGAATGGTATATTTATTGGTTATGTCTTTGTTGGCAGGGTGCAGTACGGGAACAAATGGAGAAACAAATAAAGAAACGAATAACGCTAATACAGGAAGCGAAAATGATACGGCTGCCACAACAGGGGCAGCGTCTGGTGAAACATTTATAATCGGTTACTGTAATGGGGCGGATTCTGATGTCTTTATGGTTGCTAGAAAAAATGCTTTTATTGAAGCAACGAAAGATAATGCTAGTATTGAGATCAAATTTGCAGATGCGAATCAGGATCCTCAGAAGCAGCTTGGAGATGCCGATACCTTTATCGCTCAGGGTGTGGACTTGTTGATTTTGGTGCCTAATGATGCCGAAGCTATTGTTCCGGCGGTAGAATCAGCCAATGCAGCCGGTATTCCCGTGATCTGCCTAGGAATCAAGGCGGCCTCAGGTGATTATATTTATGTTGGCTCAGAGAATTATGATGCTGGACATATGCAGGGAGAATACTTTGCTGAAAACCTGCCGGAAAATGCTAAAGTTTTGTATCTTGCTGGAACAGCCGGGATGGATCATTCAGCAGCACGTCGTGACGGATTTAATGATGCATTGTCAGAAGCTGGACGTACCGATGTCGAAATACTGGCTGACCTTGACGGTAATTATGAAATGGCAAAGGCGATGCAGATCACAGAGGACTGGATTCAGAAGTATCCTGAATTTGATGCGGTGGTAGCGGCAAATGATCAGATGGCATTAGGGGCAGTTGAGGCGCTTAAGGGTGCGAATCGCTTAGAAGGAGTTATGATTACAGGAATAGATGGGCTAGCTGAGGCTTATGATGCAATAGTAGCCGGTGAAATGGTTCAGACAATCCTTCAGGATGCGCCAGGACAAGCTGATGCAGCATATGAAGTGGTCCAAAAGCTTATGAATGGAGAAACAATTGATAATGAAGTATTGGTTCCCTTCCAATCTGTGACAGCAGACAATGTTGAACAATTTCAATAGATGCATGTAAACCGATTGAATAACTATAGCAAGCAAGGAGACAGACGAGATAATGGAAAGTTCAATATTAAGAGTAGGCGTTGTGGGAACGGGAGCTATTGGGCGTACCCACATCGAAAGAATAAATAATAAGCTATCAGGGGCAAAGGTCGTTGTCTGTGCGGACAAGCATGTGGAATTTGGCAAAAAGGTGGCACAGCAATATGGACTAAAGGCATATGAAAGCGGAGCAGCGATGATTGCTTCCGATGAGGTGGATGCAGTTGTTGTTGCAACCTTGGATCCGGATCATGAAGAATATGTAATGGCGGCAATCAAAGCAGGTAAATATGTATTTTGCGAAAAACCGTTGGCGCCAGAGGCAAGCGCATGCAAACGCATTGTTGAGGCAGAGGTTACGGGTGGGAAACAGCTCGTACAGGTTGGTTTTATGCGAAGGTATGATCCTGGCTATCGTCAACTAAAAGAGGCTGTTAAGTCACGTCGATATGGCGAGCCATTGATGGTTCATTGTGCCCACCGCAATCCTTCGGTTCCTGACGACTATGACACACCCATGGCGGTAGAGAACTCTATGATTCATGAGATTGACGTATTGCGTTGGCTTTTGGATGAAGAATATGCAACAGCAGAGGTAAAATTTCCAAGAAAAACAAGAAAGGCATATGAGAATCTTAGGGATCCTCAGATCATGATTCTGACCACAAAATCTGGAATATATATTGATGTAGAGGCTTTTGTTTGCACTGGGCACAGCTATGACATAAAGTGCGAGGTATGCTGCGAGGATGCTATCTTAAACTTGCCAAAGCCGGCAACAATTGAGATTTTAGAAAATGCACACAGAGGGAATGATATTGATTCTGATTGGTCCACCCGTTTTGTTGATGCTTATAATATAGAATTCCAAGAGTGGATCGATGCGTGTAAGGAAGGCTGTGTAAAAGGTCCCAGCGCATGGGATGGCTATATCGGACAGGTAACGGCTGCGGCGGCATCAAAAGCTCGTGATGAGCAGATCATCGTCAATATCGAATATGATGAAATGCCGCAATTTTATAAAAAATAATAAGTCAGAAACCATGATAATTAAGGAGAGTCGAGGATATGAAATTATCAATTTGTACAGACGTGTATGCTGATCTTACATACACTGAAATGCTTGACAAGGTAAAGAGCTTGGGGATTGATGCAGTGGAAATGACAGCCGGAGGCTGGGGAGCCAGAAAGCATGTGAATACGGCAGAGCTTTTATCTGATGAGAAAAGATTACAGGATTTTAAGCATGAGCTTGAGCAGAGAGGAATGAGCATTGCGGCTCTTAATACCTCGTGTAATCAGCTATGGCCGTCTGAAACAGGTAAAATGTATTCGGAATCAATGTATGATTGTGTGCTTTTAGCTGAAAAACTGAGTGTTAAAAAGATTGTTTGTATGGCAGGACTTCCTGCCGGCAGTGCGAATGACACAACACCTAACTGGATTGTATCAACGGTGTCATGGCCGGATTTTATGATGCCGGCATATGAATATCAGTGGCGGGTGACCATCAGATGGTGGAAGGATTTTGTAGGGCACTGCAAAGCTCATGGGATTGAGAGAATTGCAATAGAAGAATTTCCAGGAACGATGGTTTATAATGTGGAAACGATGCTAAAGCTAAGAAACGAGGTGGATCCAATGATTGGGATAAACTTAGATCCTTCTCACATGATAGCCCTTGGATCGGATCCGATCGTATCTGTACGTGCCTTAAAGGATTGCATCTATCACGTACATGGAAAGGATATTCGTATTGAGCGTGGAATTGTAGAAAAAAATGGTCTTTTTGAGCCTAAACCCGTAACAGATACTGCCGAGCGTTCATGGAATTATGTTGCGGTTGGCTGTGGCCAGGATTTGAAATGGTGGAAGGAATTCTTTTCGGTTCTCAGTATGGTAGGATATGATGACTATGTGTCACTAGAGATGGAAGATTTAACGATGTCAGTTGATGCGGGTATTAGCACATCTATCGAGGCTCTTGAAATGTCCATAAGCCGATAAGCTAAATAAATTCCAATGGAGGCTAGCCTGTGATATAATATAGACATTACGTTGGAGGAGTCATAATATGGGAGTTACAATCAAGCAAATTGCAGAAATGGCAGGAGTACACCGTTCCACAGTAGATAAGGTCTTGCATCACAGAGAAGGCGTGAGTGATTCGGTTAGGCTGCGGATACAGAAAATTATTGACGAATGTAATTATCAGGCGAACCCCATTGGAAAAGCATTGAAAATGCAAGATAAAGAAATACAAATTGGAATTATTTTGCTTCAAGTAGATGCATTGCCCTACATCAAGGAAGGTATTGAAAAGGAGTTAAAACAATATCGTTCATTCCAGATCAAATTGGAATGCCATGAAATCGCTTATTCTGATGTGGATGGGCAGGCAAGAATTCTTCATAGTTACCGGAATCAGAAGAAGGATGGTATTATTATCATGCCTCTGAATGCGGAAGAGATCCTTTATGAAATTAATTGCTGTGATCAAGAGGGTATTCCCGTGGTTACAGTTAACACAGATATAAAACATAGCCTGCGGCTTTGCTTTATCGGGCAAGATGGCTATAAAGCTGGTAAAATAGCCGGAAGGCTGATGGGAGAATTTATCAATAGCACAGGGAAATTAGCTATATTTACCAGTGATATTGATGTGTGGCAATCCTTTGCCTTTGAGAATAGAGAAACTGGATTCAGGAAGGTTATAAATGAGTCGTTTCCCAAAATCAGTATATTGCCGAGTATTATAACAGGAGAAAGCCACTTGATTATGTATAGGGAGGTTAAAAAGCTTCTTGAAGAGCAAACAGATATCAAAGGCATTTTTATCACCTGTGGCGGTGTTAAGGAAGCAGGGGAGGCGATTAAGGAATCAGGCGGTAAGAACATAAAGTTGATTTGCTATGAAAATTATCCTGAGATTCTCAAGCTTTTAAAGGAGGAAATCGTTACGGTTACATTGGATTCTAAAATTGTAGAGCAGGGAATACAATCTGTTAATGTGTTGTTGGAATATCTGATTTATGATACAAAACCTTATCGGAGGCATTATTATTCGGATACTGTGGTTATGGTGAAGGAAAGCTTGTTGTGAACATGATGA
>Ga0153920_1000108_pt1 | contig 32023 bp, 36 predicted proteins | sample TSNJ004MetaG_FD_104713 | JGI IMG/M metagenome (GOLD analysis project Ga0153920, IMG submission 104713) | Attine ant fungus gardens microbial communities from New Jersey, USA - TSNJ004 MetaG | ecosystem: Host-associated > Fungi > Mycelium > Unclassified | place: USA: New Jersey, Brendon T. Byrne...
ATATCGCAAGCCCCTAAATATAAGATATATAAACCTTGCTGTTTGTCGGGGGCGTGTACGCACCGGTTCCGACATTTCGGATGCATATGGTAGTGGCGCCGCTGAACCCAGAGTACATCAAGGGGTGGTTGGCGCCGTTGCAATATATGTTGACATTAATAATATTGCCACCGTTGGGTAGTGACGTTGCAATAGTTATACCGCCGCCCACCGCAACAGATGACACCGGGATTGCATATTGCACAATATTTATCTTGCTTGCCTCAAGCGTTGTCACGCTTGTTTCAAGATCATCCACCTGGCTTTGCACCAGATCGCCGACCACTCTCCAATACGTGCCGTCATATATCAAGGTTACTAACGCATTAGTCTGTACATACCCCGCAGGCAAAACCGCTCCTTTGTAGTAGATGCTTTTTGCTCCTGTACTCGTTACGTTTAGCGTTGCGCCGCTTACGGTTATGCAATAAGTAAATCTCACGGTTATGCGTGCGCCGGTGGCAAGCGTAAATCCCGTTATGCTCACCGTCTTTGCGACTGTAGCCGATACCGTACTACAAGTTCCGTAATGGGTTCTGTCCACAGAGCCGTCTATAGTTATCCCCTCTATCGTTCTGGCCGTCTGCCATTTTGTCGCAGTACCCGCATTTCCCGTTATATTCGTCGGCGTGACTGCATTATTGGCTACGTAATCTTTTATTTTTGTCCATAGCCTGCTCAACCCGTTATTATCTATGTATCCCATGGGTGCCTCCTATACGCATATTGCGTCGATTTCAGCATTTGTCATGGACGTGATTGTAAAAATTTCCCCCAGCGGATCCCACTTGGTTCCATCCCACGCAACATTCATGCCTGCGCCGCCGTAGGCGGATGCGCTTTCAATGTTGTAGACATCGCCGGCTTTCTGCCCACTTGTTGGCAAACTGGATGCGGTTGAAACAGATCCTTTGTATTTATACATCCCCACAATGTCTTCTTTTTTAGCGTATGTGTTTCCCACATTAGTTTCGACGGTTGCCATTGCGCTAGCTACGTAAGTCGCAATTGCCTGACCACTTACAACGCCTCCGAAAGACGACGTATTAAGCTCATCAGGGACAGCGTACCATTGCGCCGCTCCGGGAGTCCCTCCCCAGCTAAGTATGCTCTTTGCCGTGCCTCCGGCCGGTATATGATTACTTCCTGTCCCGCTTGGATGCACGTATTTATTTGCACCCTCCTCTACCCCGTCCAGTTTGGTTTTATCCGTTGAAGACATTAGGCCGTTTGCCGATTGCGTGGCGGCGCTGTACGTCGTATCCTGCGCAGGGATGCCAAGCGCCGTAATATCCGCTTTTGCAACAGCAGTTGTCGCGCTTACATGACCGGTGCTGTCCACCGTCGTTTTATACAGGCTGCTTGCTTTTGCGGTATAACTCGGATGCGTATATTTGTTTGCTGTTACCGTGCTCGTAACAAGTGCTTTTACCTTTGACCATAAATAAATCGTGCCGTCTTTATCTAAAAATCCCATATCTTTCCTCCTATTATTTGCATATCTCTTCTAGTTCCGTGTTTGTAATCCGTGTTGTCGCATATTCTTCCAGCCCCCTTACCTGTGTTGCATTTACGCTGTTTATCTTCGCTCCGATAATGATTCCGTTTCCAAGCAAGATATTGCTCGTGGATTCGGCGGCTGCAAAAAGTTTTTTTTGCATTTCTTCAAAACTTAACACTGTATTGGATAATTCACAGGTGTTTTTTTGTGGATTTTCTATGTATTCCACTGTTTTTACAATTCTTTGCTTTTCGCATATGTCCATATCACTATCAACCAGCGTAATGACGTCACCAATCCCGTACTGCAAAGCCGAATAATTGGATTTCATGTTTGCCAGGTCTGTTATTTTCACGGAATACGCTTTTCTCGGCTTCGACAGTTCGTTCAGCTTATACTCTGCGTCCTCTTTTAGCGCCCGAGCGTCATCATAATTCTGATCCTCCCAAAAGATCGGGATGACTTTGCTTGAATATTGATAATTCTCTACATAATCCTTTCCGTTGTTTACCCCGGCAATGCCAAGTCCGTCTTGACCGATCGGGATAATTCTCGTGCAGTAGTCGTATGAATCCGAGGAGTCATTAAGTTCCACTAGGTTTAGTTCCCTCATGAAATAAACCCCTTTGTCTGCGCCTAATTTATTTCTCAAAGATAATCTCCTGTTTATTGTGTCATACTTCCTTTCGCAGCCAAACGCTTCACATATTTTATCTATTATATTTACGGCGTTCACATTGGAAAGGATTATATTTCTTTTCTTTCCGCTGGATATATCTGTGTCTACTACCCACCCCGTGTCTTTCAGGACTTCAGCGGCACATTCCTTTGCAGTCACGTTTGTTGCATCGAACTCGCTGAACAGCTTACTTTCCAAGTCCTCCAGATTTAACCTTGCGACAACGTTTCTGAATCCCTGGCTTCCTTCCGTGTTCTCCTTGATTACAAACACATCATTTTCCGTCCAAACATAATATTCATTTTTTACTGCATGCTCTGCTTCTTTAGGGTAGCTGAAATAAAGCGTTTTATCTCCACTGGCCAGTACGCTTTCAATTCTTGCGTCTTTGTGGTTTTTTATCCATCCGATTTCATTGTCTCCTGTGTTGCGCAATGTAAAAATCATCTCCGACGCCCCCTTTAAATAAAATGCGGCTCATATCTCACGTACAACCTTGACCCTTTCAATGTTTGCATCGCCGTGCATTTAATTTTGTTTTCTCCCGGCAGCAGACTCGGAAACCCTGTCAGGGTAACGCAATATGGCTGATATGGAAGGATTTCACCTCCCTGGACGAATTTCACATTCCCGTTTATCCCATCAATTTCTATATAATTCACAACGTTCGATACCGTATTAATCTGAATATCCTTTGCTTCTCCCGTGAATCTGTTTCTGTCAAGCCCACTGATTAAAACATATTTCAAATCGATATATGACGCACAGAATATTGCCGGCGACGTAAGGGTGCCTTTGTTGTTTATGGTTAATTCGTTTATATAATAACCATCTTGATAATATTCGTTTTGATTGTTGAATTCTAAGTATACCCTATTACCATATTCATACCCTATTAATTCCAGGGTGACTTTGTGGAATCTGGATATTGCCGCTTCGACGTGTTCCGGGTTGTTTAACACGACTTTGAAGTGATTAGTAAATCCATCCAGGTCTACGACCGCCGGACTCAAAAGACTTGACACAATCCTATTTCCTCTATCCCAAATTTCCTGTCGGCTCCCACCTTTTATGATTACGGTTACTTTTATTTTTTTCATTCCGACGGTCCCGGGAAGTAACAGGGGAGATGTCGCTCCATCGTTCCAAACGCTTGTATTTGTCACGTTCCCGTACCCCATTGCCACGTGCCATTGCTTGGCCCCGTATTGCGAAATATCCACTCCGTTAATTTTCATGTTCTCAACCTCCTGCTCATCATGGCGAATTGGTGGCTCATATCTGCGCCCGTTTCCCCTACCAGGGTCCCCGTGTCCAGCACCAAGTTTTGCCTTTCCGCCAGGTACGGAAGATACTCCGCCATAATCTCCATCATCTGCCCGAATAATCCGGCAAGTGACGAATTGTCTACGTTTACGGTTGTCTGCCGCATCGGTGCCGTGGCTGTCAGATTGTTCAACGCTTCAATTCCTGCGCCGCCATTAATGTTTTCGCTATATGCCGCCAGCGTTGCGCTCTGCCTTTGAAGCTGCTCCTTCGATTTATCCAGCAGGTCGCTAATCATTTTTGTGCCCGCTTTCGCTGCGTCCGCAGTGCCCTCTTCGATTCCTTCGCCAACTCCGGCCGGTATCTCAAATCCAACGTCTTTTTTAAACAAGCGGCTTGGGCTATGAATGTCCGCAGCGTCCGTCATGGCTTTTTTGAGCGTGTTTATAAACGTTGTTGCAGAAGATTTTATTTTCTTCTTATTAACCAGCCCGTCAAGGATCCCCTGCAGCGTGTCAATCCCTATCGTCTTTCCTGCTGCCGGTAATTTGCCAAGCGAATTTGTGACAGTCGTATTGACGGATTTTAACTCTGTTGCGGTGCTTTTCTTTGTTGCCCCGCTCTTTATTCCGGAAATCAGCTTTGCGGTTGCCGCCTCTCCCAATGTTGTAGCCTTGCTTGCAAGGTCTTTCAGAGGCTTTTCAATTGCCGCCGTGAGTTCTTTCGCGGCTTTCTCATATTCAGACTTGTATGTGTTAAGCTGCTGTTGTGCCGTTGTCGTCAACTCCTGGATCTGTTTTTCCGTTTCCGTCCGCATGGATTCAAGGTCTTTCACGGCCTGGGAATTGGAAAGGTCCGTTTTCTGCTGCCAGAGATCGTTGTATTCCTTTAATTGTTCGCCCGTCAAAGAATTTAGCGCGTGGAGGGAGGCGGATGCTTCCGGTCCCATTTCCTTCAATTCCTCAAGAAGTTCATCAGACAGGATTTTCTTATTCTGGAGTTCTTCAATTTGCAGCTCCCAGTCAGCGTATCCGGCAACTTGAGTTTTCAAGTTGAACAAAAGTGTTTCTCCACTGGCGGATGTACTTTTGAACCGATCAAACAGGTTAAATGATGAATATATGGACTTTGCACGATCTTTTACGGCGTCCTCGTAGGCATCCGTCAGATCCTTGATATCGCTTGTAAGCTTATCCTGGACTTCCTTGCAGTTATCATAATATTCCTGGTTTAATGACTCCTGCTGCTCCTTGAGGCTTTCCTGAGCTTGAAAATATTTCTGATCTGCTTCTATACGTTCGGCGGTGCCCTTTTTATATTGCTGTCTGACGATATTCCAGTAATCAACTTCTGCTTTTGCAGACACCTTGTAATAGGTTTTGTACTGCTCTAATCCGGTACCGGACAAACCAAACTGCTTCGCCGCCTCTTTTGCCTGCTTGTCAGCTTTTTTGTTCGCCGCGGTTTCTTTTTTGATATCGGCATTTATTTTCTTTATTTTTTTTGCCGCATCTGTATATGCCTGGCTTCCTGAATTAACGTGCTTTTTAACCTGCTGCCAGTAGTATTTCTCTTGTTGTAGGCTTATCTTATTTCTTGCTTTCTGGTTTTCGATGTAAGATGTTGCGGCTTTTGATACTTCTGAATAATACGCTTTCGCATCTTTTTTAACGGTCTCCTTGCCCTTTTTCGTTGTTTTCGATACTCCAAAGGCACTATTGATTTTCTTATTCCACTCTTTGATATAAGCGTCGCTTGCTGTTGCATTTTTCATGGCTGACTTGTAAGATGCCGAATCATTTTTCACTGTCTTTGCTAATTGCTTCCAGAATTTCTTTTCTTCTGCAAGGCTAACCGAGTGGGTCCTTTTGTATGCCTCCATCCATGCAGCGGACTCCTTATACACATCGCCTGCCATCTTTTTCGATATAGACACGGCATATCCAGCTTTATTTTTGATTCCGATACCCATGCCCTCACTGATATATCCACCAAGCTTTTTAAAGATCCTGCTTGGGGATTGTATTTCCAGTTCATCAGTTGTACCATTTATGGCGGCTCTACAGAGATCTGTTATACTTGACACAACATTTTTCTTCCCGGCATCAATGCCGAGTGCCATACCTTTTGGTAGCATGATGCCGATTTCGTCCCTGAATAATTGTGACGGCGATTTTATTTTCCCTTTGTCTTTTGCTGCCTGCGCCGCATCCGTAACCATCCTGACTGCAGCGTTTACAACTTCGCTTCTTCCTGAATTAATGCCATCCCTGACGCCTGCCGATATATTGTAGCCCACTGACCTGAATTCGCCGTTATGACTGCCGGCTGCTGCAACTGCCGCTTGCGCTGCGCTGTTCACGGCTGACGATACCGTACCGCTGCCACTGCTAACGCCTTGCCCCTGCTGTTTCAACCACTCAAGCCCGGATGTCATGAATTGCCCTTTAAAACTGTCCGCTTTCGCCTTTGCTGCCTGCGCTGCCTTGCCGGCAGCACTTACAACGTTTCCTTTGCCGCTTTCCATTCCTGCTGATTGTTGTTGCAGCCATTCCAGGCCGGATGTTGCGAAGCCATCGTTTCCTTTTTCCAGCTCTGCGGCGATCAGCTCGTTTAGTGCCTGGATTGCTTGGATTGCCAAACTCCCACCCGCATCAATGCCGGCCTGCAACTCCGCCGGAATTTCAATGCCGAGTTCGTTCATTGTTGTCGACAATTCACCTGCCTTTGCGGATATGGCTTCATTGACCTGTGCCGCAGCATCCTCGGCCGTTGTCGTTCCGTTAGCGATGCCTTCCGCCAGCCCTGCCGGTATTTGCATGCCGCATTCTTTCGCTGCAAGCACCAGGCCCTCCGCACTGTCGCTGAACGCCGTCTGCACATCCGCCAGTTTTTTGGACGCTTCCGTCTTGAAATCCATCGCATCGGCATAGGCTTTCGCTATCTCTTCAAACTTGCCGTTTTCTTTTCCGAGTTCATTTACCAGGGCCTGCACGGCGTTCGCTCCCTGCGGACCCAGGTCAATCAGATAGTCAAGGAATTCCCGGGACATTCCGCTTCCGGCCTGACCGGCCAGGATCGTCATGTTGTCTTTCCAGTTTTCCAAGCCCCTTAACTGGGATTGCAGGTTTTCCAGCATTTTTTCTGCCGTGATTTCCTGCCCGCCGTTAAATTCATTGAAAGCGGATATGGCGCCGTCAATGCTTTGCTCGATAGAAGACCGCGCTTCTTCGTATTTCTCTTTTATTTTATCCGCAAGCTCTTCCGCCGCCTGCGCCGCTTCTTTTTGCGCCTCTGTCAATTCCTCTGTGACCATTGCGGATTCTTCCGTTGCATCCTTCGAGAGTCCCAGTTTCTCTGTCAGCGATTCCTGGACATTCCCCATCTCCTCGATCTGGGCATTGCAATCCGAAACAATTCTTTCCTGATCCCCTATGGTTTTATTGAGGGTTTCGGTTTCATCTCTCAACATCGTTGAGTCGCTTGCAAGTTTTTGGATATGGAAATCCGCATTAATCACTTCATCCGTTGTCAGTCCAAATTTCTTCGCTACGACTTCGGCGGCAGTCCACATATTTTCGTAACCGGCTTTGGACATTTCCATATAAGCCTTTGATAGTTTTGCCGCTTTCTCTTCCGCTTCGTTTGCGGCATCCCTTAACTCCTGCTGCTTAATGAGTGTTTTTTCAAGCAAAACCCCCGCTTCCGCCTGCTGCTTGATGGTTTCAGTCAATTCCTCTTCCATTGCGGCCATCACTGCTTTTTGCTTCATGGACTCAATGCAGGCGTCCGTTGCTTCCTTCTCCCCGATCAGCGCGCCGGTCTGTTCGTCTATCGCAAGGCTTAACTCCGGCATTGCTTCATTCAGTTGCTCAACCAGCGCTTTCATTTGCATTTTCTTTGCGGTTGAATCATCTTCGCTTTTCGCCAGATCGTACAATTTATTGGACATGATTTGCAGGGAGGCGTAATTTGACTCTACGCTGCCCTTATTTTCTTCAAATGCATTCCGGCTTTCCTTTATGCTGTTTTTCAGGCTGTTCGTCTCTTTCGCAAGCGCTCTCGAGGCTTCCGTCTGTTTTTCCATCTCGGTCTGCGCATGTGGCATTGTCTCCGCAAAAGCGATTACCGCCGCGGTCAATCCGACAATGGCTGTGGCAACCAAGACAGCCGGGTTGCCTGTGAGTGCGGCGTTAAATGCCTGTATGGCCGGCGTTATTGCTTTCACAATCGTAAATCCCGCAAAGGCGGTAACAAGCATCCCGAGTGCCGCGGTCAGCGCCGTGACCGCGCTTACCAGCCAGGGATTTTCTTTCACGAAATCAGTCGCCCACTCAAATGCATCCGTTCCTGCTTTTTTCATTTCAACCAACGCAGGAGATATTTGCTCCCCTATTGCGATTTTAAGGTTGTTTGCGGAATTTTGCATTTTTTGATCTGCAAACTCTGCCTCGTTGGTCATCTTTTTATAATTCTCTTCCGTTGCCCCGAGCGAATTCTGCATCTCGGAGAGAACGCCATTGAACTTGTCCGCTCCCGCATTGTACAGCGCTAAAGCCCCTACGCCAGCCTGAGAACTGCTCCAAAGGTTGGCGAATGCGGTTGAATTCCCATCGCATTTATCACCGAGGATTTGCAGCACGTCCCCGAGCGACATGCCGCCCTCCATCAACTCCGTAAACGTCTGCCCTGTTTCCTCTTTCAGCGTCTTTGATGCTTTGCTGCCGTTTTTCGCAAGCTCGCCAAGCATTGCGCTGATATACGTGGTCGCTATCCTTGTTTTCACGCCATTTGCGGTAAGCACGGCGTATGAGGCAGATAAATTGTCCATGTTGACGCTGTAGGCGGCTGCCACCGGGATAACCTTGCCTATCGTTGCCGCTAACTCCCCAACGGAAGTTTTACCCAGATCCTGCGTCTTTACCAGTTTGTCTGATATGGATTCCGTGTGCTTTGCGCTTAATCCATAGGCATTCAACGCGGTTGTCAGAACGTCAATTGAAGTCGTGGTATCTGTGAACCCGCCGACAGCAAGCTTATTCGCTTTTTCCACCATGTTCACTGCGTTTTCGGTATCAACGCTTGCCGAAATCGCCTGGTATGCCGATTCCGTCAATTCTTCTGCCGCTTTCCCGGTATCCCCCGACAGTTCCAGTATTTCATTTTTCATTTTCTCAAGCGGCACTTTTGTTTCGTCCGCAATGGTTGAAAGCTTAGCGACGCTCGTCTGGAATTTATCTGACGCTTCAACACATTTTTCCAGGGATTCTGTAATTTCATCAACGCTCTTTTTCACTCCCGACGCAATCAAGGCTTCTGCCATTGCATTCACTGAATCTTTTGCAGTGTCACCCATCTTTGACGCGCTGTCGCCGGCCTTGTCGGTTTTTTTCCCAAACTCATCAATGCTTGTGGCGCAATGGTCGGCAGCCTTTTCCGCTTCTTTCATGTACGCCGCATTTTTATCAAGCTCCCTGCTCGCCTTGATCGTCTGCGCTTCTGCGGTATTTAATTTTGTTTCCCAGTCCATTATCCGGTTACCGGCCGTTTCGTAGCTCTTTTCGCCTTTTTGGATCGCTTGCGCAAGTTCATTGACTTCCTTTTCCTGTTTTGCCAACGCTTCCGAAGAGGTATCGGAGGATTTCTTCATTTCCTCCATTTTGGCTTTTGCGGCCTCATGTTTTTGCTTTAACTGGTCAAGGCCGGTTCCAACCTTGTCATACGATTCTTTTGCATTATCAAGGCCGGCTTTTGTCGCTTCCACTTTTTGTTTTTGCGCTTCCAGCGTCTTGCTTAACGACTCATGTTTCGCCTTTAGAGCCTCCAAGGAATTAGCCTGGCCGGCAAACGTTTCTTTCAGTAGCCCGGTCTGCGACTTCAGATTCTTGATTTCCGAATTTATTGACGTGACCGCGCTCTTAAATTCCTGTTCCCCGTCCAACTTTATCCCGGCTTTAATGTCAAATTCTTCTGCCAATGTTGTCACCTGCCTTTATGAAAAATAAAAAGCACCCGAAAGGATGCTTAAAAAATCTGGTCTACCGTCACTTCTTTTTCTTTCAGTCCATTCAATTCCAGATATTCATTGTAGATCAGGAAGAACTTTCGGAAAGTCATGCTGAACACTTCCTGCTCTGTGTAATTCAGTATCTTGCAGCCGATATAAAGAATGCGGGCAACGTTTATTCTTTCTGCTGCCCGCTCTCGGCGTTTGGGGCTTCAAATTCATCCGGCTCCGGAAGTGACGCGCCATAGGCCTTATATAAAGCAAATGCTACTTCGTACATGTTTTCTTTTGATACGAGCCACCCGATCTCTTTTTCTGTATATTTTTTCATCTCGTGCTTCTCGCCTTTGTGATCCAGCCGATCCACCTCATCATTGAGCAGCGCGGCAAGCACAGATTTCATTGTACCCGCCATCTTCCGGTCATCCGTAAGCCCGTCCATCACATCTTCCAGGGGCGCGTCAAAACGTTCCTGGATTTCATCAACAACATTGAGGTCAAACAGCAGGTGCCGTTCAACCCCATCAAACATGATCGGTTCCCCGACCGGTTTCAAATCGCTCATAGCGCTCTCCTTTACGATGTTATCCCGGCTTTTTTATCAAGCCAACTCCTAGCTTCTGCCTCGGTCTTAAACTCCGCTTGATCTTTCCAGTCCCCATTATCATCAGTGAAGATATCTCCCTCAATGGTCGGTGTCTGGTAATTAAGCGTGTCCCCTTTCGTTTCTGTTTCATCGTTAGGTTCAGCAAACTGTGCCTTATGTAGCCATTTCGCCAGGTAACTTGGCTGGCTATTCCGAACTACCCTACCATAAAATCCTACCCCTACGAACGGCGCAATGTCATTTCCGTTTGCGATCACTGTTTCCGGTGTTACCGGGGCAGTGCCGGATGCCGCTGTGTATTTATGCCCCATTAATGTCGCATATACCTCACTGGCCAAATCATCCACATTCAGGGAAACTTTACCGCCTTTGAATGATTTGTCGGATTCAGCCACCCCATCGTCCGCATATAACTTTACGTCATTGGACTCTGCGTTTACCGTTGCCTTAATTGCTTTTGCGATCACCGCTCCTTCACTATAAGTTCCGTTTTCTCCCAATATTGCATATACCGGGTATTTCAATCCTACTTTTGCCATAATCTTTAATCCTCCATGATTTCCGTAATGCTGCACGAGATTATCACGTGCATGGTTTCGGTTTCTTTTTCATATAAAGTTTTCGTGTATTTGATTGTAAAATCTTTTGACAGGAGCAGTTCCTGCACTTCATTTTTTATTTTCCGATAGTCCGATGCAACAGGCGTAAATATATGGACCTGCCAGTGAAAGAGTTTGCTTTGCGGCCTGTTATCCGCATAATTTACCCTTCTTTCATCTTCATCGTTTAGAACTATGTACTCTGGTTTCTTTCCTTTGTACTCGTTCCATTTCACCGGCAAGCCGGCGCCTTCGATTGTGCGCTGTAATAATGCGTCCACGGTCAACCTCCCACCTCCCGTTTAAAAACTTCCATCATTTTTGCCTTAACCATTGGCGCAGCATTTAGTACTGCCGTGGTTAATACCGGGGTTGCCGGCCGGCCTTTGACGCCGTATTCCAGCCACGCCATTTTTTCCATGTTCCTGATGCCTTTGGAGTCTTTCCCTGTAGGACGGACGCAAATATAATGCGCCCCACCGGGTTCCATCATTGAACCGGTTTTTTTAATCGAAGTTGCCATGTCGCCACTTTCCCAGTGCTCGAAGGCCCGTTCTATTACTTCTTCTTCCAGAATTCCGACACTTTCTTCTAACATCTTCGGTGCCACTTCATCAAATCTTCCAAGCCGGTCTAATTTGGCTATCAGTTCATTTAATCCATGAATGTCAAACTGAGGCATCGTAAACCCTCCTTTGCCGGGTCAGCTTCAGCGAAACGTCGCTTGCCTTTGGCATCGTATCCATGATTTCCTGCGCCTGCTTTATTTCATAAACTTCAGCCCCGATCACGATAAAATATTCCGTCGTAAGCCAGGGTTGCAAAGGGATCCGTATCAGTTTGTCAAGCTGTACTTTCGCCGTCATGGCCTCGTAGAAGCGCGTCACGCCGATGGTTCTTTTTTGAAATCGCACTTTTGCCACCACGTCCCCCGCATTTCCATCATCGTCAGTGCAGTGTATGGTACAGATCCCATCGTTAAATGTCTGAAACATACCCTTGCCGTTCGGCGTAATCATGTGCATCCACCCCTATCCTAAGCATGATCAACTCAGATTTAAAGTTCTCTTCGAATAGCTCAAAGACACCATTATTGACATACCTGCAATAATCAAACAGCAGCTGCCGGGCGGTATTCTCCGCCCCATATTCCTGCTGCTCCCCCGCAATGTTATCCAGATACTTTTTACCTCTTTCAATGATCCCGGCGATTTTCTTGTCAGTTTCTTCATCTACATAGGTGATATCCAGATAATTTTTCACATCCTTCAGCAATTCATCCATAGGTCATACCTTACGCTTCTGCTTTCGTCACTACCGGATTATCATCCGTGTTTGTGACTTCAACCTTCAGTGACAATGGTTTTAATTTGCTTATGTCTAGGTAGACAAAGGCATTATTGTCTTTTGCCCTGCCCATGCCGTACATTTTTGTAAGATAGACACGGTTATCCTCTAGGAACTGGTATTCATCGGAATACTCAATCTTTCCGGAAGAGCCGGCCCCGACACCCATGAAGTATTTTTTCGCGATGCCGATGATGGCCTCACCTTCGTTCAGTGCTGCTGACTGCACCGGTTTTGTCGGGAACGGGAAGATGTTGTTTTTGTAACTTCCGTCAGCAGCCAGCACCGTAGTTGCCGGAAGCACTTTCTGGATATAGTCAGCCGGGTTCACGACAAGCATGACTTCCGGTATCACCCTGTATCCACCGAATGGCTTTTTAGCCAGTTTCGCAACCACTCCACTGTATTTGACCGGGTCAAGGCTTTCAAGCACGACCTTTGTCTTGTCTTTGTACACACCGGCAGTCACCGCGCCGTCAAGGTCTTTGCACATGCCGACCGGCTGGTTCTTCCCGGACCCTTTTAAGATCCCTAATTCCAATCCGCCTGCGGACGCTTCTGACAGGATGATCCGCACGTAGTTGTCCAGCCATACCGGCCCAAGCGCGCGCATGTCCTTTGCCACAGGGATGAACGCACTCAGCTTTGCGAGTGTCATGTCCATTGTGTCAATTTTCCCGGATAGCTCCGTTGTGATTGCAGTTGTGAGGGCATCCCATGTTGCAAGGTCGATATTGTCAGCATTGACTATCATTTTGATTGCGCCGTGGCAGTTGATGAAGTCAATCTCACTTAACAGGGGGTGTGCCTCCTGCATCTCCTCGATCACCGTGTCCATGATCGTTTCCGGCATCCCTTTTTCAAGGTCGATAAGCGCCTGTTTTGGGTTCGGCGACTTCATGGCATCAATCCATACTTGATAAAACTTCGTTTCCTCGCCGGTCAGCTGACGGATGCCCCTAGCTGCCAGCACTGCGGAATCTTTTGTCTGCCTGAGTTCCCCGTACTCCTGCATGATGCGTTTCTGTACGCCATCTGCAAACTGTGTGAATGCCTCTGCCATTGCATCCTCATTGTTGTCCTTCAACGCCTGTGACAGCGACTGCATAAGCTGCATGTTCTCCTGTTTTAATAAATCTGCATTTTTCATTATTTTATTCCACCTTTCTTATTTGTGAATGCATTAAAAAAAGCCCCCATCATTGTGAGTAGCTTTTCATTGCCTGGGTTTTGGGGTTCCGGCTCTGGGTCCAGTTCCTGCTGCTTTGGTTTTGGAACAAATTGTTTCATTTCCTCACGGAAAGACTGCTGGTTTGCCAGCTGCTGCCGCAATTGTTGAATTACGATGGTCGACTGCTGATTGATTTTGTTCTGGTCTGCTTGGTGCGTCCCGATTTCATCACAGAACCCGTATTCCAGGCACTGCTCCGGGGTAAGAAACGTTTCCTTATCCATCATGTCCGAAAGCTGTTCTTCGGTCAGGTTCTTTGCCCTTTCCATGTATATCTTGCGGTTGGACTCCATTAATACATCCAGGTCATCCGCGCATTTCCGCAAGTCTGCCGCATTGCCACAAACCTCCATCAGCATGTTATGAATCAGCATGGAGGTCCCTAACCCCATTATAATCTTATCACAAGCCAGACAGATCACGCTTGCAATGGAATACGCAAAACCGTCCACATAACAGACTTTATACGCCTTGTGCTGCTTTAAGAGGTTATAGATAGCAACGCCTTCTTTTACTGAGCCTCCGTTAGAATTAACATGCAGTTCTATTGTTTCATCTTCCGGAATATTCATTAACTGGTCTCTGAAATAATTCGCACTCGTTTCAGAATCTTCGTAGCTCCATGTTTCCCAATTAAAGTTTCCGTAAGCCGTCACATTGTCATAGATATACAGTTTATGTACGTTTGAATCCGCAAGCTGCTCGAATCGGAACTTTGTCACATTACTCTTCACTATGTCTCACCTCCTTCCAGTTTTGTAACTTCCACATAATTCTTAGTGATAAAGTGTTTCTTTGACTCTTCTGTATTTAATTCTGCATCTCCGAGTTTTTTTCGCAGCTCATCAATGCAGTACATACCGCTAGCTATTAACTTATCAATCTTTTCCGCGATATCAAAAATATCTATATGCATTACGGTTGTGGTGTCTATTTTGATGTAGTTCCCTTTTAAAACTTCTTTTTTGCCATACCGTTTCCGGTTAGTCTCAGTCCCGATCATTCCACAGATCGGGTCAATGCAGAAAGTCAGGAAGTTTTTAGTAATATCTTTCACTTCTGATATATCGCCCTTTAACAAGGACGCCGGCATGTTAAACGCTCGTGCTACCGTCTCCACGATTTCCCCTGTGATATCCGTAATGTCCTTCACTTCGGAAGTGGATTTTTTACTTTGTTCCGCTGATTGCTTACTGTAGGTAAACCCATCAAAAAGTGGCAGCACTGCGCTTCTGCTGTTGAAAAACCTTTTAAACCGGTTGTTCAGTAAATCCTCATACACTTCCTCGAAAGACTTCTCCCCGAATTTTTTCCCCTGTGCAACTGCATCAATATGCAGGGTTCCCTTTTCCCCTCCGGCTTTTTCGTATTTATCTATGGCGTCCGCCAGAATCTCATTATAACCGTTACACAGGTTTGTCAGGAGCCGCCTTATATTCTTATTGTTCAGCTGAAAGTACAATACTTCCGACATGTTAAATGTACGATTATAGGTAAATCCTTTACGGGTTACGCCGCTGAATATTGTTTCTTTCAATGCGAATTCTTCTTTGAAGAAACCTTCTGCAATGATAAGCTGCCCGTTGCTTTCCACGGCCAGGCATTGATTTTCATACAATAGCTTAGTAACCAGCTCCTGCTTGAATTGGCTTGCGTTCTGGTTCACATTCGGCTCGAAGTTCCATTTGTAGTATTCCTCCCCCTGAAACTCTTTCCCCTCCCGGAATGTCTTGAATTCGCATTTTGATATGCAGTTCGCTATCAGGTTTATGGCAGCATGGATCGTGAACTCTTCAATGATCAGCCTGTCAAGCCTTTCCTGGTCTACGTACTTCCCTACCGTTTCGGCAGATATCTCCACGCTTTTCCCTCCGAGCATCTTCCCCTGCAGCCAGTTCCAAAAACCCACATGATCGCCCCCTTTCTTAGTATGTGTAGACGCCAAAATTAATGTTGTAGCTGATGTCTTCCGGCAGTTCTTCCTCTAATGTCATTGTGTTTACGAATGCCATAAACCCGTCAGTCTTACGGTAATTCGGTTCAATTTTTCCATAAGTTATATTCCCATCCTTTTCTATTTTTTTTGTATTCCTTGTATACCAGCGCATGATTGGAACGTCTCCAAACGAAATCATATGTTTTAAGAAAGCAGAATTAATAATCGGCGCCGCTTTCATAATGTCGGACGGACGCACCAGTTTAATGTTTTTCTTCTCAAATGCATCAAACCCTATTTTCTTAAATGCAGAATTTAATAGGGAGTACCGGTAATTATCAATTGCAATTTTCAAAATGTTATATGTCTGCCCCATCTTTAAAAACCAGTCAGTTACTATTTCCGGCGAGATTTCCACATCGTCTACAAAAGTGAGATGCCTCAGTTTTTCCCACTCTTTAAGCGGCGGCTTAATCCCTCTTAAATCTCGTGATTTACTGCAAATGAATGTATGGTGGATAAAATAGTATTTGCCGTTTTTTCTGAATAAAAGCCCGACCCCTATAAAGTCATTTGTTTTCGCATAATCCACGCCGCCGATACAATTCATCCCTGATAAATCAGGCATCTCCTGATTCGTGGCTAGTATATCCTCCCACGTGGCAACTTCCACTTCTTTGTTCCCGATCGGGTAGTTACAACGCTTTGCCATAAACTCTGAAAAATAATCCTGCTTATACGGCATGTCGATAATCTCTTTTTCAATTATCCTTTTCAAGCTAGGGAAGTCGTTCAGACTCGGGATCGCCTTTACCAGCTTGTCCATCTGGTTCCATTCGTCCTCTGCTTCAATCCTGCACCAGAATACCAGCGTCCTGTTCAGTGGATTGTATTCCTTTAAGATTTCTCTGTTCTGGTCTTTTTCCTGATCCAGTACGGCACCGCGAATATGACCGTCTGTTGTGATTGTTATGATGCGCTCATGCCCCACCTTTCCAAGACCAGACTGCAGGGTGTTCATGTTTGTGCTGTCTGTGTACTCGTGCTTTTCATCAAATATGATGCAGCCGGTTCTCTTGCTGTCTTTGCCGTGCTTTGAAGACGTATTGAACCTTAAAATCGAATTTGTCTTTATCCCCTTGATTTCCTCTTTGGTAGCATAGTAATTACTCTTCAATGATTTTTCATATTCTGATTTGATTGGTTTTTTAATTATCCAATAAACATCATTGAATGACGTCATGGCCTGCTTTTCGGCATTGGCCAGTATGTCTATGTTATATCCCTGTATCCCGTGGTATGGTGACATGAAATAAAAGCAAAGGAATGATATAAAACCGTTTTTTCCCGAACCCCTGCCGACCATGATGCGTATGTCACTGAAAACGATATCACCGTCTTCAAAAAACGCACCGACAATCAAGGCGAATAAAAATACCTCCCATTCAATCAGCTTGTACGGGAAGTATTTCTGTAGCGATAAACCCTTTTCAATCTTATCATTGTCGACATATACATCATCCCTTTCCAACATCGGAGTGACAATGTTGTCAATCATCTGCTCCTGCTCAATGCAGTGCTCTACTTCATTGTTTTTGATCTTCTGAATATACGGGTCAATGTACGGGCTATAATTCCTCAAATCCACCACCGCCAGACTCTGCCGGTTTCAATCCCAGAAAGGCAAGGATGCTTCTCATCTCCTTTGTGACCTGACGCTTTTCCTTGAGCAAATCAATGTCTAAATCCCCGCTTAATTTCTCGTTTATTGTATCTAAATTACTATAATACTTCATATATTCAGACACCTGGTCTTCGTAATATTTTTCCTTCAGCCCAAAGTCCTCTAACGCCTTATATAATGCGGCTTCCGTCTTTTTTTTATCAGCCTGTTTTTTATTCGGACGCGCCATGTTTCCACCTCACTTTCTGGGATTTTTCATTTTTAAAAAAAATCTCCGGATACGAGAACCCCCTCGGTCACGGACCCCTTAGAGTTTTTTCGTTTTTTTGACCCGGGGGTGCTGCACCGGCACATTTCCTGACATTACACCGCCGTTTCACAGGCTCACCACCTCTCTTCATTCATAAAACCTTTCTTTTTATGATGTTCATCATAGTGACACTTGTCGCAGATCGGTTCAAGGTTACTATCCTCCAACGCTAATTCTGGATGCTCCCGTAAATATTTCTTATGGTGCACCGTCCTTGCCTTGGTTACCTTGCCTTTCGCTTTGCACCTGCTGCACTCATAATGATTTACTTTTAATATTTGCGCATTCTTTCTGCGCCACAGTGGAGACGTATAGAATTCATGCATGTTATTATCTTTTATCAGTTCCCTTATCCAGTTGAGTAATTCTTCTGTCAAAGGCATCCCCTCCTAAGCGCATAACAAAAGCACCCGACCGTAGTCAGATGCTAAATAATATTTGAAAAATGCAAAATAACAGTTGACAACCACATATATACGTGGTATAATTTAATCATAGAAAGGAGGTGAACAAAGTGAGTGTACTGGACTACATAGTAAAAGTCCTCCAAGCAATAGCCTACAGCGGAATGGCAATCTACTGGATAAGGCGAAACTTGAAGGACAAAGACCTGAAGTAGGGTCAGGGGCGCAAGCCCCTCCCTACAAATAGTATACTCCAAATGCCCATGAAAAACAATATCAAATCTATGCACGCTGTTTGTCTGGTCGCATGCCTGATGGCTCTGCTGAATGTTGATTACAAGCACTTATCCGCTCTGGATATCGCCGTGCTTGTCTCCGCTGCTGCGGCAGCCGTAACCATCATAGTCAATGTAATCATGCAGCGCAAAGGAGGTTCAAAATGAAACTTAGAACTATACGGAAGGATAAGGGACTTTCTGTCCCTGCCCTTTCAAAGTTAAGCGGTGTTCCCATTCGTACAATTGAGGACCTCGAACGCCGTGGAGATGGCAGGGTGTCCACGCTTATTAAGTTAGCGGATGCCCTTGACGTCACGCTTGATGAACTATGTCGGGATTAAGGCGGTCATGCGACTGCCTTTTATCTTTCCTCTGGATGGGAAAAGCACCCCGGAGGATGCTTTATTCAGCTAGTCTTAAAAACTCGTTTATGAGTCTTTATCATTTTTAATTTCATCTGAATATTTATAACTAACAAAAAATAATCTTAAGCAAGTACCAAGTAATGATATTGAATAAAATATATTGTATAGAAAAAAATATGAAACAATAAAAGCTGAAATCAAAAACCAAGGAATCCGAAATATAAAATTCGAAAAAATGATAATATATGTTACGATATATATTACAATCGACAACCCTATAACTGCTCCAATAAAATAAAAACTAAATAAAATACCAATAAGTGCATCTGCTTTTTCATCATTGTTTATATTTTTTACTAATCTGTTTGTTATTGTTCCAGTAAAAATGGCTAACCCGCTAATTATAAATCCTAACATGCCAATAGAACTTTCAATAGCTATCTGCAATAGATTTTGAATTAACTCCATAAATGTATCAAATTCTGAATTTTGATACACAATGTATAACATACCCATTATTACTAAAGTAAACAAAAAAGATATTTTAGATTCTGTCTGATTGTACAATTCTTTCCATTTTTTTGTATTAAACAATAAAGATAGAAATTTTGTATTCTTTGTAGAAAAGTAATCTTCAATATGATTATTTTTTATCTTCTCCATTCATATCACCAACCATTTCTATGGTTCTTTGCGCCTTGTCACTTACTAATTGACTTATTGCTACTAAAGAACGCTCTCTGAAAGCAGGAAGAGAATCTTTCTCTTTATCAGGTATAGTTAATTTGTATGGGGCGTCTTCGTTGCTCGTAATAGTAACTTTATTATTTGAGCGGTCTCTTCCTTTTGCTGTAAGCATGCCATAACCCTTACCGACTGCATACAGCATCCTTTTCACTAACCCAGTATCTAAATTTAAAGAGTTATCTCCTTTTGAGACTACTTCTAAAGCTTGTTTATATTTCGTTGCTCCACTTTGTCTTACTTCCTCAGTATTTGCTCCAAATAAAATATCGTATTCGTCCTCATTAGCATTCGGCGGTATAATAGTTGATTCAATACTTATAACTCTTTTTAATCTTAGAAGTTTCTCTTTTAGTTGTCCTATATTACTTTCTAAATATATTTCAAATGCATTTTCTTGAAAACTTTGTTCTATCAATAATTTAAAATACTTATTGAATTGTATATAACCTAAGCCCTGCCTTGTAATAAATGATATTTCTTCCCTGCTTAAGTCAAAACAAAAAGTACTACTGGCAGCTCTATCTTCTTCCCATCTATTCTTTATGGTATCATTTTCTCTATCATAACTTTGTAATTCACCATCATAAATTTTGACCAACCTTCCAACTATATTTCTGTTATCGTTATCTTTATTGATATCGCAAAACTTATAACTGTATTCCATTTCAGTTCCATCGTCATTATTATAATGCCCTATAATTATTTGTTCACTATTAATATTTTCAAATACTTGATCTAATATTTGATTTTTCAACTCTGGGTCTTCATAAACATCATAAATCTTTGAATTAATATTAAATTTAGAAAAATATAATTGAGCCATAGTCTTAATAACCTCCGCACATTTTCTTCCATTTTATACCATTAAATAACAGTAATCAACAATTAATTAAATATTCACTAAGTATCTGGCGTTTTTATGAAATCATGTTATGGAGATGTAATTCAATTATAGAACATATGTTCCTAGATGTCCATTGGCATAATTACCAAAAGCGCCCCGCATATGCAGGACGCTTGAAAAATGTATGGGGAATTTATGAACGAAAGCCGTTTGGACGTACTTTCATACTCCCTATTATATCATTAATTTTTGTGCTTTGTGTGCGTTTTTAAGTAATCATCAATTTTTCTGCTTACCCTACTCCTATCTATATGCAACTTTTTAGCGGCCTCGTCCTGATTCATTCCATCCAAAAAGCAGTATGTAAATACAAGCTGAGTCGTAGTCTCTTCAATTCCCGCTATAAACTCCTCCACTTCCAGACGCTCCTGTTCAGCCGCCGCCTTCTGTTTCTTCAACCGGGATTCAAGGTTCTTGATCCGGATCCTTTTCTTCTCATCCTCCCGGATGTTATAGCCTGACACGTGGAAAGACATCGGTTGATACGGGAAGTCAGGGTTGGATCCTTTCACGGCTCCATACTCATATCTGGCCGCCATCTTCTTTAAATTCTCTATCCGCCTTTCCAGGCTCTTTATTTTCTGTTCTGACTTCTGATAATCCTTCAAGCTTTCTTTGTCCAATCCTTTCCCCTCTTTCACTTTTTGCGTTTACGCTCGCCTATTTTCAAATAGATATCCGCTACGATAACCCCCGCTTTCGTAAGCTCCGTCTCTCCCTGTATCAGATTGTGCTTGTTTAACACGGCTAATTCTTTCCTCGAAACTAGAAGCAGGTTGTTTAAATCAAAATTGCGTTTATTACTATCCGCAAATATGACGACATGCCCTTTGGGTACCGGTCCGTTGGCGGTCTCCCATAGCAGGATGTGTTTCCCTTTCCACTTGTTCGGATCTGCAACCTTTATGTCAACGTAACCATCCCCGTTAACTCTTTCCGTCCCAACAGGCTTGTAATTCCATGGCCTGTTGCCCTTTTTAAACTGCGTCGGTTCCCATCCGCCCATTCCTTTTTTCCCTTTATTCGCCGGCACGTGTCCGGATTTAAAACGTCCGTCCCTTCCGGTATTCAGCTTATTGTTTTTTATAAAGGCTGCAATCTGTGATCGTTCTAGTTGAAGTCCGAATTTGCCGTTAAAAAGCTTTGTTAGTTCCGCATGGCTGCGCCCGTATACATTTGATTTTAGGAATTCTTTCTGCTCTGCCGTATATTTATGCATGCCTAAACCTCCAGCATTTCCGGAGTCTTGAAATTGGCAGCACTTACATAATCGCCCTTCGCTATTTCTGCCTTTAAGGCAAGATTGCCATTTGCAATAATCTGCCCGGCGACGTCCGTTACCGCCTTGGCCCTGTTAATTTCCTCGCTTAATTTTTCGCCTGCCAGATCCTCGTCGCCCAACCGTTCCAGCTGCGCAAACAAGTGGTTGTTCAGGTCAACTAATTTATTCTTCATATTTTGCCTATCCTTTCTTTATCGCACCATCACGTAGCAGGGCGTAAAGCTGTTTGCCCAGCTTCATGATCCGCTTCTTTCAGCAGTTCAGGATTATTACGCATTAAACACTCCATTGCGCCCACGGCAACGGCGGCAACATGCGTCAGTTCGGTCATCATGTTTTTATAACCGCCCTTATCCGATCCATTGTCGAATACGGTTTCGTTTACCGCTTCGGCATATTCCCCTACTTCCTCCATGAGTATTCCGGTCCAATATTGGGGATCGTGATTCTGCTCACCCCATTTTTCGTCCTGTCTGTTACGTTCGATGTCCACCGAGATAAGTGCTTGTATTCTTGTATTCATATTCCTTCCATCCTTTCTTTTCAGCATGCGCATTCAAGTCTGCCTGCGCCTCGTCAAATGAATTCCGCCAAGGCAGAAATGAACAGCACTTCCAGCCGTTTCCCCCTGGTTTATTGCATCTTGCCTTATAACTGTCTGCCCCGATTCCGCACATCACCCGGTACAGCCATCCGCGACTGTCCATGTAGGTCTTTACAAATCGGCATGGGTTACCTTCCTTGCAGACGGGGTTTTGTTCATCTCCGTATTCGTTCGGGCACATGCAGCATCTAAATTTTAAATATTCAGGCATTTTGCTTTCCTCCTGTCTCCTTGTACTTCTTAATCCTTGCTTTGAGGCTTTCCATCACCCAGCCCTGCACGTCATCTTTACGCTTCAGGGCTTCCATGACGTCCTCGTCGCGGGTACCGCTGCAGATCAGGTGATGGATAATGACTTTTTCCTCCTGCCCCTGCCTGTGCAGCCTTTTATTCGCCTGCGTATACAGCTCATAATTCCACGTGAGTCCAAACCAGATGACGTGGTTGCCGCCTCGCTGCAGATTCAGGCCGTATGCACTGCTGGCGGGATGCGTAAGCAGGATATCAATCTGCCGGTTATTCCAGTCATCCTCGTCCTGCGGCGTTTTCAACTCGCGTATCCTCAATCCGGATTTCTCCAGGGCTTTCAGAATCCGGATGCGGTCATGTTGGTAATTATAAAAAACCAAAGCGGGTTTCCCCTGCAAAGACTCCGTCAGCTCCATGAACGCCTCAATCTTGCAGTCGTGCACTTCGTGTATGTTTCTGAACTCGTCGTAGATGGCTCCGTTGCCCAACTGCAGCAGCTTGTTGCTTAAAGCGGCGGCGCTGGTAACCGTGATCTCTTCTTCGTCTTGCAGCTCCAGCACCATTTTACGTTCCAGATCGGTATAAGCATTCTGTGCTTTTGGATCCAGCTCTACCGGGATCTCATGATAAGTCACGTCCGGCAGCTGCAGGTAGTCTTCCGCCTTCATGCTGATGCAGATATCCGATATCTTCTCGAGAATGCTTTCTTCGCTTCCGGGCTTTGCTTTGTAGTTATAAATCACGTTATTTCCGCGGTCTCCCGGATCAAAGTATCTTTCCCGGAAATGCGTGTACCTCTTTCCCAGACGTTCTCCACCGTCAAGCAGATAAAGCTGGGACCACAAGTCATTCAGCCCGTTAGGCGATGGCGTGCCGGTAAGTTCCACCAGGCGCTCAATATGCCCGCCCATGCCGGCCAGTGCTTTGAAACGCTTTGCCTTGTGGCTCTTAAAGCTGCTGGATTCATCCACGATGACCATGTCGAACGGCCATGCATTCCGGTAGTAATCCACCAGCCATACGACGTTTTCCCGGTTGATGATATAAATATCCGCCGGCGTGTTCAATGCCCGTATCCTTTTCGCCTGGCTGCCAAGCACCTGGGAGACGCGGAGTATTTTCGTATGCTCCCACTTATCCTTTTCCCTGGTCCAGGTTCCCTCCGCAACCTTTTTCGGGGCGATGATCAGAACTTTCTTGACCTGGAACCGGTCGTACTTCAATGTCCTTACCGCTGTCAGGGCGGTGACGGTTTTCCCGAGGCCTAACCCATATCCAGAAAAAGGCCTAATTTTTTAATTTTAATAATCTTATCAATGCAGTGTTGCTGATAGCCGTGCGCTCTGAATATCATGCGGCACCACCTCCTTTTTTTTTACAAATCGTATTTGCAATCAATCGCCTTGCTGACCTCTTCGTATCCTTCGTCCTGGAAGAATTGACTTAAGCCATCAATGCCATAAATGACCTCTACCCTCTGCCCTAAATCAATCAGCCGCTTGCATTGCACCTTTTGCAATGCGCTTAGCTTCTCGGTGCTTGTTTTTAATTCCATGAATATGGGCGCTTTGTCCGGAAAGATAACGATCCGGTCCGGCACGCCGTCATTTCCGGGGCTGACCCACTTATAAGCCCTGCCGCCCAGCTTCTTAACTTCGGCGACTAAAACTTTCTCTATCTCTCGTTCTAACATCTCTTCATCTCCTTTGCATTGCCGTAAACCAAAAATGTAACATCCTTACGCGCGTATGTGTTATATTAATCAGGTGCGCCAGGTAATATATGTGTGTACCTATATTATCTATTTTTTTATTCTATATAGAAAGTTTGTATACATTGTTTACACTATAGATAATTGTTAGTGTTTTAGCGGTCTTGCACCGTAAACAAAGTATGTAACATTCTATTTTTTAAGTTTGCATTGTTTACGTTCCCCGTTAACAATGTAAACATATAATTTGACTTTGTTCACATACTTTGTTAACGCCTTTCGAACCCTCTCTGACCTCCATATGGTCCGTATCTCCTTAAAGACTTGTTACGCTTCCAACCTTTCATGCCCACGAGCACGTTGTTGATATCCACACTATCCGTACGTTTCAAATACTTCGGCTCACCATTAAGGCATTCCACCCAGATCTCCATTGCGCACACCTTATCCCGCACAACCAGCTCCTCTCCTTCCGGCAGCTTCATTTGTCCGGCCAGGAACATTTTACGGCTCTGTACAGGCATCTGCTCCCAGTTAGACGGTATCCGCTTTTCTAAAAAGTCATGGATCATGCCTTCCTTGGCAGACATCTCCCGATGGTCCTCCTGCTGCTCCTCCGCCATCGCTTCCAATTCTTTTGATAAATACAGTTGTTCGCCTAATGACCAGTAAAGATAAGCTTCCGCCCATATCTGGTCTGTTTCGTGCGGCAGCTCTTCCCAGACGGATTTCTTCGCTGGGCATATTCCAACGTCCACCGGCCAGAATCGGCGGTTCCCGGTCGTGTCCTTTAAAAACTCGTGATCGTTGCTGGTTCCAAAGAACACGCAACGCCGCGGGTATTTGTCCGTCCGCCGGCCATACGCCGCCCGGTATATGTCATGTGTTTTGCTTAAGAATTGTTTAACTGCGTTTGTCTCCTGCCTGGACATGGCCGTTAATTCCCCCAGTTCGTTAATCCATGTCCCCTGTATCAGCTCCGCCGCCTCTTTCCCTTCAAAACTTGACAGGCTGTCGCTGAACCAATCCTTCCCCAGGATGGATAAAAACGTGCTTTTACCGATGCCCTGCGGACCCGTAAAGATAGGCATATAGTCGAACTTGACTCCCCCGGCCACCGCCCTGCCGACTGCCGCACACAAGGCTTTCCTGATGACCGCCCTTGTATAGGCGGTATCCTCTGCGCCGAGATAATCAGACAGCAGGGTGTCAAGCCGCTTGATTCCGTCCCATTTAAGGCTTTTAAGGTAACTCTTCACGTCATTAATCTTATTTTGACTGCTTACGATTAACAGGGCGTTGTCCAGCTTGTCACGCCCCGTGATGCCGTAAAACGTCTCCACATACCGGTAAAACCCCGCATCGTCCGGATCCCTCCACCGGCGTTTATCCGTGCACCCGTTCCACGGCAGCGACCCTAAAATCATGCCGCAGCTGGCAAATTCATCCGTTACTATTTTCCCCTTTAATAAAGGGTCGTTTTCCAGCACGACGACCGCATTGTTGATGGTCTTCTCTATCTTTCCATTGCCGTCTCTGGTAATTCTGCTAACCCAGCTTAAATCAGTATCTTCCTCCGTCTCCGGAGTCGAAAACGCTCGTCTCGCCTGTTCAAACCGTTCCTTCGCGATTAAGTCCGCTACCGGCTTGTCTCCTGTCGCCAATCGGCTCATGGCTACGAATGACGGCAGCTTGTTTACCGGCGTTCCCTCTTTTGCTTCCTGATCCATGTGGGAGTACATGTGCAGCCGTATCAAGTCAAAAGCGTTTACCAATAACCCGGAACACGGATCCGTTGCGTGATGGGAATACAAGAACAGATCCCCGTCATATACAACGGCGCCGCCGACGGTGGAACCGCCCATGTAAGTGTATCTGCCGGGTATATCCGTCTCTTCGTACATACCCGGTATGAATTTATCCATGGCCTCCGTGATGCTGTATGAACGGCAGAATGCGCCGATAATCCCCCGCTTGCCTGTCGGGTCCTCCTGCTTTGCCAGCCGTCTGCGTTCGATCGCATCCGTGCCCGGCACCTGCGGCCAGGCTGACACGTCCTGCCAGTCATCATACATGTCCAGCAGGCCGTCCAGGCTGCAAAAAGGATTGTCATATGCCTCAAAGACGTAGGTGCCGTTGCTGCTGCAGCTTGGCCAGTACATCAGCCTGGATGCCTCAAACGTGGTCGGGTCACAAAATTCAATCCCGATGAGTGCCGCCGCCTTTCTTGCGACCGGCTCATATTCGTCCGCCGTACAGGTTTTATCCAACGGTATAATGACTCTTAATCGTGGCGCATATTCGGCATGTTTACGCGTGCTGTACACCGCCGCGGCGCATCCCAGTCCGCTGACGCGCTTTAAGATGTCTCGTGTCTGTCCCGCAGGCAGGTTATCCAGATCAAGCGTGATCAAATCTCTGCCGGCAACATAAGACGCCTTTCTGCGCTCACCGGTAAAGGTACCCCCGACAAAGCCCCCTACGTCCTTTAATTCATCCTGCCGCGCCTTGGGCAGCGCAAGGTACTCATCCAATGACTCCGTGCTCCGTACGGGGGTTTTTAACCTTTCTACAAACTCAGACCAGAAAATTTCACTCTTTGGCCAGTGCGTCGCCTTACGGCTGCCGGCTGTACTTATATATAATTTTCTATTGTTCTGCATCAACCGGCCCTCCTAGTCTTTCATATAATAATCGCATTCAAATCCGGCGCCTTTTAGAATCAATCCCCGTGCCCAGGGAATAGGGGCGTCCATTAGGGCGCATATCTCTTCAACGGTCACCGTCTTTGGCGCATCCACGATGATCTCGTCATGCACATGGAACACCGTCTGCAGTCTCAGCGCTTCAACCCTGATCAAGGTAACGGCCAGGCAGTCCCTGGCGATTGCCTGCACGACGTTCTCCACCAGCTTCCCGCCATAGGTGGAAGTCACTTCCCACTTCCTGGTGTTCTGCCCGACGGTATAATAATGCACTGCCGTCTTTCCGAACTGATTCTCCTGCAGGAAAGGTTTCGGATAATACAGTTTCCGTCCGGATGGCAGCTGCACGGTGAGAAAAGACTGTCCGTAAATCAAATCCCCTTCTAAAGCGAATATCAGTCCCTTTATTGCGGTTGGCTGCGCCGTCCGCATAACTGACAAAGCCGACTGTTCGATTGCGTGCCAGAGATCTACGATCCGCCTGTTCGCCTGCCTCCACCTCTGCACGATATCCGGCAGTTCTTCTTCCGGAAGTCCCATTTTCAAAGCGCCCATGGACACCAAAGAGCCCGTACCGCCTTGATATCCAAGTGCGAGCGTCGCCACCTTTCCCTTTTGCCTCAATTCATACTCCGGATTTCCCTTTACGATCTTCTCGATCGGCACGTGGAACATCTGCGCGGCGGTTGCCTCGTAGATTTTCCCGTGCGTTGCGAACACCTCGTTCACCCACTGCTCACCCGCCAGCCACGCAATCACCCGGGCTTCAATGGCGGCAAAATCAGCCACGATGAACTTATTCCCTTCGGAAGGGACAAAAGCCGTTCTGATCAGCTGGGAAAGCGTATCCGGCACGTTCCCGTATATCAGCTTTAATCCCGTATAATTTTTTTCTCTTACAAGCTTTCTGGCAATATCCAGCGTCTTCATGTGGTTTCTCGGCAGGTTTTGCATCTGCACAAGGCGCCCCGCCCATCGCCCCGTTCTGTTTGCTCCATAGAATTGTGATATTCCGCGGATGCGGTCATCGTCGCACCTTGCGACAGCCATCGTTTCATATTTTTTTATTGATGTCTTTCCTAACTGCTGTCGGACCGTCAGTACCCGCTTAACCTTTTCCGGATAACCCTTTGCCAACATATCCTCTACGGTAGCCTTCTGCAGGTTCGGTATTTCGTCCCCCGTCTGTGCTTCTAACCAACCAGTAAGCTGCTGCACGCTGTTCGGATTATCAAGCCCTGTAATACGCATGGATTCTCGTACCAGTGCTTCTTCGCTTCGAACGTTGACGTATAAAGCGCCATCAATAAGAACTTTGTCTATCCTTACGCCAAACGCGTTCATCTTGACGTCCGACTGCCAAAGAACTTCTTCTTCCATTGGCACGGGGAATGCATTGAGCCGTTTTAATATTTCCCATTCGGTTACCACGTCCTGAATACAATATTCTTTAAATAACTCCCATTTCACCGGGTCATGCCGGGGCAGGTTCCACCTGCGCCCCCCATTCTTTTTTGTAGCCTTGCAGGGGACGCAAAAGTACCGGATTAAAGCCCTGCCCGTTGTCAGCTTCTGCTTATCCTGCGGTAGTCCGATTGCTTTTCCCGTAGCCTCCAGGCCTGCCGTATAGCCGCAATACAAACCGTGAAGCATGGTACACCGCCACTGCTCTATCGGGGTTTGGAAACCTGCCTGATTGAGACAATACCACTCAAAGGCAGCGTTGTAAGCATGCTTGACGACATCCGGATCAGACAATGCGACCATAACTTTTTCCGGTATCGTTTCCCCGCATGCTAAGTCCACAATTTCAACTTTTTCATCGTCCCACTGCCAGGCGAAAAGCAATATTTCAAAGTCTTCGGACCGTGCATACCGGTATGCGCCGGCTTTGCCTATATCGACGCTGCTCCGCGTCTCAATATCAATCGATAGATGATGTTGTCTCATAGCGCTTCTGCCTTTCTGTTTTTTAAAAGGGGCAAAAAGCCCCTTTCATTACATCGGTAATCCGGTTACCGGATTAATTGCCTGCCGCGATGCGGTATGTGCGTTTGGTTGTATCTGCGGGGCAGCTTGCTGCCCGTTAACGTACGGATTCGGCTGTGCCTGCGTTTGCGGGGCTCCGAATACCTGTGCCGCGGTAGGCGCGCTGCCGCCTAAGGACTCGCCGTCTTTTGTTTTCATGACCGGCCCAAGACCGCATCCGATCCCCTTCTTGCCTCCAAAGGCATACGGGAAGAACGTCACGTTAACTTTTCCGTACATGCCACTGTACACCTGTGACTGGTTAATGATAGGGTTACCCCTCTCGTCAACGACTTCCGGCGGGTAATCCGCCTTCGCGCTGGCGGTAAATACCCAGTGCCCTCTGCATTCCGGTCCGAAAGCCATGCCGTCTGACGGTCGCACGCCGTCCCCGTCGTACACAGGTATTGGCATAACCGGCGGTCTTGAGCCGTTCCACTTATCGGATACGCCTTTATCAATTGCCGCGTTAATTGCCGCATCGATGCGCGCCTTGGTATCTAAGTCCGATTTTGGCACGAGGATAGTGCAGCTGAATTTCTCTTCCTGCACAGGCGTGAAAGCATAAGGTTTAAATAAATGTACAAAACTGAATCTTACTTCCCCCGTAGTGACGTTTGTTAAATTATCCATAATTAATTTTCTCTCCATTCTTTCTAATGATTTATTTTCCTCATAGTATTGTTCTGCTTTATAGTCATCCCAAAGGCTCATTATATCTCGTCTCCAAAAGCGTCTTTTGCGCTTATAAGATTTGTAATTGCCTGTCTCTTATCCTGCTCTTTGGCTAACGTTGGTTTTCCCGGAGCTTTTACCACGTATCCACCAACGTACTCCCCAAAGTCTTTCCTGCCGACGACCTTTTCCACTTGCGCAAGGGTCAGCGGCTTGCGTTCCCACAATACCGCTTCATCAATGCCCTTTTTAACCAGGTCTGCAAAAGCGGCATCCATGTCCGTCCAGTCACGGTATCCGCGTCCTTCGACAGCCTTCCATCCCGGGACTTCTTTCCCTGCCAGACATTGTGAAAGGGCATGGTCCCGTAAATCCGTAAGCCATTTGGCTACGTCATCGCCTTGCAGCAGGTATTGCCCGATTTCTTCATTAGTGATAAGCGGCGGCTTTTTGTCAACGCAGAATGCAAGCTTTATATTTTCCTCTGCCCTGGCTCTGCACTGCCCTCTTGCCCTGCACCACTTACATGTTTTTGGATCTGGCGCATACTCCCCTTTGCCATCGATGGCAAGAGTCGAACGTTTTTTAACATAGTCTCCAAACTCCAGCAGCTTTTCTATCGTACAGCCCCATTCGGATATGCCGTCCTGGAGCCTCGGCTGAACAATCGTCAACCTAACGTCCCTGATCGGGTAAAGAATTTTATATGCCTCATATGCTCCCAGGGCATATAACATCATCTGCGGGTTTTCCTCGGCGGACACCCGTCCGTCCGGGCTTTTTCCATACTTGAAATCAATTACGTGGATTGTGTTGCCAGATATTAAGATGCAATCAGCAGTTCCGAAGCCTTCCGGCACGTATGCGCTAAAATCCACCTTTTTTTCAATTGCCACATAAGGCGCAGATTTAAGCCCTAAAGCGATCGTTTTAATGTAATCCAGATAATCATCCGTATACCCCGCCATCTCATCCTGCCACAGTTCATTTTTCTTAAGCTTGTTCGTGCCAGTCGTCAGCTTGCGCTTTCCAAACTCCGTTGTATAAAAGTAATTGCGTACCTTCATTTCCGCCAGCTCATGCGCCAGGGTGCCCTCTTTGGCAGCGCTGGACGTGGTATCCTCAAACTGCTGTTCCAGCACTGCGCTTGGCGTGCAGTTAAGCCAGCGGTGCGCCCCGGATGCGCTTAACAAGGCGTGCGCTCTTTCTACGTGTCCCATTATATCTGCGCCCCCAGTCCCCTAAGCCCGGTTGCAAAAGCCCCGTACTGGTTCTGTGGCAGCATGGGCAAGGCTTCCACGCCATACTCCGCCAGCAGCTGCTGCAGTTCCGTTTGTTTCCCACAATCCATCAGCGTCATAGCGGCTCTTGCCAGTTCATCCAGCGTATATGTAGGCGCAGTCGTCGGCATCGTGGAGACCGTTCCGGCATTGACCTCGGCCGGAGCCGCCTGAACCATTTGTCGTCCCTGGGTTTCAGCTGGCGTGGTCTGTATGGGTGCCATTTTTGGAGTTTCAGGTTGCGTAACAGCGGGTTTTTGACTTTCTGCCGCCTGCCCTGCCATCATGGCAGCAAAGCCTTTCATTTCTTCGATTGATTCAAACGTCACGTTGATTGTCATAATTCGATTCCTCCTAATTTTTCTTTTAATAGTTTTAATTCATCCCCGGTCAGGGTAATCCCCTTTGTCATCTCTGATCTGTCCTCATTCCATCCCCTGAAGTCATATACGGGTGGTCTTCCCCTCCAGGAAATCAGGTTGAGTTCCTTGTGAAATTTCTTTCCCGTCTCTGTTGGAATGCGTACCAACGCATCAACAATTGTAAAAAAGTCATCCGTCATTAACCATTCCCCCCTTGCTTTCACTTTTCTTCTTTTCCCGCCATATTGCGTTTGACACTGCCGCGGTAGACAGCCCCATGTCCTCCGCTATGTCCTTTACCGCCCAGCCCGCCTTGCGCAGTGCCAGGATTTTGCCGGTATCGATCCGCCTCCCGGCGGGCTTGCTGTCGTCTCCCGGCTCCGGTGCTGCTGCCGGCTCTGGCTCTGGTCCCGGTTCTTGTGCTGGTTGCGGCTCTGGTTCCGGAACGACGGGTATACCAAACAGCGCGCCTTCCCTTGCCAGCTTCCTGACCTCCTCCATGGCCATCCCGCCCATCCGGCGTGGCACCATGATGTATATTCCATCCTTTTCACCATGCATCACCAGGTGCACGGCCTCTTCATAATTAATCAGCTGCATGCCTTTCCCTCCCAATATTGATTCCTCATCGTTTCCACGGCGCGCTTTGCGTACCTGCTTACGATGGACTGGGACACTCCCATTACTTTCGCAACGTCCTCTTGTCTTAACCCCCGGCAGACGGTCAATTCCGCCGCCTGCCTTTGCCTTGACGGCAAAATGTCCAGCATCGTTTTGGCGAAATCCGATAGTTCCGCTTTTTCAAAGCCCTTCTCCGTGTCAGGGATGACGTCTTTTAACATTATTAGATTCTCGCCGTCGTCATTTACCGGTTCATCCAAAGAGCGGACCCGCGCATGCCTGCGCAGTTTTCTAAGCTCCATGAGTATTTCATTCTGAACGACCGTTCCGGCGAAGGTAGAAAACTTGAAACCTTTTCCCTCGTCATAGGCATTCGCAGCCTTGACCAGCCCAAGCAGGGCGATTGCCTTTAGCTCGTCCATCGGGATTCCGCTGCCATTGAATTTCCAGGCCATATGGTAAGCAAATTTCATATTGCCCGTGACCAATTCTTCCGTATTTTTATCCTTCACTTCTTCACCCCCGTTATGTAAAGTTCTTCAGGCATTCCCCGCACATGTACATGCCGTCATGCTCCCGCAGATGCTCTTTACTTTCGGTTC
>Ga0153920_1000109_pt1 | contig 31748 bp, 28 predicted proteins | sample TSNJ004MetaG_FD_104713 | JGI IMG/M metagenome (GOLD analysis project Ga0153920, IMG submission 104713) | Attine ant fungus gardens microbial communities from New Jersey, USA - TSNJ004 MetaG | ecosystem: Host-associated > Fungi > Mycelium > Unclassified | place: USA: New Jersey, Brendon T. Byrne...
CCGCGTCACCGGCGTCTCTGTGAGCGCCGACACCATCGCGGTTGTGATTGCAATTCCTGCAGAAGGGCCATCCTTGGGAACCGCCCCCTCCGGAAAATGAACGTGTATATCTTTTTTCTGGTAAAAATCCGGCTCCAGCCCAAGAAAGCTGCTCCTGCTGCGGATGAATGTGTGGGCTGCCTGTACTGATTCCTTCATCACATCCCCCAGATTTCCGGTAAACACCACCTTTCCGGAACCTGGCACAACGTTTACCTCAACCTCCAGCAACTCACCACCAACCGAGGTCCAGGCAAGACCGTTTACAACACCGATCCGCTCCTCCAGCGCCTGACGCTCCGGGCGGTATTTTTGGGGACCCAACATGGCGGCAAGATCCCTCTCTGCAAGGCTTATCTGCTTTGCACTTCCTGCCGCAATCTGCATAGCGGCTTTTCTGCACAGGGCGGCAAGCTGCCGCTGTAAAATTCGGACTCCGGATTCCCGGGTATATCCGGCAATGATCTCTCGGACCGCTCCATCGCTGATCTTAAGCTGCCTGCGGTTTAGCCCATGGCGCTTTAACTCTTTCGGAAGCAAATGGCGCTTGACAATTTGCAGCTTTTCTTCATCGGTATAGCTGGAAAGCTCAATTACCTCCATCCGGTCCAGCAGGGGCCTGGGAATGGACGATGTGGTGTTTGCGGTGGTAATAAACAACACCTGAGACAGGTCAAAGGGCAGTTCAATAAAATGATCCCGGAATGTGGAGTTCTGCTCTCCATCCAGCACCTCAAGAAGCGCCGCCGAGGGGTCTCCGCGGTGGTCGTTTCCCAGCTTGTCAACCTCATCCAATAACAGCAAAGGGTTTTTGCTCCCCGCCTGAGCAACCGCATTCATAATGCGCCCCGGCATCGCGCCCACGTAAGTTTTACGGTGCCCGCGAATCTCAGCCTCATCCCCCACGCCGCCCAGAGAGATACGTGCCAATTTCCGGTTCAAGGCCCGGGCCACCGACATGGCAATTGAGGTCTTTCCCACTCCCGGCGGGCCGACAAGGCAAATCACTTGTCCCTTCAAATCAGGGGCCAACTGACGGACGGCTAAAAATTCCAGAATCCGTTCCTTTACCTTTTCCAGGCCATAGTGGTCCTGATCCAAAATTTTTCGCGCACTTTCTACATGAACCCGCTCTTTGGTGGTCTTGTTCCAGGGCAGCTCCAGACAGACATCCAGGTAATTGCGCAGCACCGTGGCCTCTGATGAGCCAAACGGCTGCTTCGTCAGGCGGCCAAGCTCCTTCTCCAGCTTTTCCCGTACTTCATTGGGAAGCTTTGCCTCCTGAATTTTACGGCGGTACTCTCCAAATTCACCATCGCTGTCAATACTCTCCCCTTCACCCAATTCTAATTGAATGGCTTTGAGCTGCTCCCGCAGATAGTAGTCCCGCTGATGCTCCGAAATCTGTTCTCTGGCCTTGTTTTGGATTTCCAGATCCAGACCAAGGATCTCCACTTCGCGGCAGAGGATGCGGTACAGCTTCTCCAGCCGCCGGACCGGACGCAATTCTTCCAAAATAAGCTGTTTATCACCATTGCGCGCGGAAATATTCTGGGCAATATAGTCCGCAATGTAGCCGGGATCCTCACTGGCCAGTACGCTGATGATCAAATCAGGCGACACGCGGGGGGCTAGCTCGGTATAGTGCTGGAACATTTCAAATGTGCTGCGCATCAGCGCCTCGGTTTTTGCGGTAACATGGTGGAGCGGTTCTGCTGCAATTTCCTCTACCTCGGCACTAAAATAGGGATCGGTTTGCTTTAGGTCAACGAGCCGGCCACGGGCCACCCCCTCCACCATAACACGGACATTGTCTCCCGGCATTCTCAGCAATTGACGCACAGCTGAAATTGTCCCCACAGTGTAGAGATCATTTTTTCTGGGGCGTTCCACGTCCAGTGCCTTCTGACCAACCAAAAACACATTTTGTCCGGTGGAAACAGCCTCCTCCAGGGCGCGGATGGAAATATCCCGCCCCACATCAAAATGGATCAAAACATTGGGAAACACAGTGAGTCCCCGCAGGGCAATCACTGGGATAGATATGCGATTCGGTTCTAATTCCTGTTTGCTCATCACATTCACTTCCTCTCAGGAATATAAGAAAATGGCAAAAACACCCCTGCATCCCCCGCTGTCGGGATACCGGGGTGTTTCTCCTATTTAACTCACATTACTTTTTGGGCTCTGCTTACGTTCCACTTGTATGCTTGCCTTTCCCAGCCGGCGGCGCTCAGTGCGGTTGGCATCGTGGATTACCTCCGGTTTGGTTCTTTCAGCTACACACTCCAGGGTAATGATTACCTTGACAATGGTGGGGTCAGATGGCACATCATACATGATGGGATTCATCACTTCTTCCAATACCGCCCGCAATCCGCGCGCTCCAATTCCACGCTTCACAGCCAGATCCGCCACTGCTGCCAAGGCCTTCTCTTCAAACACAAGCTCCACTTCATCATACGACAAAAGGATCTGATATTGCTTGACCAGGGCATTTTTTGGTTCAGTCAGAATCTGCACCATCTGGTCCTGGTTCAAGGAGCGCAGTGTGGTGATCACAGGGAGTCTGCCCACCAATTCCGGTATAATACCAAATTTCAAGAGGTCCTGAGGCTGAATTTCCTTTAATAATTCACCCACATCCCGGTCTTTCTTGCTTTGAATGTCGGCGCCAAACCCCAGACTCCTCTTATCCAGGCGCTGTTCGATCATCTTATCAATTCCATCAAACGCTCCGCCACAGATAAACAGAATGTTGCGGGTGTCAATTTGAATAAATTCCTGATGGGGATGCTTCCGGCCTCCCTGGGGTGGGACATTGGCCACAGTCCCCTCCAAAATTTTAAGCAGCGCCTGCTGAACCCCTTCTCCTGAGACATCCCGGGTAATCGAGGTATTTTCACTCTTGCGTGCGATCTTATCCATTTCATCCACATAGATAATGCCGCGCTCGGCCAAGTCGATATCATAATCAGCGGCCTGCACCAAGCGCAGTAAAATGTTCTCCACATCATCGCCCACATACCCCGCCTCAGTGAGCGTGGTGGCATCTGCGATGGCGAAGGGCACCTTTAAAATCCGGGCCAGTGTCTGGGCAAACAAAGTCTTGCCGCATCCAGTGGGTCCCATCAGAAGGATATTGCTCTTCTGCAGCTCAACATCCTTTCCTCCGCCGAAATAAATCCGCTTATAGTGGTTATATACGGCCACGGAAAGGCTGACCTTCGCCTCCTCCTGCCCAATAATATATTGATCCAGGATTTCTTTGATCTCCCGCGGCGTTGGAATTTCATCCGGCATATTTTCGGTGTATAGCTCCGGCTCATCCACCGCATCGCTGAGGATACCCATACAAAGCTGGACACACTCATTGCAAATATAGGCCCCCGGACCGGCAATCAGCCGGCGCACCTGATCCTGATGCTTGCCACAAAAGGAACAAATGATGGTTTTCTTATCGTCATTTCTTGGCATAACGCCACCTCACAGTCTGAGACAGTCAGAATCTCTGGCAGGAGAACCTCCCGCCGATGTAATGAAAGTGAGGACAGCATTTCTTTGTCTGCCCTCACTCCTGCTCCTCGTTTGTCAGCGATGCTCAATGACCCGGTCGATGAGGCCGTATTCTACAGCTTCCTGGGCGGACATGAAATTGTCCCGCTCACAGTCCGCCGTCACCACGTCCAGTGGTTTCCCTGTATTCGCGGCCAAAATTTCATTCATACGCTTTTTAATGACTTCCAGCCGCTTGAGGTGAATGGCCATATCTGTAATCTGTCCCTTCGTCCCTGCGGAGGGCTGGTGAATCATAATTTCCGCATTGGGTAAGGCAAGGCGTTTTCCCTTTGCACCGGCAGCCAGCAAAAACGCGCCCATCGAAGCAGCCATACCGACACAGATGGTGGAAACATCTGCTTTAATATACTGCATGGTGTCATAAATTGCCATGCCGGAAGTCACGGAGCCGCCAGGACTATTGATGTAGAATTGAATATCTTTATCCGGATCCTGGGCCTCTAAATAGAGCAGCTGCGCCACAATGAGGGATGCAGTGGTATCATTGACCTCTTCCGACAGCATAATGATGCGGTCATTCAGCAGGCGGGAAAAAATATCATAAGAGCGCTCCCCCCGGTTGGTCTGCTCTACTACATATGGAACTAAGCTCATAGTCACTCTCCTTTTTAGGCAGTCTTATCTTAATAATATGCCCACCTCATCAGGTATCATACCTGGCCGCTTCACTTTTACGATAGAAGGGAACTGTATTACTCCTCAACCGGCTCTTCCGCTTCCACTTTCTTCTTGCGGGTGCGCTTTGGTTTTTCAGAGGGAGCCTCAGGAGCCTCCTCCGCTTTCGCTGTCTTTTCCGGCGCTGGTCCCACCTTTGCCTCCGCCTTCACCAGGTCAGACGCCTTTTTGTACACCAGGTCACGCTTTAAGTCCGCCTCAGGGATTGCAGCCTCAATCTGTGCAGGCTCCATTTTATATTCCTCAGCCAGCCGGGCAATCTCAGCTTTCACCTCAGCCTCTCCGGCTTCCAGATTCTCCGCTTTAGAAACCGCCTCAAGGGCCAGTTCCATCTGCACCTGCTTCAGCGCCGCAGGACGGGCAGACGCACGCAAGGTGGCAGTATTCATCCCCATCATCTGTGCATAATCATCCACGGAGATCCCTTGGCTGGACAGCCGCGCGGCATAGTTATCCATAATTTTGTCCAGCTGGACTTCAATCATACCATCCGGAATTTCGCACTCCATATGTTCAACCAGCTGTTCAAAAATTGCATCCTCATGGGCCTGCTCCGCATTGACCTTATATCGCTGGGCCAGCTTCTCTTCCAGATCTTTTTTGAACTCATCCAATGTTTCAAACTCGGATACATCCTTGGCAAATTCATCGTCAATCTCAGGCGCCTCGGCCCCCTTCACCTCGTTGATTTTCACTTTAAATACAACCGCTTTTCCAGCCAGATCCGCCACATAATCTTCCGGGAAGGTGATGTCAATGTCCTTCTCCTGGCCGGGCCTCATGCCCACCAACTGCTCTTCAAAGCCCGGTACAAAGGAACCGGAACCGATCTCCAGACTATAGTTTTCTCCCGTTCCGCCCTCAAACGGCACTCCATTGTTAAGCCCCTCGAAGTCAATAACGGCGGTATCCCCCTCTTTGATCTCCCGCTCAACAGAGACCAGGCGGGTGGCGCGGTTAATAAAGGGTTTCAGCTCATTTTCAACGTCCTCTTCCGTCACCTCCGTCACATCCATAGGGGCGGTCAGACCCTTATACTGGCCAAGCTTGACCTCAGGCCGCACAGAAACCAGGGCCTTAAAGGTAAGGCCATCCTTGCCCACCTCGACAATTTCCACTTTGGGATAACCCACATCATCCAGGCCCTGCTCCTTGACCGCATCTGCATAGGCCCCCGGATAGAGCGCATTGATCGCATCTTCATAAAACACCCCGGAACCATACATGCTCTCAATAATCTTACGGGGCGCTTTTCCCTTACGAAACCCAGGAATCGCAATCTGTCCACGGTTTTTGAGATATACCTTTTGCACCGCAGATTCAAATTCATCGGCAGGGACTTGAATGGTAAGCTCTACCGTGCTCTTTTCTTTTTTCTCCACATTGGTGACCTTCATGTACGTTTCCTCCTGTGAAGTGCGCCTGTTCCCGGGTGTTTCACGCACCTTTTTTCTTTCGTTTCGATATTCTAACAGATATATAGGGAATTTACCAGTATAATTTTTGAATTCTTTTCCTAGGGGCTGTTTGAAAAATCCTGATGCTCGTCATATCGCCATATTTTCTGCCATACTTCTCCGATTTTCCTTGCCATAAAACAAGTATGCCTGTGAAAAACCGGTTTATCTGGCAAAAAATCTGTCAGATATGCCAAACGCCCTGATTTTTCAAACAGCCTCTAATCAGAAATTTTTTCCGGGCGGAACCCCAGGTAGTCCGCCGCAATCAACCGGTATTCCACCCCGCCAAAGCTTCCCTGCACCGCAAAACGGTGGCTTCCGCCGTGCAGATGGCCATAATAGCATCGCTTCACTCCATAGCACTCCAACAGACGCACAATTTCATGGCATTGATACCCCTGATAGAGCGGCGGATAATGTAAAAAACAGTATTTTTTCCGGTTCCCGGCCGCCTTTAGGGATGCCTCTAAACGCAGGAGTTCCCGGTTAAAAATTTTTGCGCTGTGCTCGCCGCGGTCTTCCTCATAAAACCAGCCTCTGGTTCCGCACAGGGCAATATCACCATACATCTGGCAGTTATTATGCAGCAGCTTGAAGGTGGAAAATCCCTGCTCACAAAAGAACTCTCCCAACTTTTTCGCCGTGGTCCACCAGTAGTCATGGTTTCCCTTTAACAAAATTTTCTCCCCGGGCAAAGAGTCTAAAAAAGCGAAATCCTCCCTCGCCTGCTCCAGGCTCATTCCCCAGGAAATGTCGCCGCACAGTACCAAGGTATCCTCAGGGCGCAGTACGGAAAGTCCCTCCCGCAGCTTTTCTACATAGCCCACCCAGCCGCCGCCGAACACATCCATCGGTTTGTCCACGCTCAGCGACAGGTGGGTGTCTCCAATGACATAGAGCGCCATTGCCTATTGCAGCATCTCATGAACCGCATCCACCATGCGGTCCTTTTCCACAACCCGGTCAAACCGCGGCGCTTTTCCTCTCAGTTCTGCCAACGGCTTTGGAATCGGCATCCCCGTTTTCTCCGATAATTGATCCAAACTATCCAGTCCGGGCAGAAGCAGCTCCTCCCCCAGCGCCTCAAGCGCACTGTCACAAAATTTAAACGGGCTGGCCGTAGACACCACAATCGCACGCGCGGCATCTCCGGTTTCCCTCCGGTATTGTGCCAGCGCATCAAAGGCAACCGCCGTGTGGGGATCGATGAGATAGTCATGTGTCCGGTATACCTCGCCAATCACTTCTCTGGTACGGACATCATCACAGCAGTATCCCACAAAGTTGCGCTGCAGTTTCTCCAGAGTCTTGCCCTCCAGCTGATACTGGCCGGACTCCGCCAGGGAGGTCATATATCCCTTCACCTGCTCCGACTCTCCGGTCAGCGCCAGAAGCAGCCGCTCCAGGTTGCTGGAAATCAGGATATCCATAGAGGGAGAGATGGTATGATAGAAGGTCCGGTTGCGGTTATATACGCCGGTATGGAGGAAATCGGTAAGTACATTGTTGCTGTTGGACGCACAGATGAATTTACCCAGCGGCACACCCATCTGTTTGGCGTAATAGGCGGAAAGGATGTTCCCGAAATTGCCCGTTGGTACGCAGATATTCACCGTCTCACCCGGCACAATTTTTTCGTCCCGGAGCAAATCGCAGTACGCCGAGACATAGTAGACGATCTGCGGCAAAATGCGTCCCCAGTTGATGGAGTTCGCCGAGGAGAAAAAATACCCGCGCTGCGCCAGTTCATCCCGCAGCGCCACATCGGAAAACAATGTCTTAACCCCGGTCTGTGCATCGTCAAAATTGCCCACTACGGCGCAGACGCCTACATTTTGCCCCTCCTGAGTCAGCATTTGCAGTTCCTGTACCGCGGAAACACTGTCTTTTGGATAGAAGACGAGGATGCGGGTACCGGGAACATCCCGAAAACCCTCCAGCGCGCCCTTCCCGGTGTCGCCGGAGGTAGCCACCAGGATGCAGACTGTCTTCCGCTCCTCCAGCTTCTCCAAAGACGCCGTCAGCAGATGGGGCAGCATTTGCAGCGCCATGTCCTTAAACGCACAGGTGGGGCCATGCCATAATTCCAGGCAATAGGTGTCATCCGTCACCTCGCGCACGGGCGCCACTGCGGGGGTGCTAAACTTTTCCGCGCCATAGACAGCGGCATAGTCTGTCAGCTCTTTCACGGAAAAATCGTCCAAAAAGAGCTTGATAATGTACACCGCGCGCTGCTGGTATGACATTTCCTTAAGCGTTTCCAGCGCATTGGCCGGAAGTTTTGGAATAAACGCCGGGGTAAGCAAACCGCCATCCTCCGCAAGCCCCTTGGCGATCGCCTGGGCAGCAGAGCACTGGTACTCTGTGTTACGGGTGCTGATATACTGCATAATTCTCAATCCAATCCTTAAAATAAGTTGCTCGCATTTCCTATCACAAATAATGATGAAACGATATTAAAACTTCAAATGCAAGTATAACATAACTCTAAAGTACAATTATGCCATTTTTTCTTCTTTTGGTCAAGATAATCGCGGGGAAATCCCACTGCTAAAACGCATTTTTTATATGGTTTATCACCGGCTGCTCCGTATTGACTCCCTGCGGCGCATAGACCTCTATCACATCAAAGCGCGGCTGAAGCGCATTCTGGTTCAGTGACAAGTATAGCTCGGCCGTGGTACGCAGGCGCTGCTGCTTGCGCCGGTCTACAAATTCCCGGGCCTGGGCAAAGGACGCGCTCCTTCGCAGCTTTACCTCAACAAACGCAAGGAAAGTGTCCTTCCGTGCAATCAGGTCAATTTCCCCATAGCGGCACCGCCAGCCACACGCCACAATGTGGTATCCCCGGTCTGTCAAATATCGCGCCGCCCGCTCCTCGCCCCAGCGGCCCAACAGCTTTTTTTCAGCTCCGCTCATAGACGTTTCAAAAAGCTGCGGCGGTGGATGGGGCTAAGGCCGCACTCGCGCAATAATTCGTAATGGAGCTTTGTTCCATACCCTTTATGTTGTTCAAAGCGGTACTGGGGATATTCCTTTGCATAGCAGAGCATCAGCCGGTCCCGGCTCACTTTGGCCAAGATAGATGCCGCCGCAATGGAAGCCGACAAGGAATCTCCCTTTACAATCATTCTGTGTTGTGTTGTGATCGAAACCAAACTGCCATGATCCCGGTCCCCATCAATCAGGGCAATGTGGGGACTGGGATCAAGCTGGTCTATTGCCGCCTGCATTGCATGAATGCGGGCATTGAGGATGTTGATCCGGTCAATCTCCTCCGCTTCCACAAAAGACACCGACCAGGCAACGGCCAATTCCTGAATCACCGGAAAAAGCGCCTCCCGCTTCTTCTCTGATAATTTCTTGGAATCATCCAGCCCCGGGATCTCCTGATGAAAGGGCAGGATGACCGCCGCTGCACAGACCGGTCCGGCCAAGGGGCCCGCACCGGCCTCGTCACATCCACAAATGAGGGAATAGCCTTGGTCCCGCAGCTGCTGTTCATAGCGCCAAAAATCCAAGTGTGCGCACCTCTTCTCATGTTAAGGGTTTTCGCGGATATCCTCTGGCATCTCAAGGGTAAAGCGGCCTAGCTTTCCGGCACGATATTCATCTAACAGCACATGCGCCATACGCTCCAGATCATACTCACCGCCAGAAATTAAAAATCCGCGGCCCTGTGCGCCCTGCTCCAACAACTCCCAACCAGGCGCTCCAGGCTGGGCCTTGATTTGATACCTTGCCTCCAAAGCCTGGGGATACCTTTGGCCCAATAATTCCATCAAGTGAAAGGCCAGGGTTTCTACATCAACAATGTCGTCCTTGACCGCGCCTGTAAAGGCCAAATGCAGGCCGGTAGTTTTATCTTCAAATTTTGGCCACAAAATTCCCGGGGTGTCCAGCAAATCCAAAGAAGCGTCCACGCTCACCCACTGCTTCCCCCGGGTCACGCCTGGCCGGTCCGATGCTTTGGCCGATTTTCGCTTCGCTACTTTATTAATAAAGGTGGATTTCCCCACATTGGGAACCCCTACAACCATGGCCCGTACCGGACGCCCCACTTGTCCCTTTTCCCGCCACCGCTCCATCTGTTCCTTCAGCACGGTCTGAATTGCATTGGAAAAACGTTGGATTCCCGTACCGCTCTTGGCATCGGTCTCCAAAACGGCATATCCCTGTCTCTGAAAGTACGTATTCCACGCCCTGTTCCCCTGGGGATCGGCCTGATCTGCGCGGTTGAGCACAATGAGCCTGGGTTTTCCAGCCGCAATCTGGTCAATATCCGGATTGCGGCTGGAAATGGGAATTCTGGCGTCAATCAGCTCCACTACAATATCCACATGTTTCAAGTCCGCCTCAATCATGCGGCGTGTTTTGGTCATATGACCGGGATACCATTGGATATTCATCGCTGGATTCCTCCCCTCTCTGGCAAGACATCTGCCGACACACCTTGCGGATACAAGAAAAAAGAGCGGCCAAAGCCGCTCCTTTTGGAAATTACAGGGCTTCCTTGACCTTCGCAGCCTTCCCCACGCGCTTACGCAGGTAATACAACTTCGCACGGCGGACTTTACCGCGGCGCACGGTCTCAATCTTATCAATTGAAGGCGCATGGAGGGGAAATACCTTCTCCACACCAATTCCATAGGAAACGCGGCGTACAGTAAAGGTCTCATCAATGCCGCCATGCTTTTTGGCAATGACCGTCCCCTCAAATACCTGAATGCGCTCCCGGCTGCCTTCCTTTACCTTGATATGCACCCGAACGGTATCCCCAACATTGCACACGGGCGCCTCTTCCTTCATGTAGTTTTTCGTAAATGCTTGCATCAAATCCATGGAATTTTCCTCCTGTTGTATAGGCGTTCTTGCCCGTTGCTTCTGCGTACCATTTCCTTTGGACGCCACGGCAGAGGACCACCCGTTTTCAGACTGAGGTATCATATCATATGGCAGAGTAAATAGCAAGGAAAATTTAAACTTTTTCCCAAAAGCAAGCGCAGTTCACCAAAACTGCATCCCTTCGCAGTCCAATATGTTCCTCCGGTGAAAGGCCACAAATTCCGCCGCAAGCTCCGGATAGTCCTGTTCAAACGCGCTGCGGATCAGTTCCGGGTTGAGACCGGGATTTTGCGCCGACAGCACAGTATCCATGGTCATGCTGTCCCGGTGACACTCCAGATTCCAGCTTTTGATGAGGGGAATCAGATCCACTTCGGTAAAGCCGGATTTTGCCTTCTTCGACTTCTTGCGTACCACACAGCTCTTCCGGGTCAGCAGCTCCCGCATCGCCGTCTCCGCCTCCAGCGGGCGACCCTCCTCATACTCCATATTGATGATATAATTGATGTGCGTCAGCTCTTTCAGCTTTCTCTGCGCAGGATAACAGGCATGAATGACAATCCCTTCCGGCATGGCGTTTGTCAGGCGTTTGGGCACTTCCTCCCGCTCTGCCCCTCTAACCAGCTCAAACTCCAACAGTTCACACTGACTGGAATAGCCCACAGACAACGGCAGCGCGATGGAGACAAAGGGATGGGCGTGAAACCCCTCTGTATGCTTAATTTCAATCTTTGCCCGAAAAAAAGCGCGCTGAAAGGTGCGCATCAAATCCAGATGGGAGATATATCTGGCCCGCTCGGTCTTGGAAAAAAGCAACCGGTCAGCCATCACAGACACCTCCCGCCAGAAGTTGATTTGCCCCACAACCGGAGCAGCGGGTACGGCAGTCCGGCGTGGTCTGAGCCCCGTAGCACAGCTCACGCTCCCTCCAGAGATAATCCGGGCTCACCCCCACAGACAGGGCCGACCAGGGAAATACCTCCTCCTGAGCGCGCTCCCGGTACGCATAAAATGCCGGGTCTATGCCGCAGTCCTCAAAGGCCTGCATCCACCGGTCAAAGGAGAAATACTCGCTCCAGGAATCAAACTTTGCCCCCAACTGCCAGGCCCGCTCCAGCACCTGGGCAAGTCTCCGGTCTCCCCGTGAAAACACGGCCTCCAGGAGGCTTGTCTGGGGGTCATGCCAATTGTAGGCAATGGACTTGTCCCGCCGCAGCGCATCCCGCAGCAGATTGACACGTCTCTGATATTCCTCCATCCTCACCTGGGCTTCCCACTGAAAGGCTGTGTGAGGTTTCGGTACAAAACAGGAGGTGGACACTGTAATCCGCACCCCTCTGGCCCTGTTTGGCGTACACTCCCGCCAGACCTGATAGACTTTGCGCGCCAGCTCCGCAATCCCAAGCACATCTTCATCGGTCTCGGTGGGAAGACCAAGCATAAAGTAGAGCTTCACACCGTTCCACCCCCCCGAAAAGCAGGTACGGCACGACTGAAGAAGCTCTTCCTCCGTTAAATTCTTATTGATCGCGTCCCGCAAACGCTGGGTGCCGGCCTCCGGAGCAAAGGTCAACCCTCCTTTTCGCACCTGCTGCAGCCGATCCATTAAATTCATGGAAAACGTGTCCGCGCGCAGGGACGGCAGAGACAGTCCAATCTTGCGTGGAACGCAATAGTCCAGCAGGTCGTCACACAGCTCCAGAAGCTGTGGATAGTCCGTGGATGAGAGGGAGGAGAGCGTCATCTCCTGATATCCGGAATTCTCACAGGCCGTTCTTCCCAACTGGGCCAGCAGCTTGGGGTCGCGGCATCGCACCGGACGGTAAACATAGCCTGCCTGACAAAAACGGCAGCCGCGGATACACCCCCGAAACAGCTCCAGCATCACCCGGTCATGCACAATCTCAGTGGAGGGAACAATGGTTTTTGCCGGAAAGTAGGCGCTGTCCATATGTTCTACAATCCGCTTTACCACCTGTTCTGGAGCCCCCTGGCGGGGCGTGACCGCCGCAACCGTCCCGTCAGCCCGGTAATCCACGTCATAGAGGCTTGGAACATAAACGCCAGGAATTTGAGCTGCTGCCTGTAAAAATTCTTCCTTGCTCCAATCGTGGTCCCGGGCATTTTGATAGAGCTTAATATACTCCAGGGTGACCTCTTCTCCCTCTCCCAGAACAAAGAAGTCCACAAAGGGCGCCAACGGTTCCGGGTTATAGGCGCAGGTGCCGCCCGCAATCACAACGGGCGACAGTTCCTTGCGCTCCTGGCTGCGCAGGGGAAGTCCAGCCAAATCCAGCATGTTAAGTACATTGGAATACGCCATCTCATATCCAATGGAAAATCCGATCAGGTCAAATTCCGTCAGAGGGTCTCCACTCTCCAACCCATAGAGTGGGAACCCCTCCCGGCGCATCTCCTCCTCCATATCACCCCAGGGGGCATAAACGCGTTCACACCATATGTCTTTTTGCTCATTCATAATGCCGTACAAGATCCTGCACCCCAAATTTGACATGCCAATCTCATAGGTATCCGGAAAGCAAAGAGCAAAGCGGGTGTCCACCTTCCCCCGCTTTTTCACAGTAGAATTATATTCTCCGCCCGTATACCTCGCGGGTTTTTGTACCCGGACTAAAATTTGCTCCAATGCGCGGTCCATAATGTTCCCCCCATACGCCAATGTAACTGCAGGCATATGGTTTATTGTACCCGTTTCTGCCTCGTCTGACAAGACCTTTTCCATCCCAATCCATTTTTTCGCAAAAACCAGAGGGAGACCAGGAGCAGGGTGAAGTTTCCGCAAGAGCCCAAAAGAAAGACGCCGCCAAAAAGCAACACCCCGCCCAGCAGCCGGTCAATCCATTCTCCGGTGGCTACCGCCTGCTGCGGTCCGAAACAGAATGAAAGCAGGCCAGCCAGAAATTTTCCTCCATCCAAACAGCTCAGCGGTAACAAGTTAAACAGGGCCAGCGCCAAATTGACGCCCGCATACAGAATCCAACGCTCATTCCGGCACAGGAGCAGGGCCAGAACAAGATTGACCGCCGGTCCGGAAAGCGCTGACAACATATCCCCCAGATAAGACATTCTCCCTCGCAGCACCATCTCCGCGCCAATGATGGTCACAGATATCTTTCTGACATCGCCTCCAAACATACGGATGATCACATAATGTCCCAACTCATGCAGGAAACAGAAAAACAGAGAGGCCGCCACAATCCCGTCTCGATCCAGATAATATAGCAGTGCACCCAGCAGAAGAAAGCCACCGGATAGTTCCAACTTTCCAAACCGCATTATTCCGTTTTGTACTCAATGTAGTAAATGGGATCCAGATGGATATCCCCACACCACAGTTCCAAGTGCAAATGGGGGCCGGTGGCGGTCCCTGTAGAACCCACCTCAGCAATTGTTTCTCCTATCGCAACCGTCTGCCCTGCCTGAACCAAGATTTTGCTGCAGTGGGCATAGAATGACTTTACGCCATTTCCATGGTCTATTTTGAGATACAGGCCGTAGGAGTCGTCCTCCCCAATGTATTCTACTGTCCCAGCGGCAAATGCCCCAATGTGATCTCCGGTTTGTCCGCCAATGTCTACCCCGCCGTGAAACTTGTATTCTCCATTAATGGGATGGTCACGGTAACCATAGGTGGATCGCACCACGCCAAACACTGGTGTGGTGATTTCCAAATCGCCCAGCGAGATCCAATCCATGCTATAGTTTTCCGGAAGTGCCGTTCCTGTATAGTTTGCAGCCTTAATCACGGTCCCGAGAGGAGGCGTTAAAACCGGTATCTCCTGAACCCCTTCCATCTCCTGCACGGTCCCTTCTGCGGCAGTGTCCTCCTGCGGGTCGGAAAACCACGCCTCAGAAAGGGTATCCTGCCTTAGATAATGAGATGCCAGAGTCAGGCGGTCCGGTGCACTGCTTAAAAAGCGGCTTTCCTCCTCCACTCCGCCAACCACAGGTACAGCTACCTGTTCTTCACTTCCGCCAAACACCTCAACGCAGAACGCTCCTATCTCTCCCAAAACCGATCCGCGCTCCGACAATGCCTGTCCCAAACTGGAAAAGGCGGCTGCGAAATCAGTGTTGGCACTCACCATGCGAATGAAATTATCTCCCACCGTTTCCAATTGCCGAGGGAATACTCCTTTTCCAATGTATACGGTGCAAAACAGAACCAAGCAGATCAAAAGCTGTGCGAGCCGTACCTTGGCTCTTCCTTCCCCCGTGCCCTGCTGTCTGCTCCGATTGCTGATTCTGCTGCCGCTCCTCTTCTTTCGGGCTTTCAGTTGCGCTGTCTGGGTATACATGGGCCCCCTCCTGTCTTGTCGGTCAAAGTATTTCTCCCTTTGTGACAATCTATTCCCGTCTAAATTGAGATATTACACTTGACAGGTGGGAAATAAAAAAATATAATGTATAAGCTGACCATTTCGGGGTGTGGCGAAGCTTGGTATCGCGCTTGGTTCGGGACCAAGAGGCCCCGGGTTCGAATCCCGGCACTCCGACCAAAAAAATCCTTTATTCATGCGGATTTCCGCGGTTTAGAGGATTTTTTATTTTGCCTAAAAACTGTAGCAGGTCAACAAACAGGTCAACAACTTGCAGGAAAACCGCAAAATTGCGCTTATTGTCCGAAAGGACGGTAAGAAAAATGGCAAGTATTCAAGAGAAGCTAAAAGACGGCAAAGTGGTATCCTACAAATTCAAAACGTGTCTTGGACGTGACGAGAACGGCAAGCAGATTTTCAAGTGTATTACATGGTATCCACCAGAGGGCATGACACTCACCAGAATCCCAAAGGCGGCAAAACTTGAAGCGGATATTTGGGAGCGTGAAGCGAAACAAACCTTTTTGCAGGAGCAAGAAGCGGCGCAACAGCCAACAAATTACACGTTCAATGGATTTGTAAATGATGTGTGGTTTCCTTTGTGCGTTCGTGACGGTTCGCATCGTGCATCTACAATTGCTTTTTATGGTTATGCTTTGAAGATAATTCAGCCTTATTTTGACGGTCTTTTATTAAACGACATAACAGGGATAAAGGTCAATGAATATCTTAGTTGGTTGCGTTCTGAGTATCGCACAGAAAAAGGTAAGCCACTTGCAGAAAAGACAATCAGACATCACTATGGTCTTTTGTCCGTTATCTTTAACTATGCCGAACTACAAGAGATAATAGCGAAAAATCCAATGAAAAAAGTTGAGCGACCAAAGGTCACGAAAAAGCCTGTTGACGCTTTGAACGAAGATGAAGCGGCGGCGTTCCTCAAAGCGGTTTCCGCTTCTCCGCTCGATTGCCGTTGTATGTGGACAGTGCTGATTACAACAGGCTTGCGGCGTGGGGAGTGTCTAGGCTTGCAATGGCGTGATATCGACCTAGATAATAAGCTAATCCATGTGGAGCGTTCCGCAACCTACACGAAAGAATCAGGCATAGTCGTTTCTGCTCCAAAAACGGCAACCAGTGTTAGAACTGTTCCGATTATGGCAAGCATGGCAACGCTTTTGAAGCAACTCAAACAACAGGCGGCAGCGAAATATCCAGATATAATAATAGATTGTGCGTATCTATTCGGCAGTCCAACGGACTTGTTCGCCCCTCGTGACCCTAACGCCGTCACACGCCACCTAAACCGCTTTATTAAGGCGAACGGCTTACCAGATGTATCCCCACACGATTTACGGCATACATGCGCTTCTCTCCTGCTTTCAAGCGGTGCGGATATAAAGAGCGTACAAGAGATTCTAGGTCATGCAGACGCTTCTACAACATTGAATTATTATGTTAAAACGGATATCAAGCAAATGAGGACGGCAACGGACAAATATGCCGCCGCTTTTAATCTGTAAAGAATATAATTCCGCTCCTGCTGTACGTTACATGAGCAGGAGCGGAAACCACCGCATAGCGGCTAATGTTATTATAGTTTATATCAATTCTTCCATTCATCTTCGTAAATATCTAAGTGCAAAGGAATAAATATCTTATCGGTATTTTTCTTATCCGTCATTGATGATGTATAACAATCATTGAATGCAAAAACAAGATAGATAATAGCATTACGAACCAGTTTAATTACTTTCAGTGTCTGCTCATAGAGGTCATTATAAGCAATCTTGTATTCTAACTTATTAGTATCTTCTAATTCCGTCTCAATAGGAGTGCCAGCATGGTCTAAAACTCGGAGAAATCGATGTTCAACAACATTTCTTAATTTGCGAAAAGTTTTAAAACTACCATTCTTAAAATCTAGGTCTTGCGCAAGCCAGTATAAAGATGCAAACTCGCTATGTAGTGCTATTTCTTTCTCCAGTCCCTTGAACCATGACGTGAAGGATATTCTACTTACTTCACTATGTGTACCCCCAACAAAATCGCTGCAAAGAAGTCCGATTTTATCTAGTACACCATATGCGGTTTTTAGTGATAGTTTAAGCTGTTCTGTTCGATATCCGATAGCAGGATAATCAAGAGTATTAATAAGTAAAATATCCTGTTGGGATGGGTGCACTTCGTCGGCTTCATATGTATTGTTTTCTAGTTCAAAAAGCAGATACCGTGCCATATTAAATTCTTGTTTTATCGTATTAAACCATGAATAGTATGACAGTGTATCATCCCTTGAAAAATACGAAATACCCAAATTCGGCAAATGAATATCATCCGTCTTTGAGTGCAGTTTAACTATATTTCGGAAAGAAAGTGCTAGTTTGTTATCCCTACACCATTTTCTATATAAGTTATCTTTAATTTCCAAATCTTTATAATAATCGTCAGGAATATCAGTATAAATAGAAATCTCGCTATATTCATCGCTTTCAAGCACTTCTTGGATATAGGTTTGTGCGGTACAAAAACCATCATAAGCAGCAGGATGTTTATAGTTATCATTCTTCCCGTGCAACGTAGCCAGTTTAAAATGATTAAGCGCATCGACAAGAAGTTCCTTTTGTTCTGATTTATCAAGTGAGTGTTGTGCTAGCTCATATAACTTGCCACCATAATTGCCCATTGCCATTTCAATCTGAAATTTTACACTTTCCAATTCCTCTAAGGATTCGAGTATGCGACCACTCTCCAAATACAAATTCGCTAAATTTGTATGCACTTGTGCTATCCAATGTTTTGAAATTAGCGTGTTGGGGTTTTGGGCGTAAGAAGCCGTTGACGCTCTCATAAAAGTTAATCTACTCAACAATAAGTCGAAATGCATTTTTTCATAAGATTCATATTTCTGAAAAGACACTACTTTTTCTTTTAAACCATCTAACTCTTTGTGTGCAATACCTAATAAAACGGTCAAATAATTAGCCTTTGTATAAAAATAAATTGTCTGGTAGTCAAGGTCTTCACTATACATTATCGGTTTATTGAAATAGGACTCCAAGGGTTGAATTGCCTGTATAATGTTAGGTGAAAGAGCTTTTGCGTCAATATATAAGTCTTGCAATTTGTCTACTTGTTGCCCTATGTCATAAATTTCTAATATATTCGGTTTTATATTCTCGTTCATGTAGCAACCTCCATATATATTTCAGATTGTACAAGTATTTTCCCTTATATTATATGGCATTTGTTTAAATTTGTTGATGTAACATAACAAGTCAATAGAGCGTAAGCAGGTAGCAAGCCTATGTAAGACTTCTAATGAAGAAAATTGTGTGCCGTCTAGGGAGGATGAACGTAACCGATTGCTACTAGTCTAATATAAAAAACATGGTACAATCGGTTACGTTCATAATCAACTTTTTCACTCGGAAACCTTTCTATAAACCTTTGCATTGCCCCTTTTTTCTACAACCACAATTTTCCCTAGCTTTTCATATCTTCTCAAGTTCGGCTGATTAAACCCCCATGCTTCAAGTTCTTTTGCCGTCCAATCGCCATCAGGGAAATTCTCAAGCTTCCCATGTGCGGCAATTTTCCTCTTGCTCTGTTCGGCGGCGTGTTCCTTATTGTATTGCTCCATTGCACCATCTGCCCTAAGACTGCCACGCCCTAGGGGTACTATGTGGCAATTCTCGGCGTAAACAATCTTGAAACCAAAACCATCTTCAAGAGCGGTGTTAATATCTCCTGTATATGGTATTGCCGCCGAATCGCTTAGATAATAGTTGAATATCCATTTTTCGAGTTCCTTGTATTCATCATAAGACAATGTAAGCCGTACGCCATCTTGGTAATACAGTGGCTTTAATAGTTCATCTTTAATGCTGTAATAATGCTCTATGCGTTCATCAAATGTTCTATACCCCTCAAGCCGTTTTCCGTTGTCTATTGTCCACTTAACGGCGGATAACCATTCTTCCCATGTAAAAGGAACGCTCTCAAATATAGCTTCTTCAATGCCAAATTCACTTTTGTAGCACCAGACGCCCTTTGTGGTAGGGTATTTCTTAGTTTCCTTATCTCTCTTGCCACGCACATCAAGAGTTGCCCCAAAGCTAATCATTTTTTCAATGCCGTTTATCCATTTACAACGATACGCCCATTTTTTAGCCGTTTCTCCGTCATGGCTTTTGGCTAGTCGGTAGAAGTCTTTCTTGTCTTGCTCGTCAATCTCTAGCAGTTCAAAATTTAGTGCCAATATGTGATATTGTAGCTTGCTACGCTGTGACTTGCTCAACCAAAAAATATCGTCACTATCAAACTCGACAACGCTTTTGAAGTATTGATAATTGGGAAAGACAGTTTCTAGCCACTCGGATGGACGGTATAATTTACCCTCGTAATCTATAAAATGTTCATTATCGCCCTTGGCATTTTCGATGACAACCCATCCAGTTGGTACGCCACGAAATACAAGCGGTGAATCATCTACATAATCAAAACGAATGCCCCTAGCAAGAATTTCTTCTTCGGCTAGTTCCTCGGCGGTCTTTTCTCGTTTCGGCACTGGTTCAATTTCTATTTCGGTTGTAATGCCGAAAATATTATCCCATCTACCGCTAAGATAAATATCTTCTCTGTCACAAATTTTATCCCAAGTCCGAATAGGTTGGCTGATATCAAACTTATCTTGATAATCTTTATATGACCACCAGATATAAACCTTTAATCCCACTTCGGGATTATCGGAAAATATAATTGACAAGTCACAGCCGACAGAATACCAATTATTTTGTTCGCTGGAACTCATGTCCTCTAAAGCCGTAAGGGTAAGGCTTTGTTGTTCCGTGTCCATGAGCGGCTCTAGTTCTTCTTTGCTCATCACTGAATAATCGTTGTATGATGTGCTTTTCCGAATCTTGCCGCTTCTGTGTGTCTTGTTCTCTGTGGTTCTCTTGTATTCAAAGTGGCGTAATATCTCTGCAACTACTTCCGTTTTATCTGTAAGCTGTTTACCGTAAAATCCGATTTTCTCATAAATAAAACGTGGTGCATCACAGAAAATATCAATCTTTGTGCCGTCTGTCGCAGTTAATCCAGTTTTGCTAATATAAGATTCGCCGCCACTTAGGATATTCAGTCTATCCCAAAGTTCATTATCTTTTCGTATGCCGAAATACGAATGACTGCCTTTGCCGCTCTTTGAGCGTGTAAAATAGTCGGCGTTACTTCTTATGCAGTCGCCTAGTTCGGTATCTGTGCCTGTATCATCATCTATGATAAGGACAAATAAATCGCCGCACATGGCGTTTTCTAGCCACAAAGAAACCGTTGCTAACTTTGGCTCTTGTCCAAAATCATAAATCTTTTTAGACTGTATCGCATTGTACGCTTCTACTTCGGCGGTTACTTCTTCATATGACCGACTGTATTTAGTAAGAACATCGTCAAACGGAATCGGCAACCAATCGGCGTTTCTGTGTTGCTCATCTTTTACAAGCGGATAAATTTTGTTGTCATGGATAAAACTTGCCTGTTTCCTAATGCCACCCACAACAAAGCAGTTGTTGAATTTGTTCTACTTCATATTTTCACCCTTTCATTTGAGATTACAACAGGCGTTGCCACGCCGATTATAATCCTCGTATTAGGCTTAAAGCCTTTAATAATTGCCGTGAAACGTGTGGCAACACTTTGTTGCTACTAACCAAGGGTGAGGAGTTTTCACAACATCCACCACGACAATTATTAAAAGCATTAAGAAACAAGACAAAAAAAGCAACTTTTTAACACTTCTAAGTACTTTGAAGCAGTTTATAAGCACTTTGAAGCAAAAAGGAATGACTTTTAATGCCCTTTGATATGATTTTCTATCTCTTTTCTATGTAATTAGAATAACATAAAAATTTTTTTGACACAAATCGTTGCTATTGCAGAGATTTCCGCTCGAAACGAAACAAAAAAAGCACAAGCGGCTCATTTGCTCCGCTTGCACTTATGATTACTCATTGCTTGTTATTGCTGATTTCATTTTCAATTGCGGCTACAAGCTCGCTCGGCTTAATGTCCAATGCTAAGGCGATACGCCAAAGGGTTTCAAAATTAGCTTGTTTGCTTCCGTTTTCAATCATTGTCAGGTGAGTCCGTGCAACACCTGCGAAGCCGCTTAGAACTTCTTGGGTTATGCCCTTTTGCTTGCGTAGGTCACGAATCACACGCCCTACAACAACACTATCAAATTGCACGTTACCACCACCTCTCTATCTAATAGAATACTTCATGGATAGAAAAGAATGGTCTATGATGGTAGACAAACGGTGCTGTTTGTGCTAGAATAATTACTATGTTTTCCAAGTTTTTAATCAGGAGGAATTGAGAAATGAAAAGAGTAATTACAATCTTATTGGCAGCGGCTCTTATGCTGTCTATGGCGGCTTGCGGCGGCGATAGCGGCAACACCGATACACCGGGCGGCGGCGCACCATCAAGCACACCCACGCAGAAGGAAAGCACGGCAACATTAGATGTACCAGAAGAACCCGAAATTCAGGAACTTGCACTAGGAGAAATGGCAACTACTGAAAATGTTGAATTTACTCTGGATAATGCACAATTAACTCTTGCTATATGTAATGATTGGGGCGCGGATAATTATTTTGAAGCAGTAGAAGTTGATAGCGCGGCTTCTTATAAAGCACCAATCGGACACACATATATTGCTATCACTTTTACAATAAATAATTTAGATAGAGTAGGATTTACATACGATGGGTTTTATGAGGCTGATTTTATGTCTGTTGAATATAACGGAGAAACCTATATCACCGAAACTAGATATGGTATGCAATGTAGTAATGGCGGAGCATGGGAACAGATGATTAAGGGCAAGACAACTTATTGGTTAGACGTTGGAGAGATAAAGACTATCGTATGTTATCTGGATATACCTGTTGAGGTGGAAAATTTTACTGATACTTTTAAGTTTAAGGTTCTTTTGCCTAAACTCGCTGAAACTGCCCAGTTTACCTATGTTATAAACCCTTAAAAGTTACGCTAGCGGCGGTGGGGAGGAATAAAATAAAGAGATTAAAGACGGCTACGCATTATGCATAGCCGTCTTTTTGCCTACAATCACCACTCCTAATTTGTGCGTTATCAACAAACTTCAATTATTTTGCATTTTGATTGTACTTTAGAGCATTCTCGTTCAATAGTAGGGTGGAAAGCAAAAAAGTTTTGTTTTCCAGTGCCGCTTTTGCCGTTCTGAATGTGTTATAAGATGCAAGCAGTAAACGCAAGCAAAAAAAGTTTGTGAGAATGTGAACACTTTTTGCATTCTGAATGTGTTATTAAGTGTAAGCAACAAACAACAAAAAAGAAAGGGGTTTTCAAAATGAAAACAAACATCAAAATTAACGCAGTAACAGAGGAAATCACCATGACCAAAACAACTGCAAAAAAGGCAAGTACCATCGGCACAGAGGAATACAAACAGTTAGTAAGAGCGAAAAGAGATTTCCCCACTTTCGCCGTCAAGATTACAACGCCCAAGGCTAACCCTAAAGCAAAGAGTGATAAAGGTTTGACAATGGCACTTATGGAAAATCTAGTCGCAGGCATGACGAATAAAGACAAAACGGCGATTGCAAGATTTGAAGCCGTAAAGGAGCAATACACGAAAACAAACTTCCACTTCTCTAAGCCGAAAGCCTATTTTCTAGCTGAATATCCTAACTGGCGTGAATGGTTGCCGCAAGTAGAAGAACAGCAGGAGGAGCAAGCAGAGGCTGCACCAGCGGCGGCAGAGGAACAGAAGCAACGAGAGGGGGCAAACAAATTCTTGAATAGGCTTAGAGGTTGAGAGTGTTCAGAAGATGGACGCTCTTTTTTATTGCCCAAAATTCAAAGCAAAAAAATAATCACACCGTAAACGGACGTGATTCCCGTAAAAATGAAAAGTTTGGTCGAGAGGGTGAATTTATGCCGCTGGATGATTTTTTCGTAAGATGCTTATTTTTTCCCACAAACACCCTCCCCCGTCCTCCACCTTGTACCTATGGACATGACAACAATACAACGTAGAAAGGAGGTGTGCCGCTATGTTTAATGAGGAATACATGGACTATTTGCAGGAATATCAGGAGTTTCTAGTACAATTAAGCCCATTTGACGGCTTTGCAAAGGAACAATATGACGAGATTATGCGTGAGTTTTATGAAGCGCTTGCAGATGATTACCAACGCAACGGAAGATTTTAAGGGAATGCGAGAAAAGGTCAAATTTCTATTGCCGAAAAGCCGCAAATGTGCTATGATGTAAGGGAATCAAGGGCATGGCGCAAGGTCAACAGTTAGGTCAACAAATGACTTAAAACGGCGATTTTGAGGTATGCTTTTGAAAATAACATAACAGACAATAAGTGCATGAAAATAAGGATAAAGCGTTGTGTACCAGCGGTTTCCGTTTCACTACGATGTGCGGCGGTGTGGCGAAGTTTGGTATCGCGCTTGGTTCGGGACCAAGAGGCCCCGGGTTCGAATCCCGGCACTCCGACCAACCTTTTTTCCATAGGACTTGAGTTTTCATGTTCTTTGGGAGAGAGGTTTTTCCTTTTGTTATGCGGTTTTGCAGATGACGATTTGGGGAGTTTGTCGTTATGAACATTCGAGGTCGTTTGCTTTTGTAATAAATGAAAAAGATGCTATAATCTGATTAGACTTTAGTTTATAAACTGCCATTGGATTAGGGGTGCTTTGATGAGTGATACAATTATTTTTATGAGTGCGTATGATATAACACGATATTCTAAAGCCAAGCTACCACGTTTCAATAAAAAGCAGGGGTTGGATGTGCTGTTGGACAAACATCACCTGACTTATATGTTACTTGGAGATAAACTTATTTCGCCAAAAGGAGCATTAACATTAAGCACAGAGTATGATTATATCCAACAGAATACTCGCTTTTCGTTTAAGCCTGTTAAGGAAGAGCGTAATGTTGAAGAATTTGAAGGAATTATTAACAGTACAAGATTTTGTGTGAAACTACTTCACGCACAATCTGTTTTAGCCGATTCCGTATATTTTAAAATAGATTACTTCATTTGCATGGAATCGTTTCTTGTCCATGTCGGTGAGCGTCTTTTCCAAATTGACCCTGTTATTTTTTCAATGAACAGAGTATTGATTATTACGTTTGAGGTTATTGATTTTGAAGCGGGACTTCCTCTTACCAGAGATGATGTCTTTGGTAAAATAGGTAATTACAATTTATTGACTATCAGTGGATATCAGTATTTTGGAGAAGAAAATGAAACGCCATACAACGGTAAGATTTCAGAAGTAATATATGAAAATATTAGTGACTTTTTCTTTGAAATGGTTGGCGAGAAGTTTAGGGCTGAGGAATATTCCTTTATACATAATACACTTGTCTTATCAAATGAAATTGATGATGTAACAAAATATTTTTGCAACCTAATAAGTACAAGAGAATTGCCATCCCCGCTTGAAAACATTAGTACCACCAGAAATTATGAATATTATCCGCAAGATGGCTCAAGTGTTATTCAGAAATATGATCCAGATGATATTGATATTGCTTTATACAATGGCGTTATGCTTGAATCAATTAAAATGTATGTGTACTTATTTCAAATTATCAATGTGGATATAACCGAAGATATGAACAAACTTATGCGTAATGATTTGTATTTAGAAAACCTATTTTTTGCCCCTCAAATACCTATTGAGACTCATAATCTACTCAGCTATATTTACAAAACTAATTCTTTTTGTCATCATAAAGAAGCTGTCAAACTTAAAATCACATACATGACTGCTGAAAATGAATCTAAGAAAAATAGAAATGCCGTTTTGCTTAATGTCCTGCTATACATAGTTTCGCTTTTGGGCGCTATCGGTACACTCGAAACACTCGAAACCAGATTATGTATACCGTTTCAATATAGCTTTTGGGCGGTGGTTTCAGCATTTACTATATTTGGAATCATATGGTTAGTTTCAGAATATAAGCGAAATAAGCATTTCTAAGCTGGCAGTAAAAACACTCCAGCAGAATTTCCGAGCACTTTTAATCGTAATATTCGTTTGTCTGATGCCTAAAACCTTTGTTTTATCAGGGGTGTAGCTTAACGCTACACCTTTTCGCGTTTCTATGAGAATATCGACTTCCGGGGTGTCCTTACATTTCATCTCGATGCCCGTTCACAGCCTGATGATTGGCTGAGTAGCACCTTTTCCGACATGCTACACTCCCCGTTTGGTTTCCCATTCGGATAAGTTGGATGATAATAGGTCGTTCCATATCTAACCTACTGTCACGCTACTGACAGATTTCTAATAAGCCCGTACGGGCGCACACCAAATTTGTCAAGTAAAAAATTTATTCTCTGCTTTAATCTGCCGACCCGCTTGTCCGCTGTGTTCGCCAATAGCTCGTACTGCTGTGAAATAATCAGCGAAGCTATCGGATAAAACGTGGTCTTTTCGCCAGGCAGGATAATAAAAAGCGCCTGTTTCTTCTCGCCTACATCGGTGAGAGACAAGTCGCTTGTGCTTGTTATTCCGTATATTGATTTTAAGGTATGTACGTCATCGACAACATAATAGATTTGCTCCTTTCCGTTTTCGAGTTTTCTCATGCCGAGGACCACTCCGGCTTGGGTTAAGTTTGGAATGGGTATCGCCTCCTTATAAAGTGTACAAAATGAGCGGTTGATTTTTGTTGAATTTTGTACTATACTTTATTAATATATTTATGCCTTTGAGGTAGATCATCGGCGATAGTGGAAAACAATGATACTTATGCGGTCGGGGCTTTTTGGCTCTGCGCGCACTAAATTTATATTTGCAGGTGATGAAATTGACGTTTAAAAATGAATTTGAAAATTATTGTATTCAAAATTTTGGTTAAGCTGATTTAGCCGCTCCTTTGTTTTATAGATTTCCTATAGCCATCCGTTATGAGATTGGTACATGCTTTTCATACGATAGTCAATATGTAAGAGCATCTGTTTGTCGAGCATTTAATATTTTTAATGAGCTATTTCAGAGCAATGACACCATTTATATTGTTGTCATTAGCTTTGAACATGACACAGACACAAATGATTTGACAGGTAATGATATTAGCACGATTAAAACATTCATTAAGAAATTCATAGATGAATGTACCTTTTTATATCAGCCCAAAGAAGATACTTGGTCTTGTAAGAGATATGTTATAAAGGCGACTGTTGATAATGTGGATATATCAAGATTATTGGAAGAAATTGTATGGTCTGATGTAGATGGACGAAACAATCTTGCTTCTGGAGTTTATTTTATAAATCCACGCAATCATATCATTTTCTATCTATATGACGATAGAGGGTTAGATATTGTAGCAAATAAAGTATCCACATTAACAAGGATTTATGAAAAATATAATAATTGGATTTTGAATTACGATAGAGAACAGATAGATAGACTGTTTCTGACTTAACTGAATATTGTAATCAATTTTGTCCAAACCGCAGAAAGCGAAGAAGAAGGAACTGGAATTATAGGATTTTTTACAAGCCTGATAAGCATACGTTTATCAGGCTTTATCTCGTGTGCTTTATCCGCCGCAATGACAAATTTGACTGAACAATTTGTGCAAAAACTCACTCTCGAAAGAAATCGTTCTGCAATGGGTTGAGCGTAAGCCAGATCAAAAAGCGGAAATGGCAAGATGTAATATCAGGACAATGCGGGTTCTTGCTGATTTCCTAAACCGAAACGGGATTCCGGCATACCGAGTACCGCAAGATTCATCACCGCGCAAAACCTACAACTTTGCCCCGTATCTCTTCACATATGACGAAATAGAAAGGCTAATCGCTTTCTTTGATGGTTTTCGCTACAACAAAATTAGTCCAAAGCGGCATCTCGTTTATCCATTGCTTATCAGGGTGCTGTGCTTTTGCGGTTTAAGAGCGTCCGAGGCGTTAAATCTGAAAGTAAAAGACGTTGATTTTGAAAAGGGCTTTTTCATTTTGCGCGACACAAAAAATTGTCAAGACCACATCATTCCTTTAGATGGGAGCCTCAGAGGACGTTTCAACGCATACAAAGACCAAATGGGCTTTAAAACCGGCAATGAATATTTCTTTCCTGCTCCCGATGGTTTCATCTACAGCATACCTTCAATAGACAATGTACAACAAACCGCAGGATAAAATGATTTGAAAAACGGGTCAGATTTTCCATTCAATCTGGACATTTTCGCTTGTGGCCTTGATTTGAGAAATCAGCCCGTCCACCACAAGCCGCCTGCCCTCAAACCCTATGTTTCCCAATCATTGAGATAACCGGAAATGCGTTTCATTTGTTCGGGGGAAACGGCCTCGGCGTTCATATCGGCAATCGCGTTTGCCAGCGTCAAGAGAATACTGCGCCTTATTACGATATACGCGCCGCCTATGCGCCCTTTGATACCGCTTGTCCGTGAAAAGCTCGTCCGCTATTTCATCGGAAACCTCAACAAACTTGTCATGTGTATACCACGGGTAAAAATCCCGCAAATTGATTGTTGTCATATAAGTACCTCCATTCGATTTTTAGGGGAACGCGAAAAATCGAATGGAGCGCGGCGGGGATCGGCAACCGGGACAGTATTTCACCTCAGGACAAGTTGTCCTGAAGCCGGGCCTGTCCCTAAAAAGGGCAACAAAAATACCCGGCTGTATAAAATCCAATCGGGTATTCTGAAAAATGGCATAGAAATATACAAGGCTGTTTTCGTCATTTTGAAAGCAGCGAAAAAGAGTTGTTGTCCTGTTGTCGGCTGGCTACATCAGGCCGTTATGATTCCATAGCGGCCTCTCATATTGCACTGAATAAAACACGGCGGCATCCTCCTGTTGCCGCCGTGTGCCGAAAAAGGGCGCACCTTACTAAGCCCTCTGATATACAGAGAAGGGCGGCCTTGATTTGGTATCAAAACCGCCGCATGGTCTGTTGTCTGTTTTTGGCTACCAAGATTCAACTGCCCCTACTGCGGTTTTTTCATGTACGCAGCGAGTATACTTCTCGTTATTTCGTTGTTGGCTGCCACTTCAGACCAACTTCGTGGTGTTGACAAACCCTATCAATATTGGTTGCATTCGTCAAAATATACAAACCACTTTCAAGAAGCGCAGTATCAGGGTTCTGTAGCTGATAGAAAGCGATCTACATCGTAAAATTTCTTTTTCACATTTTCTATCGCAAAAATTAAACCCTTTTTTGATATGCTTTTTTAAAGAGGAGCCTTGTCAACACCTCGAACTTGACCCGAAGCATTCAGTTGGCTGTGATATTACGACCTCTTATACAGTGTTCGATTGTCAAAGCGATGAATGTTTTTCACTAAATCTTTAGGCACCATAGGTTTTCCATGAGCCGGATAGATAATGCGGGGATTGAGCTTAATCATCTTCTTCCATGTATTTTTTGAAGCCGACAAATCTTCCATCCAGATTGGATAACAGCCGATGTTAAGAATAGTATTCATTGCGGCATCGCCACAAAATAGCGCACGATGGTCTTCAATAAAAATCCCCATTTGATCTTTCACATGGCCCGGCAAAAAAACAATCCGTATGCCGATATCGGCAAATGGTTGCTGCGTTTCGTTTGCAATCACAATGTCTGAACTTTTAATCGTTAATGGTGAAAACCCTGCCTTTGGCATATTAAGAACACTTTGAATCCTGCCAAGTACAGCAACTCTTTTGGATGTATAAGCCCCGTGTTTTGCTATCTCGCAACCGCCACGCACCAGGGCCGGGATAGAAGCATGATGTACTATGAGGGAGGCTCCTGTTACGTCAATAACTTTTTTTGCAAATCCAACGTGGTCATCGTGGGAATGGGTAAGGAATAGGTATTGGAGAGTTTCCCCGGTTTTCCTCAGCCCTTCCATAAACGCTTTTCGCTTCCATTCAAAGCCGGTGTCTATTGCTATCAGGCCCTTAGGAGTAAATAACACATAATTAGGCAACGATTTCCCCCCAATGTTTTCTATTCTAATCATTTGCTACTCCCTGTGACCATATCGTTAAGTTTTTCCAATGACTCCAAGGTACTTTCGTTTTGTGCCGCACATAGCAAGAGTTCCTTGGTTAAAACATCAATTTCCTCGGTTGCACTAAGCGCATGGCTGACTGCAATATAGTGCCCTGTTTTTGTGGGGAGAAAGTGAGCAAGAAAAAAGCGAAGTATCCCTGTTGGCAGATGTAAGAGCTTCTTGTTATGTGGCGGTTCATTGTATAGCCCTTGCTTTTCAAAAAATTGTATAGCCTCTTTATAACTTTCAATAGAAAGGGTTAGTGCTTTCGACTTTTTCAAGTCCTGAACATTCGCCCCGCCCTCATATTGAATTGCCAAGCATATTGGCGTTATTATGGCACAGTGGTATTTCAGCCAAGCACTTATATCTTTTTTCACATCAAGTTTCAGGTTTGTTTTAGAAAGAGCTACATTTACAGCATTTGTTGCCATGCTATCCGGCCGCAAAGAGCCAATAGAGACAGTACAGTTATCATCATGCCAATTATGAACAATGTAGCCATTCCTATGTCCGGCACATCCCAAAAATCCAAATAATACACTGGATTTTTGTTGACTTTCTTTATTGTATATATCCTCGGTCGATTCAGCCAGACAGTTGTTACCCATAAAAACAATTATTTTGCTATTGAGGTGAGTTGATATGTCAGGCAGAAATTCGTTTATTTGGTGTTTTTGCATGACAATAAATGTAATATCATAGATATCAACAGGTGCTATTTTATTTGTAACCCGCAACTTGTTTATTGTTCTTTTTTTCTGACGGATATGCTCAACAACGAGACCATATTCGATCAAATCATCGTATCGTTGCCCACGTGCCAATATGGAGATCTCATCGGGGCCTTCACATAATTCATGGGCCAAATAACTTCCTAAAACACCTGCACCGATTACTAAAATACGCATTTTATCCTCCTTATGGAGAGAGACTCTCTCCGTATCATTGTATTTTTTTGTGTGCTCACATGTTGTAAGCACACAAAGCTTAATAATAATCTTATTTGATTCTGAGAAATTGAGTAAGGAAAGGTTGCATATAGCGCAAACTATAATTGTTTGGCTCCTCTTCCGGCAATACTTGTGTCAGTCCATTGCAGCCGTACAATATAAAACGTGCGGCAGCAACAGCATTGCTTTCATCAATAAGCGAATCAGGCTCAAGCAAACCCTCCTCTTTGGCATCCAGAAAAGTTTGTGCCACCGGTTCGACCATTGATTCCAAAAATCCATGCATTGCTTTGGCAAGAAATGAATCGTCAATTTTCTTCTTTCCAAATGCATTTGTAAATTGGTCTGAATCACTTTTAATATCCTCATAAAGGCAATGTAGTCTTTCTTTAAGAGGAGTGCTTTTATCATTAATTATCGCAATTCGCGCCTGTGAAGCCCTTTGTATGAAACAGTCAATAACTGCTTCATAGATTTCTTCTTTAGTCTTAAAATGGTGGTAAAACATTCCATTTTGACCATCTACAATATTTAAGATGTCTTGGACGGATACATTGTTATAGCCACGCTCCATAAACAGTTTGAGAGCTGCTTCAATTAGTTCTAAACGCCTTTCCTCCTTTTGCATTCTCGCCATAGAATCGCTCCTTTTGTTTTTTTACGGAGGAATTCTCCGTAAGACTATAATAATTGAAACAATAGAATTTGTCAATAATTTTCAACTTACAAAAAAACGTTGACAGTAGAAATATTATCTGGCTAAAAGAATGCCAGTAAACGGCAAGCAATTCCAGTGTGGCCACACTGGAATTTTTTTCGCGCCCCTGACCCGAAAAAATTGCTTGTTGGGGCCTTGCCCCAAACCCGCCACTTCTGGACAAAATGTCCAGAAGCCCGGCGCGTTGCGCCGTGTTGTTGCGTCATGTTCGCTATCGCTCCATTTCCTTATTTTTCGCCCCACCCGTTAGTCCGAGTAGATGATCGACATTACCTTTCACCGCCACCACTTCCCGCATATCCTTTTGCGTGGCGCGATACTGCGAATAAAGGGATTTTTTCTCAGCCGCCAGCCTTTGCCCATCGGCTTTCAGCGCGTCCATTTTGGGGAGCCTGCCGCCATCCAACAAACGGCGAAACGTGGCCTGTGCCGAACGGTACAGCGTGATCTCGGCCTCATGCTGGGCAAGATATTTTTTGCTATACTTTGTGGCCTTGTACCCATCAAACACGGGCCGGGTCTTTGCATACTCCACCATCGCGGCCTTTAGCTCGGCATTGACGCGCATCGCCCCCTCGGTATTTTGGATCTGCCCGGATAGCTCATGGAAACGATCAACAGCCTGCGTTGTCTGTTTTTCAAGCTGGGCATATTCCAGAAGATTATGCTCCTGCAAATATTGAAGCGCCGCCGCCATAGCCTGCAAAAAAGCATCCATGTTCGGCGGCTTTTCAGAAAGGCAAATATCAATCTGCGCCTTTAACCGTTGTTGAAAGGTCGGCGGCTTGCCGCTCTCCGCGTCCTGCCATTCACCATAGTGTTTGTATTTTCTCTTGCTATGCTGTTTGGGATTTTCGATGACAGACAGCCCATGCTCCAGACATACCCGGTCAGAGAGCCGCCGCACCGCAAAGGTCGATCCCCAAAAGTTGTGAAACTTCCGGGAGCGGTCAAAGGCCGTGGAACAAAAATAAATGTGATTATGGATATGCTTCTGATCGGTATGCGTACAGACAAAGAATTGATATTTTCCTTTTGTCCA
>Ga0153920_1000110_pt1 | contig 31704 bp, 36 predicted proteins | sample TSNJ004MetaG_FD_104713 | JGI IMG/M metagenome (GOLD analysis project Ga0153920, IMG submission 104713) | Attine ant fungus gardens microbial communities from New Jersey, USA - TSNJ004 MetaG | ecosystem: Host-associated > Fungi > Mycelium > Unclassified | place: USA: New Jersey, Brendon T. Byrne...
GTGGTCAAAGCAACAACAGTAGAGTACTTCACAAGAGGCAGTACTGCAGAACCAAATAGAAGATTTAAAACTGAGACTCAAACAAGCAGAACTTTGGTACAATGATAATTCTCACTATTTTTTTATTTTTTATTTAATTTTTAATCAATAATTTTTAATACAAAGTCTACAGTAGTCTACTGACTACAGAGGCCTAGTGCCTCTAATAAATATACAAATAGAATAAATTAAAAGCAGAATAGAACAGAAGCAGAGAAAAATATATGGGAAAAGAGATAGTATAGGGCTAGAGACAAGATAGATGGCAGAGTATGGGCATAGATGGAGCTCTATATATTAATGTTTATCTTCTAAGAGAGGAGACAGAGTAGAGAGTATGTTTTGACTAATTTGGGGAGCTATGGGGTTGTATAAAGGCAAATGCAGTAGAATTGGATATAAAAAACTTAATAAGGTCACCTAAGCATAGGGAGAAAAGTGTTACTTGGGTTTCTGTGGACCTGGAGCACTATGTAAGGATATAAGTTCTGGTCTTGAGATCTGATTTGCTGTATAGGCATGTGATCAACTCTTTGGGTTGAAATCTTGCTCTATAGGGGTGTAGTTTAGAATTGTTCTGATTGCTCTTACAAATAGGGTGATAGAACAACCAAAAAGAAATAGCCATGTTCCTCCTTTTACATACATTGGTCAGGCTTTGTCACATTTATTTATCCTGGTGATTAGGAAGTCCCATCCCCTAGTATCACCTTTGGTAAAGTCTATAACCTACTTTTCTAGGCATTTCTTGCTGTTTTTCTGCCTCAATATGTTATATGAAGTTTGCATTTGTTCTCCAGTTAGGTAGCATTTTTGTGGACTTTAGCATGGATAAACTACTAAGCCTTGCTTGAGCACTCCCAGAAGTGGAGGTAATAATTATTATTCAAGGTATTAATTAATTTAGTGCACTCCCATTGTCTCTTCCTTCTTGATTGCATATATAATATAAAAACAAGGTGATTGGGTTATATTTGGCTATAAAAGAAGAATGCTGATCAGTTGGCATAATCAAGAGACTGAGTGCAATACCTCACTTGTAACTATTAATGCTAAGGTGATGGCTAGCTAATCCTGTTGGTTGCTATTAAAGTGAACTGACCTATTGATGACACATCATTTTACTCTATGTCATAATTCCACCCCCATATATATAACAGTTTTTCTCATACCGTACCTCAGCCATCTACCACATCAGATAATGACTGAGGTGATTCTCTGTCCCTAGTTCTGTATTATGATAGGCATTTATCCTGGTATGTAGATATATACTTTATTATAGGTAAATCAATATAGCCATCTACCACATTGGATAATGACTAAAATATATACTTTATTATAGAAGTTGCTGAGACCAAATTACCTTGGAAGATTTAGTTATTAGATATAATAATAAAACAGAGATGGTATTTTAGTGTGGCATTTGACTGAGATAGTAGACATACAAAAGTTGAAGTCCTAGTAAATTAGAAAAATAAATAATAATAAAAGGTATGATATGTAACACAGTATTGTATTGATAGCTAAGCTGACAAACCACTTGATAGATCACTTGACATTAAACCTTGTGGCTCTATTTGACAGTTGTTTGTCCATGGTGTGTATTCTATTGGATATGGAATACCAAATGGGTATAGCAGCAAGATAATTGATTATTGACTAAGATATCTGTTTGTTTGACTTGAAGCAGCTGCATTTTGTCATATATCTTGTACTCTCTGATGCCTAGAATGTATATAATGTTCTTTTGTTTACATCTTAAATAACATGACTAATAGCCTTGACAGGATTATAAGATACAAGAGAAATCCTCTGAAGCCTTGCAAAAAACATTCAAGTACTCTCTGGCTAGCTCAACAGGTTCAAATTTCAAAATCTTGTTATAGAGATATACATAGCACAAACCAAAGCTACCAAAAATAAGGAGTTAAAAGATGATTTGATACACATGCTCAGGGAGAATAGGCTTGCCCTTTATGCAAACCATGTATAGAAGGCACCTGTACCATGATCTTACAAAAGATTGAACATGAGATTAAGGATGTCAATGGTCTCAATATGATTCAGATAAGGGGATATCCTAGTGTTGGAAAATTGGCTTTGGCAGGTAGCATGGCCATTTGACCAGAGGATGAGAAGTGATATGTGATATTATTCAGGTTTGACAGCATACTAGAGGGCATGCTATAGCCTATGATCTTGCCTATCTGTACTTCTCTCTTCAGCCACACTTAGCTCAAGATAGTCAAGTGGGAGACTTAAGTTGGATTTCCAAGAAGTGTGTATTGTAGTGACATAGCCTGAGACAACTTGATCATACTCCAAGTCTGAGTTAACAAGGAGAACTTGATGGAGTTTCCATTGGATTCTGTACACTACTTATACAACTACTATATAGTCTGTGCACTACTCTCCCACACTCATCATATAATGTGACACTGTGATATCCTGACATGTGACTGTAATGTGTGACATTAGTCATGTGATACTTTACCACACTCCTTCCTTGTATAGTAAGTCCAAATAAGAAAAGAAAAAGAAAAGAAATATAAGTAATAACTTAGCTGTTTTGCCAAGTCATGACACCACTCCTCTCTTAAGGTTCCTTGTCCTGAGAATTTCTTCATAGTTCCTTATATAGGTCTCATATATTGCCCATTCCATCATCTTCTTTATTCCACTTCCTAAGCCTAGATTCTTTTTGGCCAATTTCTTCTTCTTTTTCCTTGATCGTCTCCATCATTCTTTGTTCTCTAATTGGTTCTCTCTTCCAGCATCTCCAATTTCTTTCTAACCTTGCCCAGTACTCCTTATCATACCTCTTATCTGTTCATCTATATAACTTTCTCATTGTAAATCTTCCTGGCAATTTGTTATGAGACAACCAAAAAGGAAACTGTTTCTCACACATTCATCAACTTGATGGAAAACATCCAAGAATACAATGCAGAAAAGATATAAATAGTATGGGAAGGATTATGTAAGATATAGATAGTTCTTAGTAAGGGTCATGTAATTGTGAGAGATAGGTACACAGACCATCTAATATTTGTATAAGTACCTAGTGGAATCCAACAAGGAACTCTATTGAGTTCTTCCTAAGCAAGTACCTTGGTTGAGCTCTAAGTTCTCATGACTTCACACTAACATAAGAACTCAATCTCTATTGTTAACCCTACATCTTGCAACCTCAACATTTCACTTCTTACTCATTCTCTCATCATTCTCACTAATGAGTATAGCACTCAGAAGCTTTTTGGAAAGCAGGCCCTAGCTATAAAGGGGACTTTACTGTCAGTTAGGGACAGTGGGTAGACAGCCTGGACAAAACTCATGTCCCTGCCTGAGACCTGACCTCTACATTGAGTGGGCTTGTATTTAGTTTTCCACTATCAGCTCTGTGCTACTGGTCCATTGTGATCAGTCTACACAGGGGAACAACAGTAACCTCTTAAAAGCCTATCTAGCTTAGAGATTCCCTTCTTAGGGATAATATCATTTTACCCTTCTAGTTAGTAACTAGTTATAAGTTCAGACAAAGAAGACCACTTGTCCTTATACAAGGAAACATCATCATCATCCCCATCACTACCACCAGTATATATGTCCCAACAATACCAACAGCAACCCACAGAGCAATCTGCTACCCCTACATCCCAAGCTTCCTCCATCTGGGAGGAGCAACTTCTCACCCTGATTGCTAGCCTGCAGCAGCAGGTGGTTACCCTATTACAACAAAATGGAGGAGCCAGAGTGAAAGTGGCCAAACCTCCTTTATTTAGTAGAAAGATGGAGGAAGCAAGCATGTTTATCAATGCAGCTTGTTTATATCTGAGTATGAAAATGATGGAGAAGTTGGAAGCAACAAGGATGGCCTGGGTGCTGTCTTATGTACAAGGGAGAGTGGCAGAGGCATAGAAGGACAATTTACTGGATGAACTATTAAAGGAGGAGTCAGAAATAGAGATGGCAGAGGAATTGTTTGGCAAAATGAGGAACAAATTTGGGGAAACAGTAGAGGAAGAAAGGAAAATAGAGCAGTTGAGGATGGTTGAACAAGAAGGAAGAACCTGTGATGAATATGTCTAGGAGTTCAAGAAAGTGGCAAGAGAAAGTGGCTATGAGGGGTGGTCCCTCATCAAAGAATTCAAGAGGGGTTAAGCAGAGTGCTGAGGAGGAAATTGGTAGAGGCAGAGAATCCCCCCAGCACTATAGAAGAGTGGCAGGAGAGAGCAGTGAGGCTGGACCAAAACCAGAGGCAGAGTAGAGCAGAGGAAAGGATATTGGGGAGGAATGTAGTATACCCATAGGGAAATATACAGCCTAGGGGAGGCTTCAGTGGAGGATCATATAGAGGAAGAGGGGGCCAGATCATTTGGAGGGCAGGAGGTCAAAACTTTAGAGGAGGAGCACAAAACAATCAAAGAGGACAGGAGCTAGAAAGAGATTCCAATGCAATGGATGTTGATAGAGGAAGAGGGGGAGATAGAACATGCTATGTATATGGAAAGTGGGGCCATATGGCCAAAAACTATTGGCAAAGAAAAGGAAAAGAGAGAAGAGTAGTAGAAATACTGCAAGAGTTGGCAAAAGATAATGGAGAACAGTAAGCTCCTGACTGGCCTTCTCAAATATATATAGTGTATTGCACCCAGAAAAACTAGGAAATAAAGTTTCTTGTCAAAGCAACACTGAGGGAGAAAGAGATATACAGCATACCCTCTGGTTACTAAGAGAAGTATGGGTGAGAGTAGGATTGGAAAAAATAGAAAACCATAAAGGGGTAGCAGTAAAGGTATTGTTGGATATTGGGGCAACAGGTTTATTCATGGATACAAAGTTCGCAAAGGAGAAAGGGTTTAAACTAGAAAAATTGAAAAACCTCCACTAGTATGAAATGTAGATAGTACAGTAAATATGGGGGGAGAAATTACACACCAAGTAGAGTGCAATATGTTTTTCAAGGGACATATAGAAAGGGTGAGAATAGATGTGTGCAACTTGGAAAAGATGGAAGTGATACTGGGTATACCATGGCTAGCTGTCCATAATCCAGAAATAGACTGGAAAAAGGAAGAAGTAAAGATAACAAGATGCTCACCTATCTGTGGAAGAAAAAAGAAGGAAGAAAAAAATAAAGAGGTTAGAAAAATAGAAGAGGAGAAGACAGTGGAGAAACTGGTACCAAGGAGGTTTTGGAAGTGGAAAAAAGTGTTTGGAAAAGCAGTGTCATGACATGGCCAAAATGGTTAAGTCATTATTTATTTTCTTTTTCTTTTTCTTTTCTTTTTAAATCTGCAGACACATGAAACAACTAAGAGGAGATGCATGGGAGTTTATAAATAGAAGTAAACACGGGAGGTGTATAAGTAGTATACCACAATTGAATGGGAACTCTATTGAGTTCTTCTTGTCAACTCAGACTAGGAGGGTAATTAAGTTGCCTCAGGCTAAGTCACTACAAGCAGAGTCAGAAAGGATGCCAGTGCAAAAGGCCTAGGATCATGCAATAGAGCTAAAAGAGGGTTTTGTGCCTAAGAAAGGAAAGATATATTCATTGTCAAGGGAAGAGCAAAAGGAGATACAAGCATTTGTAGAAGATCAACTGCAAAAAGGTTATATCTAACTGTTGAAATTGCCACAGACATTGCTAGTATATTTTGTAGCCAAAAAAGATAGCAAATGACAAATGGTATAGGATTATAGACATGTAAACTAGTGGACTGTCAAGAATGGATATCTATTACCACTGATTGCCAATATCCTGGACAAAGTAGGCAGTAAGAAGGTTTTTACAAAGCTAGACCTAAGGTAGGGGTATAACAATGTTAGAATCAAAGAAAAAGACAAATGGAAGGCAGTGTTCACAATGCACATTGAAGCCTATGAGCCAATCATAATATACTTCAGGCTCACAAACTCCCCCACTACCTTCTAGACAATGATGAATGACCTATTCCACAATTTGATAAATCAAGGGAACATGGCCACTTTCATAGATGACATTATTGTAGCAATAGAAATGGAGGAGGAACATGATGAGGTAGTAGAGGAAGTGTTGAAGCAACTCAAAGAGAATAATCTCTTTGTAAAACCAGAGAAGTATTGGTGGAAGGTAAAGGAAGTGGAGTTTTTAGAAGTAGTAATAGAGCTGAAGAGAGTAAAAATGCAGAAGGAGAAGGTGGAAGGAGTCTTAAACTGGCCAATGCTGAGGAACATAAAAGAGGTGCAAAAGTTTCTAGGACTTGCCAACTACTATAGGCAATTCATTAAAGACTTTGTGAAGCTTGTAGCACCACTACATGTATTATTTAGAAAGGAGGAGAAGTGAAGATGGAGGAAGGAACAGGAGAAAGTGTTTAAAAAATTAAAAGAGGTATTCACGACAGAGCTAGTCTTGGCAATACCAGACCTAGACAAAGAAATGCAAGTAGAAGCAGATGCATCAGACTACGCAACAGGGGGAGTGTTGTCAACAAAGTGTGAGAATAGGAAATGGAGGCTAGTAGCCTTTATCTCTAAGTTATTGAATGCAATGGAACAAAACTACAAGATTCATGACAAAGAAATTTTGGCAGTAATTTGATGTCTAGAAGTATGGAGACACTACCTAGAAGGGGAAAAAATGGAGTTTGAGGTCTGGACAGACAATAAAAACCTCTAGTATTTCATAACAAGTCAAAAGTTGAATTAGAGACAAGCCTAGTGGGCCTTGTACTTGTTGTGCTTCAACTTCACCCTAAAGCACATCCTAGAAAAAAGCATAAGTAAAGCCAATGGACTAAGCTGAAGAGCAGACTGATAGGAAGGAGTGGAGAATGATAACAAGAATAGGACATTGATCAGGCCAGAGTAAGTAAGAGGAGTAGAAATGCTAGTAGAAGATAGGAGTCTAAGAGAGAAAATTAAGAAAGCACAGGAAGGAGATGAAAAAGTAGTAAAAGTGGTAGAAGAGTTAAAGAGAGCAGGGATGAAAAGCCTTAGAGATGAAGAATAGTCGATAGAGAAAGGAGTAGTTATGAAGGAAGGATGTATATACATACTAGAGAGAGAACTGAGAGGAGAGGTAGTATGCCTACATCATGATATGCCAGTAGGAGGATATAGAGGAAGGTGGAAAATAGCAGAGCTAGTTACAAGAAACTACTAGTGGCCAGAAGTAACAAGGGAAGTAGGGAGATATGTAGACAGGTATGATACCTACCAGTGATATAAAAACAGGAGTGAGATCCCGGCAGGAAAGTTAATACCAAATGCAATCCCAGAGAAACTGTGGAGCCATATTTCAGCAGACTTCATCACAAAGCTGCTCTTAGCTCAAGGATATGATGCAATCTTAGTGGTATGTGACAGATTTAGCAAAATGGCACACTTTATAGCAACTACAGAGAAAACATCAACAAAAGGACTCACCAGGCTGTTTAGAGACCACATCTGGAAACTGCATGGGCTTCTGGAAAGTATTATATCAGACAGGGGAGTGCAGTTCATAGTAGGAATAATGAAGGAATTGAATGAGCTATTGGGAATCTGGACTAAGTTGTCAACAGCTTACTACCCCCAGACAAATAGACAGATGGAGAGGGTGAATCAGGAATTGGAGCAGTACCTGAGTGTCTTTATCAACCATAGACAAGAGCAATGGCCAGACTAGTTGGAGACAGCTGAATTTGCATATAATAACAAGATACATTTGGCTACAAAAGTGTTACCATTCAAGGCTAATTACAGTCAAGATCCAAGGATGGGATTCAAGGGGAGAAGGAAGGGGAAGTATGAAGCAGTGGGAAAGTTTGCAGAAAGAATATGAAAAATTCAGGAGAAAGCAAAAGCAGCCTTGAAAAAGGCTCAGGATGAAATGAAAAAGTTTACAAACAGGAAATGAAGTTATCACAAATGGCCACTTACTGATTTGTGATTGCTTGATTTGATAATCAAAGTATTCAAAAAAGCAAAGTTTAGACAAGCAGCAAAAGATATTGTTAAGTCTGAGGTTTATCTTCAGACATACAGTTCTTAAATACATAATTGTGGTGGTCTGTGCACTAGAACAGCCTACCACATGATCACTACCTATTGTTCTATATATAGGAGTGCTATTATCCTTGAAATAGAGATAACCTAACTGTCTTAGGGCAGTCCTTTGCTCTATTCAAGGACAGATGATAATCTATGGATAAAGATCAGTTGTTATATGCAAACATTGGGGACCTTGTATCTCCATGGGATCTTATTGCCTCAGAATCTATTTATAGCAGAAAGAAGCACATTGAAGAGAGCTTCACAATGGTCATTGAAGCAAATGATTACGTTAAGCAGTTCCTGAGATATCAGTGATTTAGTGTCTGGTGACTTGGTGATCACAGACTGATCTGCTTATATCTTGATGAATACTGATTGCTTTGAGATGTTTTTAGTACAGTTTGAAAGGTCTTCTTAAGGGCTTTCAGTGGCCATTTAGATTGTTGAAATTGGTCAAGTATTCCTGGAGTTATAGTCCAAATGAAGTTTGTGACAGAAGTAAAGGGGAAGAGTATAAAGTAGGAGACTTAGTATTGCTAAGTACCAAAGATCTCAAGTGGCAGATAAAGGGAAGATGATTGGAGAAATTGATAGAATGCTTTGTGGGGCCTTACAGAATAAAAGAGATCATCTCAAGCAATGCAGTAGAATTAGAATTATCTAGTTCTATTAGAATATACCCCATAGTTAATATAAGTTGAGTACACCTGTATAAGCCACAAGTAGAGGGGCAGAAGAAGGTACCACCAAAACCAGTCATTACTGAAGGAGAGGAAGAATTTGAAGTAGAAAAAATACTAAACAAAAGAGTAGTATAAGAAAAGGAGAAGTTTCTAGTATGATAGAAGGGATCTATGGCAGAAGAAGATACATAGGAAAGTAGGGAGAATCTGGAGAATGCAAAAGAGTTGGTAGAAGAGTTTGAGAGAGAGTATGGCAAAGAGACTAAAGAAGTATGACAACAAGAAGAAGAAAAGGACAAAAAGATATTCTCAAGGGAACTACCAGAGAAGTTTATAGCAAAAATACTGTGGAGATGGTCTAACAAGGAGTACAAGAGACAAAGGGAAAAAAGATAGGAGAAAAACTGAAGACAATAGAAAAATTCCTTGGAACAAGAAAACTTGAAAGAGAGGCTATATTATGAGACAACCAAAAAGGAAACTGTTTTTCACATATTCATCAACTTGATGGGAAACATCCAAGAATACAATATGGGAAAGATATAAATAGTATGGGAAGGATTATATAAGATATAGATAGTATTACAAATGGCCACTTACTGATTTGTGATTGGTTGATTTAATAATCAAAGTGCTCAAAAAAGCAAAGTCAGACAAGCAGCAAAAGATATTGTTAAGTCTGAGGTTTATCTTCAGACATATAGTCCTTAAATATATGATTGTAGTAGTCTGTGCACTAGGACAGCCTACTACATAATCACTACCTATTGTTCTACATATAGAAGTGCTATTGTCCTTGAAATAGAGATAACCTAACTGTCTTAGGGCAGTCCTTTGTTCTATTCAAGGACAGATGATAATCTATGGATAAAAATCAGTTGTCATATGCAAACATTAAGGACCTTGTATCTCCATGGGATCTTATTGCCTCTAGGTCTATTTATGGCCAAAAGAAGTGCATTGAAGAGAGCTTCACAATGGTCATTGAAGCAAACAATTATATTAAACAGTTCCTGAGATATCAGTGATTCAGTGTCTGGTGACTTGGTGATCACTTGGTGAATACTGATTGCCTTGAGACATTTTTGGTACCATTTGAAAGGTCTTCTTAAGGGCTTTTGGTGGTCATTGAGATTGTCAAAATCAGTTGAGTATTCCCAAAGTTATGGTCCAGTAGTAATTAAAAAAAAAAAGAATATAAAGTAGAGAAAATCCTGAATAAAAGAAAGTTCAGAGGGAAGGACAGGTACTTGGTGTAATGGAAAGATTATATGGCAGAGGAGGATACTTGTGAACTAAAAGAAAATCTGGAAATACAAAGGATTGAGTGGAAAGACTCAAAGAAGAATATGGAAAAGGAATTTAACAGACAAAAAAATGAATTTAAAAAAAGATTGTATTAGAGAACTGCCAGATAGGTACATAGCAAAAATGTTATATAGATGGAACAATAAGAGGTTTGACCATGAGTATTGAAGACAACTAGAAAGGAACTGGAGATGATGGAATGAAAAAAGGACCAGAGAAAGAAGAACATTAGAGGTAATTCAAGAAGAAAAAGAAGAAGAAAAAAAATCTAAGAAAGGAAAAATACAAGAATGGAATGGAGAAGATGAAATGGGCAACCTACAGAACCCATATAACAAGCTATAGAAAATTCTTGGGACAACAATCCTTAAGAGAGGGATATTATTGTGAGTTATCTTGACCATAACCAAAAAGTAGTATGAGGTAGAGTTGAACTAGTGGGCCTTAGACTTGTACTGTAGAAAGTGGTTGTGCAGGATAATTATAACATGTATAAATAGAGATTGTGTATTTATTAGTTAGCAGAATCAAGCAAAAACTCTATTAAGTTCTCTTCTAACCCTGAAGATATAGCAACTTAGCCTAAGATGACTTAATCACACTCCTAGTCCAAGTTGACAAGAAGAACTTGATAGAGTTCCCATTCAATTTATGTAAACTACTTATATACCTTTCACTATTTACAAGTGTTTACAAAGTCCCATAAATACTGTTTTGTCCAACTGTCTCATATATCTGATCTTTCAGGAAACTAAAACTAAAATAAAATAAAATGAATATTAATATTAATATTAACTTAGCTGTTTTGCCAAGTCATGACAGAAGAGTTACTTAAGCTAAACCCTAGCTTAGGTTCTTAAGTCAGTTACTAACAAGGGAAGTTATATGATTAGGATCACATAACATATTACATTTGTCACAATATCAGTTATGTCACACTGTCACATGTTAGTCACATAACTAGGGAACATTCTAGTAGATTCTATTAAATCAATAGTAGGTTAGGGTTAGTAGTATAGACCATATATAAAAGGTATAAGTAGTAGTCCAAATCTAAGGGAAACTCTGTTAAGTTCTCTCTGTTTATCCAAAATAAAAGATAACTCAGTTCTAGGGTTAGCTCAACCCAATGGTTGTACTACAAAAGGTCTTAGACTGGCTACTTCTTAATGGTTGCTAGTAGTATCTTTAGTTAAACTTCAAGAGCACAAAGAACAATTGCTATTTTATCTATAGAAGCCAAATATATAGCTCTTTTGAACTGTAGCTAACTGTCATATACCAAAAATTTAGTATTATTTAATATTAATATTTATTTTCTTTTTATTTTCTTTATAATTTCTGCTCCTGAACTCTTAATTTGTCTACTTCTATAGGATCACAATATAGACCAAATACTTGTACACCAACTCCTATTCTGGGATTTGTATAAGTACTCTACCAGTACATTGTAATTCCCTAGTTCATAGATTAAAGTTATACTCCCCAATTCTTGTAGCATCCTTCATTCTTGCTATATACCTCTTAAACTCCATTACTCCTGAATTACCTCTCCTTTGGACAACATTCTACTGCTCCAAAATACACAACTACATACACAACAGGAGATCAAAGCACAGTACATAAGCTGAGGCCAAGGTTATTCTACTCCTTCATCATCACTATATTCCCTCTGGACTAGCTATAAAACTATAGAACTAGTAAGCAATGTTTCTCATTTCATTCAGTAGCATGTTCCACTCTCCAACTCTATCCTTTGCATCACTTTCCAGAACCCAGAGTGTACATTCACAGTATATCCATAGTAATTCATAGTATATTTCAGCCTTCCCACACTACTATCCCTACCTTTCTGACACTAACAGTATATATGGACCAAATATCCTAATATAGTTAAAGGTAATTGACCAAATACAAACTAGACTGGAGAGAAACAGGATAGATTGGACATATGCTAAGAGATCTGGATCCTAGATAAGAGATAGATCCATCAACACTTACTAAACATGACTCTCAGATATTCTCTTATATCTACTAGCTTCTTTTGACACATTGTAGTGGTTAATCTAAGATAGAACATAACAATATGTCTGATCTATAAATAGAACTTATTTGTCAAGTATACATTACAAGTATGGGAAAATCAATGATAATAATAGAGTAGAATAATAGAATACTCTCTTGACTAATAGTGAATGACAAGAGAAGAATAACAACAGTGGCAATGAGTAAAGAAAAGAATCAACAGTAGTAAGCAATCATAAGGTCATGAGTCAACTAAAGTTATTAATACAGAGGAAGATGTAAAGGGCTAAATTGCCTGAGCACATAGAGTATTGGAAGAAGAGATGGAAAGCTCTTATAATCATAATAACCTATTGCTTTATAAGACCGGTACCCAGAATGGTTGTATTGTATACTCTGCCTGATGTTGCAGCACCCTCCTCTTAAGTCTTACAATTGCTGGGCCACCTTTACTATTATGAACTCAAGTGAGAAAGTGCTTGAGATCATAAACCTTAAGGTTGATAAAGACAAACTTTATAAAGATGGTATGTTCTATTGTAGTTAACTGTGTCTGATGCTTTTAGCTTTGAGTGACAGATGACAAAGATGAAGAAATCTCTATAGAAAGTGTTAACAGTACTTAAATACACCCAGGCCATCAGTACAAGTTCTGCATCTGTGGTTGTAAATATCTACCCACAGGTGCTTCAGGCTTGTTTAGCATCTCAGATATAAAGAAAATAATGGATGGCAGGGTGGTCCAATGTACTTACAAATGTTCATGGATAGGTAAGAATAATTGGAATCTCTCAGGTACAGTACTAGGATAACATTTCTCTTGGATTATAGGCTTATTTTTTGAATAGTGCTTAGAAGCAAGTAGAAAGTCAAGGATTCTGGAGCAAACCTAGATAGTAGGGCCCTTGAAAATATCAGGATTGAATTTATCAAGCCAAATTGATCTGGGAGGAGCTGTAGTGCCACTGAGCTTGTAGTATGTACAAATTGTAGTTGAGGAGGTTATCTCACAATCTCTGTATCTTGGACACAATGCTCAGTATGTATGCATTGATTAGGAACAAAGTTCTTATGGATCTGAATGTTTTGTGCTTAATTCTACCATTCCAGAATTTGCTGCTACAACTTTGAACTTCTTTGAGCAATGATTATGTCATAACTATACCAGTATTTGAGTACTACAGGATTCTACTACTATGACACATCTACATCTGCCCAATCCATTTGCATCTTTTAACAGATTTTTTTCAGATCAATGATTTATTACATGGTCTTCAGTTGTAGTCTGTGGTAGATGACTTGAATACATAAATACATAATGATAGGAGAACTAATAGTACATCATGACAGCTGTGAGCCAAACTTTCATCAAAAATAACACCAACAGTCCTTTTATCATGGGTAGAGTAAGCAGTAGCACATAATCATAATACATTGCAGTTACCAGGGCAGCTAGTACAGTTCTCAGCAGTATACCTAAAATTGGTATGCTTTTAAGGTTTCTAATAGCAGTTAGAGAGCTCTACAATACCTTTGTGTCTGTTTCAACTAGTAAAACATTTGCAGATATCATATTTCCCAATAACAGTATTAGCCAGGAGGCCTTGCTATTTACTGTCAACACTGCTACTCTCTTTCATTACTTCTTCTGTGATTGCATCTTCTGCATTGAGTTTGCCACCAACACTTTGCTGTATAATAGTGAGAATCAGCTTTCCAGTGTCTTTCTTGACCCTATCAATATCTTCTAGTAGTCAGCACCTAACATGTTATAGAAATACTATTATGTATTTATTCTCCAGTTAACACCTAGCCCTGGGTATAGACCCTTGCTGGAACCCAATTCTGGCATGGGTCCCTTGGATAACCAGTACATTCTTTCAAGACTCTCAAGTATCTCTTCTAATTTTCTATGTTTAAGTATACATTCCATGGGTCTTCCAATCAGCTCCAGAAGTACTTTTGCATTGGAATCCTCTCCCATGACTTCATCACTATCCTAGGAAATAAGCCTTGGAACCTCAATTGCAGTTGGTACCTTATTCTCATTCAAAAACAGAGGGTTAAACAGAATCACTTCACCTCAATCACTCTTGTTTTGTATAACTATTCTCTGGCTTATGTCTATATCTGGATTGTGAATGGCTTTACCAATCTACAATGGAAAGTGGACCAATCAGAACAGTGGTTACTGTTATGATCCTGAACCCAATAGTAGGAATTTCAAGATATATTGAACCAGGTTGAGATTAAAGAACACTACACTATGAGGGCATACCATATGTACATATGCAAACATATGTTATACACAAGACAGTTGTAAGTGAAACTGCTACATTATCCCCCTTCTAAGATTGTGTCTTTATGAATCTACTAGCTAGTTGTATAGGAATCCTTATTGTTGGCATTTGAGGTGTGTTCAGGTATTTCTAATGATATTTGTGGTAGATCTGAGAGGCTCCTTGCATAATATTTGATTGATTTTCCCAGGTCATCTCTTTAAGGGGTTGTCTATGTCATTTAATCAGATATTATAGCCCTTTCCCTCTCCATTGAGAATCTAAGATCTGTTCTACTTCTTGTATTTTTTTAGATCTGGAGGTTGGAGTTAAATTGGTACTTGACTTCTCTGACTGTTGTTCAGAGGTTGGAGCAATATGCAGTTTCAACTTTTTTCTATGGATGACCAGATGTATATTTTTCCATATTTTTGGAATTTGGAGTTCATAGGCAGCTTCCCCTATCTTTTGAAGAATGGAAAATGGACCTGCTCATTTAAGGGATAATTTCTGGATGGGTTGTCCATTGTTGTATCAAGCCATGTCAATCCATACTAGGCCTCCAATTTTGAAATGCTGTTTCTCACCTCTTTTAATGTCAAATTGCTTCTTCATGGTTTCATTTGTCTTTTCTAGTGCCATCTCCACTTCTTTCCTCAACAACTCCATCCAATCTATGAACTCATCAACTGCTAGAACCTTTGACCCTGCTCCTTGAACTTCCCAACCTGTAGAATGTCTATCTATGTTGACAGGGAATAGTGATTTGCCAGTGAATGCTGGAGTGAACATGATTATTATAGAAGAATTTGGCTAATGATAGCCATTCTGTCCAGTTGTCCTGATGGAAGCTACTATAGAGTCTAAGGTATTGTTTCATTTCTTGATTGGTTCATTCTGTTTGACCATCATTCTGTAGATAGTAGGCCATTGAAGGGTTTTGTTTGATATCCAGTCTTGTATATAAATCTTTTGCAAAATCTGTGAGATACAGTGAGTAGATAGTGGAGTGATAATAGACTAGGACGTAAGTATGACAAGTGAAAGTAATATTGAAAGTGAAGTTGACTGTAATAAGTACAAGTGTTATTATTGAATAATAAGTTGTATTGTATAGAAAATGGTATACTGAGTGAGAACAGTACAAAACAAAGACTAGAATAAGTATAAAAAGTAAAATAGATTGATAAGAGTTGTGTATTCATGAGAGAGAATTGAATTGAGCTAGATATTAAGAAAAAGTAATATTTGCTAGTAACTTGAGTTGTTTATAAACAAAGTAGACATATTGAGCCAACTTTGATAAAAAATAATAATAATAAAATATCACAAATATTATGAGAAGATAATAGAACTGTGATGCTGTTGTGCTTTGTACTTGTAGTACAACTATTGGGTTGAGCTAACCCTAGGACTAAGTTGTCTTTTATTCAGGGTAAACAAAAAGAACTCAACAGAGTTCCCCTTAGATTTGGACTACTACTTATACCTTTTACACATGGTCTGTGCTAGTAACCCTAACCTACTAATGATCTAATAGAATCTACTAGAATATTCCTTGACATGTAATCTATGTAATATAACTGATTTGTCACAGGATATGATGGATTGTGACAAATGTGACAGGTCATGTGATCCTGATCATGTTACTCCCCTATTATCTAATTAAAAGAAAAGAAAAGTAAAAGATAAAGGATTTAAGAAATAAAAGTTATTATGGCCAAGATGGCTCATAACATTACCCCTCCTTTAAGATTTCTCCTTTGGAGAAATGGTTTTACCTTTCCATTATCTCCAATTTCTCTCCAACTTCTTCAAATATTCTGTCTCAAATTTCCCATTGTTCTATCCATACAACAGTTTTGCTGTATATTTTCCAGGTAATTCCTCTCTATTAAACACCTTGTCTTCTTCTTTCTTTATTCTTCATCTCTCTTTTCCATACTCCCTTTTGAATTCTTCTACCAATTCTTTTGCATTTCCTAAATTCTTCTTTCCTTTCCATGTATCTGCTTCTGCAGTATATCCCTTCTACCTATCATAGTCCTGACAGAAATTGGTCACTAGTCAACTACTGACATAATTCAATTATAATTATTTACCATCCCATCAGTGATCAGTATTAAATAGTTATTGTTACTGTAATTCCTTAGTTTGTTCTTATTTGGTATCCACTGAATCCATTCATTGAAAACCCCCTTGTTTGGGTGACTTGGCATAGCTTATTGGAAGGCAATAAGGTTAACCTTTGGTAATCTTCAAGCCAGAAGAAATTAGGCCTTATACCATCATACTAAGTATTTCTCTTTTTCTTGAATAATTCTTTTGTTGAGGATTTTCTCTACTTTGTATTCTTCTTTCCCTTTGATAACCACTGGTAAAGGTGGTTCTTTCTTCTGTCCCTCTACTTGTCCTTGGTACTTTTGTACCCTACTCACATTTACCACTGGGTGTATTTTTACTGACCCTGGTAATTCTAACTCTATCACATTTGTTGATACTATACCCTTGACTTTATAAGAGCCAACAAATTTCTCTGTAAACTTCTCTAATTGTCTTCCCATCATTTGATACTCTAAATCTTTAGTGCTTAATAGTACCAAATCTCCTACTGCATATTCCTCTGTCTCTTCTCTTTTCCTATCTGTATATTTCTTTATGTTTTCTTGTGCTTTCCTTAGTACTATCTTTGCTTCTTCTTGTGTTTCCTTCATTTTTTTAACAAAATTTTCTGCCTTCTCAAACTTTCCCTTCTTTCTCATTTTAAATCCCATTCTAGGATTTCATCCACTATTTGTCTTGAAAGGTGACAGAGTGCACTTTATTGTTATATACAATTTCAGCTGTTTCCAATTATTCTGGCCATAACTCCTACCTGTGATCAATAAACATCCTCAAGTACTATTCCAACTTCTGATTTATTCTCTCTGTCTGTCTATCTATTTGTGAATGAAACACTATAGACAACTTTGTTTCAATTCCTAACATTGTCATGAGTTGCTTCAACTATGACCAGGAATATATATTTATAGAATAACAGACAAAGGAATCAAACCAGCAGCCTCTTGGCTAGTTGTAGAATACCATCAATGTAAATGAGAGCAAATAGTATACTTGTATAAGTAGCTAGCACAATTGAGCAAGAACCCCATTGAGTTTTCTTTGTAACCCTCAAAGACTTAGCTACTAAGTCAACTCAACTTAAGTTACATAACAGAAGAACTTGATACTATACTCTAGATACTGTTCACTTTGAACCCTGCCTAAACTTTATTCTTTTATTGTCCTCAAGTGGTAATCAGCTTAATCACTGGTCTTTTTGGATAGTAGGCTCTAGCTATAAAGAGAACTTGGTAGTCAGTTAGTGTCAGCAACTGACCCAGAAACCTTAAGCTAGGATTTAACTCAAGGCAGTTCTTTAGGGTTAAAAGAGAACTTGATGGGGTTCTTGTCCAATTGCAGTCTACTACATATATGTAAGGCCTTAGACGGTGATAACTTAGGTCTACTCCTAGTCTGAGTTGACAAGGAGAACTCAATAGAGTTCCTATTCATTTGCTATACACTACTTATACATGTTTCTGTATTTACTCTTATTTATAAAGTCCCACACATCTCTTTTGAGTCATTTTCTCTTGTGCATTTAGTTGTTTGGCCAAGTCATAACACCATCCCCCTCTCAAGGTTCCTTGTCTCAAGGATTTTTACAGTTCATAATAGGGGTTATCTATATTTCCTATATCATCATTATCTTCCTCTATCCACTCCTTTACTCCTGAGTTTCCTTGTTCAATCTCTTCTTCCTCTTCCTTTATTATCTCCATTGTTCTTTGCCCTCTCTTTCTTTCTCCTTTCTATCTCCTCCAATTTCTTTCTAACTTTGCCCAGTATTCTTTGTCATACCTTTTATCTGACCATCCAAATAATTTCCTTGCCATGAATCTTCCTGGCAATTCTCCTCTTCTGAATGTTCCTTCTTCTTTTTCTTGTCTTCTAACATCTTCCATATCTCTTGTGTATTCCTTTTCAAACTCCTCTATTGCCTCCTTTGCTTTTCTTTTCTTCCCAGGTATCTACTTCTGCTGTAAATCTCTTCCATCATACTAGATACTTGTCCTTCCCCCTAATTTGTTACTTGTTCAATATCCTCTCGACCTCCCATTCCTCTTCTCCTTTGATTATGACTGGAGTTGGTTGCTCCTTTCTCTGCCCCTCAACTTGCCCTATGTATCTACATATCCTACTAATGTTTACTACTGGATGTATCCTGATTGTGCTAGATAATTCCAATTTGACTGCGTTTGCTAATACAATCTTCTTTACTTTATAAGAGCTGACAAATCTCTCCATTAACTTTTCTGTCCTTCTACTGGTCATCTGATATTTCAGGTCCTTAGTGCTTAGTATTACTAAGTCTTCTACTTTATACTTGTCAGCTTCTCCTCTTTTCCTATCTGCATATTTCTTCATTTCTTCTTGTGTCTTTTCCAGTGCTGCTTTTGCTTCCTCTTGGATTTCTTTTATTTTTGTTACAAATTTCTCTGCCCCTTTGTATTTTCCCTTCTTTCTTATCTCAAACCCCATCCTGGGATCTTGTCCGTAATTTGCCTTGAAAGGTGACATTTTAGTACTTGAGTGTGCTTTGTTATTGTAGGCAAACTCTGCTGTTCCTAACCAATCGGGCCACTGTTCCTGCCTGTGGTCAATAAACATTCTTAAGTACTGTTCTAGTTCTTGATTAATCCTTTTCATCTGTCCATCAGTTTGAGGGTGGAATGCTGTTGACAATTTACTCTCAATCCCCAACATCCTATTCAACTCTCTCATTATTTCTGCTGCAAATTGGGATCCCCTATCTGATATGACCATGTAACTTCCACACATTATCTCTAAACGGCTTGGCTAGACCTTCTGCTGACATCTTCTCAGTAGTTGGAATAAAGTGTACCATTTTTGTTAATCAGTCCACCACTACTAGGATAGAGTCATAACCTTGGGCTAGTGGCAGTTTTGTAATAAAATCTGCTGAAATATGCACCCAAGGTTTTTCAGGTATTGAGTTAGGCATTAATTTGCCAGCTGGTTGCTCTATGCAGTTTTTGTTCCTTTGGCAGGAGTCACACCCTTTTACATATCGCTTTACTTCCTTTGTTACTCCTGGCCACCAGAAATTCCTAGTGACCAATTCTACTGTTTTCCATTGTCCTCCATGTCCTCCCACTGGTGTATTGTGGTATAGCCTAATTATTTCTGTCCTTAATGGATTGTCTTTAGGCACATACATCTTTCTCTCTTTATACATTATACTGTCCACCTCTCTCCACTCTTTATCTCTCAACATTTTTACTCCTGCCTGCTTCATTTCTTCAACTACTTTTACAACTTCATCATCTTTTATCTTCAACTGTTTTACTTTCTCCAGTAAATCAACTCCCTCCACAATGATTTCTACCTTCTCCATTCTCCTGACTTCCAGTCACTTCAACTTTACCAATGTCTCGCCTTCATTATCCCTTTCCACTCCAACCTCCCAATCCGGCCTCCTACTCAAACTATCTGCCTTCTCCATTCTGCTTCCTGGAACGTGCTTGAGCAAAAAATCAAATCTTGATAGGTACAATGCCCATCTTGCTTGTCTTCTATTCAATTTCTGTGCCTTCATAAAATATTCAAGATTTTTGTGGTCTGTTCAAATCTCAAATCTTATCATTGTTCCTTCCAGGAAGTGCCTCCATGCTTCTAGGCACCTGACTACTGCTAGCATTTCCTTGTCATGAATCTCATAGTTTCTTTCTGTATCGCTTAGAGATTTAGAAATGAAAGCAACTGGTCTTCACAATTCATCAGAGCATTTCATTGACAATACTCCTCCTGTAGCATAGTTTGAAGTGTCTGCCTCTACCCTAAACTCTTTGTCTAAGTCTGGGGCTGCTAACACTAGTCTAGTTGTAAAGATTTCTTTTAGCTTATCAAACATCTTCTGCTGTTCTCCCCTCTATTGCCACTTCACATCCTTCCTTGTCAGCATATTCATTGGCCTTGCTATTTGAGCAAAGTCCTTGATAAACCTCCTGTAGTAATTTGCAAGGCCCAAGAACTTTCTAATATCTTTTGCATTTTTTGGTTCCAGCCAACTTAACACTCCATCTACCTTTTCCTTCTCTATTTCTATTCCATTGGGTCCTATAATAACTCCCAAGAATCCAATCTTCCTCACTTTCCACACACACTTCTCTGGTTTGACATATAAATCATTCTCTTCTAATTGTTTCAACACTTCTTCTACTATCTCATCATGCCCCTCTTCCATCTCTGTTCCTACCAACACATTGTCCACAAATGCTGCCACTTTTCCTTCATTGATCATATCCCTCAGAATTTCATTCATCATTGCTTGGAATATGGCTGGTGAATTTGTCATTCTGAAGAACATTACTATTGGTTCAAAGGACCCTATATGCATTGTGAATGCTCTCTTCTACTTGTCTCCCTCTCATATTCTCACATTGTTGAACCCCCACTGCAAGTCCATTTTAGTGAATACTCTTTTACTCCCCATATTGTCTATTAAATCTGTAATCAATGGCAGTGGGTAGTTGTTCTTCATGGTTTGATCATTTAGACTATGGTAGTCTATTACTATCCTCTTACTCCCATCCTTCTTGCCCACAAAGAATACTGGTGATGTCTGAGGGGATTTTGATGGTCTAATATACCCCTTTCTAAGTTGGTTGTTTATGAAGCTCTGAACTTCTTCCCTTTTATTTTTGGATAAAGGGTAAATTCTTTCTTTTTGTGGTTTAAACATCTCCTTGAGGTCTATAGCATGGTCCCAAATTTTCCTTGTCAGCATCCTCTCAAACTCCACCTTCCCAAATACCTTTTTCCACCTTAGAAATTTCTTTGGTACCATTTCTTTGATTTTCCTATGGTCTGCTTCAACTTCCTCTTCTCTTCCCCAGTCTTCTTTATCATCTACTGCCTACCTTACAATCTTCTCTTCTTCTAACATTGCTACTCTCTTTACTCTCCTTTCTCCTTTCAACTTTTCATTCCTTCTACACAGTGGGGGGCATCTTGTCATCTTGACTTCTCCAGTCTCCCAATTTATCTCTGGGTTGTGTGCTTGCAACCACAGCATTCCCAATATAACCTCTGTTTTCCCCAAATCACACACATCCATTCTCATCCTTTCTACATAACCCTTGTAGTACATGTTCACTTCTACTTGGTAAGTAATGGCCCCTGTACTGTTGTTGGTTCTATCAACATTTCTGACTGTTATTGGTCTCTTCAATTTTTGTAGCCTAAATCCATGTTTTGCTGCCATCCTCCGATCCATAAACATTTCTGTTGCACCACTATCCAAGAGTGCTTTTACTGTTATGCCTTCATGCATATCTACTTTTTCTATTCCAATGTCTATCCATACTTCTCTCAGCATTTTGAACGTCCTCCTTACTTCTCTCTGTTCACCTTTGCCTTTTGCTACCCCTTTTGGATCTTTTGTCTGTGTATCGTCCCACTGTGCTTTTCTTTCCATGGGGTGTGCCACTTCTCCCTTTTTCTTTTGCCTTGAGCATCCACACCACCCAGCTTCCTCTAGCTTCCTTCCTCTAAGGACTCCTTGTCCTCTGTTGTCCTCCCTATGCATTCCTTTCTATCCACAGCATTTACATTCTATGTAGGTCACTACGACCTCCATCCTAACTCTAACAGCCATGCATCTTCTGGCACATTCTCCACTCCACAGTATTCCTGTGCCTTTTCCCAGTTGGGATGTACTGGTCTCCCCTTTTGCTGTGCCTTTTGTGGCCTGGCCACATGCGCCACTTCTTCTTCTCTCCTCCTCTTCCTTTCAACTTTAATATTTGGACATTTCCACTTGTAGTATCCTACCCTCCAACATCTGAAATGTTTTACCTCCTCTATCATTTCCTGTTGCTTTATTCCTACTTCCTTCTTTACTCCACACTGCATCACTCTACTTGCTATTACTTCAAATTTATTCTGGGGAATCAGTTTCCCTTTTACCTCTCCTTTCTTATTTCTACAGTTACGGGCTAGGTGCCCAAACCTTTTACACTCCCAATATATTCTTTCTTCCTTCCCTTCTATTTCTGTCTTTAGCTTAGCAAGGGCACATTGTTGGTTGAGCATCCCACTTATGAGAGAGTTGTATTGTTCTAGAGACATGGTGCTATGTCCCCAGAGAGTTTGGATAGAGGGTGATCTTACTTAATGTTATGTCTACTAGAGCACAAGATCTTCACCCAGCTAGACATGTACTGCCTTACTTACTACTGCCCTAATACTATAGTTATACTACCACCTCAAGGAGAGAATCCCTAACCTAAATACCTTCTTAAGGATGTGGTGTTACTCTTCTGCATAGACAGATAACAATGCACCTGTAGCACAAAGTTTATAGTGTGAAGTGGTACAAGTAACTACTTAGCCCACTTGATTGTGAGGTCAGGTCTTAGTAATGATACCCAAGCTTGGTACCACACCTCCACCTGCAGTCCCTAACTGATTGCAAAGTCCCCTTAAGCCTAGGGCCCAGCTATGTTGTGGTGGTCCTGAGTTGTGTCACTCAGGTACTGAGGAAGATAAGAGAGTAAAAGGGGCAAGGCTCTATGATGAGCAGTGCTGATGAAGGAATTGAGTTCTGGTATAAAGCCTTAGGCTGTGATAACTTAGGTCTACTTCTAGTCTGAGTTGACAAGGAAAACTCAATAGAGTTCTCGTTCATTTGCTATACACTACTTATATATGTTTCTGTATTTACTCTTGTTTATAAAGTCCTGCATGTCTCTTTTGAGTCATTTCCTCTCGTACATCCATTGGTTACTTAGTAAAAGAAAAGGAAAAGGAAAATAAATAATGACTTAGTCATTTTGGTCAAGTCATAACAATTATGCTGTCTTGCTAGACAACAGTCAAGACAGAACTATTAACAGTAGTAACTTATATGGTACCATAATTCACAGTCAGCCCTGGTTTATAGTGGCTGCTGTATATACCATAATCATTATCTAGGCTAACAGCACAGAAATTAGTCTCATTGCCTTTGTTGGAATTGGAATGGCAGAGGTATTAAGCTATAAATTATTGGTCTACAAGGATTAGTCAGTCAATCTGGGTTAGCAAATTGAAATGTTCTATTTTGGAGGATCTTCTTATGTAGTTATTTTCCAAGAGAACACCAAGCTCAGGTTTACAGATAAAGTTGTACTAGAGCAACATATCTATATAAACAGAGTTATTATGGGTATCAACCAGTAGATTTTTGTGCTCCAAAAGTAACTTTGATTATCCCAGATATAACTTTCTTTCTGGTATTACTTGTTTCTTACTATAGTGACTACTAAGCTAAATTCAAAGGTTATGGGTCTTGTCTGGAATTATCACTCATAACATTGACAGTATCTAATATACCATCCAAAGAGGTATTGTTCACAAAACACTTCAGCAAGGTTTGGAACTCACATAGAGAAAGATATGTGTGCTTGTCTTCTACAGTTCTTTAGCCTTCAAATATATGTAGCCAAAAATGAACATACTATAAAGGTGCTTTGGGATAGTTGTTGATCTGTCACCTAGCAACCATACTTGACATAATTTTGAATGTAGTCAAGGAGCCATTGAATAGATGTTTGGTAGTTGTCATATTTTTGGCATTCTAAAACAACTTTTTTGGCCCAAAAAATGAATTGCTTACATGTTCCTGGAGGAAAGTACTATTTGGTGAGAAAGTGGTGTCTGCAATTAAACTGTTTATGAGCATGATCCTATGTTATGATATAATTAGAAAGATTTTGCTATTCAAAGTGTCAATGGTTACTAGATCATGAAAATATCAACACATAGTAATATCCTTCATTTTATCCATAAAGCCAGTATCTATTGCTTTTTTTAAGATAAGCTAAACAATATAACCAAGTGTCTTTCCATTTCTCTTATTGATCCATTCAATAACCTAATCAAAGATTAAGTTAAATGTTTCCATTGTTAAATTGCTGAGGAGATCTTTGACTTGAGGATCTAATAATTCAAGTGAAGGCAAGTTGTTAGAATCCTTGGTATCACACCAAACAGCCTTTTTAGATGATATTTATGATATTTTTCACTAATTACTACACAATAAAACAGCTCAAGAGACAAGTTTGGCCCCCTATAGACAACTACTAGAAGTCCAGTTGTGGACTTGGGTCTAATACTTGAGTAGCAGAATAGTGGCTGTAACCACCACTATACCAACCTCAGAGGCCCTATCCAGGCACTCTATAGTAGAACTAGCCTAGAACTTCCCTGTAGAAGTACTCTTAAGAGCAACTAGAATCTTAGGAGGGTTATCTTCCCTAGTAGAATAATATCATAACTCAGTAGCCATCCTATTTGATAGATTAGAGTTTTAGCATTACTATTAGATCTTGGCTATTACTTTTGATGGCCATCTATAATTAGAAACACCAGAGATGTCCTCTTGAAGAGGACATCATTAGAATATCTAGAACAGATAGGATGTCCAGAAGCATAAAGGGAGGGTCAGAAGTATTAGAGAATATAACAGAGGGATTAAGAAAGTGGTAGTCTAAGTGGTCAATAAAGATGATGTACTCAAGAGCAGTCTGACCTGTATTTGCTTTGAGCCTCTCTGGGCCATTTGTTAAGACCTTGTTTGATAGTTGGACATAGGGAAAGGATAGGTAGGAGGATTAGAGAGATGGAGAGTACTGGCCATGTGATTGGGAGAAGACTCTGTTTTATCATTCTATCCCTGCTATACTAGAATACTGGAATGTTTCTTTTTGTCTTTATTATTTGTTGACTCAATGATTTGTAATCCTAATATATACTCTGGCAGCACAGAGGGGCTTAACAACAAGTTACCTCTATTATCTCCTTCTCTCTGTCACTCTAGAGCTTGTTACAAACTTCATTTGGACCATAACTCCAGAAATACTTGACCAATTTTGACAGTCTAAATGGTCACCAAAAGCCCTTAAGAAGACCTTTCAAACAATACCAAAAATGTCTCAAGGCAATCAGTATTCACCAAGTTATCAGTAGATCAGTTGGCAATCACCAAGTCACCAGACACTAAATCACTGATATCTCGGGAACCACTTGACATAATCATTTGCTTCAATGACCATTATGAAGCTCTCTTCAATGCACTTCTTTTGGCCATAAATAGACCTAGAGGCAATAAGATCCCATGGAGATACAAGGTCCTCAATGTTTGCACATGATACTGATCTTTATCCATAGATTATCATCTGTCCTTGAATAGAACAAAGGACTGCCCTAAGACAGTTAGGTTATTTCTATTTCAAGGACAATAGCACTTCTATATGTAGAATAATAGGTAGTGATCATATGGTAGGCTGTTCTAGTGCACAGACCACCACAATCATGTCTGAGGATAAACCTCAGACTTAATAACATCTTTTGCTGCTTGTCTAAACTTTGTTTCTTTGAGCACTTTGATTATTAAATCAACCAATCACAAATCAGTAAGTGGCCATTTGTGATAGGGAACTTGGTAATCAGTTAGGGACTGCTGGTGGAGACTCAGTATCAAACTCAGGTATTGTATTCAAGACCTAGCCTAGTAATTGAGTGGTGTTGCTTAGTAGATTACCTGTATCTTTTTGATCAGTAGAAACCTTGTTCTGGGAGTGCATTGTCATCCATACATGCAGAAGAATAGCATTGACCTCTTAAGAAAATGCTATTAGAGTAGAGATCCTCTCCTTGAGGTGATCATTTACTATTTGATTAGAGCAGTAGTCAGTATGGCAGTAGATATCTAGTTGGATGAAGATCTTGTACTCCAACAGATGTAGTTGTAATTAGTGAGATCCAAAAAAATCCTATTCCACTTCAAGAGGTATAACACCATGTCTCTTGAACAATATAACCAACTTATGAATGACATGCTCAATCAATGGCAGACTCTTGCCAAATTAAGGGCAAAACTGGATGGAAGAGAAAGAAAGAAGTGTTTTGGTTGCAAAGGGTTTGGGCATCTGGCCCATAACTGCAGAAAATGGAGGGAGATAGAAAAGAGAAGATCTATTCTCCATAATAAGTTTGAGGTGTTGGTGAGTAGAGTAATGAGGTGTGGTATAAGGGAGAAAGTAAAAGTGAGGAGGCAGGAGAAGGAGGAGCTGTAATGTTTTAGGTACTGGGAGATAGGACACTTCAAGTGGAACTGTCTGATGGCAGTAGTAGAGAAGGAGAGGCAGAGAGAGGAAGAGGCAGTGCATATGGCTAGACCACAAAAGATACAGCAAAGGCTAGCACATCCCATATGGGAAAAGGTACAAGAGTACTATGATGAGTGGAGTATGCCTGTAGAAGGTGCCCTTCTTCTTGATAGAGAATGGATCACAGAGGAGGTAGTAGTGACCTATGCGGATTGTAGAGGATATAACAGCAGAAGAGTATAGATCTATGAAAATTGAGGGCAGGGCTTTCTCCTTGAAAGATGAGTAAGAAATATATGGTATAACCTTTGCCAGGAAGCATGGAATTGGAGAGAGAGGAAAGCAAAGAGGGGAGAAATAACAAGAGTGCAGTGTATAGAATGTGGAAGAAAAGATGCTATAGGAGAAAGAGTATTAGAACAAGAAAGGAGGGAGATCTTGTGTCCAGAATATAGGACAGGGAAAAAGAAGCTGTGGTGGAACTGGAGAGTGGTGGCATGCCCTATAGAGGGAAAAGTGCAGCAGAGTGGCACATGGACAAAGGCTCTGAGAAGCATAGCAAAAGAGAAAGATAAGCAAAGGGACATCAGGAGAATGTTCAAAATGTTCAGAGAAGTGTGTTTGAACATTGGAGTAGAGAAAGTAGACATACATGAGGGAGTAACAGTAAAAGTGCTCTTGGATAGTAGTGCAACAGAAATGTTTATGGACAGAAAAATGGCAGCAAAACATAGATTTAGGTTGTAGAAGTTGGACAGACCAGTGATGGTTAGAAATGTAAATGGTACAAATAATAGTGTAGGGGCCATCATACACCAAGTGGAAGTAAATATGTACTACAAAAATCACATAGAGAGGATGAGAATGGATGTGTGCAACTTGGAAAAGACAGGTATGATACTAGGAATGCCATGGTTGCAAGTGCTTAACCCTAAGATAAATTGGGAAATAGAGGAGATAAAGATGACAAGATGCCCATCTATTTGTGGAAGAAACATAGCAGTAAAGAAGGATATTGAATAAAGAAAGAAAATTGGGAAGAGAATCAGAGCAGTATATCAAGCAGATAGAGATGAGTGGAAATGGACAATAGAAAAAAAGTTTGATAACAAGGTTGAGCTAGACAGAGAAAAAGTAAGAAAGATGGTACTACAGAAATTCCACAAGTGGCTTAAAGTTTTTGAGAAGGCAGAATCTGAAAGGATGCCAGTTAGGAAACCTTGGGACTATGTAATAAATTTAAGGGAAGATTTTGTGCCAAAAAAAGGAAGAACATATTTGATGCCAAGAGAAGAGAAAGAGGAGGCTAGAGAATTCATGGAGGAACAGTTGAGGAAGGGGTATATTCAACCCTCAAAGCCACTTCAGACTTTACTAGTCTTCTTTGTAAGAACAAAGAATAGAAAGAAAAAGATAGTACAAGACTATAGGTATCTTAATAAAGGGATGGTTAAGAACAATTATCTCTTGCCTTTGATTTCAGACTTGATTGATACTATAGGCACAAGAAAGGTGTTTACAAAGATGGATTTATAATGGAGGTACAACAATGTACAAATAAAAGAGGGAGATGAGTAGAAGACTGTGTTCATAACACATCTTGGGGTATATAAACCCACTATGATGTTTTTTGGTCTCACAAATTCACTGGTGACATTCCAGGCAATTGTTAGCATAAAGTCATAAGGACTTAGAGCTCAACTGAGGTGGTTGTTCAGAAAGAACTCAATAGAGTTCCTTGTTGGATTTCTCTAGGTACTTATACAAATATTAAGTAGCCTGTGTGCCTACCTCCCATGATCATATGATCTTTACTAAGAACTATCTATATCTTACATAATCTGTCCCATGCTATTTATATCTTTCCCACATTGTATTCTTGGATATTTCCCATCAAGTTGATGAACACATGAGAAATATTTTCTTTCCTGGAAGTCATCTCATAACAGCAATGATGAATGATATATTAAGAGATCTAATAGACACAGGAGATATAGCAGCATTCATGGATGATATGTTAGTGAGAACAGAGAATGAAAAGAAGCATAATAAAGTAGTAGAGGAAATCCTGAGGAGGATGGAAGCAAATGATCTATATCTAAAACCTGAGAAATGTGTATAGAAAGTTAAAGAAATCAACTTCCTAGGACTAGTGATAGGGGCAGACAATATAAAAATGCAGAAAGAGAAGGTATTGGGAGTTCTAGAATGGCCAAGGCCTAAGATGGTTAAAGATATGCAAAAGTTCTTGGAATTAGCAAATTACTACAAGCAATTTGTAAAAGACTTTTCCAAGATAGCAAAACCACTACATAGACTGGTCAGGAAGAATGAGAAGTGGAACTGGAGAGGAGAGCAGGAAAAGGTGTTTGAGGAGTTGAAGCAGGTGTTCACAACACAACCAGTGTTAGTGGTACCAGATCTAGACAAGGAGATGAGAGTAGAAGTAGATGCATTAGAATATGCAACAGGAGAAGTGTTGTCAATGAGGTATGAAGATAACAAGTGGAGACCAGTAGCCTTTATTTCAAAGTCATTGAATGAAGCTGAGAGAAATTATAAAATTCATGACCAAGAAATGTTGGCAATTATTAGATGCTTAGAGGAATGGAGGCACTTGCTAGAAGGAGTACAAAACAAATTCAAGATTTGGAATGACCACAAAAATCTAGAATACTTTATGAGTAGTCAGAAACTGAACTATAGACAAGCAAGATAGGCCTTGTACCTATCTAGATTTGACTTTACTCTTAAACATGTGCCAGGCAGCAGCATGGAAAAGGCTAATAGTCTCAGTAGGGATCCAGACTAGCAAATAGGGATGGAAAGAAATAACAAGGATAGAGTATTAGTAAAAAAGGAGTGGCTGGAAATTAGAGCAACACAAGTGGTAGAAATTGTGATAGAGGGAGTAGATTTATTGGAGAAAATTAAGAAGTTAGATGCAAAAGATAACAAAGTGATAAAAGTAGTAGAAGAAATGAAGTAAGCAGAAGTAAAGATATTGAAAGATGAGGAATAGCAAGAGGAAGATGGGCTGATATTAAGAGATAGAAAGGTGTATGTTCCAAGAGATAAGAAACTGAAAGCAGAGGTAATCCAGCTATACTATGATATACTGGTAGAAGAACATAGAGGGCAGTAAAAGACAACAGAGTTGGTTACTAGAAACTTTTGGTGGCCAGGGGTGACAAAGAAAGTCAAGAAGTATATAGAGGGATATGATGCCTACCAAAGAAACAAGAATTGTATAGAGGCACCAGCAGAGAAATTAATGCCAAATACAGTACTAGAGAAACTCTATGGGATCTTATTGCCTCTAGGTCTATTTATGGCCAAAAGAAATGCATTGAAGAGAGCTTCATGATAATCTTTGAAGCAAATGATTATGTCAAGTGGTTTCCAAGATATCAGTAATTTAGTGTCTGGTGACTTGGTGAATACTGATTATCTTGAGATGTTTTTGGTATTGTTTGAAAGGTCTTCTTAAGGGCTTTTGATAGCCATTTAGATTGTTGAAATTGGTTGAGTATTCTTGAAGTTATGGTCCAAATGAAGTTTGTGACAGAAAGTATACAGATAGAAAGAGGAGTGAACTGGAAGAGTATAGAGTGGGAGACTGGGTATTACTGAGTACAAAAGATCTCAAATATCAAATGCAGGGGAGATGATTGGAAAAACTGACAGAACAATTTGTGGGATCTTATAAAGTCAAGAGAATAATTTCAACAAATGCAATCAAACTGGAGTTACCAAGTAGTGTTAAAATACATCCAGTAGTAAATGTGAGCAGAGTACAAAAGTATAGAGATCAAGTAGAAGGTCAGAAAAAGGAATGATCTTTACCAGTAATAATTAAAGGAGAAGGAGAATATGTGGAGAAAATATTAAATAAAAGGAAGTTCAGAGAAAGAGGTAGATACCTAGTACAATGGAGGGGTTATACAGTGGAAGAAAACACTTGGGAACCAAGAGAAAATCTGGAGAATGCACAAGAGTTGGTAGATAGGTTTGAGAAAGAATACAGAGAAGGGACCAGAAGAATAAAGAAAAAGAACTTGAAAGAAGATCACAAAGGAGAGTTACCAGGAAGATATATAGCAAAACTACTGTATGGATGGGATGATAGGAAATTTGATAGAGAGTATTGGGGAAGATTGGAAAGAAATTGGAGATGATAGAGATTAGAAAGGGCAAAAGAAAGGGAAATGTTAGAAACAATCCAAGAAAAGGAGAAAGAAAAGAAAGAAGAAAATGAGCAAGAATTTGAAGGAGATAAGATAGAAGAATGGGATGAAGAAGATGAAATGGGTAATTTACAGGACCCATATAACAAACTATAAAGTCCTTGGGATAAAGACCTCCAAGAAAAAGATACTGTTATGAGTTGCCTTGACTATGACAAAGTACTATAAATAGATTGAACATGAACTGAAGTCAAACCAGTAGCTGATAGACAGCTTGTAGTATAAACAAGGACAAATAGTGTACCTATATATGTAGTAGACTGCAATTGGACAAGAACCCCATCAAGTTCTCTTCTAACTCTAAAGAACTGTCTTGAGTTAAACCCTAGCTTAAGGTTTCTGAGTCAGTCACTAACACCTGAGTTATGTTATCCAGGTACCAAGAAAGATAAGAGAGTAAGCTAGCAAGGCTCTATGATAAGCAATGCTAATGAAAGAATTGAGTTCTACTATAAGGATATAGCTGAAATGACCTAGTCCTACTCCTAGTCTGAGTTGACAAGAAGAACTCAATAGAGTTTCCATTTGATTGTTGTATACTACTTATACACATTCTGTATTTACTTCTATTTATAAAGTCCTACACATCTCTTTTGAGTTATTCTCTCTCATGTCTGCTAATTACCTAATTAAATAAATAAAAAAGAAATATAAATAATAGCTTAGCTATTTTGGCTGTGTCATAACAGAACTGAGTTATCTTTTATTTAAGGTAAACAAAGAAAACTCAGTGGAGTTTCTCTTAGATTTGGACTACTATTTATACCTTTTATGCATGGCCTGCACTACTAACCCTAACCTACTAATGATCTAATAGAATCTACTAGAATGTTCCTAGACATGTGACTATGTGATGTAACTAATTTGTGACTGATTTGTCACA
>Ga0153920_1000112_pt1 | contig 31576 bp, 25 predicted proteins | sample TSNJ004MetaG_FD_104713 | JGI IMG/M metagenome (GOLD analysis project Ga0153920, IMG submission 104713) | Attine ant fungus gardens microbial communities from New Jersey, USA - TSNJ004 MetaG | ecosystem: Host-associated > Fungi > Mycelium > Unclassified | place: USA: New Jersey, Brendon T. Byrne...
AGGCCGGCAGCTTCACCGTGACCGAACTGGACGGCAAGCGCATCGCCCAGGTGCGCTTCGTGCCGGCCGCACCGATCCAGGAGGCCGAGAATGAGTGACTTCATGGGCCTGGTCTGGCTGGTGGTGCTGCTGCTGGCCAACGCGTTCTTCGTGGGCGGCGAGTTCGCGGTGATGAGCGCTCGCCGCTCGCAGATCGAACCGCTGGCCGACGACGGGCACAAGCGCGCCAAGGTGGCGCTGTGGGCGATGGAGCACGTCTCGGTGATGCTGGCGGTCTGCCAGCTGGGCATCACCGTGTGCTCGCTGCTGATCCTGAACATCTCCGAACCGGCGATCCACCACCTGCTGGTGGTGCCGCTGCAGGCCATGGGCGTGCCGGTGGCCGTGGCGGACACCAGCGCGTTCCTGATCGCCCTGGTGGCGGTGACCTTCCTGCACGTGACCTTCGGTGAGATGGTGCCCAAGAACATCTCGGTGTCCGTCGCCGACAAGGCGGTGCTGCTGTTGGCCCCGCCGCTGGTGTGGCTCTCCAAGCCGCTGCACCCGGTGATCTCGCTGCTGAACGGCTCGGCGAACCTGGTGCTGAAGATGTTCGGCGTCGAACCGCAAAACGAGGTCAGCAGCGCCTACACGGCCGCGGAGGTGCGCTCGATCATCCAGTCCTCCTCCGAGGAGGGCACCTTGGAGAACGAGGACGCGCTCCGGCTGAGCAAGGCGTTGGAGTTCACCTCGGTGACCGCCAGCCAGTGCATGGTGCCGCTGGAGGACCTGTTCACCCTGGAATGGGGGCAGACCACCGCGCGGGAGTTCGAGTCCAAGGTCGCCAAGACCGGGTTCTCGCGCATGATGATCACCCGCGAGGGCATCCCGGTGGGCTACTGGCACGTGAAGGACGTGATGCTCATCGACGACGAGCATTCGACCCAGCCGCTGCTGAACCTGCCGCTGCACCCCCTGGGCCAGGTGGCGCACACCGATGAGATCGAGGTGGCGCTGGAGGCCATGCGCCAGCAGGGCAACCACCTGTCCACCGTCATCGACGCGGACGGGAAGGTGACCGGGGTGGTGTTCCTGGAGGACATCATCGAGGTGCTGGTCGGTGAGATCAGCGACACCACCCGGAAACGCCACGTTCCGCCGCGGGCGCCGCGCAACGGCCACGCCCCGGGAACGGCAACCACTTAATCCGCCGCGCACGGTGCGACACTGCGCCGGGCGCAAATAGGAATCAGTCGCAATTAGGATAGAATGGCCGTGGTGCCGCGCACGACGCGGGGCCACGGCCATTTGCCGTCCGCGCGCCGGCCCCCACCAACCACACGAAAGCCGCAGAATGCCAGCAGAACCGATTGTCTCCTTCCAGCACGCCCGCCTGGCCTTCGGCCCGCGCGTGCTGTGGCAGGACCTGGACCTGGACGTGCGCCCCGGTGAATTCCTGGCGGTGCTCGGCCCCAACGGCTCGGGCAAGACCAGCTTCATCAACACCATGCTGGGCACCACGGTGCTCGAATCCGGCACCGTGCGCATCGAGGGCAAGCCGGTGCGCCGCGGCTCGGAACTGGTTGGGCTGATCCCGCAGCAGCGGCCCATCGCCGATCACGTGCCGCTGCGCGCCCGGGACCTGGTGGCCCTGGGCGTGGACGGGCACCGCCCCGGGGTGCGCCTGGCCCGGCGCAAGGTGGCCGAACGCGTCGATGAGCTGCTGGAGCTGGTCGGCGCCAGCGACTACGGGCAGCGCCCGGTCGCCGAACTCTCCGGAGGGGAGCAGCAGCGGCTGCGGGCCGCGCAGGCGTTGGCCTCCAACCCGCGGGTGCTGCTGTGCGACGAGCCGCTGCTGAGCCTGGACCTGCACCACCAGCAGGCGATCAGCGAGGTGATCCACCGCCAGGCCGTGCAGGCCGGCAGCGCGGTCATCTTCGTCACCCACGAGATCAACCCGATCCTGCCCTACGTGGACCGGGTGCTGTACCTGGCCGGCGGGCGGTTCCACGTCGGGACCGTGGATGAGGTCATGCAAAGCGAGGTGCTCAGCGAGCTGTACGGATCGCGCGTTGAGGTGCTGCGGGTTAACGGGCGGATTGTGGTGGTCACCGGGGACGGGGAACGCCAGGTGCCCGATCCGGTGACACCGGAAGAGGGCGGGCCGGATGGCCAGGCGGCGGCGAAGGGTGAATCGGAAACGGGCGGACCGGAAACCCGTGAACCGGGTACGGCGGGACGATAGGCATGGGGTTGGATAATTTTCTTGAGCGCGTGATCAATTTCGAGGATTACGCCCAGCTGTTGCCGCTGGTGAGCAACTCCCTGATCGCCGGGGCCGTGCTCGGGGTGGTTGGCGGGCTGATCGGCATCTTCATCATGATGCGCGACATGGCCTTCGCGGTGCACGGCATCGCCGAACTGTCCTTCGCGGGGGCCTCCTTCGCGCTGCTGATCGGCGCGGACGTGGTCACCGGCTCGGTGTTCGGCTCGCTGATCGCCGCGCTGGTGCTGGGCGTGCTGGGCACCCGGGCGAAGGACCGCAATTCCATTACCGGGGTGCTGATGCCCTTCGGGCTGGGCCTGGGGATCTTGTTCCTCTCCCTCTACGAGGGGCGCAGCGCGAACAAGTTCGGGCTGCTGACCGGGCAGATCGTCGCCGTGGACGAGGCGCAGCTGGGCGGCACGCTGGTGATCAGCGCCGTGGTGATCCTCGCCCTGATCATCATGTGGCGCCCGTTGACCTATGCCAGCGTCGACCCGGTGCTGGCCCGCGCCCGCGGGGTGCGCACCTCCGGGCTGTCGATCGTGTTCATGGTGGTGCTGGCCCTGGCGGTGGCCATGTCGATCCAGGTGGTCGGCGCACTGCTGGTGCTGGCGCTGCTGATCACCCCCAGCGCCGCCGCCCTGCGGGTGAGCAGCAACCCGGCAATCACCGTGCTGCTCTCGGTGCTGTTCGCGCTGACCAGCGTGGTGGGCGGGATTCTGCTGGCGCTGGGCGGGGCGCTCCCGATCAGCCCGTACGTGACCACGATTTCGTTTGTGATCTACCTGGCGTGCCGGCTCATCGAGGCTGTGCGTTCACCCAGCCGCCACCAGGTCTAGCGGAACCGGGCACTCCGGTCGCCGGATCCGCCGCCCCGGCGCGGCCGGCGCGGCCGGCGTGGCGGGCGTGGCGGGCGTGGCGGTTACTTGGCGTCGATGCGGGGCTGGTCGGCGCGGTTCTGCCGTCGGCATTCGGCGCACAGCCCATAGATCTCCACGGTGTGCTCCGGCTCGCTGAAGCCGTGCTCCTCGGCCACCCGGGCCGCCCAGCGCTCCACCGACGGGGCCAGCACCTCAACGGTCTTGGCGCACACCCGGCACACCAGGTGATGGTGGTGCACCTCGGTCACGCACTGGCGGTAGCGGGCCTCACCGTCGCCCGAATGCAGCACATCGACCAGCCCGTCGTCCGCCATCGACTGCAGCAGCCGGTACACGGTGGCCAGCGAGACCTTGTGGTTCTGCTCCTGCAACCAGCGGTGCAGCTGCTGGGCGGTGGCGAAATCGTTGACCTGGACTAACGCCTCGTTCAATGCCACACGCTGCTTGGTAACCCGGGTTTCCCCGGCACGCGTGGTTGACGGCTGCGTCATATGCGGACACCACTCCTATTAGTTGCCACGGGCGCGCGAAACGGCGGCGCCGGTACACCCACAATTTTAGCCAACTTCGCCCGGCAATGCGCCCGATGACTGGCCTCGGGTGTGGCTGGACGCCTAGTGTGGGGGTATGCGCATCGTATCCCGTGGTCATTCATGTGTTGAGGTATCCACCATCGACGGGTCGATCCTGGTCGATCCGGGCGGCTTTTCGGACCTGGAGGGGGCATTCGAGCAGCAGCAGGCCGTGCTGATCACCCACGAGCACCCCGACCATGTGCTGCCCGAGGTCGTCGCCGAGGCGGTCACCGCGAACCCCACCCTGCAGGTGTACGCCCCGCAGACGGTGGTTCAAACCCTGCACGAGCTGCTGCCGGCCGTCGCCCGCTCGCGGGTCGACTCGATCCAGCCCGGCGCCCAGGTCACCGTCGGCGGCATCCAGGTGCGCGCCTTTGGCGGCACCCACGCCACCATCCACCACTCCATCCCGGTGGTCGCGAACATCGGCTACCTGCTGGGGGAGCGGATCTTCCACCCCGGCGACAGCCTGCAGGTGCCGGTGGGGCTGCACCCCGACGTGCTGCTGGTGCCGGCCATGGCGCCCTGGTCGCGGGTGGGGCAGACCATCGACTTCGCCACCGAGGTCGACGCGCCGCTGTGGCTGCCGATCCACGACGGGCTGCTGAACGAAAACGGCCTGGGGCTGTTCGACCGGCTGCTGGGCAACGCCGCCACGGCCCAGGGGCGCAATTACCAGCGCTGGGAGCAGGGCACCAGCTACGACATCAACGACCTGATCTCCCGGGAGCCAAACGCATGAGCGCCTTGATCCGGGCCAGTGACCTGGCCGCGAAACTGCAAGACCCCAACCTGGTGCTGCTCGACGTGCGCTGGAAGCTGGGCGCCACCGACAACCGCGAGCAGTACCAGGCCGGGCACATCCCGGCCGCCCGTTTCGTGGATCTGGAAACCGAGCTGTCCGGCCCGGTCGGGGAGCACACCGGGCGCCACCCGCTGCCCACCGCCGACGCCTTCCAGCAGGCCGCTCGCGGCTGGGGCATCAACGACGAGAGCTGCGTGGTGGTGTACGACGACGCCGGGGCGATGGCCGCCGCCCGCGCCTGGTGGCTGCTGCGCCACGCCGGCTTCACGAAGGTCGCGGTGCTCGATGGGGGACTGCAGGCCTGGCGGGACGCGAAGTACATCCTCTCCTCCGAGGTGCCCAAGGTGGAGCCGGGCACCGTGAGCCTGTCCTGGAATCAGATGCCGGTGCTGGAAATGCAGGAGCTGGCAGGGTTCGACGGGGTGCTGATCGATTCGCGCGCCACCGCCCGCTACCTGGGGGTGGAAGAACCCCTGGACCCGGTGGCCGGGCACATCCCGGGGGCGCTGAACCGTCCCACCACCGAGAACCTGGACGATGCCGCCCGCTTCCGCCAGCCCGAGCAGCTGCGCGCGGGCTTTGCCAAGCTCGGGCTGGAACCCTCCGGCAGGGCAGCCGCCGCCTACTGCGGTTCCGGGATCACCGCCGCGCACCAGATCCTGGCCCTGCACGAAGCCGGGATCGACGCCGCGCTCTACCCGGGGTCCTGGTCGCAGTACAGCTCCTACCCGCAAAACGACGTGGCCACCAGCGACGAAACCCACCGCCACTAGGGCGGCACGGCGCACAGCTGACCCCGCCACACCGCACAACCCCGGCCGTTGCCGGTCGACCACTGAAAGGCGCACATGAGCACCCTGTTTACTAAGATCATCGAAGGCGAGATCCCCGGCCGCTTCATCTGGAAGGACGAGCAGTGCGTCGCCTTCCTCACCATTGGGCCGATCACCGACGGCCACACCCTGGTCGTTCCGCGCGAGGAGATCGACGAGTTCACCGACGCCTCCGACGAGCTGATGGCGCACCTGATGAAGGTCGCCGGGAACATCGGCCGGGCCCAGAAGCGCGTCTTCAATTCCGCCCGTGCCGGGATCATGATCGCCGGGTTCGAGGTGCCGCACCTGCACGTTCACGTGTGGCCGACGAACTCGTTGGCTGACTTCGACCTGGGCCGGGTGGATGAGAACCCGGACCCGGCCAAGATGGACGCGAATGCGCAGAAGCTGCGCGCGGCACTGAAGGAAGACGGACACACCCACATTCCCGAAGCCTGATCGTTCAATCGCAGCGACGACGGCGCGCACCTGATTTCCGCGACCCCGCCCGGGCCGGACGGAACCGGGTGCGCGCCGTTGCGCATTCGGTGCTGCGCGACTCTTTCCAGCACAGCAGGAGGTCGTCAGCGACGGCGAGTGATGTCGGCATCGCGTGTTCGCCCTGGTCTTTCCAATCCGGGGGAGCGAGGAACTAGCGCCGAACGAGATTTGCGGTGATGGCGGCATGCGGACGCACCCCGGGGTCGGTGCGCGTGCTCAGGTCTATTACCGAGAAACCGGCATCGGCCAGCACGTCGATCATGCTGTCCGCGGGCCAGCGGTAGGCCCGGACGACCTGATGGGGGAAGGCCTCAATGCGATCGCCCTCGAAGAACCCCAGCATGAGCGTTCCCTGCGGCCGCAGGACGCGCGCGAATTCCCGTAGTATCGCCGGCACGGTGTCAGGGGCGCAGTGGATCGTGGAATACCAGGCGAGCAGCCCTGCCATCGAGCCATCCATGAAACCCAACGAGGCCAGATCCGCGTTTATGAAGCGTTGTTGAGGAAAACGCGATCGGGCAATGTCCAGGAACTCGTCGACGAAATCCACGCCAATCACGTCGGCACCCCGATCCGACAGAAACTGCGTCCAATGACCCGGGCCGCAACCAACATCGGCGATCGGCCCCACAATGCTCCGTGCCCAGCCGGCGATGTCTTCCTGATCCTGCGGAGCCATCTGACTCATTGAGCCGAGCACCTCGGAGTATTGGGCTGCCCGTGCCGCATAGGACTGGGGACATCATTGGTTTGCATGGCTTTCAAAATATCATCGCCGTGGACGGTGAGCACGTCGCTTGGCGAGCGTAGCCGAATACTCTAGCTGTCGGCTGCTTTAGGTGGGGTGGCCGCTGGCGGGTCCTGCCCAGGACCCGGCCCGATCCTCGACCCCCGACGACGACTGCTGTTGCGTTTGGTGGCATCCGGTGGCGGGCCGTCCGGCTTTGGCGGGTTCGTCTGACCCGGGGCTGGTTTTTGTTCCGGTGGCTTTTGCCGGGCTGCTTGCTGCCCTGGTTTGGAAGGGTCTTCCCAACTGGCGAACCAGTACCGGTTACGCCGCGGGGTCTGGGAAGGATCCAGGTGCTTGGGCAACACCACATGCGGCAACCCGTTCACATCAACGATCTTGAACTTCCCGGCATGATAGTCATCATGCTCCCTGGGACACAACAGGCCACCTTCACCCACACTGGTGCCACATCCTCCGGCCCAGCCCCCGTTCTTCCAATGGTGGGCCTCACACATCTCTGGAGGGTAGGTGCATCCGGGCATGATGCACCCCCGGTCCCTGGCCTGCAACCCGGTACACATCGGCACGTTGAAGTCCCGGCGGGCCCGACCCACATCCAAAACCTGGCTATCCCCGCCCAACACGACCGGGATGATCCGTGCCCGACTCAACGCCTGACGCAGCTGGCCGGCGTCGAGCTCCACCCCGTGGGCGGTGACCCCACGGCTGGTGATGCCATGGCCTTCGGCCAGGTCCATCAGGTCCTGCAACTGCATGTACACCACGACCTGCGGGGCGATGGTCTTCAACGCCCCGGCCCCGGTGACCCGGGCCCGCATCAAATCCAGCAAGGCCTGCAGCCTGCGCCGCGGCACCGCAGCCTCCACCCCCTCAACACGATCCGGGTCAGGACCCTCAGCGCTGTCTTGCTGAGCCGCGCCTGTCCCGGTCGGGTTTGGGTCGGTTTCGTCCTGCTCGGTCAGGTGCTGGGTGAATCCCTGCGGTGCCGGGGTGCTGGCAGGACACGCCGTTCCACGACCAGCACCGGTACCCGGCCGATCGGGTGCGGAAACACCGCTGTGTGGTGACACAGTCCCGGCCCCTGGCCCGACGTCTGAATCGACAGCCGGGGTGGCTTCAGCAGCATTCCCTGATTCGGTGTCGGCAACCCCTGGTTCCGTGTCGGGATCGATCGCCCAGGGTGGTGGCGGCTGATCCGTGACCAGCCATGCCGGAACCTGCCCACTCTCTTCACCAGCACAGCCCTGGTCCCCACCACGGCCAGCACCGGTTGTTTCCCCAGAGAGGATGTTGTCCTGGGGGCTGTCCTGGGTGTTGTCCTGGGGGTTGTCCTGGGGGCCGGGCTTGCCGGACCGGGACAGGCTCCGGGCCGCGGCCCCGGCCTGGGTACGTGGATTATCGGCCTGCGCGATCGCTGAACGCAGCAACTCCGCATCCACCCCCTCCACCCGGATCAAATACTGATCCACCCCCAACACGGTCGCCCGACGGAAAATCCCGACCTCCGGTTTGGCCACCGACTCGTTCGCCTTCCGATACCCGGTACACAACCCCGTCAACCGCTTCGCCGCGGTCACCGGGTCATGCTCCACCAGGATCTCGGTGGCGTGCTCCTCCAACAACCGCCCATCCCCGGCCCTGGCTGCGACTCCTGGCAGCACCCCGGATAGTTCCTGCCCCACCATGGGTGGTTCCAACGCCTCCAACCGGCGGGCCGCGTCCCGCACCGGGCGCGGGTCCCGGCCCGGATCCTGGAACAAACCGGCCAGCCGCTCAAACCGTGGGCCGGCGCCTTGCCCGGCACTGTTGCGTCGGGCCTGGACCCGGTGGGTGTCCTCCACCCGGGTGCGGGCCTCGAAATAGTTGATCCCGACCCAGGACTCCAGCAACGCGGTGGTGTCCTTGTACACCGCCCGCCCGGTCGCGTACAGCACCGGGCCCTGGGTGTCGGCCGGGTTCTGCCGCAACCGGTCATACTCGCCCACTTCCAGCCGGTGGGCCCCGGTGGCTTCCAACGCGGCGATCGCGGCCAGTTGAGCGCGGATCACCGCCCGGTAGTGCTCTTCGACCCAGCTGGCCCCACCCAACGCGACCGGTGCCCGGTGGGTGGCCCCCACCAGTCCGGCCAGGTCGGTGAACAGGCCGGTACACAGTTCCTGGATTTCACGCAGCACCGCGCCATCTAATGCCGCACCGTTGTGCCGCACCCGGTGGCGTACCACCTCAAGGGCCGTGGCCAGGGAAACCTGATTCATGCCACCTACCATCACCCCACCAAACTTGGGCACCCCACCCAGGACCGGCGGGATGGGGATAACCCACGAACCCCCAAAATTCTTTCGGGGACCACCGGCGGGAAACACCCAGCGGGAAACACCGGTCGGGAAATACCGGTGGGCCAGCCACCACCGGTGGCTGGCCCACCACACCCCACCTCGGGACCCGCCCTGCGGGCCAAACCCGGACCGGGTGCGGGAATGCGGTTAGAGCGCGGCAAGTCCTTCGGCGATGGCCTTGCGGATGCGCTTTTCGCTGACCGAGTAGGCGGTGCCCAGTTCCTGGGCGAACAGCGAGATGCGCATTTCCTCCAGCATCCACTTCACCTGGCGCAGGGTGTGGGGGACCGCAGCACCGGCGGGGACCTTTTCCAGGGCCGCGTCGTACTCGTCCTCCAGTTTCTGGATCACCGTGATCGCCTGAGCGTCGCGCTGCACGGCGCCGGAGGTGAGCTTCTCCAGCCGGCGTTCGATGCCCTGCAGGTAGCGCGGCAGGCGCAGCAGGTTCATCGCCCCGGTCACCGCGATGAAGCCGGGGTAGATCAGTTGCTCCAGCTGGGAGCGGATGTCGCTGATGGCCTGGTAGAGCGCCAGTGAGTTGCTGGATTTGAGCTGCTTGGTGATCCGGGTGTAGCTGGTGAAGACCTTGGCGATGACCGCGGTGATCGAAAAGACGGTGTCGATCTGTTCGGCGCGCACACTGTGGAAGAGCGCTTCGAAGGCGGCGGCGTCCATCGGCAGCTGGTCGGGGACGAGCTTGTCCACGGCGGCCATGGTGCAGTCGGCGATCAGTTCCTCGATGGAGCCGTGCGGGCTTTGGGTGAACACCAGTTTCTCGGTGTTGTTCAGGTGCCCGAGCACGAATTTGTTGGCCGGGGGCAGGCGCAGCATCAGCAGCCGGATGACTCCGCCGCGGTGGGCGGCGTCGCGTTCGGCGGCGGTGCGGAACACGCCCAGGCGCACGGAGCTGCCCTCGTCGGCCAGCCCCGGGTAGGCGGTGACCTGCTGCCCCATCACGGTGGTGCTTACCTGCTGCGGCAGCGCGGTGTGCTCGCCGGGCAGGTTCGGCCAGGTCTTCAGCCCGGCCTGCTCCCAGCCGCCGCCCGCGGCGGACTGCTGGTCGGCCTTGGCCGGGCCCTTGCCCTTCTTCGCGCCGGAGCGCGGGCCGGCGGCCGGGGTGCCGGGCTTGCCCGGGGTCGGGGCCGGGGTGGGGGAGTTGACCTGGGCGGCCAGGGCCTGGCGGTTGGCGGCGGCCAGCCGGTGCTGCAGGGCGGGCAGGTCATCGCCCTGGCCCAGGACCTTGCCGTTGGCGTCCAGCACCTCAAAGCCGAAGCGCAGGTGCTCGGGCAGCGCGCCGAAGTCGAACACGGCCGGGTCCACCACGACCCCGCGCAGCCGGCGCAGCACCAGGGCCAGGGAGGTGGCCAGGTCATCGTGCGCCGGATCGAACTCGGCATCCAGCCTTTCCAGCGCCTGGCCGGCGACGTCGGGGGCAGGCACGAAGTTCTTGCGCACGTTCTTGGGCATGGAGCGGATCAGCGCGGTGATCAGCTCGTGGCGCAGCCCCGGGATCAGCCACTGGAAGCGGGCCGGATCCAGCTGGTTCAGGAACACCACCGGCACCTGCAGGCTCACCCCGTCGCCCTCCCCGGCCCGGGCGGCCGGGTTGTACTCGTACTTCAGCGGCAGCTCGATGGACCCGTGGCGCCAGGTGGTGGGGAAGGCGGCGTCATCCAGCTGCTCGGCGTCGGCCTCGATCAGCGCCTCGGGATCGAAGTCCAGCAGCGTCGCGTCGGTGGCGCGGGCCTTCTTCCACCAGCGGTCGAAGTGGCGCTCGGAGACGACCGAGGCGGGGATGCGCGCGTCGTAGAAGTCGAACAGGTCCTCGTCCGAGACCCGCAGGTCGCGCCGGCGCAGGCGGGTTTCCAGTTCGTCGATCTCCTGGAGCACCTGGCGGTTGCGGGCGAAGAACTTGTGGTGGGTGCGCCAGTCGCCCTCCACCAGGGCGTGGCGGATGAACAGGTCCCGGGCCAGTTCGGCGTCCACCCGCCAGTATTGGATGCGGCGCTGGGCGATGACCGGCAGCCCGAACAGGGTGACCTTCTCATAGCCGAGCACCGCGCCGTTGCGCTTGGACCAGTGCGGTTCGGAGTAGCTGTGCTTGAGCAGGTGCGGGGCGACCTGCTCCACCCATTCGGGGTTGATCGCCGCGTTGACCCGGGCCCAGAGCCGGGAGGTTTCCACCAGCTCGGCGGCCACCACCCAGCTGGGGGACTTCTTGAACAGCCCGGAGCCGGGGAAGATCGCAAAACGGGTGCCGCGCGCCCCGGTGTAGTCGCGCTTGCGTTCGTCGTACATCCCGATGTGGGAGAGCAGCCCGGCCAGCAGGCTCATGTGCACGGTGTCCTCGTTGGCGGCCGGGTTGATCGGTTCGGCGGCCACGCTGATCCCCAGCGGCTTGGCCAGCTGGCGCAGCTGGGTGAACAGGTCCTGCCATTCGCGCACCCGCAGGTAGTTGATGTGCTCGGCCTTGCACAGCCGGCGGAACGCGGAGGAGGAGAGCTCCTTCTGCTTTTCCTGCAGGTAGGCCCACAGGTTCAGCAGGGCGATGAAGTCGGACTTCTCGTCGGTGAAGCGCCGGTGCAGTTCCGCGGCGCGTTCGCGCTGCCCGGTTTCCTGGCTGGGCCGTTCGCGCGGGTCCTGGATGCTCAGCGCCGCGGTGAGCACCATCAGCTCCTTGGCGACCCCGCGCCGGGCCCCCTCCACGATCATCCGCCCCAGGCGCACATCCAGCGGCAGCTGGGCCAGCTGGCGCCCGACGTCGGTGACCTGGGCGGCCTTGTCGCTGGACAGGGCGCCCAGTTCGCGCAGCAGGTTCACCCCGTCGGTGATGGCACGCATCTCCGGGGGCTGGACGAACGGGAAGCTGGCCACCTGGCCGGCGGCGCCCACCACGCCCAGGGAGATCATCTGCAGGATCACGCTGGCCAGGTTGGTGCGCCGGATCTCCGGGTCGGTGAATTCGGGGCGTGCCTCGTAGTCCTGCTGGGAGTAGAGCCGGATGGCGATGCCCTCCGAGACGCGCCCGCAGCGCCCCGAGCGCTGGTTCGCGCTGGCCTGGGAGACCCGTTCGATGGGCAGGCGCTGGACCTTAGTGCGGTGCGAGTAGCGGGAGATGCGCGCGGTGCCGGTGTCGATCACGTACTTGATGCCCGGCACGGTCAGCGAGGTTTCGGCCACGTTCGTGGCCAGGATGAGGCGCGGGGCCGGGCCGGGGTGGAAGACCTTGTGCTGCTCGGCCAGGGACAGGCGGGCGAACAGCGGCAGGATCTCATAGCGCGGCAGGTGCCGGTTGCCGGCCACCAGGGTGCGCAGTGCGTCGGCGGCGTCGCGGATTTCGCGTTCGCCGGAGAAGAAGATCAGGATGTCCCCGGGTTCCTCCCGGGACAGTTCGCGCACCGCCTCGGTGACCGCATCCAGCGGGTCGCGGTCATCTTCCAGCGAGTCGCCGTTGGCGTCCTCCTCCGCCTCGTCCCCGAGCGGCTCGTCCAGCGGCCGGTAGCGGATCTCCACGGGGTAGGTGCGTCCGGAGACCTCCAGGATCGGGGCCGGTTCGGTCTGCCCGTCGGGCAGGGTGCGCCCAAAGTGGGCGGCGAAGCGTTCGGGGTCGATGGTCGCCGAGGTGATGATGATCTTCAGATCCGGGCGCCGGGGCATGATCTGCTTCAGGTACCCGAGCAGGAAGTCGATGTTCAGGCTGCGTTCGTGCGCCTCGTCGATGATGATCGCCGAGTATTTCTTCAGCAGCTTGTCGCGCTGGATCTCGGCCAGCAGGATGCCGTCGGTCATCACCTTCAGCTGGGTGCGCCGGGACACCTCGCCGGTGAAGCGCACGTGGAAGCCGACCTCGTCGCCGATCTTGGTGCCCAGCTCCTCGGCGATGCGTTCGGCCACGGTGCGTGCGGCCAGGCGGCGGGGCTGGGTGTGCCCGATCATCCCGCGTTCGGCCAGGCCCAGCTCCAGCAGCATCTTGGGCAGCTGGGTGGTTTTTCCCGAACCGGTTTCGCCGGCGATGATCACGACCTGGTTGTTGCGCACCGCGTCGAGGATGTCCTCGCGGCGGGCCGAGACGGGCAGTGCGTCGGGATATGAGATCTGTAGCGCCATGGTACTGCCAATTCTAGGGCGGCGGCCCGGCAAACCGCGAAGCCGCCGGTTTTGCGGGCGGCGCCTGCGGGATGGGCGCGGGAACCGGACCTGCGCGGTGTTGCGCCAAATCACAGCGCGGCAAAGTCAAATATTCATTTCGTCCACGGGTGCCCCGCCCGCGCCCGGGACGGATGTACGCATCGGCCAGCGGGAGCGGGAATGGGCGGAAAAGTTCGACGAAATCCGGTGCATCGAATAAAAAGTGTCTACGACAGGCGCAAAGCCGTGGGCAAAGTGAGTTCTTTCACATGTAAGATCATGGGTAATCGTCATCACGTGGCAAGGACGCCGACGGTAGCGGTCCCGGACCCCGGCGCCACCCGTGCCAGCTCGTGGTGGGGAGCACTCACTCGCATAGGGGACTTCGAAAGGAAGACGATGAAACGCTTCACGGCCATGAAATTCGCCGCGCTGGCGGCAACCGGTGCGCTCGCGCTGACCGCCTGCGGCAGCAATGGGGGAGGCAGCGGCGACGCGCCCGCCGAGGGCGAAACCGTCAAGATCGGCATCTCGCAGATTACCTCGCACCCGTCCCTGGACGCGGTGGTCAGCGGCTTCAAGAAGGGCATGGCCGACGCCGGCTACGAGGGCGATAAGGTCCAGTACGACGACAACAACGCGCAGGGCGACCAGGCCACCAACACCTCCATCGTGGGCAAGTTCGCCTCGGATTCGGACATGGACCTGGTGCTGGCCGTGGCCACCCCGACCGCGCAGGCCGCCGCCCAGGCGGTCACCAACATCCCGGTGGTCTTCTCCGCGGTCACCGACCCGGTGGATGCCAAGCTGGTGCAGTCCAATGAGGAACCGGGCGCGAACGTGACCGGCACCTCGGACAAGAACCCGGTCGACGAGCAGCTGGCGCTGCTGAAGGAGCTGGCCCCGGACGCCAAGACCGTGGGCATCGTCTACTCCTCGGGTGAGGCGAACTCCGTGGTCCAGGTGAAGTGGGCGAAGGAAGCGGCGCAGAAGCTGGGCCTGGAGATCAAGGAATCGGCGATCTCCGCCTCCAGCGAGGTGCAGCAGTCGGCGAACTCACTGGACGTTGACGCCTTCTACGTGCCGACCGACAACGCGGTGGTTTCCGCGCTGGAGGGCCTGCTGCAGACCGCGAACAACAAGAAGGTCCCGGTCATCGCCGCTGACGGCGAATCGGTCAAGCGCGGCGCGACCGCCACCTACGGCATCAACTACGAGAAGCTGGGCGAGCAGACCGCGGCCATGGCCGTGAAGCTGCTCAAGGGTGAGGCCGAGGCCAAGACCCTGCCGGTGGAAACCCTGCAGGACGTGGACCTCTACCTGAACGAAGAGGCGGCGAAGAAGATCGACATGCAGTTCCCGCAGGAACTGGTCGACAAGGCCGCTGAAGTCTACTAAACCGGCAACCAACCAGGGCGAAGGCGAGGCGAGGGCAGGTGTTGCCTCGCCTTCGTCATGGGCACCAACTTCTCACAACTCAAGGATCCAAAAATGATCACAGCGGTTGAACTTGGCCTGATATATGCCGTGATGGCACTCGGGGTCTACCTCACCTTCCGCATCCTGGATTTCCCGGACCTGACGGTCGACGGGTCATTCACCACCGGGGCCGCGACGGCCTCGATCGGCATCGTCAACGGGATGAACCCGCTGCTGGCCACCGCGCTGGCGTTCCTGGCCGGGGCCGTGGCCGGGGTCATCACCGGCCTGCTGCACACCAAGGGCAAGATCGACGGGCTGCTGGCCGGTATCCTCACGATGATCGCCCTGTACTCGATCAACCTGCGCATCATGGGCAAGGCGAATGTGCCGCTGCTGGGGCAGGACACCCTGATCAGCCCGCTGCGCCAGGCCGGGATCCTGGGCACCTGGACCTCGGTGGCGCTGATGTTCGCCGGCTGCCTGGTCGCGGTCGCGATCGTGGTGTGGTTCCTGCACACCCAGATGGGCATGGCGATGCGCGCCACGGGTGACAACGAGGAAATGATCCGCTCCTTCGGGGTGAGCACCGACAACCAGAAGATCCTGGGCCTGGCGCTCTCCAACGGCATGGTCGGGCTCTCCGGTGCACTGATCGCCCAGTTCCAGGGCTTCGCCGACATCGGCATGGGCATCGGGTTGATCCTGATCGGCCTGGCCTCGGTGATCGTGGGCCAGGCGATCTTCTCCCAGCGCTGGATCTGGCTGGCGGCGCTGGCCGTCGTCTTCGGCGCCGTGATCTACCGCCTGGTGATCCAGCTGGCGCTCAGCGCCGGCATGGAGGTCAACGACATGAAGCTGATCTCCGCGGTGCTGGTGGTGGCCGCGCTGCTGCTGCCCAAGTGGAAGGGCTTCCAGAAGCTGGTCAAGGCCGTCAAGCGCCCCGAACGCGACCAGATGGTCGAATCCTCCAAGGAAGAAGAGGTCAGCGCCAATGCTTGAGATCACCAACCTGTCGCGCACGTTCTTCCCGGGCACCGTGAATGAACGCAAGGCGCTGCGCAACATCAACCTGAGCCTGGACGCCGGGGAGTTCGTGACCGTGATCGGCTCGAACGGCGCCGGCAAGTCCACGGTGCTGAACATGGTCGCCGGCAAGCTGCAGCCCGATGTGGGCACGGTGAGCATCGACGGGAAGAACGTCACCCGGATGGCCGACTTCGCCCGCGCCCGGTACATCGGGCGGGTCTTCCAGGACCCGATGGCCGGCACCGCCCCGACCATGACGATCGAGGAGAACATGTCCCTGGCCTGGGCGCGCGGGAAGTTCCGCGGGCTGGGCCTGGGGGTGACCCCGAAGAAGCGCGAACTGTTCGCCCGTGAGCTGGCGAGCCTGGAACTGGGGTTGGAGCACCGGCTGAAGACGAAGGTGGGCCTGCTTTCCGGCGGGCAGCGCCAGGCGCTGAGCCTGCTGATGGCCACGTTCTCCGAACCGAAGATCCTGCTGCTCGACGAGCACACCGCGGCGCTGGACCCGCAGCGCGCGGCGCTGGTCTCCCGGCTGACCAACGACATCGTCCAGCGCCACCGGCTGACCACGCTGATGGTCACCCACAACATGGAGCAGGCGCTGCAGCTGGGCACCCGGCTGATCATGATGCACGACGGGCAGATCATCCTGGATTTGAACCAGCAGGAAAAGTCGGCGATGACCGTAAAGGACCTGCTCGGCGAGTTCGAGAAGATCAAGGGCGCGCAGCTCGATGACCGCACCATGCTGCAGTAGCCGGCGCGTACTGCCCTAGCCGCATCAACGCCGCAGGCCGCGGTCCCACCCTTTTTTGAGGGCGGGGCCGCGGCCTGCGCCGGTTAAGCCGTGGGGCTAGGCAGCCTCGTGAAGGTGGCGCACCACCCGGGCCGGGACCCCGGCCGCCACCGTATTTTCCGGCACATCGGCGGTGAGCACGGCCCCGGCGGCGATGACCGCGTTCTGCCCGATGCTCACCCCGGGCAGCACGCTCACGTTCGCGCCCAGCCACACGTTGTTCCCGATGCGGATTGGGGCCGGGTGCATGTCCGCCCGCCGGGCGGGGGACAGGTCGTGGTTCGGTGTGGCCAGCACCGTGTTGTGCCCGATCAGGCAGTGGTCCCCGATGCTGATCCCGCCCTGGTCCTGGAAGCGGCAGCCGGAGTTGATGAAGATCCGCCGGCCCAGGGCCACGTTCCTGCCGAAGTTGGTGTGACAAGGGCGGGAAGAGGGTGAGCATCTCATCGATCCGGCTGCCGGTCAGTTCGCCCAGCGGCTGCCGTACCTGTTCGGGCGTGTGGTAGGCCGAGTTCAGCTGTGCGGTGAGCCGCAGCGCCTGCTAGCTGGTGCGGTGCCAGCTGGAATCCGCCCGGGGCCGTGCCGCCTTCGATTCTAGGGAGGGCAACATCGATCCAAAGGGCAGCGTCGATTCCTTGGTTAGCATGCCGCCACTGGGTGCCTCAGCCCGCGACTGGGCAGGAAACCCGGGGGTGGGAAGAAAAAACAAGACCCGCACCAGAACTGGTGCGGGTCTTGTCGTTGGTGCCCTCGAAAGGAATCGAACCTTCGGCCTTCTGTTCCGGAGACAGACGCTCTATCCACTGAGCTACGAGGGCGAATCGCGTTGGCGACAGGGTTGAGCTTATCAGGTTGGGGCACCGGTTGCGCAAATCGACGCCCGCGGTGATCAACCGAACAGCCCCGGCACCGGTCTTCCGGTGTCCGGGCATGTCACGAGCGGGCGCCAAGCGTGGCCGAACCGTTATTGTTTAAGGGTGACTCCAGAAGAACTCTCCGCTGCCATATCCGCATGCCTGACCCAGGCCGTCGCCGATGGGGACATTTCGGTCGATATCCCCGACACCGTGCGTGTTGACCGACCCAAGAGCCGCGAGCACGGCGACTGGGCGACGAACATTGCCCTGCAGCTGGGCAAGAAGGCCGGCATGGCCCCGCGTGACTTCGCCACCATCCTGGCCGAGCGGCTGCGCCAGGTTCCCGGGATCGGGGCGGTGGACATCGCCGGCCCCGGCTTCTTGAACATCACCCTGGATGCGGCCGCCGCCGGCGAGCTGGCCCGCTCCATCGTGCAGGCGGGCGAAGCCTACGGGCAGAACCAGGCGCTGACCGGGCACGTGGTCAACATGGAGTTCGTCTCGGCGAACCCCACCGGCCCGCTGCACATCGGGCACACCCGCTGGGCGGCGCTGGGCGATGCGATCGCCCGCGTGCTGCGCGCCTCGGGGGCGCAGGTGACCAGCGAGTACTACATCAACGACGCCGGCAACCAGATGAACGTGTTCGCCACCAGCGTCTACAACCGGATGCACGGCCTGCCGGTGCCCGAGGGCGGCTACCCGGGCGAATACATCAAGGAGCTGGCCGACGTCGTGCTCGCCCAGGCCCCGGAACTGGCCGAGGCCGAACTGGGTGCGGCGCTGCCGCAGATCCGCGAACTGGCCTACGCCGCGCAGATGGCCGACATCAAGTCCACGCTGCAGGACTTCGGGGTCAGCTTCGACGTGTTCTTCTCCGAGGCGAAGCTGCATGAGGCCGGGGCGGTGGCCGACGCGGTGGCCCGGCTGCGCGAACAGGGGCACATCTTCGACCAGGACGGTGCGGTGTGGCTGCGCACCACCGACTTCGGGGACGACAAGGACCGCGTGCTGATCCGCGCGAACGGGGAGCCGACCTACTTCGCGGCCGACGCCGCCTACTACCTGTCCAAGAAGGACCGCGGGTTCATCGAGAAGATCTACCTGCTGGGCGCCGACCACCACGGGTACGTGAACCGCCTGAAGGCCATCGCCGCCTGCGCGGGGGATGACAAGGAGAAGAACATTGAGGTGCTGATCGGGCAGCTGATCAGCGTCAACGGGGCGAAGCTGTCCAAGCGCGCCGGGAACATCATCGAGCTGCGCGACCTGATCAACTGGCTGGGCGCCGACGCGCTGCGCTACTCGCTGGCCCGCTACCCGGCCGATTCGCCGATCGCGCTGGACCCGGAGCAGCTGAAGAAGAACACGAACGACAACCCGGTGTTCTACGTGCAGTACGCCCACGCCCGCTCCCGCGCCGCGGCGCGCACCGCCGCGGAAAAGGGCGTGGAGCGCACCGCGCAGGGCTTTGACGCCTCCCTGCTGACCCACCGAAGCGAAAACGAGCTGCTGGCGCTGCTGGGGCAGTTCCCCTCCGTGGTGGCCTCCGCCGCGCAGCTGCGTGAACCGCACCGCATCGCCCGCTACCTGGAGCAGGTGGCCGGGGCCTACCACTCCTGGTACGGCGCCTGCCGTGTCACCCCGATCGGCGATGGCGCGATCGAGCCGGTGCACACCACCCGCGTGTGGCTGAACGATGCGACCACCACGGTGCTGGCCAACGGCCTGCGCCTGCTGGGCGTGACCGCCCCCGAAAGGATGTAGCAATGAGCCAATCCCCACTGGCCCCCGAATGGCTGGGCTACCCCCAGGACGTCAACCAGCTGCGTGAGCGCGAATGGCCGCACGGGGTGGGCCGCGACTCGGACGGCGAGCTGACCGTGCAGGGGGCGAAGGTCACCGAGCTGGCCCGCGAGTTCGGCACCCCGCTGTTCGTGCTGGACGAGGAGGACTTCCGCGCCCGCGCGGCCGAGTTCAAGCGCGCCTTTGACAACGCGTTTGACCAGCTGTGCGGCGGGGTGGACGTCTACTACGCCGGCAAGGCGTTCCTGTGCACCGAGGTGGCCCGCTGGGTGACCGAGGAGGGCCTGCGCCTGGACACCTGCTCCGGCGGGGAACTGCTGGTCGCCCAGCACGCCGGGGTGCCGGCGCAGAACCTGTCGCTGCACGGGAACAACAAGTCGGTGGGGGAGATCGCCCGGGCCATCGAACTGGGCGTGGGGCGCATCGTGGTGGATTCGCTCGATGAGCTGGAGCGGGTGGCCGCGCTGGCGCTGAACTCGGGCACCAGGGCCAACGTGATGCTGCGCCTGACCCCCGGGGTGCACGCCTCCACCCACGAATACATTGCCACCGCCCACGAGGACCAGAAGTTCGGCCTGTCGATCCAGCCCGGCGCCTCGGGCACCTCCGCGGCGCTGACCGCGATCGGTTACGCGGCCAAGCACGAGTGGATCAACCTGCTGGGCCTGCACGCCCACATCGGGTCGCAGATCTTCGAGGCCGAGGGCTTCGCGGTGGCCGCGCGCACGATGCTGGCGGTGATCGCCGAGGCGAAGGCGCGCTACGACGTGGTGCTGCCGGAACTGGATCTGGGCGGCGGCTACGGGATCGCCTACACCCAGGCCGATGACCCCTCCACCCCGCAGCAGATCGCCGATGAGCTGGCCGTGGTGGTCGGCCAGGCAGCGGAGGAACTGGGGCTCCAGGTGCCGCGGATCTCCATCGAGCCGGGCCGGGCGATCGCCGGGCCCTCGACCTTCACGCTGTACGAGACCGGGGTGCGCAAGGACGTGAGCGTGGACCTGCCCGAGGGCGGCACCGCCACCCGGCGCTACATCTCGGTCAACGGGGGGATGAGCGACAACGCCCGCCCGGTGCTCTACGACGCGGACTACACCGCGGCGCTGGCCAACCGTGTGACGCAAAGCGACGCAATTATTTCCCGCGTAGTTGGGAAACACTGCGAGTCAGGTGACATAGTCGTACGAGACGTCTACCTGCCCGAGGATGTGTCCTACGGTGATCTGCTGGCCGTGCCGGCCACCGGGGCGTACTGCTGGGCGCTGTCGAGCAACTACAACTACCTGACCCGCCCGGCCGTGGTGGCGATCAAGGACGGCACGCCGCGCCTGATCATCCGCAGGGAGACCGAATCCGATTTGTTGGCCCGTGACATGGGAGTGTAATTGAGCGCTAAGGACAGCCCGAGCGACAAGCCCAGCCCGAACGCTGCACGCAGCGGCGCCGGCCCCCGGCGCCTGAAGGTCGCCCTGCTGGGGTGCGGCACCGTCGGCGCCCAGGTGGCGCGGATCCTGCTTCAGGACGCGGCCGAGCTGGCCGCACGCAGCGGTGCGCAGCTGGAACTGATCGGCATCGCGGTGCGCAACACCGCGACCCGGCGCGACGTGCAGCTGCCGGCCGAGCTGTTCACCACCGACGCGGCTTCGCTGATCGACCAGGCCGATGTGGTCATCGAGCTGCTGGGCGGGCTGGACCCGGCCGGGACCTACATCCAGCGGGCGCTGCGCCGCGGGGCGTCGGTGATCACCGGGAACAAGGCGCTGATCGCCGCCGAGGGGGCCGGGCTGGGCGCGCTGGCCGCCGAGAACGGCGCGCAGCTGCGCTACGAGGCCGCGGTGGCCGGGGCGATCCCGATCCTGCGCCCGATCGCCGACTCGCTGGCCGGGGACCACATCACCAAGGTGCTGGGCATCGTCAACGGCACCACGAACTTCATCCTGGACGCCATGGATTCCACCGGCGCCGCGTTTGGCGACGTACTCGCCGAGGCGCAGCAGCTGGGCTACGCGGAGGCGGACCCGACCGCGGACGTGGAGGGGCACGATGCGGCGGCCAAGGCCGCGATCCTGGCCTCCCTGGCCTTCCACACCGAGGTGGCCATGGATCAGGTGCACTGCCAGGGCATCACCCAGATCACCGCGCAGGAAGTGGCCGACGCGAAGGCCTCGGGCTATGTGATCAAGCTGCTGGCGATCGCCGAACGCACCGCAGCGGGCATCTCCGCCCGCGTGCACCCGGCCCTGCTGGAGCGCAGCCACCCGCTGGCCAGCGTGCGCGGGGCCTTCAACGCGGTGTTCGTCGAGGCCGAGAACGCCGGGGACCTGATGTTCTACGGCGCCGGGGCCGGGGGAGCGCCCACCGCCAGCGCCGTCATGGGCGACGTGGTCTCCGTGGCCCGGCGCCTGGCCGCCGGCGGGCCGCTGCCGCTGAGCTCGCACACCAGCCCCGCCACTCTGGTGGACTTCGCGCACATCGACACCCGCTACTGGATTGGCCTGTCGGTCAGCGACCAGCCCGGGATGCTGGCCAGGATCGCCACCGTGTTCGCCGAGCACGGGGTCTCGATCGAGGCGATGAACCAGTCCGCCGCCGACGACGGCAGCGCGCACCTGCGCATCCTCACCCACCGGGGCGCCGAAGCGGCGCTGAGCTCCACCGTCCAGGCCCTGGGGGCGCTGGACACGGTGGCATCCGTAACATCCGTTTTGAGAGTTGAAGGAAACTAACGTGGCCCATCAGTGGCGCGGAGTGATCCGCGAATACGCCGACCGCCTGCCGGTGACCGAAACGACCCGGGTGATCACCCTGGGCGAGGGCGGCACCCCGCTGGTGCACGCCCCGGCCCTGAGCGAGCGCACCGGCAACCAGGTGTACCTGAAGGTGGAGGGGATGAACCCCACCGGCTCCTTCAAGGACCGCGGGATGACCATGGCGATCACCGCTGCCGTTGCGGCCGGGGCGAAGGCCGTGGTGTGCGCCTCCACCGGCAACACCTCGGCCTCCGCCGCCGCCTACGCCACCCAGGCCGGGCTGAAATGCGCGGTGCTGGTGCCCGACGGGAAGATCGCCATGGGCAAGCTCTCCCAGGCCGTCGCCCACGGCGCGCAGATCCTGCAGGTGAACGGCAACTTCGACAACTGCCTAGACGTGGCGCGCAAGCTGAGCGAAAACTATCCGGTGTTCCTGGTCAACTCCGTCAACCCGGCGCGCATCCAGGGGCAGAAGACCGGCGCCTTTGAGGTCGTGGACTTCCTGGGCGACGCCCCGGACTACCACCTGCTGCCGGTGGGCAACGCCGGGAACATCACCGCGTACTGGAAGGGCTACACCGAATACGCGGCCGAGTACACCAACCCGGCCGGGCAGGTGCTGCCGGCGGTGGCCACCAAGCGCCCGATCATGTGGGGCTTCCAGGCCGAGGGCGCAGCCCCGATCGTCAAGGGCCACCCGGTGACCGAACCGGACACCATCGCCACCGCGATCCGCATCGGCAACCCCGCCTCCTGGCAGCAGGCCGAGGCGGCCCGCGACGAGTCCGGTGGGCTGATCGACTCGGTGAGCGATGAGCAGATCCTGGCCGCGCACCGCTGGCTCTCCTCCCGAGAGGGCGTGTTCGTCGAACCGGCCTCCGCCGCCGGGGTGGCCGGGCTGCTCAAGCACCACGCGGCCGGCAACGCCCCGACCGGCAAGAGCATCGTGATCACGGTGACCGGGCACGGGCTGAAGGACCCGGACTGGGCGCTGAAGAACCAGGACGGCTCCGGCGTGGCCCCCACCAAGGTTGGCTACGACGTGGTCGAGGTCGCCGCGGCCCTGGGCCTGGCCTAGCCCGGCACGCCGCCCGCGGGCACCGCGCCCCGGGCTCCGCGCCAACCTTTGCGGGCACCACCCGCACCCACCCATCTGCAGTCCCGCAGGCCGTCGGCACCCCGGCGGCCTGTGGTGCTCATTGACCTGGCAGGACACATGACAGCACCGATCGCCCTGGGCCAGCACCTGCGCGTGGCCCCACCGGCCACCTCCGCAAACCTCGGCCCCGGCTTCGACTCCTTCGGCCTGGCCCTGGAGTTCCGTGACGAACTGCGGGTGCGCACCGCCAAGCACACCCGGGTCACCCTGGCCGGGGAGGGCGCCGGGCAGTTGCCGCGCGATGAATCCCACCTGATCGTGCGCAAGATCCACGAATACTGGGCGGAGCGCGGCGCGCAGCCGGTGGGAATCGAATTGGAGGCGGTCAACCGGATCCCGCACGCCCGCGGGATGGGGTCCTCCGCCGCGGCGATCGTCGCCGCCTACGCCGCCGCCGACGCCCTGCTGCCGGCCGAGCTACGCGGGGGCACCGAGGCGGTGTTCCAGGCCGCGGCCGCGTGGGAGGGGCACCCGGACAACGTGGCCCCGGCCGTCTACGGCGGGCTGTCGATCTCGCTGACCAACCCCGAGGGCAGCTTCACCGCGCACCGGGTGCCGGTGCACTCCTCGGTGCGCGCGGTCCTGGCGGTCCCCGACGCCGGACTGTCCACCGAGGTGGCCCGCGGGGTGCTGCCCCAGGCCGTCCCGCACGCGGTGGCCGCCGCGAACTCGGCGCGCGCCGCCCTGCTGGTGCACGCCCTGGCCATCGACCCGGCCCAGCTGCTGGCCGGCACCGAGGACTTCCTGCACCAGCACTACCGGGCCGAGGCGATGCCCGAAAGCAGCGCGCTGCTGGCCCGGCTGCGCGGGGAGGGGCTCGCCGCGGTGATCTCCGGGGCCGGTCCGACCGTGCTGGTGCTGGTCAACGACAACACCCAGCTGGGGCAGGCCGCACAGCTGATCGAGGCGTTTAATGCCACATCCACCGGTTCCTGGCGTTGCGAAATTCCCGCCATTGCGTCAACGGGTGTTACAGTAGAGGTGCTGTAGCACTCATAGCAGGCCGGGAGTTTAGACACCTTCACCAAGGGAAGACCCTGTGGCCACCGTGTTGCGGAGGACGCCTGAAGCACGATCTGGCGGTTTTCGCGCAAACATTCCGGTTTCTTTACTGCTGTCTTACGGCAACCGAGTTTGATATCCCCCAGCGCGCACGCATTTGGTGCCGAGGTGATATCTCTCTTTCCATATCAATCGCGCCCCACCTTAAAAGTTTCATCGCCAAGGTGACGCGACTGACAGGTGCAGCAGATGGCTCCGTCTGGGGCGCTGCACCGGATTTAGGCACAGTGGGTCGGCGAGACCGACCCGCCCTACCAGTCAGAAGGAACATTCGTGACCGAAACCACGAGCCTCACCGAAGGCGTGGACAACCAGACTTCCACCAAGAGCGCCGGACTGGCATCCCTGAAGATGGTTCAGCTGCAGCAGCTGGCCTCCCAGTTGGGCATTACCGGCGGTTCGCGCATGCGCAAGGCCGAACTTATTGCCGCGATCAGCTCGCACCAGCGCGGTGGCGCGGTCGCCGACCGCGAAGCCAAGGAGTCGGCGAAGTCGGCCCCCGAGACCGGGACCGATGAGGCCGCACAGCAGCCGGCCAAGGCCACCCGCACCCGCCGCAGCACCAAGCCTGCCGCCGATGCCGAGGCCGCCGCCGAGAGCGCCGAGGCCCCGGCCGAGAAGAAGCCGGCCACCCGCCGCGGCTCGCGCCGGGTCACCGACTCGGGCAAGGTCTCCGAGACCGCCGAAGCCCCGGCACAGGACACCGCGGCCCAGGGCGAGGCCAAGGCCGAGGAAGGCGAGCCGCGCAAGAAGAACACCCGCCGCGCCTCATCCAAGGCCCAGGCTCCGGCCGAGACCTCCGAAACCCCGGCCAAGGCCGAGGGCGCGGAGAAGGGCGAAACCCAGGACGCGGAGAAGGACTCGACCCAGCGTGAGGAGCGCGGCCGCGGACGCAACACCCGTTCGCGCAACCGCCGCGATGCCAGCCAGGACGCCGAGCAGGGCACCGAGGCCAGCGACGAGGGCCAGGAGCGCGGTGAGCGCCAGGACCGTTCCGAGCGCGCGGACCGCAATGAGCGCAATGGCCGTGGCCGCAACCGCCGCGACCAGCAGGACTCCTCCCAGGACGATAGCTCCGAGGGCGAGGAAGGCCAGGAGCGCGGTGAGCGCCAGGACCGTTCGGAGCGCAATGAGCGCAACGACCGCAATGGCCGTGGCCGCAACCGCCGCGACCAGCAGGACTCCTCCCAGGACGATAGCTCCGAGGGCGACGAGGGCCAGGAGCGCGGTGAGCGCCACGAGCGTTCGGACCGAAACGACCGCAACGACCGCAACGACCGCAATGATCGCAACGAGCGGGGCCGCAACCGCCGCGAACGCAACCGCGACCGCAATGAGCGCAACCGGGACCGCAATGAGCGCAACCAGGACCGCAACCGCCGCAACCGCCGCGGGGACAACGACGAGCCGCAGCTGAGCGAGGACGACGTCCTGCTGCCGATCGCCGGCATCCTGGATGTGCTGGAGAACTACGCGTTCGTGCGCACCTCGGGCTACCTGCCCGGCCCGAACGACGTGTACGTCACCCTGGGCCAGGTCAAGAAGTACAACCTGCGCAAGGGCGACGCGATCGTTGGCGCGATCCGCCAGCCACGCGAGGGCGAGACCCCCAACCCGCGCCAGAAGTTCAACGCCCTGGTGCAGCTGACGTCCGTGAACGGCAAGAAGCCGGAAGACAACAAGGAGCGCGTCGAGTTCAACAAGCTCGTGCCGCTGTACCCGACCGAGCGCCTGCGCCTGGAAACCGGGGCCAAGCAGATCGGTCCGCGCGTGATCGACCTGGTCGCCCCGATCGGCAAGGGCCAGCGTGGCCTGATCGTCTCCCCGCCCAAGGCCGGCAAGACCCTGATCCTGCAGTCCATCGCGCAGGCGATCACCACCAACAACCCGGAAGTGCACCTGATGATGGTGCTCGTGGACGAACGTCCCGAGGAAGTCACCGACATGCAGCGCACCGTGAAGGGCGAGGTCATCGCCTCGACCTTCGACCGCCCGGCCGATGACCACACCACCGTGGCCGAACTGGCCATCGAGCGCGCCAAGCGCCTGGTGGAGATGGGCATGGACGTGGTCGTGCTGCTGGACTCGATGACCCGCCTGGGCCGCGCCTACAACCTGGCCGCCCCGGCCTCGGGCCGCATCCTCTCCGGTGGTGTGGACTCCGCTGCCCTCTACCCGCCCAAGCGCTTCTTCGGCGCCGCGCGCAACATCGAAAACGGCGGCTCGCTGACCATCCTGGCCACCGCCCTGGTGGAAACCGGGTCGAAGATGGATGAAGTGATCTTCGAGGAGTTCAAGGGCACCGGCAACATGGAGCTGCGCCTTTCCCGCCAGCTGGCCGAGAAGCGCATCTTCCCGGCGGTGGACGTCAACGCGTCCTCCACCCGCCGCGAGGAGTCGCTGCTCTCCGGCGACGAGGTGCGCATCATGTGGCGCCTGCGCCGCATGCTGGCCGGGCTGGACACCCAGCAGGCGCTGGAGCTGCTGACCAAGAAGATCCGGGACACCGAATCCAACGCGGAGTTCCTGATGCTGGTCAACAAGACCACGCCGCAGCACAACTAGCGCGCTTTTCCCCGGTGGCGTCCAGGGCGCACGGTCAACCCGTCGCCCGGACGCCACCGGTGCTTTGCCCCTACAATCTCTTGTGAAGGCCCGCTGCCCGCCAGCGCGCCACCGATCCACGCATCGAAAGAAGTTCTGCCACCATGTTCGAATCCGTCAAGACCCTGCTGGAGGAGCACGCCGAGATCCAGGCGCAGCTGTCCGATCCCGCCGTGTACGCCGACCAGGCCCGGGCCCGCAAGCTCGGGCGCCGTTCCGCGCAGCTCAACGGCATCGTGGAGGCCTACAACCGCTGGAAGCAGGCGAGCGAGGACCTGGAGGCAGCCAAGGAAATGGCCGATGAGGACCCGGACTTCGCCGCCGAGGTCGAGGAGCTGACCGCCGCGCTGCCCGAACTGGAGGAGAAGCTGCGCCGGCTGCTGATCCCGCGCGACGAAAACGACTCGCGCAACGTGATCCTTGAGGTCAAGGGCGGGGAAGGCGGGGACGAGGCGGCCCTGTTCGCCGCCGACCTGCTGCGCATGTACACCCGCTTTGCCGAGCACAAGGGCTGGAAGGTCGAAATGATCTCCTACAACGAGTCCGACCTAGGCGGCTACAAGGACGCCCAGGTGGCGATCAAGGGCAGCTCGAACGACCCGGCCGAGGGCGTGTACGCGCACCTGAAGTTCGAGGGCGGGGTGCACCGCGTACAGCGCGTGCCGGTCACCGAATCCCAGGGCCGCATCCACACCTCCGCCGCCGGCGTGCTGGTGTTCCCGGAAGTCGATGAGCCCGAGGAAATCGACATCCACCAGAACGACCTGAAGATCGACGTGTACCGTTCCTCCGGCCCCGGGGGGCAGAGCGTGAACACCACCGACTCGGCCGTGCGCATCACCCACCTGCCCACCGGCATCGTGGTGGCCATGCAGAACGAGAAGTCCCAGATCCAGAACCGTGAAGCGGCCATGCGCGTGCTGCGCTCGCGCCTGCTGGCCCACCAGCAGGAGCAGCTGGACGCGGAGAACTCCGCCCAGCGCGCCTCCCAGGTGCGCACCATGGATCGCTCCGAGCGCATTCGCACCTACAACTTCCCGGAAAACCGGATCGCCGACCACCGCACCGGCTACAAGGCCTACAACCTGGACGCGGTCATGGACGGGGACCTGGGCCCGGTGATCGATTCGTGCATCACCATGGACGAGGAAGAGCGCCTGGCCCACCTGGGCGAGCAGTAGCCAGATGCTGTTCAGCGCCGCCCGCAACCAGGCCGAGGCGGACCTGGCGGCCGCCGCGGTGCCCAGCCCCAAGGTGGACGCCGAGCTGCTGCTGGCCCACGTGATCGGGGCCAGCCGCTCGGACGTGCAGCTGGGGGTGCTGCTGGGCCGTGAACTGCAGCCCGCGCAGCACCAGGCCTACCAGGAGCTGGTCGCCCGGCGCGCCCGGCGCATCCCGCTGCAGCACCTGACCGGCACCGCCTACTTCCGCCACCTGCAGCTGAAGGTCGGGCCCGGGGTGTTCATCCCGCGCCCGGAAACCGAGTCCGTGGTGCAGCTGGCCCTGGACTTCATCGGCGAGCAACAAGGTGCCCGCCTTGTGGATCTGTGTTCCGGTTCCGGGGCGATCGCCGCGGCGCTGGCCACCGAACTGTCCGCACCCCGGGTCTGGGCCGTGGAGCTCTCCGACCAAGCGATCGGCTACACCCGGCAGAACTGCGAACCGCTGGGCATCAGCGTGCTGCACGCCGATGCCGGAAACCTGCCGGCCGGGCTGCTCCCGGAAGGCGGCATCGACGCCGTGGTCAGCAACCCGCCCTATATTCCACCCAGCGCCGTGCCGCGCGAGCAGGAAGTGCGCGAACACGACCCGCAGATGGCCCTGTACGGGCTGGGGGAGGACGGGTTGCAGGTGCCGCGCGCGGTCAGCGCCCAAGCGCTGACGCTGCTGCGCCCGGGCGGATTGTTCGTGATGGAACACGCCGAGGTGCAGGCCGCCACCGCCGCCAGCATGCTGCGCGCCACCGGGTTCACCGAGGTCACCGGGCACCGTGACCTGAACGGATGGCCGCGCGCCACCAGTGGCGTGGCACCGGAAAAATAACCAACCATGAAAGAATGGGCACCGTGAGTTCACGATTCGACATCAGCGAGGACACGCAGCGCGAGGAAGGCCTGGCCGCCGCCCGCCAGGCCCTGCAGGCCCAGCGCTGCATCGTACTGCCCACCGACACCGTCTACGGGATCGGCGCGGACGCGTTCAGCGCCCAGGGCGTGGCGATGCTGCTGGCCGCCAAGGGGCGGGCCCGCACCATGCCGCCTCCGGTGCTGATCTCCCAGATCGGAACCATGGACGGGCTGGCCATCGACGTGCCGCCCGCCGCCCGGGCTTTGGCCGAGGCGTTCTGGCCCGGCGCCCTGACCCTGATCCTCCAGGCCCAGCCGTCACTGACCTGGGACCTGGGGGCGACCAAGGGCACCGTGGGGCTGCGGGTGCCCGACGACGCGGACGCCTTGGAACTGCTGGGGCACACCGGGCCGTTGGCGGTCTCCTCCGCCAACCGCACCGGACAGCCGGCCGCCACCACCTGTGATGAGGCCGAAGCGCAGTTGGGCGCCAGCGTGGACGTGTACCTCGACGGCGGCCAGCGCGGCCTGCTCGGCGAGGCACAACCCTCCACCATTGTGGATGCCACCGGGGAGCATCTCTTCGTGGTGCGCCAGGGCGCGATTTCCCTGCAGGCGCTGCGCGAGGTGATCCCGGAGGTCCTCGGTCTGGGTGAGAGCGCACCGAGCCAGGACGCATGAGACAGTACGTCCTGCTGATCGCCTTCAGCTTCGTCACCTCCTACCTGCTCACCCCCGTGGTGCGCAGCTTCGGGGCACGCTTCGTCTCCTCCCAGAAGCTGCGCGACCGCGACCAGCACAGCAACCCGATCGTGAAGTTCGGGGGACTGGCGATGATCGGGGCGCTGCTGGCCGGGCTCTGGGTGGCCAGCCGGCTGGAGTTCTTCGACGCAATCTTCCGCAACGATTCACCGATCATGGGCATCGTCTTCGCCCTGGTGGTGATCGTGGTGCTGGGGATCGCCGATGACCTCTACGACCTGAAGTGGTACGTGAAGTTCATCGGGCAGCTGGGGATCGGGGCGATCATCGCCCAAAGCGGGATCGTGATCAAGGCGCTGCCGGTGGGCACCTGGTCCATTGATTCCCCGGTGATGCAGTACCTGGTGACCATCGGGCTGATCGTGCTGACGATGAACGCCATCAACTTCTCCGACGGGCTGGACGGGCTCGCCGCGGGGCTGACCGCGATCGGCGCGGCGACCTTCTTCCTCTACTCCTACGTGCTGGCCACCCACGTGAGCGCCGCGGACTACGCGAACCTGGCGGCGCTGCTGTGCGCCATCCTGCTCGGGGCGTGCCTGGGCTTTTTGCCGCACAACTTCAACCCGGCGAACATCTTCATGGGGGAGACCGGGGTGCTGGCCCTGGGGCTGATCCTGTCGGTGTCCACCGTGGTGGTCACCGGCGACGTGCAGGGCCTGGAGGCCTACCGCTTCCGCAACGTGCCGGCCTACATGCCCATGGCGCTGCCGCTGGTGATCATCTTCTTCCCGGCCCTGGACCTGATGCTCTCGGTGATCCGGCGCCTGTCCAAGCGGCGCTCTCCCTTCGCCCCGGACTCGATGCACATCCACCACCGGATGCTGGCCCAGGGCCACTCGGTGCGCAAGAGCGTGCTGCTGCTCTACCTGTGGGCGCTGCTGGTGGCCGCCGGTGTGGTGCTGATCGCCTTCATCCCGCTGCAGGTGATGATCCCGCTGTTCGCCCTGCTGCTGATCGGCGCCGGGTTGCTGACCTGGTGGCCACTGGTCTCCAAGCGTTACGCTTCGCTAACTGAAAGACTTCGTCATCGGTGACGGAGAAGCTTTCTATCTCGTGTAGAATTTACTCTGGATCGTTCGCGGTCGGCCTTCGGGTCAGCGGCGAATAGACAGTTTTGCACGGCACGTTCTTCGGCGGAAGCAATCCCGCGGAAGTCCACGCTCAAGACTTTGCAAGCTAAGGACTTTGAATGCCCCAGACACCAGGCTCCGGCCGCGTCCCGGCATCCAAGGCCCCCGACTCCATCTGGATGCCGGTGTTGGTCAGTTCCCTGGTGTATGCGCTGATCGGTACCGCGGCCTTTTTCCTGATTTCATGGCTCGTGGCCGACTGGTGGTATGCGCTCTCGGGGATGCTGGCTGCCGCGCTGGTGATCGGTTTCTTCGCCACGGGTCTGCTCGTGGCCGAGCTGGCCGGGCGGATCCGCAGGAACTGGGCCATGCCCGCATTCCTGGCGGTCTTCGCGATCAAGGTCTTCGGGTTGGCGTTCGTGCTGTTGAACCTGGGGTTGCCCGGCTGGGCCAACCGACAGGGATTCGTGCTTGCCGCGGCCATCGTTTTGGTGGCCTGGCAGGTCGGGGAAATCCGGGCCTTCTCCAAGGCCCGGATGCCGATTTACAACGAGTCCTAACGCAGTGATCAGTGGCCGCAAATGTCATTGAAAAGCTGTGAGTTTGATAGGCTGTCTTCGGGTCATTTTCGAGGTGGCCGCAGCAACTGCGGTAGCCGACAAAATTTTGCGCTTCCGGGTGACCGGGAGGCATGATCGCGTCAGCGTCGATGCGCGAGTGTTTTCGATGCCGACCTGCGTACCCGATCGATCTTTTCTACACGGTGAGAGGCAGTTACGCCAGTCACCGCCTTTGCCCGTGACCGCTACTGCAGAGAGGACAGCGCGTTGATCGCGTTTGCGCTCCCAATGGCCTCAAATGAGGGCGGATTCGTCCCGCCAACCGTGTCCGATACCCACCTGCCAGATATTTTCCCCTGGTTTGCTGAGTACGGCACCGGTGTCGGCAAGCAGATGATCATGATCGTGCTGTCGATCATCCTCATCACCTGGTTCTTCACCGCAGCCATCAGGAATCCGAAGCTGGTTCCCGGCAAGATGCAGTACCTGGCCGAGAGCGGCTACGCTTTCGTGCGCAACGGCATCAGCCGCGACATCATCGGCGAGAAGAACTTCCGTCCCTGGACCCCGTTGCTCTTTGCAACGTTCTTCTTCAT
>Ga0153920_1000113_pt1 | contig 31371 bp, 20 predicted proteins | sample TSNJ004MetaG_FD_104713 | JGI IMG/M metagenome (GOLD analysis project Ga0153920, IMG submission 104713) | Attine ant fungus gardens microbial communities from New Jersey, USA - TSNJ004 MetaG | ecosystem: Host-associated > Fungi > Mycelium > Unclassified | place: USA: New Jersey, Brendon T. Byrne...
AAATGGAAATGATACAGTAAACATTTATTCTAACTATAATGAAGTATATTCCGGAAATGGCGATGATATTATTAGTGTCAATGGAAACTATAATTATGTCAATGCAGGAGCAGATAATGATACTATTAATATCGATGGCACAAATAATACAATATATGGCGGCACAGGGAATGATAGATATTATATAAATAACAATAGTAACACAATAGTAGAATATGCAAATGAGGGGATTGATACGGTTTATACCTCCGTTTCATACACATTAGGAGATAATATTGAAAACGGAGTTATATATGATGGAAAAGGATTAACTTTAACAGGTAATAACCTTGATAATACACTTACTTCTAATTATTTTTATGGAAATAATACTTTAAAAGGCGGATTAGGTGATGATATTTATGAAGTTGATTGGAGTGATGTTGTAATCGAAAATTCAAATCAAGGAAATGATACTATTATTTTAACTAATTCCAATAATATTAGTTCAGATTATTATTTGACAGATAATGTAGAAAACTTGATTGTAGGTTCTTCAGTACATAATGTAGTTTATGGAAATGATTTAGATAATTATATTGAAGTATCTTCCGGAGGTAACATCACTATATCCGCAGGCAAAGGTAATGATACCATTTTCAATTATTGCTATTCTAGAGCAGCTAGAACTGCTAAATATATTTTTAATAAAGGCGACGGGCATGATATGATTGTTGACAACGGGGACTTCGAGAAAGAAAGTATAATTTCTTTTGGTGAAAGCATTTTATTAGAAAATGTCATTCTCAACAAAGCAGCTTTTGATTTGATAATCAGATTTAAAGGTACAGAAACTGACAGCATAACAATTAAAGACTTCTTCTCAACTAATTGCGCTGTTAAGTATTTTGAATTTGCAGACGGCTCCGGTTATGATTATCAAAGCTTATCAGCAGCAATCTCAGGCAATGATAATAACGGCAATAACAATACCGAAAACCCTGATAACAATATGCCATTTACTTACAACATCGGCGACGGTAATGTGAGCATAGGCGACGATTTCAACGATAGTACAATAAAATTAGGAGCGGGTATTAATTTAGAAGATATTAAATTAATGAAAGATTCAAATAATTTGTATATGTTTATCAGCTCGGGAGAAAACAGCAGCGTACTGACAATTGAAAATTATTTCTCAGGCAGAGCAATTGCCATTGAAGGATTTGAATTCGCTAACGGCACTGTTATTAATGACTTAACATCATCTATCAGCGGAATTGCTTCCGAAAATGATATTATTTTATCAGGTTCAACAACGGACGCATATTTATTGGGAAGCGCAGACGTGAATGTTTCCGGCAATAACAGCGGTAATGTGATTGTAGGGAATTCCGGCAACAACAATTTGTCAGGCGGCAACGGTAATGACATTATTTATGGCGTTTCAGGGAATAATACATTAAACGGCGGTAACGGCACAGATATAATTTACGGCGGCACAAGTGACGACAGCATTAACGGCGGCAACGGTAATGACATTATTTACGGTGGTGCAGGCGACGACAGCATTAACGGCGGTAACGGCAATGATACTATTTATGGTGGTGCGGGAAATGACACTCTTAACGGCGGCAACGGTGATGATACTTTCATCTTTGGATCAGGTGACGGAAACGATATAATTACTTACAGTAATGGCAGTGATACCGTTCAGTTTAATACTACCGTAGATAAATTAAACATTGCTATCTACAAACAAGGTAGTGATATTATTATTGATTATGGCGAAACTGCAGGACAGGATATTGTTACTATAAAATCAAATTACGCTGAAACAATAACATTATCCGATGGGTCATATATTACAAATGCGGAGATTAATCAGATAATCCAAAACATGGCGGCTTATGCTGCAAATAACAGTATTGAATTTACAAATATAAATTCAGTCAAAAACAACGAGGATTTGATGACATTAGTTGCAAATTCCTGGCATAACTAACAATAATTACATGGAGGAAACATATATATGTTTCCTCCGTGTTTATATGAAAAGTTTTGGGTCACTTAATGAATTCAAATTTACACAAACAAAACAAGAGATGATAGATGATAACAAAAAATATTTATCAACTTTAGGGGAAGTTATTGCATGATAAGATATATACAAAAAATTTACAAAAAAAATCTTAACAGTTAGCAAAAAATATTTTTACGAGTTTTAATAATATAGAAAAATTAACTAAGGGAGTATATTAGTAAAAGTATTATCTGTATCATTTTACAATGTTAATTCTGCCAAAAGGTCTGATTTTAATGAGAAAAATCCAACAGTAAATAATCTTTTAAAACTTAATAAAGATACATTTGTTAAAAATCATAATAAAAATTTTATACATCAAATTAGTTTTTTAGGTGAGAAAGTTTATATTATTGATGGTGGGAATCATGCTACAAATATGCAACATTTTGCTAAAGCAATTAATAAAAATATTGATACTGATATGATAAATGTTCAAGTGAATTCAAAGGATCAGAATATGAAACAGCTTGGCAGCTTAGAAAAACAATTAAAACTATTAAATGAAAATTTAAAAAATCAAAATAATACTTTTATTGCAATACCAGCTCTTGCAACTGTTCCATTATTAAACTTACAAGATCAAATTAAAGCGGTAACCGGTAAAAATCTTAAATTAACTCCGCAAAATATTAAGGCTAATAAACTTACCATTTTAGAATTTTTAAAAACAATCTATGATAACCCTGACAAATACCGCAAATACATTGATTACATGGATCCTCTTAAACAAGGGATAGAACATACTTATGGAATTATTCGAGAAATCAATAAAATGAAAACCCAGAATGTTTATGTTCCCGCAGGACACCCTCATAATGAAACTCTAAAGTGGCTTGCAGGACAACGAGGTTTAAAACCGGAGTTATACAATTATATATCAACAGGAATTGATATAGATAACTCTGTTCATTTAATGACAGATGAAATTAAAAATAAGGGTTGGTATGATTTTAATCTATTGGGATTATCTAATGCCAATGTTGTAAATGTAAAGAGTACAAATGGTACACAGGATTATATGTTTGCAGCTTATGATACTTGTATAAATGATGGTGCAAGAGGAGTTTATAATTTTTCTCCAATTAGGAAGGATGGTAAATTAATAGGATACAGTTATATCGATACAATTACAAATCAATATCCATATGATGAATTCCCTGCAAATGAAGAAATATCCAACATAGTTAAATTTGTTGGGTTGAATGCTGATATGATTGTTGCATCAAGAGCAGAAACAGAAAATTTTATCAAAACATATAAAGGTAATGGAAACTTATCAGCATTTGGAGATAAATTATATCCTGTACAATATATTTTTACACCCGGAGAGATTCAAAAACAAAAAATCAATCTAAAAGGTGATTATGTTGATTCATCTTTGAAATTATTTTTCAGAAAAAACGATGATAATAAAATAGTTTTCCCAAATTGTGACTGCGAAGGATGCGGACGTCCAAGCGTGCTTTCAATGTGGGGCAGTTGTTTTGCTATCTTTAATGCTATATCCAGAGATATAAATTACAAATTATCAGGTGGTCAACATTTGTCTTCTAATATAATGCATAATAATGTAAGTTGGATATTTAAAGATGGCATTATTTCAGAAAAAACTAATAATTATGATGCGGCAAAAAATAGGTATAACGAGATAATAGAATTATGTAAAGCAAATACATTAAAAGATGAGGCAAATGTTTATAGTACACTAGCCTATGAATCATTAGGAAATTTATGTTTTAAATTAAAAGAATACAATGAAGCAGCTGAATATTATAACATTGTATTAAATAACTTATGTAGAGATTATAATTCAACATATTTTGATATAAAAGAATTATTTTATCCAAAAGATAATAGTTTAAACAATCAAAGGAAATATAATAATCTTATAGCACAATTATTTAACAAACTCGCTGTAATATGCAATGATAAAGACGAAGAATATCCTGCAACAGTTTGTAAATGGGCTGCTAAAGAAGTATTGAATTGTACTTCTATTGCAGATAAAATAATTGCAAGACGTGCCGATAATGATAACTATATAGGGGATATATACAATGAAAATAACTAATTTAAAAAATGTATCATTTAAAGGCGCTATCATTGATTCGCACGCACATATTGGTGAATATAAAAACATGCAGTTTGGCATAGATAAACTGGATGTTTTTACGAAAGAAGCACTGTCTAATGGCGATACTGTAGAAAAAATGTTAATTTCAAGTTTGGATTGTCTTATTGATAATGGCAAGCTTGATGAATTAGAAGGTAACAAAAAGCTACTTGGAGAAATAAAAAATAAACCTCAGTATTATCCATTGGCAGTTTGTCAACCACATAAAACTAATGGCAAAATAAAAAATATTGAGAAATTATTTTCTGAAAATCCTAATAAGTTTATCGGACTAAAATTTCATCCGCGTGATTTTAACTTACTTGCGAATAGTCCATTACACGATAAATACATGAAATTTGCTCAAACTAATAAATTACCTTGCTTATTCCACTGTGATGGCGGAAAGGATGGTATATCATCACCTAAAGCTATATATGAATTGGCAAAAAGACACAAAGATGTTCCTACAATATTAGGTCATATGGGCGCTGGCGGCGAAGATTCTCATATCAAAGCTATAGATGTTTTGGAAAAATCAATTAAAAACAATGACGCAAAATTATATGTTGATATTTCTTGGGTCGATTGGAAAAATGATTTACCATCAGAAAACCCTGAAAGTGTTATAAAAGTCGTAAAAATGTTAAAAGAACAAAATGCGCTTGATAGAATTTTATTCGGCACGGATGCACCATTAGGATGTTATGGAGAAAAAAAAGTAGGAGATATCAATTTCAAACAGGCGTATGAAATGACAATTGAACGTCTGAAAAATGCTATTAAGACAAATTTTCCAGATGATGCAGATAGTATTATAAATAAAATATTCCATGATAATGCTGAAGAACTATTTTTTACAAAAAACTGGGCTAAGGTACAACAAACCGCATTTAAAAATTCCAAAACTAAAATTTTAGCAATTGCATTCACGGGTTTGGCTGTAATAGCAGGCGGAATATATGGCATTATAAAAAATACAAATAAAAATTCTAAATCTCAAACTCAAACTCAAACTCAAATTTCTAATATACAAGTGACACAAATAAATAGTGATAGGTTTTTCAAACAATGAAAGTCATGCAGGTACAAAACAGAATAAATTTTGGCAGAGCCTTAAATCCTGAAGAGATGAAGGAGTTCAATGCTGTGCGCGATGAAGGGAAAAAACTCGTTGGACAAACAGGTAAATCCATCCTCATTGTTCATGATGCATGCCTGCCGCAATCAAAATCAATAAATACAGGTGTAGGAAATCTTTCAACAAAAGATTCTAAAGAATTTTTTGAATACATGAAACCTTATTTAGGTTTCAATATAGTAGAGGTGTTACCTCCCGGTCAAGCAAATTCTGCTAAGGATTTTTATTGTGCGTATGGCAAGACAGGATTGGCTTTAGGTAATCATCAAATCAATCCCGAGTTATTAACACAGGATCAATTTGGTAAAATATTGAACCCGGAAGAATTTGATGAGATTGTAAAATCAAATACCACTGCCGACAAAGAAACCATTGTAAATTACAAAAACGTAATGGACATTGACAGCGCGCAAAATAAAATTCTCAAAAAAGCACATGAACGATTTATTTTATTAGATGAAAATACAAAATTAAAACAAGATTATTCAAAATATATTAAAGAAAATGCGTACTGGCTTGATATTCCAAGAGAAGCTGAAACTGATTTAGATTTTTTCAGATTTAAACAATTCATTGCCGACGAGCATTTAAAAATCGGAAAAGAAAGTCTAAACAAACAGGGAATAAAACTCTTTGGTGATTGTCAAATTTCATTTTCAGAAGATGAAATAAAGGCTTTTCCTAAAGCATTTAAAGAAGGTCATTATGTGGGAGATCCGGATTGGGGCATACGTGCATTGGATTATGACACAATTACCGACCCCACAAGCGATGCGGCAAAATTATTAAAACAAAAAGTACAGCTTTTTGCAAAACGATATGATTCTATCCGTTTTGATGTTGCTTGGGCTTATGTAACACCAAAAATTACTCCTATTGATGGAACAGCCTATCATAAACCTATGGGCAGTGCTGTCTTAGAATTTATTGAAAAATCTATAAAAGAAATTAAGGGTGAGAAATTTAATTTAAAAGATCTAATTTATGAATTTGACGCAGGAGAAAATGATTTTAAGCCTTTTAAAGAGGGTTGTAATGAATTAATTGAACCTTTAAAAAATCGTGTAAAAATTTATGGCAGTACTTATATGCATCACAACGATCATTTTGGATGGGGCTCAAATGATGCTTATTTAAAATGGGGTTGGCATCCTGATGAGTTTGTTATAGGTGTTGGAAATCACGATCCGCAGCCCTTAAAGCAGATTGCTATACGTAAGGGGGATATATGTGCTGAAATAAGTGAACAATATCATAAAGATGACTCTATAAAACCACTGGCAAGAATTTTAAAACTTGATGAAGGCAGACTTACAGATTCTGTTGAATTTGCAAAAGCAAAATGGGCAGAGCCGATGATGGCAAAGAACAATCAAATGTTTTATATGGATGTCTTTGGCAGAGAAGAACGTTTTGATGTTCAAAATTTGAATACCGTGACTGATAAATCAAGAAATTTATATGCATACAAAAATTATGCCTATAAAATCCCTGAAAACTACAAAGAAACATATCACAAAGCCGTACAGGAAGGTTTTGGGTTTAATATAATGGATAGTTTGGAGAAAGTTTTCAAAGCAAAGGATTTGAACAAATCTCATCCTGAGTTGTATTCTAAAATTGTAAAATTCAAAGATGTCCTCTACGAGAAAGATTTGCCAAAAGCTGCAGAAGAAATAATAGAAGAAGCTCAAGAAATTGTAACTGAATCTGCTAAGAAAAATAAATATTTAAAACCGTTTTTAATATCAGGTGCAGTAATCCTTGTCGGTGGATTAGTTATATACACAAGTTTCAAAGGCAAGAAAAAACTTATACCTCAATACCAGCCTCAACAAAATATTAACCCTAATACAAAAGTTTCGTTTGATAATTTCATTAAAAGTAGTAAATAATAAAATAAACCAAGTAAAAACAAATAAAGAAGCTTTGGGTTTATTTATCTTCTAATTAACAGCGGTAAGCTATAGTTCCTTATATTTTCCCAAACTAATATCAAGTCTTATACAATTTAGCAATTTTAACTTTATTCTCAATATGTGAGGGAGTACAGTTAGCAAGCAGATTTGAAGTGTTTTATTTTTACACGTTATTATCACTAACCTTGTTTTGGCAAATAAAAACAAAAGCTGCTTCAATTTATTTTTGTATTTAAACCAATTAAGAATTTGAAGAAATCTTAAACGAAGCATATTCGGGTGTTGTATTACTTGGTCAATTTTTAATTTTTTCTGCAAGTTGTGTAGATTTAACATAAAGTTTAATTCAATTTCTTCTTTGATTGTTTCTATGCCAACAGGACTTGGTTTCCAGTCTATTTTATCAAACTCTTGATATGAATAAATCTTAATAAAATCACTCAAAGAACTCATCCTTTCATTATTCGGGTCATCATGGATAACAATAACCGGAATACCCATAGCAAGACATGGCACCGCGCAATGAAATCTTCTTGTAATAACGAGATTTGCCTCATTTTTATAGCGTTCTAAAATGTCTGCGGCTTCTTTGGCATACATTATTGCTGTTTCGGGCGACAAAGGAGACTCTGGCAGAGGATAAGGCCAATGAGTAAGACGTTCTATGCGTTTAAAATATTCTTCCGGAATGTATTTATCTAACTCATCCGGCGTTTCAACTAAAAATATTTTTCCGTTTTCTGGTTCTTTTTCTCTTTTTGAGAAAGTATAAGTCAAGCACCTTGAATAATAGGTTTTTAGTCCAAGTTTTGATAAGAAAAGCGCAGTCCCCCTGTCACGGCAGCCCAGCGGCTCATATTTTTTAAATTGTTTTTGACTCTTTTTATTCTTAAGTATAAAATCTCTTGTGCCCCATTCTTCTGTTGCATGGAAACCAAAATAAAACGGTATTATACTATCTGATAAAGGAAATATATTTGTATCTTCAAATGTGTAAAAGCAGCCATTCATAATAAGAATTACTCTTTCTCCATTGTAAAAGGACAATGTATCTCGGTTAAGCTCGTTTATATTTTTTATGCCCGCTTTGTTACACATAGCTCGCGCTGCGATGGACTGGATTGTATCTCCGTAATTCGCACCATTATAGTCTTTATAAGTATATTCGTATTTACATACGGCATATGGGATTTTCGGTCTCTGTTTCGCAATTTTTTTCTTCAAAATCCACCTTAATTTATCATAAGGCACAGCCCACTCGCAGTCTCGGCATAGCAGCTGCATATCGTTTTTCCCAAGCATTGCTTTTTCAACATCCTTCATTGCTTTGGAATTTATTATTTGTTTATATTTTTTAGTTTTTAAATTTCCCAAAACATGTTTTAATCCATAATCCATACAACAAAGTACAACATCCCCATTTGGAAGCATAAGTGTACGCTGTGCAAGAGTTGGTCTAAATCTCGTTCTATTTTGAACAAGAGAGCCGCATATTAACGGCTTTTTATTATCTTTAAAATCACCTTGAAAGGTTTCTATTAAATCCTGGTTAATATTTTTAAACTTTTCACTGTTTAATTCGCCACACCTTGTTAATATTTTTGTTGTTTCCAGTTTTCTACCAATAGCTTTTTCAACATCCTCTCTTGGACGCCCTATAACCATGAAGTCAAGATTTCTATATTTTAATTCTTTTAATAATCTGATCTTTTCAAAATATTGCTGATCCGGAGAATATTTTATTAACCCGTCTTGATCAATTGTATGCACAATGCAACTAATAAATGGAATGTCTTTCAACCTATATATATCTTCAATACTGAAACCGCGAAGAGTTGTATAAAGCATTATTTGATAGCCTTGTTCGTGTGCATATTCAATCATATCAGCAGCTTGCGGGTTAGAAAATGGTTCTGTCATTCCACCAAAATCAATCTGTATATTTTTAGGGATATTTTTTAAGATTTTTTTAAATTCTTCAAGAATAAGTTTACGTACGTTGCTGCCTGTTTCACCATATGCTTTTTCAAGCGTGAACTGCGGGCAATAAACACAATCATTAGGACAGCCTAATTGGGTCGTGATTTCAATATAATTTTTATATTCTAATAAATATTCTTGTGTCATTCTTTTTCTTTTTCTTATCTATTTTCACATAACATAAATTTGAATTTTTTTCTTCTTTCCTTATATTTCTGACGACATTTGCCAAAAGTTATTTTTGAAAGGATTTTGTATTTGAGATATTTTCGCTCTATAAAATTTCTGTTTTGTATTTATGGTTGATAATGTATTTAAAGTTTGCATAATATTTACACTTTCATATCTTTCCATTTTTGTTTTTTGTCAATCATAGTTTCTCTTATTTTGCCAAAAGTTACATTAGATATAAATCTGTAAAATTGGTACTTTGCTTGATTTTTTAAAGACACATTCTTAAATCTTTTCAATTTTTCAATCTCAGAGTTGTCGGCATAATACGGTGTCAAAAAGCCTTGACGTACAAAATGTTTATAGCATACACAGTTGCCGTTATCTCTAGAAATACAAGCTGCCGGATCTTTGTTAATTCTTATTTTATCAGGCTCGCTCAAATTGCCCAATATCCAAACTGCTTCATTTTCTTGTGCAGTGTAGCATTTTCTGACTTCGCCAGTTGATTCAATGTAAAAGAACTTTGAACCGCACCAGCACTTGCGTCCGTAAAAATTAATGTTGTTGGCGAGTTCAATCGGAACATCAAGCCCTCGTGCCTGCATAAAGTTTTCTATTTCATCAGGATATGTGTCATACTGAGTAATGTGATGTTTGCGCTGGATTTCTAATGGCAAGCCGAAACGCTCCGTTATTACTTTGTCCACTTCTTTTAATTTTTCAAAATTATCTTCTGTCAATACGCAGGTTAGCAAAATTTTGAAAGGATAGTTGTTTTCTTTCTGAATATCAATAAGTCGTTGAAGTTTATTGTAAAATTCATCAAAATTAGGGATTTGAGAAATGTGAATTGAGATGGAAAATGCATTTATACTTCTCCCCGCCATTTTTAAAAATTTTTCTAATGTTTCAATTGGAGAAGAGAAATTTGTAATAATATTAATTTTATGACCCATTTTAGCAAGGTTTTTAGACAGAAAATTCAAATGCGGATAAACAAAAGGCTCCCCGCCTGCTAATGTAATCTGATATTTTTCTTTAAGACGTTTTAAAAATTTAAGTAAATTTTGTGCATTTTCTTTACTTAAAAACTCGCTTTCTCTTATTCCATTTTCATCTGCCTGATAGCAGTATTCACACTTGTAGTTGCAGGCGTAAGTAATTTTTACGTCGATATAGTTAGCAATCGGTTTGGGTATATTGCCATTAAATGGAGTTATTGGTAAACCCGCCAATTTTAATAAAACAGATTTTAAATTCTTCTGGAAAGTTTTAATATTGTGTGTTTTACGGATGTATTTAATTGCCGCATTCGCATTTTTAATATAGAGACTATCGTTTTCCATAAGTTCTTTTATCGAAGGGATAAATTTTTCAACATCTTCAAATCCATCACCTAAGATTTCGCCGACAAACGCACCAAAGCGGGAAGGCAGGCTTTCATTATCAAGGCAGCTTACCGGGAGCGTTCCGTATTGAAGACATTCAAGCCAAGAAATCGGAATGCCTTCCCAGATACTTGTATTTAAAAGAATCCGGCTTTCCTTCAATAGCTTTTCTTTTTTTTCTCCCTCTAAATGTCCCATAAAATGAAGATTTGGTATATTTTCATTCATATATTGTTCTAACATTTTATTATTTTCTTTCTCGTGGCGGAAAAATTTACCAAGAACATAAAATTCATACTCAGGCATACATTTTGCTACTTCACAAAAAAGCCATGCGCGTTTTTGTGCCTCTAACCGCCCTAAAAAGACCACCTGTTTTTTCTTTTTATTTATATCAAATTTATATTCAAAATCAATTTCTATCGGATTTGGCAAATACTGCACAGACAAATCTTTTGGCAGATTATAAAGCTCAAATGCTCTTTCATTTAATGAATTGCCTTGTGATATGAACTTAATCCTCCCTTTATAAAACATTTTATTAACCAAATCTGACACCAGCGGATTGCAAACACATGGGTCTTGAATTGTGGTCATTGAGTTTCTTTTCTCATCCCAAAGTTTTGGCGGACGCGGATCTTGAATCCAGAGGACAAGTTTTTTATCGTCAATGAGTTTCAATATTTCATAAGACGGATACGTCATTTCAATTGATAAAAATAGGTCATAATTTTGCTGCTTTAACCATTGTTTAACCTTTTTTTCATTTTTCGGAAATTTGTAAACCAAAATATTATCAACTTTTTCGGTTTGAATTTCTTTCAGGTCTTCTTTCATTTCAAGTAGAATGTCCATTTCGATATCTTTATCGGGAATATATTTTGCGATATATTTTCTTGCTAAAAAACCGTAACCGCCAAAAGCTGTTCCTGCTCCGCCAAAAAATTCATCAATTAATAGTCCGATTTTGATTTTGCACATCTATATATTCCTTTCAATAAAGTAATTCGGTTTTTTAAACCTTATATACGTTTTTATAAAATGAAAAATTTTAAATCTTAAACGGTCTTTATCATAAATGATTGAGAAAAGTTCTAGATTTAATATTTTGAAGACAAAATACTCAAAGTATAAACCATATTTTTTACTATATTTTATCATTTTATAAATGTCATAATCACTCTTTTCAAAATATGGTGTCTGACAGTAATAATCCCACCATTCTTTTATAAATCTATATCCGTAGTAATGAAAATCCGCCCAAATCCATGGTTTGTTTGAACCTACATAGTGAACAATACCGGGTTTTACTTTTTTACACATATTTTTATGCTGTTTGTTTTTTAAAACCTTTCCAAGATACTCCACATCCTTTAATGTATTCCATTTTATGTCAACAAATTTGACATATCCTTCAAATACGGCATTTAAGACATCCTGGTCTTGAAAATGCAGCGGGCTGTTTTGCCGGGTAAACTCCCACAACCTATCAACCACATTATCTTGCCGTATTTTTGCCAAATTCAAAAGCAAAATTCCTGCATTGAAATATTTTAAAGTTTTTTTATGTAGTTTTTTCTCAAAATATTCATCAAAGGATACCCCGTTAAAAACCTTTGCACCGCTTTCTAAATGCTCTTCAATCCACATATCCTGAACAGCGCCTGCGTATTCATTTGATATGTCTTCGCTATAAAATTTTGAAATATCATCCAGTATAAGAATATCAGCGTCAAAATACAAAACCTTATCATATTGTGGGAAAAGTTCGGGGATAAAAAATCTGTAATAAGTTTCAATGGAAATATATTCGTAATTTTCACGTCTTGCCATATATTTTTCCAAGTCAAAGTTCTCAGTAATTTTATTCATATCAATAAAATTAACATTTTTGCCCAGTTTTGATAAAATAGCCTTGTTTTCATCGCTGATATTCGTTGCGAGTATATTAAATTCAATATTACTCTTTGAATTAAGAAGAATAGATACTATCGCTGTGGCAAGCTGTTTTACATAATCATTATTTATTGCAAATATAACCGGAATCATTAAACCTCCAAAAATTTTCTACCAAGAAAGATAATAGTTTTTTCATGCCTGTTACACCTGATACTGATAAATCTTTTTCTGAAATTTTTAAAACTTATTAAAAAATACAGTGAGAATGGATTGCTCTTAAAAAGCATATAATCATTTCTTTCTTTTTTCGTTATTAATTTATTATTTTTTATTATAATTATGTTCATACGCTTAAGCATTTTAGAGATGAGTTTTAAACCGTCCGTCAGCTTATTCAGTGATAGCATTCCAAACATTATGTGAATATAAGCAAATTCTCTTTTATATAAGCAAGCAAGAAGATTTTTATCTGTTATTTTGTTTTCATCAAGCCATTCGTGAATTTCATCGCTTCTTTTAAACGGAATTGTATAATCTTTTAACTCATCTGATTCCATAAGACCAGTTCTTCGCCAGTAATAAAATCTCTCATCAGTATAGAAAATCTTTTTAGCAAGACACATTGTTTGAACCTGAAACGGATTATCTGTCCAGCCAGCACTTTTTGCTTCAATAAATCGTAAATTGTGATTTTTTAAAAATTCTCTTTTATACACACAGCTCCATATACTCGGATGAAAATATAAAAATTCAGGATGTTCATAAATGGTAAAAACCTTATTCGGCATATTGAACAATTTATTATTCTCATACCATTTCACGGGTTTGATTTCCTTTCGGCATACTGTGTCAATATTTTCATAAAATGGTGATTTAACAATATCAGCATCATATTCAACTGCCAGGTTATAAAGTTTCTCATACATTTCAGGCGCAATAAAGTCATCAGATTCAAGAATGGCAATGTAATCCCCGCTTGCTTGAGCAAGCCCCATATTACACGCAGAGCCGTAACCGCCGTTTGGTTTGGTTATAACCTGTATTCTATTGTCTTTCGCCGCATATTCTTTTACAATTTGCAGGCTGTTATCCGGGGAATCGTCATTTATACAGATAATTTCAATATCTGATAATGTCTGATTAACCACACTGTCAAGGCATTCTCTTAAATATTTTTCTACATTATAAATTGGTATTATGACGGATATCTTAGGCAACAGAAACCTCCTGAGTCTTAAACTGCATCTCATATAAATGTTTATACTTGCCGTTAGGAATTGCCAGGAGTTCTTTGTGAGTACCGAGTTCTGCAAGTTTACCTTCATTGATTACGGCAATCCTATCTGCATTTTGAATTGTTGAAAGCCTGTGAGCGATTACAAATACCGTTTTATCTTTCATAAGGTTATCAATCGCTTGCTGCACAATTTTTTCAGATTTGTTATCCAACGCAGAAGTTGCTTCATCAAGGATAACAATCGGTGCGTTTTTAAGAAAAGCTCGTGCAATCGCAACACGCTGTTTTTGTCCGCCGGAAAGCAAAATTCCGCGCTCACCGATTTGTGTGTTTATGCCGTCTTTCAGTTCATTTACAAAATCTGTTAAATATGCCATTTCAAGTGCATTTTGGATTTGTACTTCATCTGCATTTGGATTGCCTAGTAATATGTTTTCTTTTATTGTGCCGGAGAATAAAAAGTTGTCCTGGAAAACAACAGCGATATTTTCTCTTAAAGATTTCAGGGTGTAATTCCTGATGTCGACGCCTTCAATTGTTATTGAGCCTGATTTAATATCATAGAACCGCGGGATAAGGTTTACAAAAGTCGTCTTTCCTCCGCCGGAGTTTCCCACTAAGGCAAGGGTTTCGCCGACTTTGACAGAGATGTTAATATCATTGAGAACAAGAACATTTTCAGCATACTCAAAATAAACGTTTTTAAATTCAATGCCTTTATTTATGTATTTTAATTCTATAGCGTTTTCCTTATCCTGAATTGACATAGGTCTGTTTATCATTTCAAACACTCGTTCAATTGCCAGAAACGACTGTTGAACGGCAACTGCGTTGCCGCCTAAGTTTTTAATCGGAGTGTAAAGCAGTATTAAAGCCGTAATGAATGAAACGAAATTTCCAGATGAAATAATACCCCTGACAATAAGCCAGCTGCCAAGCGCGATAGCTAGCCCTATCCCTATTGAAACAACAAAGTGCATAAATGGTGAAATCCACGCTGTACGCTGACACATTTTTATTGAAAAACCGAAAACTGATTGCAGAATATCTTTGAATTTGTTAGACTGGCTGTCTTGCAAATTATATGCCGAGATTGTCCTGTTTCCAGCGAATGTTTCATTGTAAGTAGTGTTTAAAGCGGTAATCGAAACGTTATTTTGATTAATGATTGAACCCACAAGGTGTTTAACTCTTGACAACGGAGCAATAGCTGTACAAAGAACAAATACGGCAATAAGTGCAAGCTGCCATGAATTATAGAAAAGAACGCATACAAGCGATATTGAAGAAAATACCCGCGTAACAAAAGTTTTAAGATTTCCCAAAAGTCCGTTGCAGGCGTTGTCTGCGTCATTATTGAATCTGAACATAACTTCACCCGATGTAGATTTATCAAAGAAATTTGCGTCAAGCAGAACAAGTTTTTGATAAAGCTTGTCTTTCAGGGCTATAGTCATCTTACCCCCAACCCAAACATTGAGGTAATTGGCAAGATAGTTCAAAAGTCCCTGAATTGAAGTAAAGGCAACAATCAAGAGCGGAATATACCAAGGCGCTGACATATCTTTGCCGACCACAACCAAATCAGTATAGGGTTTCAATGACAAGGCAATGACAGCATCAAGTGATCCTATGGGGATACAGATTAAAACCGAAATTAAAGCCCTGAACCAAATTGGTTTCACAAACTGCCACATGCGTTTGTAGTTTATTACAAATTGATTAGTTAATATTTTATTTTTTATACTCATTTATTCTATCCTCAAAATTTGTTTGCCAAAGATTTCAATATTTGCTCGTTTTGAGTTAATCTGCACTGAAATCAAATGCCGCTTGAAATCTTTGAACTTTGTTACAATAAATTTTCGCTGAAATTTTGCCCAAGCTTTCTTTGGGTTATTTATGAGCAATATTACTTTTGATTTATTTAAAATTTCAAATGCAACATCGTCTAATTCCCCATTTCTATCGTATTTTTGAAACTCTTTTACGAATTTTTCAAAAACTTCCCTGCGGTATGCAGAGGCAACTCTTTTTAAGTTCCAAGAATAAGCATCATACTGTTTTTGGAGCTTTTGTCCTTTATATATTTTTTTCAAATCAGAATGAGCATTTAAAAACCTGTCAATTTCAGCATATTCTTTGTAAATAAACTCTCCGCCGTCTTTTCTCAGAGTTGAGCAGTTTGGGTTGTCTTGACGGTAATAAACATATGCATTGCTCGTGAAATAAATATCCTTTGCCAGTGTAATGACTTTGAAATTAAACGAAGTATCTTGAAAACTTGCACCTCTTGTTTCTAAAAAGCGAATATTATTGTCATTTAGAAAACTTTTCTTATACAAGAATGACCACACAGACGCAGGAGTTTTTAGCAGATTTTTTTTATCTTCAACGCTGGATATTTTGCCGGGTTTGAGTTTTGAAATAATCTGTGAACATTTGACAGTTTTCTTATTTCTGTTGGTAAAGTTGTACCACTCGGATTTTACTATATCAACGTTATTTTCTGTAATTAACGTATATAAATCAAAAAACATATTTTTATCTGCAAAATCATCAGGTTCAATAATCCCGATATAATCAGCAGATGCGGCATCAAGTCCGACGTTGCAGGAATGTCCGTAACCCGCGTTTAGTTTATTAATAACCTTGATACGATTGTCTTTTGAGGCGTATGCATACACTATCTCACCGGAGCGGTCAGTTGAGCCATCATTGACACAAATTATTTCAATATCTTGCAAAGTCTGTGTTACCAAACTTTCTAAGCATTCCTGCAGATATTTTTCCACGTTATAAATAGGAACAACAATTGATACCTTAGGCATTGACGAACCTCCTTTGTAAAGACTGCTCCCATTCATAAGCAGTTTTAATACTTTCTTCAAGCGTTCTTTCAGGCAGCCAGCCTAAGATTTCTTTTGCTTTTGTGTTGTCTGCAACCATAACTGCCACATCACCTGCCCTGCGAGGATGAACTTTAATCGGGATTTTTTTGCCGGTGATTTTTTCACATAGAGTAAATACCTCTTTTACGCTGCTGTCCTCTCTTGTACCGAGATTAAAGCAATTTGTATTTCCGCCTCCAAGCAGATATTTAAGTCCAAGAACGTGAGCCTGTGCCAAATCTTCGACATTAATATAATCTCTGATACAGGTACAGTCTTTTGTGTCATAATCATCTCCATAAAGTTCAAAAGTCTTTGTTCCGCAGAATGTGCTTTTGAGAATATTCGGAATCAAATGCGTTTCTGGCTCATGCCATTCACCGGTTATGCCATTAATATCTGATCCCGCCACATTAAAATATCTAAAGCGCACACTTTTCAAACCATAAGCCTTATCATAATCATCTAAAATATTTTCAACAATCAATTTTGTTTTTCCGTAAGGGTTGATTGGATTTTTAGGGTGTTCCTCATCTATCGGCGTATATTTCAACTCTCCGTATACCGCTGCGGTGGATGAGAATATTATTTTATCGACTTTGTTGGATATCATTGCATTTAACAGGTTCAGAGTGCCATAAACATTGTTGTAATAATATTTTTGCGGATTAATTACACTTTCTCCGACCTCTATTTTTGCTGCAAAATGAATAACAGCCTCAATTTTGTACTGTTCAAAAATCTGAGAAATGTCCTGAATATTTTTTAAATCCCCTTTAACAAAAGCCGCATTATTGATAACAGATTTATGTCCGCTTTCAAGATTATCAAACACTACAACTTCATAACCCGCATTTTGTAATGCCAAGACACAATGGCTTCCGATGTATCCCGCTCCACCTGTTACTAAAATCATTTAATTACCTCCTCGAACAGACTAATTGCCTGTGCAATCGCGTCATCCATATCGTAATATCTGTAATCACCTAACCTGCCGAAAAAATAAACATTATCCAACTTCTTTGCTTCTGATAAATATTTTTCATAAAGCGCTTGATTTTCTTTTTCCGTAACCGGATAACATCTCTCGTTTCTACCTGGCTTAAAATCTTCGGAATATTCTTTTGCGATAACAGTTTTGTCCGCTTTGTCGTTCAAATAATGTTTAAACTCATGTATCCTTGTAAAGTCATAATTACAAGGATAATTAACTACCGAATTGTTCTGGTAAAACTCTCTGTCATACGTTTCAAACTTTAAATTTATATTGCGATATGGCAGTTGACCATACTTATAGTTGAAAAATTCGTCAATTGAACCTGTGTAAAAAATTCTTTCAAATTTGCCTTTAACTTCTTGATAATCAGTATTTAACCGCACCTCAATATTCGGATGGTCAAGCATTTTTTCAATCATCTTTGTATAACCGTTGGTTGGAATACCTTGATACTTGTCCTGAAAATATCTGTTATCACGGCTGATGTAAACCGGGACACGCGAAGTTACACTATTGTCAGGATTTTTGCCCCACTGCTTTGTTGAGTAATCTTTAAAAACTTTCTCGTAAATATATTTTGCAAGAAAGTTTAAATCTTCGTCATCCTGTGATTGAAAATCAGAAATCGAGATTTTAGTATTATACTGGTACTTTTCAAGGAGTTTTTTTTCTAAACGCTGCGCCAGTGATTGCGGAAAAACATTGTAAATTGTGTTTAGATTAAATGGCACGGTAGTTGTAATCCCGTCAATTACTGCAACAACTTTGTGCATGTAAGTGTTAAAATCTGTAAAGCATTTTAAGAAATTCCAAACTTTCTCATTATCTGTATGAAAAATATGCGATCCATATTTATGAATACAGATACCGTTTTCATCAAAATAATCGTAACAATTTCCGGCAATGTGCTCTCTTTTGTCAATTACCAGCAGCTTTTTATCCGCTTCAGCCAATAGTCTTGCCATAACGGCTCCACTAATTCCGGCTCCGACTACTAAGTTCTCGCCAACTAATTTTTTCACTATAATCTTTCTTAATTCAAAATAAAATAATAAATATTTTATCATAAATATAACACTTTATATAAATTATTATATAAATATTAAAAAAATATTAAAAAATCTAAACAGTACCTATTCGGATGAAATTTTTCATTCAATATTAATAAAAATTGCACTTTTGCGAGTATTCAGCTGTCTGTCTTGGTCAATTCTAATATAATGTAAAGTTTTGTCTGATGAAGAGTAGTTAAATCTTTAAATGGTATTTTGTTGCATGAATTACCCGAATATTCAAGCTAAATCCGACTGATAAAATCAGCCCAAACCACTAACCTGTCTAAGTTTCAACCTTTGTATCAAACTACCTGCAAAGTCTCATTTTGCATGTTTCATTATACGTGGAAAATGTAAAAAATGGCAAAAATAAAAGTGGAAGGCGACTTTGCACCTTCCACGAAATTGGTTGCGGGAGCCAAAAGAGTATGTATATGGAAGCCGAAAAATCAGATTATCCGTGTATCCTCAGCTTATGTAATTTCTTGGATAAAAGAAAAAAAAGAATTTACACGAGGACTCATGGAAAAAGCTCTGGGTTTAAATATAGGTCAAGCTGAATGGCATATTAAAGAACTGATTAAAAAAGGTATAATTAAACGTACAAAACGAACACAAGCAAAAATAGGCAAAGGACAAAGACAGGTTATTTATAAGTTAATTTAAACATCAGATAACAAATTTTTTTTTCAGTGGTTTTATACTAGAACAAAGGAGAAAAATATATGATTAACTCTATTGCACAAACTTGTCCTATTATGCAATCCTATACATTGCAAAAACCTATATTGACAAATCAAGAACTTGTTAACATGCAGCATAGTCATTTATTAGAACAAATTAATAGAATAACAATGGCTAAACTTGAATTTTAGTTAAATCAAATAAGCTATATCTAATCATTACCTTATCTCTGAAGGTTGTCAGGATTTCATTAAAATAATAGAAGCCGAGAAACTTGATTCCATTGCGATAAATTGTTTTAATTTCTGTTTTCATCATCAGGTGATTTAAAATTTCAGGATTTATATTCTGCTGTTCAATGTTGCTTAAGGCTTGTTTTATTGTCATTTGAGGAATGTGCTTGCATGGCTTGGAATTGTAAAATTCAAGCCAGTAATTAATAAATTGAATTGCCTGTTGAACTGTTGGCACTTTGTTTCCAGTCATTTTCTCATGCAGTTTTTGCTTGGTTGCCGCCGTTAAATGGGCACGGGCTTCGCCCTTCAGCCCTCTGGCGGCAATCCGCTTATGGAACTTCTCATTTCTCATCATATATGCCGGTTTGTTTTCAATAGAAGTTCCTGTGTAACTTGGCATTAGTTTTTCAAATCCTTCCTGAAATTCCAAGAAGAATCTTTCAATAACTTTTGCTTTTGCATTGTAAGGCTTTGCAAACACAGGCTTGATTCCGAGGTTTTGGTAAACTCCGCTGAAACCTTCTTCATCGAAGTTTACATCCTGAAAGAATTTTGCTCTGAATGCTCTTCCATTATCTTGATAAACTACTTTCGGGATAAGTCCGAGGTTGAGTATTGAGTTTCTTAATGCACTTGCAATACATTGTGTATTCTCTTCCATCATAATTTCATAACCGGCTAATGCTCCTGATTTCCAATCAAAAAAGCCTACTAAAACAGGTCTGGTAGGTTTACCGGTAAACGGATTAATCACTTGGAAATTCAATCTGTGTCCGTCTGCTACAAAAATATCCCCGATACTTATTTGAGACAAATCTCTTTCTATATACGGCATAACTTTATCTTCAAGAGCTTTTTCGCCTTCTCTCATAAGAACCCATTTTTCATAATTGTATTTTTTAAAATGATTGGCATATCTTCTAAAAGTTGAAGATGACGGAATATTTTCCACTCCCCGGCGTTCAAGAATTATTTTTGTATATTCAATAGCTTTTGAAATTTGGAGTTTATTCGGACTAAGTACGAACCTCAAAAACACATTAATCATCTCAGGTGTTAACCTTGAATTGCATTCACCTAATCTGCTGTAATTATATTTCTGAAGCATACTTTCAATCGTACCGTCGTATTGTTCTAACAAACGATAAAGACTACCTCTTGAAGTCTTCCCTAAAACTTTAAAAACCTGTTTTAAATATTCTCCGCTATTATAGAGCAGAATAAAGTTTTCCATCGCTTCTTTTCGTGTTTTGTATTTTTTCTCAAAGTTTTTAAATGCGTTTAATAAGTCAATTCTTGCAAGAGCATTTAATCGTGCTTTTTCAGCGATAAATGTTTGTTTTGGATTTTTTGCAGGAACTAATGCGGTACATTGTATTAATTCTTTTTGGGTTTCAGGTTCAAGGGAATTGAGAAGAATTTCATATGATTTGCCGCCGGGGACTTTAACCTCACGGGCTATATATTTACCTTTGCGAATGGAGATTCGTAAAGCGCGTGTGGATTTTAATCCCTTTGCCTTTGCTACTTTGTTTATGTTTATGTTTATGTATATGTCTTCGTCTCTTGGATTATTGGCAGTTCGCAACCTTTGCACTCCATTTCGCTTTTACTACGTAAAAGCTTCATTTCGGCAGGTTCCTCACAGGGACGGCGTTACGCTTCGCTTCAGCCTTGCCAAAATCCGCTACACACACATTAGCTCCGAAGTCGGAACATTGGAACTCCAACTGCACGCTTTGTGTCTATTCGGAAACAATTATATTTAGAGTTCAAAAAATCTAAAATTAAAAATAAATTAAGTAATGTTACAAATTATTTTTATAAAATATATTTAGCTAGCAAAAAACTTTATTTTCGGGTCTTTATATGGTATTAGTTAGTATAAAGTAGGGTGAATATGTAATGATACCAAAAATAACAGCAACAAAATTAGAGAAACAACCTGTTTTTTGGGGAAATAATGTTGTTGAACATAAGAAAAATAAATCTACTATATATAATAATAGATACTCTCATTGCAATATATCGGACTCTGTATCTTTTTCTGGACAATTGGAAGATACTTTTTTTCAAGCAATTAAAGAAGGGAACCAAAAATTATCGATTGATTCATTAAGTAAAATAAATTTTAATATTGTTGAACAAGATATTGAAAATGGAAATAACGTTTTACACTATGTTATACAGGACAATTCGGAGGCTTTATGGGAGAAACTTCATTCTTTATTGAAAAATATTGTATTCCGCGTTACGCCAGAAAAGGTAGATCGTGCGTTAATGACAAAAAACAAAAATAATAAATTGCCGTATGAATGTGCAATTGATGATGTTTTTCTTAAAAGAATTCAAAATGACATAAATGAAATTACAAAAAACAGAAAACCACGTATCGAAAATCCTATTGTCGAGAAGTCTTCCAATTTATATAATCCAATTATTACAGAAGTTGAAAAAGTTGAAAACAAAGTGGTAGGTAATGAAATAAGCACATCAACAGAAATAGATACAGATCTTGATTTTGATGATTTTATGCCTGTGAAAGGTATTGCTAATACAGCTTTAGCAGTAAATTCTAAAGAAAAGGGAGAGTTATTTAGCGATGTAATCGGCTTAAATAATGCAAAACAGGTTCTTAAAGAATTTATTGTTGATCCCATCGAAAAAAATAAACCAATACTTGTGAATGGTATTTTACTATACGGACAAGGAAATAATGGTAAATCTTATCTGGTAGAATCTCTCTGTAAACATTTAAACAAAGAAATTATCAGCACAAGAAAGGTTTTGGGGCTGTTAGATGGTGTAAATCAAGCTCCTAAAGAAATTGAAAAGATATTAAGTAGATACGTGATATCAATTTCCATAGACGATTACCGCGATGTAGATAATGTTCTTGAATATATCAAAACAAACTATAAAAATACTAATAAACAAACAATGATGTTTATAGATGAAATTGCTAAAATTTTTCAGACAGATCAAAATTCGGGAAGATATTCTTACAGAGATGTTCCTGAATTTATGAGAAAATTTGATAATTTTTCATTAAACGGCGGAGTTTTAATTGGCACAACAAATGATATTGAATATATCCAAGAAGATTTATTGCGTTCTAACCGTTTTCAAAAAAGAGTTGAACTAAAATTTCCTAATCAAGATGAAAGAAGACAGATTTTTGAGAACTTTTTGGGTGATAAATTACAAATATCTGATTTAGATCACCAAAAAATAATTAAGAAAACTGCCGGCTTCTCGTATGGAGATTTATCTGCTATTTTAAGAATACTTGATGCGGAAAATGACGAAATTAACTATAAATTACTTGATGAAATAGTTGAAAAATACGCAGAAGAAAATAATATGGGACAACTGAGCGACGAAGGTACAACCTCAAACTATGATACAAAGCTTTTGTCCAGAGAACAAATAGATACTAATTTTTCTGATGTTGCAGGGATGGAAGATATTAAGAATATATTTAGAAAAACAATAATTGATAGATTAAAACCCGAAGTGAAACAACGTTTCAGTGAAAATAAACGTCCATTTATTTCTACAAACTTTTTATTATACGGACCACCGGGAACGGGGAAAACATTTATAGTAAAAGCTCTTTCCGGAGAAGCTAAAGTTCCTTTATATATAATAGACGGAGCCTCTTTTATGGATAAATATGTAGGGGAATCTGAAAAAAACCTGAAAAAAATATTTAAACAACTAGAGACAAAATTTAAAGAAACTGGTGAATATAGTATTTTGTTTATCGATGAAGGTAATAAAATTTTAGGAAAAAGAGATAACATAAATTCTAAGGATTCTGAATATGTTGAACAATTATTGCAATATTTAGATAACTCTTACAAAAGAGGAATTATAACAATAACGGCAACTAACTACAAAGATAAAATAGATGATGCTGTTTTGAGCCGATTGGGGCAACAAATAATGATTGGATTCCCAGATATAGAGACAATCAGATCCTTGATTGAAATTTTGTTGAAAGACATCAATACTGCTTCAAATATAAAAGAACAAGATATATACGAAATTGCAAGCCGACTAAGAGGTTTTGGTTCCAGAGAAGTTACACAAATTATTACCGGAATAATAGATGAAAATTTACAAGCAGGTAATAAAAAATTATGTTTGGATGATTTTAAAAGCGGAATATCTATTTATGCTCAATCGCATGAATTGCCGGCTATAAATGAACGTAACAGAACTTCAGCATATGATAAATTTATCAAAAGATTGGAAATATTATCCTCTGACCCGCAGTCATTAGACGATATTGGGGGTATGCAAGAAACAAAAGAAAAGCTATTAAATGCTGTAATGGCTTCATCTTTAAAACCGGAAATTTTAGAAAGATATAAAAATAACAGAATTAAAGGACAAAACGGTATTTTATTATATGGTGACCCGGGATGCGGTAAAACATATATAATGAAAGCTTTGGCTGCACATATGAATTTGCCTATTTATGAGTTTAAAATGAGCCAATTTGGCAGCAAATTTTCACATGAAACAACGGAAAACATAGGTAAAGTATTTAACCAATTAAAAAATAAATACAAAGCAACAGGCGAAAGAAGCATCTTAATGCTTGATGAATTTGAAGATGTTGCCTCAAGGAGAGAAAACGAGCCTAATGCTTTTAGAGTTGAAGAAACCAATGCCTTATTAAAAGAAATATCTGATGCTGAACGCAATGGTATAATAGTTGTTGCAGCAACAAATCATTTTGACAGAATAGATGCAGCAATGAAACGACCCGGCAGATTCATTTGTATTGAAGTAACTTCTCCAGATTTAGATGCCAGAAAAGACCTTATTAAAAAAGCTTTAAGCAGCCGGGAAATTGCTGATAAAATATTTGAAAATGACGAAAATTTTGATGTTTTAGCAAAAGAAACAGAAGGATTTGCTATAGTGGATATCACAGAAACAATTAACATACTCATAAAAGAATCTATTGATAATAATGTTGCAAAATTATCACTTGAAAACTTACAACTTGCATTTGCCCAAAGAGCAAAAGATAAAGCAAGAGAAAGTAAATTAAATCAAAAAAGGCAGGAATGTGAGATATGAAAATTCATACAATAAACAATTTATATAATTATCATAATCAGTATAGTCATGATAAGCCAAATGTGAATGATAATATACTTCCATTAATTTGTCATCAATACAACAAAAACAATTTAAGCTGTATCAACTATGCTGCATATAATAATATATCTTTCGGGAAAAAAGATCATTTAAATTTATCAAATTTATTAAATTCAGGCTATGAATTGATACAGCAAAATACAGACGGCGAGATTATAAACAGCGGCAAAAATATTATTTTAAAAGATTCCAAGGATTTAGTAGCTCTTTCAAAAACAGAGAAAGCCTGGAAAAAAAATTATATATTGGTCTCGGATATTGACATGAAAGGACAAGATTTTCAGGGTATTGGGAATTTAAAAAGATATTACTCGGGTGTATTTGATGGAAATGGTTTTGCTATCAAAAATTTAGTTATAAAAAAAGACAATTCTAATACGGTAGGTTTATTTAGAGCCTGTGATAATGCAGAAATAAAAAACTTAGAAATAAAAAATGCGCTAGTGCGTGGTAAAAGTGACGTCGGAGGAATTGTAGGTTTAGCTGAAAATAATACAATATTAAGTAATATAGTATTTGATGGAACGGTAACCGGCGCAAATGTTGTTGGGGGGCTTGTCGGCTATTCAAAACATTCAAATGTTGACAATTGTTTATTTTCAGGCAAAGTGCAATTCGATTCAAAAAATAATTTACAAAATGAGGATGATGATTTCTTTGTATCTGAGAAACAGAATGATGTCATCGCAGCTTTTATTGGCGGAATTTTTGGTATCGGGGAAAATTCAGTTCTCTCCGCATCTGGCATAAATGCTCAAATCTCAGGAAAAAGTACGGTTGGCGGACTTGTTGGCTTAGCTGACTGGTGCGACATCCATGATTGCGTATTAACTGGTGATGTGACTGGAAAAGAAAAAACAGGAGTTTTTGTCGGCTTGGCACAAAACTCCAAGATTTCAAATTCTTATTCCCTAACGTCAAATCCATTAATTGGTGAAAGTTTTGATACAGAAACCTCAAAGTGTTTTTCGCAAATAAGTAGTCTCAATGACAATATCCATTCAAGTTGGAACAGTAATATTTGGAATATTTTACCTAAAAAGCTGCCACGGCTTAAAAGCCAATTGACTAATTTTAACCCAACGTCAGTGTTTCTGGAAGATGTTAACAATGACATAAAAAATGGGAATATACAAATTGGCATGAACTATACGCCGCCTAAAACAATTTCTGTAAAATTAGAGGACATGAATCCCCCAGCGCATTATACGGAAAATGAACAGATTTTATCAGAAATAAATAGTTGTACAGATTCTTCAAAACTCGCAAAATTATTTGCATGTTGGACAGATAATTCTAGACGGGGATTTAATGCTGAAGATAAAAAACATGATGAAATATTATTAGCACTTATAAAAAATAAACATTTAAATATGAATGAAAGATGGAATTCAAACAGTGCATTCACAAGATACGTTTTTACCGGTCAATTTGAAGAAGCAACTTATTGTACACCATTATATGTACTTTCAGCTTTAAATAAAGGTTATGTTTTTAAGGAAGCATTAAAAAGAACCGATATAAATCCTTTTCTTAAGAGCGGTCCTTCTGAGACCTCCGATATTTTTCAGGCTTTGTACAAAAAACCAATCTCGACAAATATGTTTTTGTTATTTAATTCAAAAAACCCAAAAGTTCAAGAATATATAAAACAAAGCTTGACTCAATTGCCTAGTTATCCTTCTGAAGATAAACTTACGAATTTATTATGTTCTAAACCTATAAATACTTTTAATTATAATGAATCTACGAAAGAAATTAATATTCCTATATATCTATTAAATGAATTAGAGTCGCTTAAAGAAATACGAATTAAAGGAAAAGATAATTATTCATCTTTGGCAGATATTGTTAGTTCCCCTGATATTGACGGTTCTTATACTGACTCACAAGGAAATAATATTTTACATCTAATATCTGAAAAAGATTTTTCTGCCATTGAGCAATTAACTTATTCATATATTGCAATAAAAAAAGGTGCCAATTTGAATATGAAAAATCGGAATAGATATACTCCTTATATGCTTGCAATAAAGAATAAGAATGATTTATTATGTTGTAAAATGTTAGAGCATAATATTTCTGATAAGTTTTATACGGATGATGAAGGAAATAATGCATTATTTATAAGTACAAAGTATAACGAGACAAAACAAGCAATTCTGATTATGGATAACCTGCACAAAATGGGGTTTTCGCTCAATGTACGTAACAACGAACAGTCAACACCATTAATTGAGGCTGTAAAAAATAACGATATGAAAAAATTAAATTATCTGTTAACAAATGGTGCGGCAGTTGATTTATGTGATGAAAACGGTCATACTGCACTGCATCATGCTTTTATGAATCAAAATGTATCTGCAATAAAATGGTTAATGGATAGTTATGCATGTTTAGAAATAAAAGATAAGCTAGGATTAAAACCCAAAGATTACTGGAATGATTGTAATTCAAATGAAGATTTTGCCCGCATCAATTGGGATGTTTCCATATTAGAGTATAATTTTGCAGGTATTAACGATTCGGATTCAAGTTCTTTCAATATTACTGATTTTAGTAATCTTCAAATTGATATGAACAAAATGAAAGATTTTAATATCAATGATTTAACAGCGAAAGGTTCTTTATTAGAGAAATCTTTGATTAAACTATATTACTGTTTATGTATCCCTAAAAATAAAATAAACTCAAATACTACAAATAAAAGTACTATTTTTGAAAAAGTAGTCCAAACAAATAATCCATATTCCAAAGAATGTATAATAAAAATGTTAAAATATACTGAGATAGATATAAATAAACAAAATGAATATGGTGAAACCCCTTTATTGTTAGCCTTAAAAAGTTATCAAAACGCCAAAACAAGTAAAGAAAAGTTATCTTGTATGCAAAACATCAAATGTTTGTTAGATAACAATGCCAATATTGACATAGCTGATGCAAATGGTCAGACTGCGTTGCACTACGCTGTTTTCTCCAATAATATTATGCTATTTAATGAATTATTAGGTAAACATCCTAATGTTAATTATACAGATATTCTAGGTAAAAATCCAATACAGTATTTAAATAATGATCCGGAAGATCCTATGCGTAAAATTTATAACATATATGCTCAAAAAAGAGATTTGAATAAATAGAAAGGAAAAAAATATGAATATTTCACCTGTTAGTTTTAAAAATTATCAAATTGCAAGTTTAAAAAATGATTATTCCAAAAAAAGTTATCAGCAAGATTGTAACTCCATAAGATTGAATAATTCGTCAAAATATTGCTATAACCCCAGCTTTGGATACTGTGAACCTCATATGCGAATAATGAAAACTTTAAACGACAAATTTGCAAATGCAATAAACATAGCATTTACAGAATATGAAAAAGCTCGTGGTGAAGCTAATAACTATCTTAATAAATTAACCATTGGAGATAATTTTCATAAAATGGCCGCCCACATGGTTGCACAATATGCAAACTATCAATACTCAAAGGCCGAGGTCATTCCATCATATGCGATAGAAAGTGCTCCTGAAGTCGTTGCTGCTTTATCAAAGACAAAAGTTTTTTCAAATCCTGTTGATATTGTATTAAGTATTGATAATATTCAAAACCTGAAAACAAAGGTCGGCATAGATAAAAACACTGGGAAACCTTACACCCAAGAACAGATGAGAAAATCCAGAGCCAATACCCAGTTATATTCAACCATAATGCTAATTGAGATGCTGGATAAAAATCTCTCTGCATCTGATTTGAAGCCCGAAGCAAAAGAAATGATTTTGGATTTAAGAAAATCAGTAATAGATTCAATTTCTGAAATATATGGAGAGGATGCATTTGACAGAATTCAAGTTCTTAAAAAAATGGGGTCAAACCCAAGTGTTGAAGATAAACGAAAATCTTTAAAATTGGTAAGAGAATTTGATGAAAAAGCTAAGGAACTAAAATTTGATGATAATTTTAATAAAAAGCTTGAAAATCTAGTTAATTATTTGAATGTAATTGAAAATAGGACTGAGGAAGCGCAAATCAATGTCGATATTTCAGTACCTACAGTCACATTAATGTATCATACTCATCCTCAACATGAAGAACATTCTCATAAACATACCAACACAGATTCACACAATCATGATTATATGCATGAACATGGCATAGAACATACACACAACAATATAAAAACAAAACTTAAGTGAAGTTAATGAACTCAAAAATTCGAGCAGTTTGTGATTTAACAAAAATACTATAGAAAGGAATTTACAATGAAAATCTCAAGTGTAACAAGTAAAGTTATCCAAGGAAATACTATTTCAAATAAAATGGAAAAGGAAAATGACAAATTTGCAGCAAGTGGAACATTTTCAAATAATATCTCGAATATTTCTTTGCCGTCATTTCACAGTACCGGCAGAAGTTTAATATCTTTTGGCAAAAACGAAACCGGAAGCAATGTGCAAAAACTTATGGATGAAATAAAAAACACAAAAGATGCTATTAAAGCTTTAGAAGAAAGTATAGGTCCACGCCCTTCTCGCGCTGTACAAGAAGCATATGAAAAAATAGGTAATTATGATAATTGGCAAAGAGTAAAAGATTCCAGATATGAAGATGCTAAAATTAAAGCTGAAGCTGCCAGAGTAGAAAACAAAAGATGGTATGGCTCATATGGCGTAAATGCATATAATAATAAAATTAATGAACTATATTATAATGATAAATATAAATACGAATTGTCCCCGGAAGATGTTGATAAATACAGGGAAATAATTTCTTTATATGAGAAAACTGCAAATGGCAGTGCTGAAAGCAAAGCCGTTCAATTGAAAATATTAAGAGAAAAACTCATTGCCTTAGAGGGTCAAATAGACTTTGCTTCTTTGCGGGAGGATATAATTAAGATTATGAACAATGAAGGCGGCATAGAAGAACGTATTGCTGGTTATGAAGATGTAAAAGAAGAAATTAAAAGGGTCTTTGTAGAGCCTTTAGCAGCCAGTGTTAAACCTGGTGGTGAAGACACCCGGGTTCCTCCAGCCATTATGTTATACGGTGCATTAGGATGCGGAAAAACGGCATTTTTGGAAGCTATTGAGGCGCAGTCCAAGGATTATGCAGTAGTTTTGAATCTTTCGAACAAACTGAGCCCCGAGTCATCATCATTCAAAAAACAAATGGACGCATATTTGGCAGCAGCGGCAAGACTTTATAAAGAGGAAGGCAAAAGAACGATTATTCTTTTAAATGAAGCCGAACGATTTTTCTGTATGAATAAGGAAGATATGGGTGATTCCGGAATGTTTTTTAATGAAAGTGATTTTGCAAAGTTAGCAGAATATGGTTCAACAGGCAATTCCACAAGTAATGTCACAGAGTTCAAGAGCATGTTCGATTATATTTCTAAAATACCGACGGATGATAAACCTAAAGGCAATGCTACAACTGTATTCATAACATCAAATTATCCGCATTTAATACACCGTGATTTATTGATTCGTGATGGCGAATATGGTAAACTCATGCATATTGCGGTGAAACCTGCAGCCGATAATGACCTACGTGCCGTAATTAAGCATTATTTTAAAACGTATTCTGATTTAATTGAAAAAATTAAAATGTATGCAAAAAAAGATAATTACGCTGATTTGATAAACAGCATTCCGGGAATTACAGATAAAGGCAAAGAAACTATAATCTCAAAAGTTAAAGACGGAACAATAGAAAATATGTATATTGATCCGACTTGCAGCGGATTCCGTAATTTTGACGGATTTATAAGAGGAAATAATCCTTCATTGGCAAGAGGCGCATATTCTAATGCAAGAATTCAAAATTGCGCTAAAAAAGCATTTGTAGAATATTTAAAAAATCCGGTAATTCCTTACGAAACACATTTCTGTAATATTAAAAATGAAAGAGGAGTGGATATAAATCCTCAAACATACCGATATTTTTGTAATGTATATGAGATGGTGCAAAATCCTGAGAAATTTAAGACTATTACAACAATTGAAGAAAATGTTCTGAAATTAAAGCAGGATTATTTGGACCAACAAATTGAGGAAGAAGACATGAAAATATTTGAATTTCAAAAACAAGATATTCAGAATAAATATGATAAACTTAAAAACAAACCTGACTTAACAGAAATGGAGCAAATATGTGTGAAACAATATAAAGAATTTTTAGATGCTGTGAATTTTTAGATGTAAATGTAGCATTTTGTTACAAAAAAATGCTAAAACAGCAATTTTTAAATTTGAGTAGTGTTAAAATGATTAACAAAGATACAAAAAAGATAAGGAATGTGTGTGATGTCTATAAATAATATCTCCTTTAAACAAAATAGTTTTGAAAAAATGAAGCAGACAACAATGTTGCCGATTACTCCTTTAATCAAAACTACATCTTCAGCC
>Ga0153920_1000116_pt1 | contig 30720 bp, 37 predicted proteins | sample TSNJ004MetaG_FD_104713 | JGI IMG/M metagenome (GOLD analysis project Ga0153920, IMG submission 104713) | Attine ant fungus gardens microbial communities from New Jersey, USA - TSNJ004 MetaG | ecosystem: Host-associated > Fungi > Mycelium > Unclassified | place: USA: New Jersey, Brendon T. Byrne...
TCGCGGTAATCCTTGTTGGGATTGGACTGATACTCAGCGTTATAACCTCAACCGATCCAAACGGCAATAATGTACGAAGCAACTGGCCGCTTCAATTCACAAGAGATTTTGCCGGACATATTGTAGCCGAGGATAATCTACCCACTGTCAGCGATGCCGGAATAATAGAGCTTGACAGCAATAATTTGTGGATACAGATTGTTGACGCAAATGGCAATGAAGTCTATTCCCATAATACAACGACTACCCAACAGACCCACTACGCCCCGATTGCGTTTTTGGAGCTATATCAGGGCGAAGATAATACAGAGCTTACCGTCTGCGTGGGGATGGTTGAATATAGCGCCGACCAATGGACGTACATCATTGGTTTTCCAATGAACATCTCTAAAGTTACCATGTACCTTGACGGTGACAGCTTTACAGGCGGCAAGTCAATTCTTTTGATTTTGCTTTCCGCCGCCGGTCTGTTGATGATCATGTGTGGCGGGATATTCGGTCTTTGGATTACAAAGCACTTCCGCAAAATGACGCAAGCCGTGGGGTTAATTGCATACCGTTTGTATGAGCCGATTCACACAAAAGGAGTTTTTCAGGACATTTACGACAGCCTGAATGAAATGAACGCGGAAGTGCTGGCAAGCGATGAAGAAGCAGCGCGCAACGAAGCGCAACGGGAAGAATGGCTGACGAATATTACCCATGACCTGAAAACGCCGTTGTCTCCCATCAGAGGACACGCGGAGCTTTTGGCCGACCGGTCATATCCCATTACCGAAGCCGACCGTATTGAGTTTGGGCAGATTATCTTGAAAAACGCGGAATATGCCGGAGCGTTGGTAAATGATTTGAAGCTGACCTATCAACTGAAAAACGGCATGATTCCTCTGAATATGCGTAGGGCAGACCTAACCCGCTTTCTGAAAGAAAGCATAATTGACATACTGAACCAACCGGATTATTCCGATAGAAATATCAGCTTCATAGGCGAGGACAGGGAGATACGCTATTCCTTTGATGAAAGGCTGTTGAAGCGGGCAATCAATAACCTGGTTATGAACGCGCTCATACATAATCCCGAAGATACTGTAATCCGCATAGGGATACAAGCTGCCGATAAAACGAGGATAACCATAGAAGATAATGGCAGAGGCATGGACGCGGAGGAAGTAAGCAGGCTATTTCAGCGTTATTACCGTGGCACGAATACGGATGAAAAAGCGGAGGGTACGGGGCTGGGCATGGCGATTGCGAAACAGATTATTGAAATCCACGGTGGTGAAATCAGCGTTGAGAGCCAGAGGAACGCCGGTACAATAATAACGATTGCTTTCCCCATTTCAAATTAAGTTCAATTAAATTGGGAGACTGGAAAAAGCCCGGAACCAAGCCATTTCATGCCAAATTTGTTACTAGTACGTTACTAGTACGTTACTAACGACCTATTATTGTGCATTATGCCAGTTTGCGAATCGCGGCAGTTAGCACCTTCAGTGATTCGTGCGTGTAGGATGCGGTCACGTCACTTTTTGCGGAATGCCCCATAAGCCATTTTGTAGTGAGTGCATCCACCCCTGCCTTGTGGAGTTGGGTCGCAAATGTATGCCTGGTCCAATGTGGTGTGGCCTCTCCCACTCCAATTTCATCTGCTACATCATGAAAAGCGGTCGCTCTGAACCACGTGGAGTTCAAAGGGGAGCCATCCTCATTACATATAATTGTTTCGCCATCTTTCGCCAGCCACATCTCCAGGTATTTTTTGATTTTTGGGTGCACTGGTACAATTCGGTTTTTACCGCTCTCAGTTTTTATCCCGCCCTGTAAATAATTTTCGTTTCGGTTGTAAGAAAAGCGGGTCAAGGTCAAAAACTCTGTAATGCGGAATCCAGTGTAACACATCATCAGAACAGTATCGGCCCAAGGAAAATCGTTTTTTGCAAGCTGCTCAAGGAGCTGCAGTTGAATATCGTTGAATGCGTCTCTGGGTTTTTTAATGTCAACGGTGGGGATCTCTAAAAACGCCGAATAATCCTTGACAATAATATCATGCTTCAGTGAGTACGCACTAAGCGTTCGTATTAAAATCGCGTCATTGCGAATAAGGGACTGTGAGCATCCACCCTCCTCATCGGCGTCAAGTATGGACTGCCACTCCTCAAGCGCCACCTCCCTCATCTTGCGATTGGCATAGCGGGATATGCGGTTATTCCACGCCGCTTTATGGCTGATGACAGACGGAGGGTTCAACTTTTTGTATGCCCTTTCGGACCAAGCATCATAAACTTGTTGCACAGTCATAGAAAGTCTATCAATTTTGGGGGGCGTTCCAGTTTTTTGGTTATTATATTCATCCAATGCGGCCTGAGCCTCAGAGGCGAGTGTATGATAGCTCAGGGGGGCCTGGACGATCTGCCCATACTTGTTTTCTCTGGAGACCTTGACCATGTAAGGCTTTCGCCTATTCCCGCTCAGTTTTACAATGGATCCCGTCCCATTTGGCCTGCGCATATAATCCTCTCCTTGCACACCGCGCCAAAATTTGGTATAATAATGGGCGCAACGGTGCCTTGATTTTGATGGGTTGGGGTGCTTGCGTTTGCCGCTCTCAGTGTTGGTAGCACTGGGGGCGGTTTTTCTTGTTTTCTCACGCTGGATATGATATCCTGTCGTTGGCGCTATCACACGGTAGGCGGTTGCCCCATCCATTCGGAGGGGGCAAGAGCTTCTTTCCCCTCCATTGAGAGGGGGTGATGCTGTGATTACATATTCGGAACTATTCCAGTTCTGTTTGGTGATAATCGGCATTGTCGGTCTCCTTTTGACCACAAAAAAGAAGTAACCGCCTCGCCTCACAAGCTGCGGTTACTTCCGTAGATCCGTAGGGGCAACCGTCTGTGGTAGTGCCCTTCTATGGTCATTATATACCGCCGTGCTTCATATTGTCAAGTACGCCCTCAGCTTCTGCTGGGGGGGCTTTTTTTATTACGCGGAGGAAAATTTTCCTCTTGCAATGGTGTAAAATACCATGTATGATGTGTGTAAAGAAAAAATAAAACTTAAATCTTTATCGCAGATGAGAGGGTTTTGCCATGAAACTATCCGGGGAGCATTTTTTGACATTTGTTGATGCGATTGAAACGATAGCCTCCAGCGCCCGGCCCAATGCCGTCAATCAGTTTCAGTGTCCCATCTGTGGCGGACCTGGAAAAGTGGTCATAATAAATGGAACTCAAACCATGATAGCTAACTGCTTTACTTGTGACGTGATGGCGATCTATCATTTTTGACCGCATTGTCGAATAAAGTCGGATAAGTCCCATAAACCGGACTACATGAGTAAGGCCGCGCTTTCACCCTTGCGAAAATAGAACGGGTGTTCTATAATAAGCCATACAATCCAGAGAAAGGGGCGCTCACCATGAAGATGAACGCGATAGCTAACAAAGAACCAGAGGAAAATACGCAGGGAGAGACGCCCACAATACAAGCAAGGATCATTGAACTGTTGGCAAAGATAGATAGCCCAAAGAAGCTAGAAAGGATTTACAAATTTATAAAGTACATCTACATAAGGACATAAGCTTAATCCAAAGAATCCGCTTCGGCGGGTTCTTTTTTATTGCCTGATAGCCCTAGCAAATACTTCTTGAATATAGTTCTCTCTTCCGGCGTGAGCTTCAAATATTCCGTAATGACCTGTTTGTCCAATTCATCTAAATCATAGTCATTGGCTAATTCTTCGATAATGCCATTCGGGAGATCTTCAAACATTTCACCTTTCCCGGTTTTTATCCAGTCGTAATTTACATTAAATTCACGGCAAATGGATTTGATTGTGGATTCCATTGGTTCTCTGCGCCCTATTTCGTAATTTGCAATTGTATTTCTAGCAGAGCCAATTTTATCCGCAAATGCAGCCTGTGTGATTCCCAAAGAGTCACGCACAGCCTTTATCCGGTCACCAATAGTCAACAGTAGCACCCCCTTATGTGGCAAAGTATATACCAAAAAGGTGTCGTTGTCAACAAAAAAGGCATTGACAAAAGTTGCAACGCGCCATATAATAGTCCCAACGGCACAACAAGAAAAGAGGTGAGACCATGAAAGGTGCAGTTGCACGCGATGAGTCGAAAGCCCTAATTGATGTTGAGGGAATTGCAGAAGCCCTCACTACAATGAGCGAAGTCGATAAGCAAAAACTCATTGGCGTTATCGCAGGAATCACGCTGGCACGCAGTGCCCAACCGAAGGCAAGCTAAAGCCCCGGCCTAAACAGGCCGGGGCGGGAAGGGGGTGGAAAACGTGGAAAAACGCACAATTACAATTCCGATGAAATTTGAAGGTGAAGAGGAACTGATATCCTCACTGGCGAAAGCAAAGCAATTGGTTGAGCTTTTGCGAGAAGCTCAATCCATCATTAAGTCGCTTAATGGTTAGAAGCTGTCCAGGATCCGTTTGACATATGGATCGCCTCCTTTCCGCCAAATTATACCATCAAGCGAGGGGGGAGACAATAAGGCAAGCTAAAAGCCCCGCGCCTAAATAGGCCGGGACGGGAAAGGAGGCGGGAGCCAAAATGGGAGTAAAAACGGCAATAAGTAAGACGGACGAAACGATAATAAGCAGAATGGCCGAAATCGATGAGGAAAAAGCAAAAGTCGAGCACAGTAAGGTCATAGCGAAACGGATTGCTGCGTTGCTGGCAGAAGAGTGTGTAACGGTGGATGTTGCAGAGCGCGCATTAGATCGTGCAAAGAGGATCATATTTGCCGGCACCAGGGTGAGCATCAAGGGAGGAGACAATAAGGCAAGCTAAAGCCCCGCGCCTAAATAGGCCGGGGCGGGAAAGGGGTGGAAAACGTGGAACAACGCACAATGGAGGAAGCGGTCAAAAAGCACTTGCGGTTACTTTTTGACCGCGCTGAATCCTGCGAGGTAAGTGAATTATTGCCGCTCACACAAGCAATAATTGAATTCAGCGAACGTCTAGTTATGCGCCTCTTGTAGACATCACAAACTAAAATGAGGTGGAAATGCGAAAGTGATCATTATTGCGTTGGCCTTGGTAGCTCTTGTTGTGGGGCTCTTGGTGGCTTATATGAAGGGAACGCGATCTTTTCGGCGTAACCAGCCCGGCGAACAGCATATTCCTCAAACCACTCATCTCCCTGAACCGATGTCGCGAAAAGAGGAACTACGCGTTGCCCTCTCGAAGTGTGTAACACTAACCAAACAGGAAATTGACGAATATATTCTTTACGAATACGATGCCGTTCTAAAAATTCATACGCCTTTAGATTTAGAATTTTCGGGGCGCGACATTGTCGCAACAGGGTATTGGTATAAGGATGATCTACTTCAATCAGTATCTCACAGGATTTATACGCATCAAATCTCACCGGGTACATTGCGGAAAGTACTACGGGTCCTACCTCTGCTCTGCGCTCACTCGGGCGGTTCCTGTACGTCCGGACAACATTGGAAATGCTTACATTGCGCTTCTTTACACCAACCTTAAGTGAGACCGATACGAGCGAAAAGGGGACCCTTGTTTTATTTGATATGGTGGCAATGACAAATGTGGATTTGGGTGCATTCTTGTCCCACTTCGTTATAATAGCGCTTTCAAGTCTAATCTTCAGTCTGGTGGACGCCCATTGCGCGACAGCTAAAAAACAGGACAGCCCCAGCCCGGCCAAAGCTATGACAAAAGTTGCCTTATCGCCAATGGACGTGTCCGCTGAAAACATTTCGAAAAGGAAAGAAAACATTGCATTACCTTCTTTCTCGCCAAATTATACCATAAAGCGGGAGAGGCGGCAACCAGGCAAGCTAAAACCCCGGCCTAAACAGGCCGGGACGGGAAAGGGGTGGAAACGGTGACTATCGCGGAGGCAAACTGGAGGCTCCCCGAAAATATCACAGCGATAATCCAAAATCGCGGGTTGAAGTACGCTTTTGTTGCTGAGAAATCGGGGCTATCCAAACAGCAATTCAGCGACATGCTGCGCGGCCGAAAAATCATTAAGCCCAGCGATGTGCTGTCAATCGCCAACGCATTAGGGGTATCCGCTGGGGATTTATTTCGAGAGGAGATGTGATAGATGCGCCATTATATTACAAAGTACAAAGAGCATGGTGTGCAGTATGCAGAAGCTTGGATACAAATCAATTTGTTCGGTAAGTGTTTCTGCTTCTCCCGGAAGAAGATAAAAGTTTAAAGCCTTTACCGGCTTGGCAAAGGCTTTAAATCGCGGTAGAGATTATTTTCTCTCCCACTTACGCCCAGGCTCTTGCGTGGGCGGGAGACGGTCACCGGGATCGATTTGAACCACGCGTGGGTCGTGTACTTCACCGCCGCGCGGCCCGACCTCAGTATATCTTCCTGATGGTTTATTGTCTTCGCCTGGTTTATACAGTTGTCCCATTTAGTAAAACTCCTTTTTAAAATCAATATTCAAGCAAGAGACATTTGCCTGATATTGGCATTATACAACATTTGTACTAGTTTATCAATATGCGGTATGTAAACATTTTGTGAACACAAGATATTGTGGTTGTATTTAGCGCAAGCTAAAGCTCCGTCAATAGAAAATTAGACGAAGAAAAACCCCCGCTGTACCACCAGCGGGGCAGAACCCAAACACATCACGAAAAGGTTCCGTTGCTTGTATTTTAGCACAACGGGATCTGAAAAACAAGGAGGACATTATGCCAAAAAGAAGTATGATCCCGCCGCCCACGGATGAAGAAATTTTAGCTCTAAACGATGTGCCGGTCCAGCTTGCCGCGAGGTATATTGGCTGGTCTTCCGTGACAATCACAAACGCATTAAAGCAAGAGCGCGCGCCGTTCGGCTTTGCCGCGCAAAATCCCAATACCGGATCCTGGACATACAACATCAGCCCGGGGGCGTTGGTGCGGTATAAGAGGGGCGATTTGCCCACGTACCGGCTAAACGAAGTAATCAACCTGGCGGCAGAAGGATTTGAGAAGGTAATAGACGCAAAGCTTTCTGCCTGTGCAAATGTTTTTGCCCCCGATCGGGGCAAGGCAGGAGGGGCCAGCGCATGAACTATGATCCACTTTCGCGCGGCCGCTATCACGGCAGGCGCTTTCTGCGGCGAATGACAGGGCATTACATAAAGCGGTGGCTGCTGGGCGCACTGTACCTTTTGCTTTGGGCCATTGCGCTATTCCTGGTGACGGGGTGTTCCGTATGATTTATTTTATTTGCCTCCCCTGCTCTGAGCGAATGGAGGACGCGGGAAAGCACCTGACAATTCAGCCCGGGCCCTATGAAAAAAATACCTGCGCCGTATGCGGCTTCCGCCGCTTTGGCTGGTCGTATGATGTGGTGAAAAAGGTGCAAAGCCATGCAGCGCAGAAATGAAAAAGACCTCCAGGACTGCGGGAACAGTCCTGGAGGCTGGGCAGATAAATCCACCACGATCTATTTATTTATTATACCACAATTATTTTATATATGCAAGAGGAGTGAATCCCGTGGCAGAAACTAAAATTCTAATAAACCGGCGGGATGGCTTTACCGTCCTGCCAAACAAGTTGCTTCGGGACCCCGGGCTGTCCCTGAAAGCGAAGGGGCTGCTCTGCGTTATGCTCTCTCTCCCGCCAAGTTGGGACTTTACCGTCTCCGGGCTGTGTACTATTACAGACACTGGTAGGGATGCAATCCGTTCCGCCCTGTCTGAGATGGAGGAGACAGGATACCTGACGCGGGAGCAGGCGCATGGCGCATGCGGCAAGTTTTCCGGGAATGTGTACATAGTCAGTGATGAGCCTGTTTCACCGTTGGTGGGGAATCCGCCAACGGAAGAACCGGGAGTACCGTTGTCGGGTTTTCCGTCAACGGCTAACCCGTCAGCGGCTAACCCGTCAGCGGCTAACCCGTCAGCGGCTAACCCGCCGCAATTAAATAAAGATGGACTAAGTAAAGACTTAAGTAATACCCCCCATACCCCCCAAGGGGGGCAACGGCGCCAGAAATCAAAAGGTTCCAAACTGGCTCCCGATTGGAAACCGGAGCGGTTCGCGGGGTTCTGGGCTTACTATCCACGGGGGGAATCCAAGCAAGATGCAATTTCCGCTTGGGACAAATTAAGTCCGGATGACGCACTCATCGTCACTATGGGATTGGCGCTGCAGCGTCAGAAAGCGTCAGATGATTGGAAGCGGGGCGTAGGCATTCCGTATGCGTCCACATGGCTCAATCAGCGCCGCTGGGAGGATACGCTGAAGCAGGCGCCCTCAAGGTCATCGGATTCTGTCCGTGTGGTAGAGGAGGAGGAGGTGCGGTATGTCTGAGTTCCAGTCCAAGGGCATGTACTATGAGGCTCAGGCAGGGGTGCTTGGCTCTGTGTTGCTGGATCCGGGCGCTTGGGCAGGGGAAATGCTGCATCGAACCAAGCCCGAGGATTATACCGGCGAGTGGCGCAGCATCTATTCGGCTATCCAGGCTCTGTTTTTGGCTGGAACTCCTATCGACCCCACAATTGTGCTGGATAAATTGGGCAAGGCATATGGCGAGATTTTAGCCGATCTGATGCAAAATACCCCCACTCCGGCAAACTGCAGTGAATACATCCGAATTACCTTGGAGCAGTCGCGCCTTACCAAGATTCAGTCTTTGGGACTTGCCCTTGCTGGGGAACCGGCGCTGGAAGGGGCGCAGAATATCATTGCCCAGATAAACCGGATCCTGGGAGAGCGGTCCACTGTGCGCGTGGTCAGTATGGCAGAAGGATTGCTGGACTTTTATGACCGCCAGCAAAAAAAGGCCGATATCATACCATGGGGAACGGACAGTCTGGATGATAACCTGCTGGCGCAGCCCGGCGATATGATCGTACTGGGCGGATATCCGTCAGCCGGAAAAACCGCGTTTTCCCTGCAGCTGGCTTGGGAGCAGGCAAAGCATTACCGGGTGGGGTATTTCAGCCTGGAGACTAAGCCGGAGAAGGTGATTGACCGGCTGGTTGCCACTGTATGCGGGGTGGACTTTGGCCACATCAAGCGGCACAAACTCAGCGAGCATGAGTGGGCGGAATGCGAAATCAAGTCCGTAGTAATGCGGGATCGGAAGCTGGATGTGATCCAGGCGGGCGGGCTGTCCGTGACTGACATCCAGGCTATATCACTGTCCAAGCGGCACGAAATTATCTACATAGACTATTTGCAGCTTGTGTCCCCGGAAGACCGGCGGCGCAGCGATTTTGAGCAGGTGACCCAGATATCCAAGGACCTGCACACCATGGCAACCACCACTGGAATCACAGTAGTGCCGCTGTCGCAGCTCTCCCGCCCGTCTCAGAACGGAGAGGGCGAGAAGGCGCCGGGGCTGCATTCGCTCCGGCAGTCCGGGCAGATTGAGCAGGACGCCGATGGAGTGATGTTGCTGTATAAAGAGGAGCCAAAGGCCAGGAAGTCCCGCCGCGCGCTGAAAATTGCCAAAAACAAAGAGGGGGAGTCCGGCCTGGTGCTAATGCTTGATTTTGACGGGGCAAGACAGAGGTTCATGCCATCCATGGCCGGCCCGCTTGTTGAGAGACGCAAGGTTGAGCCGGAATACAAGCAGTATGAATTTACGGAGCTGGCGCCCGATGGGAAAACTCCGTTTGAAAGTGAGGCGGGCGATGGAGCGGGACAGAATGATCATTCTATTGCAGGCATCCCATTTTGAGGCGGCGCAGGCACTGGAATATTCCATTAGGGAATTATGTGCAGTGAGAGATCAGTCCGCCGCGGGCGAGGATGCGGCGCCGATGGAGGTGCAGACAGGATGTTGAGATTGAAAGCGACCAAAACCACCCTTTACAAGCTGGTGGCATCATTTGAGCCGTTGTATGGCATGAACCATACAGTGTTCTACAAAGTGCCGCGGCACCCCAGTTATTTTCTGGACTGGCGGGACGATGATGGGGAGTATTACCGGGCCTACTTTTCCGCTTGTTTGGGCCAAGCCATTTTGACTATTACTAAACGGGACATAGACGGGCGGCAGCTTTCGCGTCAGGTCCATTGCCTGTCAATCCAAGAACTGCGGGAGTGCGGAATGATTGAGGAGGTGGCGGACGGATGACCTATCTTGAATTTCTTCGCAGCAAGATACAGGTGGCGCCAATATCCGGCTTTGAAATCTCCCCGTCCGAATTGCACCCAGCCCTGAAACCACATCAGCGGGATGCGGTTATATGGGCACTGCGAGGCGGGAGAAGGGCCCTGTTTGAGAGCTTTGGCCTAGGCAAGACCATCCAGGAGTTGGAGTGGTGTAGGCAGGTCATCCGGCACGAGGGCCGCGGAAAGGCACTCGTTGTCCTTCCGCTTGGCGTTCGGCAGGAGTTTGTCCGGGACGCAATGCAGCTGCTGGACATGCCTGCCCCGGTCTATATTACCGCCCGAAAATATATTGCCGCGTCCGGCGATGGGTCTATCCTGATGACTAACTATGAACGGGTGCGGGATGGGGATATTGACCCAAGGGAATTTGTTGCCACCTCTCTAGATGAGGCATCTGTGCTGCGGTCATATGGCAGCAAGACCTTTCAGACATTCCTGGGGCTGTTCCGGGGTGTGCGGTATAAGCTGGTCAGCACGGCCACGCCATCCCCCAACCGCTACAAAGAACTCATTCATTACGCCGGATACCTGGAGGTTATGGACACGGGGCAGGCGCTCACCCGCTTCTTCCAGAGGGACAGCACAAAGGCAAACAACCTGACGCTGTATCCCCATAAGGAGGATGAATTCTGGCTGTGGGTATCCAGCTGGGCGCTGTTCATTGATAGGCCATCCGACCTTGGTTATGATGACGCCGGATATGACTTGCCGCCGCTGGATGTCCGGACGCACGTGATCCGGAAGGGTTACAGCGGGGTGCAGGATAAAAACGGCCAGGTGAAGCTGATGAATGACGCCGCGGCATCACTTCAGGAGGCCGCCCGGGAAAAACGGGAGAGCATCGCCCTGAGGGTGGCAAAGGCAAAAGAACTTGTGGACAGCGACCCGGATGCCAACTTCATCCTGTGGCACGATCTGGAGGCGGAGCGGCACGCGCTGAAGGCAGCCATCCCTGGGCTGGTAGATATCTATGGATCTATGGACTACGATGATCGGGAGCGGCGGGTCATCGACTTCTCAGAAGGACGTACCCGCCTGTTTGCCACAAAGAAAAGCCTGTCAGGTTCCGGCTGCAACTTTCAGCGACACTGCCACCGGGCTGTCTTTGTCGGAATCGATTATGAATTCAATGACTTTCTTCAAGCGATTCACCGCATATACAGATTCCTTCAATGGGAGCAGGTCATCATCGACATCATCTATACTGAGGCGGAGGAACCGGTGCTCCGCACTCTGATGGAGAAGTGGCGGCAGCATAATCATCTGAGGGAAAAGATGCGGGGACTTGTCAAAAAATACGGTCTGTCCGGACAGGTACAGCTGGAACGGATGGCCCGCAGTATAGGAGCTGAGCGCGTGGAAGTGAAAGGAAGAAATTTTATAGCGGTCAATCATGATTGTGTAGAAGAAACGGCTGGAATGGCCGACAATAGCGTGGACCTAATCCACACCTCTATCCCGTTTTCCAATCACTATGAATATACCCCCAGTTACAATGACTTTGGCCACAACGAGGATACGGCCCGCTTCTTTAAACAGATGGACTATCTAACCCCCCAGCTGCTCCGAATTCTGAAGCCTGGGCGGGTGGCGGCCATCCATGTCAAGGATCGGGTGCTGTTTGGCAGTGTGACTGGGTACGGCATGCCATCAATGGAGCCCTTCCATGCCGACTGTATCGCCCACTACACCAAGCATGGCTTTGTCTATTTTGGGATGATAACGGTTGTGACTGATGTGGTGCGGGAGAACAACCAGACATATCGCCTTGGGTATTCTGAGATGTGCAAGGACGGGACCAAGATGGGCGTTGGTTGCCCGGAGTATATCCTGCTGTTTCGCAAACTGCCGAGCGACCGTTCCAAAGCCTATGCAGATGAGCGTGTCGGGAAAGATAAGCGGGAATACCATCTGTCTCAATGGCAGCTTGATGCACACGCATTCTGGCAGTCCAGCGGCGAGCGCCTGTTAAAGCCGGAGGAGCTGGCGCGGTTGCCCATGGGGGAGCGGATGCGCCGTTTTAAGAGCTTTGCCAGCGGTGTGGTATACGACTACAGCGGCCATATCGCACTGTCTGAACAGATGGAGGATATGGAAGCCATATCCAAAGAGTTTATGACGCTTCCACCGGTGTCTCATAGTCCGGATGTGTGGGACGATGTGAACCGGATGCGCACACTCAACACTGCCCAAAGCCAGAGTCGCAGGCAAATGCATGTATGTCCGCTTCAGTTGGATATCGTGGAACGAATTATCGGAAGATACTCCAACGCCGGAGACCTGGTGCTGGATCCGTTTGGTGGGCTTGGTACCGTGGCTCTGGTTGCCCTGCGTCTTGGGCGGCAGGCATACAGCATTGAGTTGAATCCTGACTATTTCGCGGACGCGGTGAGTTACCTGAGGGCGGAGGAGGCTAAGGATGAGGGGCCAACGCTCTTTGAATTGGTGAAAGCGGAGGCGGGAGCATGAATCACTGCACTCAGGTTGAAGTTACTCTGAACCTGTTGGGAGGTGGTCAAAGGTGATCCGGGCACAATCAAGCCTTTTGGATGAACTGATCGTGGACAATTTCGCGGGAGGCGGTGACAATGATGCAGGGTGAGGGTAGCATGAGCAACATGATAAGCAAATCGCAGTGCAAAGGGTGTCGACATTGGCGCAATCTGGGTCAATCTTATAACGATAAAGCTTGCCACTACATATTGGATAAAAATAAAAGTCCAATCAGGCGGGACGGTGTTTGTTACAGCCGGGAGAAAAAACAAAAATATATATAGGAGGCAGAGGCCTGGAGGTCGATGGCCCAAAGAGGAGAAACAGACCTATGTCAAAGTATAAAAAAATAATTGTAGCTGGTCCTTTGGTGGTGGAGGCTGTATATCCCGCACCATCACCAAGGGACAGCAATGCCGTTCGAGCGGGGAAGAAACGGCTGTCATCTGAGGCCCAGCATCGAATGAACCTGCAATACTGTTATCAAAAGCTGGAACTGGAGGTTGCCGCCAACTTTGGCGTAAAGGACTTATATGCCACCTTTACCTATGACGATGACCATTTACCTAAAACGCGTAAGGCTGCCATTGCCCGCATCCAGTATTTCTGGCGCAAGTTGCGTGAAGCGCGGGGCGTGCGTGGACAGGAGGCGCGGTACATTTATGTTACTGAGAGCAAGCACGGAGATGGGCGGCTCCACCATCATGTGCTGCTAAATTCCACTGGCGAGGACTACGCTCTGATTCAACAGCTCTGGCGATATGGGCGAGTGGAGTATAGGCAAATCCGCGTTGATAAAGAAAAGAACTTTGAAACGCTTGCCCGCTATCTGTGTAAAGAGCAGCGGGAGACCGTAGGGCAACGGCTGTGGAGCACATCCCGCAATCTCCACAAGCCGGAGGTGGAGACTTTCCGTGTGCCAGATGATACTTCCATTCTCCCACCGCCCAATGCCGCCATCGTATTTGAGGACACGGGTGACCGCACCACCTCATATGGTCATTACCGCTATATTAAATTTCTTGCCTATGGATGGAGGCAGCAACCCAAGCCAAAGGTTAAGCGCACACGTAAGCGGAAGAAATGACCTTTTATATATTTTCGCCCTTGAGAAATATGTTATTTTATCGGAGTAGGAGGGAAACCCATTGCAAGCCAAGACAAAACATGGTAAACTGTACATAGTGAGAGACGGATATCTGATCTGTCCCACTTGCCGCAGTAACAAGCGGCTGATGAAGATCAACCCGGACACTACGGGTACCCATGTGGTGGCCTATTGCCGGGTCTGCAAAACCGAGCACATCCTGGATATCGACAAGGGCCAGTGCTTTGAGAGCCGGAGCCAATGATCAAACCCAATTGGGCGAGATCGTTGGCTCCGGCTTTTTGCGTTTGGCCAGGAGGTGATAGCCCATGGCACGCAAGCCGCTGCGCCCTTGCAAGCATCCGGGATGCCCAGAGCTGACCAGCGAAGGCTGGTGCTTGAAGCACAAACCAAAATCTGCACCGCGATTGGAGAGTGCACAGTGGCACGGCTGGTACTTCCTGCCCATCTGGGTGGACGATCTGCGGCCAACACAGTTGATGGAGGAGCCATTTTGCCGGGAGTGTGAGGGGCGCGGGTTCCGTGTCTATTCCACGGAGGTTGATCACGTCAGACCGCACAGAGGCGTTTGGGCTCTATTCATCGACCGTACCAACTTGCAGAGCCTATGCAAACGTTGTCACAGCAGCAAAACAATGCAGGAGATTTGGTCGCGGAAAAAAACAAAAAATTGACCCCTATTTGAGGGCAAGACGGCCGGACGCTTGGGCGCGTGCTCATGCCTGCGCTATGCGGGCCGCGCGCACAGGGAAATCCTCCGGATTTCTGCCCCTCCCCCCACCTTCGGAAAGTTTGAGGGCGAGTGGCTCAAAACCGCACATCCCCCTTCGTGTGAGATTTTTTCCCCACAGTGATTTTTGGCGAAAGGAGAGATCGTGATGTCAGGACCGAGACAGACGCTGGCAGTGGTAGAAGGCAATGGCCGCAAGCATTTGAGCAAGAGTGAGAAAGCTGAACGTGCGGCCAGTGAAGTCAATCTGGAGGTAAAGGCGCCCACAACGCCCAATTGGCTATCTGCGGAGCAGCAGCGGCATTTTCGGAAGATTGCCGGTCAACTGAAGGACGCCGGACTGATTTCAAAGCTGGACGGTGACTCTCTGGCGCGGTATGTCGTGGCCATGGATTTTTGGAAACAGGCAACTTTCCATGTAGAGGGTGGCTTCATAAGGGGCGATGTATCAAAAGCCACGGACTGGAGCGCTGTGCAGGATCGGTATTACAAGCAGGCCCGGAATGCGGCTGTGGATATGGGCTTGACGATCACCAGCCGCTGCCGTTTGGTGTTGCCAGAGGGCGGGCAGTCTAAGCCTCAAGAGAGCGCCTTTGAGCGCCTAATGAGAGAAAAGGAAAAGCGACAGAACAATGCCTGAGTTGATGAAGCTTGCACCCGGCGTGAATATCCCTGTTCCTGATGATGGATCTGTCGTTCGGTACAGCGAGGAAGAGGTTCAGGATACGCTGGATTTCTTCTCCCTCCTGTGCTACGGGCAAAATGAATGGGCGGGCAAGCCTTTTAAGCTGCTCCCTTGGGAGAGTGACGCCATCCAGAAATTCTATGGCGTTCAGGTGCGGGATGATGATGGTACATGGGTACGGTACCGCCGTTTTTTGTATGTAGAGATCCCCAAGAAAAACGGCAAGAGCGAATTTGCCGCCGGATTGGGGCTTAAGCATCTGCTTTATGATGGAGAAACCCGCGCCAGTGTGGGAATTTTCGCGGCAGATAAAAACAATGCGGATATCATCTATCAGGCGGCAAAGTACATGGTGGAACATACCTGTCTTGGACAGCCTGAGCATGACCCGATTGCATGGGCATTAGATAGCCGCAGGGAGATACACACGAAATACGGCGGCGTATTGAAGGTTTATTCCTCCGATGCCGCCAGTAAGCACGGATATTCTTTTTCCTGCATTATTGTGGATGAGCTGCACGCCCAACCAAACCGAAAACTGTGGGATGTTTTGACGGCCGGTTCAGATGCGGCCCGCCGCCAGCAGGCGGTGATTGTGCTGACTACGGCCGGTGATGATCCGGATCAGAAAAGTATTGGCTGGGAGGTCCACGAAAGTTGCCGGCGTATTCTGGCTTGGCGCATGGGGTGTCCTGAGCGGGAGCTGGACGAGGATGACCCGCAGTGGTGCCCCATTATGTACGGTATCTCTGTCCTGACTGGTGATGACCCGGACAAGATCGCCGAAATTGACATATTCGATGAAGCGGTCTGGAAACTGTGCAACCCGTCCTACGGCGTGACTGTCTCCCAACGAAAGTTCCGGGCGGAGGCCCGGGCGGCAAAGCGGAGCGAATCGAAAGAAAGGCTGTTCCGTTGGCTGCGCCTGAATCAGTGGATCGCTGTTTATGCTGTTGGATGGATCCCGCTGACGATCTATGACAAGACTCAGTGGAATGGAGATATAGAGGCACTGTGCGGGAAACGGTGTTATGGCGGTCTGGATTTATCATCCACAAAAGATCTCACGGCCTTTGTGTTGCTGTTCCCGCCGCAAAAGGGCTTGGATACTTGGGTTGTCCTGTTCCGGGCGTGGATGCCCCGTGACACTATTGTGGCGCGGGAGCAGCAGGATCATGTGCCGTTCCGGGATTGGGAACGCGCCAATTTTTTGAGCCTGTGCGATGGTAACATCATTGACTATGAGACAGTGCTAAACGCCATCTGGGACGCGGCTGATACATACCGGATTGAAGCTTTGGGCGTTGACCCATACATGAGCCGCAGTTTGACCCAGCGGCTGATGAGTGGAGACAGCAGCGCCCGGAAACCGCTTGAAGTGGTGGAGATCCCGCAGGATGTCCGGAACATGTCACCTGCTATGAAGGAGCTGGAGCGGCTGATCCGGCTGCATGAGATGTTGCACGGCCACAACACCTGCGCCCGCTGGTGCTTTGGCAATGTCCGGTGCTATGTGGACGGCAACGAAAATATGAAGCCTATGAAGAACCGCAGCATCGGACGGATCGACATCACGGTGGCGTGGATTATTGGTATGGCCGTTGCGCTGCTGAAGCTTGACCAAAAGCCAAGTCTTTTAGACGCATTGGCAAGCGGAAAGTTTAGCCTGTAGCGTTTTGACAGAGGAGGATCGGAATGAAAAATAAATTGAGCCGAAGCTGGCGTGGGCTGCTTGTTGATCTGCTGCTTGTGGGTGGTGCGGCCGCTATGACTGTCGGAGCGGGATGTATTTACCCGCCTGCCGGCTGGATTGTGGGCGGACTATTGGCTATGGCAGGAGCCTTTCTCGCCTCTGGGGAGAAGGATGGTGGTGAGCAGTGATATTTGACCGCGGAATAGCAAAGGCGGCGGGGACAAGCAGGGCGGTGAGCGGGCGCCTGCTAACGTTGGACAACCCAGCGGGGTGGATGACCGGAGAAGATCCCGGGATGAGTGCCGACCGCGCCATGAAGGTGTCCACGGTGAACCGCTGTGTGGAAGTCCGCTCTAACACGATTGCCGTCCTGCCCGTCTACATCATGAATGAGCGCACAAAGGAGCGGCTAAGTGATCATCGCCTGGGACGGGTGTTGTGGGGCCGCGCCAACGAGGCCATGACCAGCTTTGACTATGAAAAGCTGATGCAGGTCAATCGGGATATGCGGGGCAATGCCTATGCCTGGATATACAGAGACAGCTCCAGCGGCTATCCTCTGGAGCTGATCCCCCTTCCACCGGATTGCGTGACGCCCCATGTGGATGATGATGGGCGGTTATGGTACATCTACTTTGATCCCGGAACCGGGGGTATGACGAAGCTGCCGCTGGAGGATGTACTGCACTACAAAGCATATTCAACGGACGGGATCAAGGGGATCTCCGTGCTCCACAGGGCCTCCCGCATAGTTCGTACTGCATTGAGCGCCCAGCAGTACGAACAGGACATGTACAACAACGGCGGCCGCCCATCGGGCGTACTGACCACGGAGGAGTCTCTGGGAAATTCCGTCACCACAACGGATGCGGACGGAAACGAGATCACCTTTAATCCAAAAGACATGCTGCGCGATGAGTGGGATCGGATGCAGAGCGGGGCTGGAAAGCGGTTCCGTATCGCTGTGCTGGACCACGGCCTAAAATATCAGCCTATCTCAATGAATAATTCAGACGCACAGTTCGTCCAGTCCAGTGAAATTCGGGTGGCGGACATCTGCCGGTACTTTGGTGTCCCGTTACATTTGGTATACGCAGGCAAGCAGTCTTACAACTCCAACGAGCAAAACTCTCTGGAGTATGTCAAATATTCCTTGCAGCCAGACGTGACACAGAGGGAACAGGAGGATACTTATAAGCTTCTGCTTCCCGGAGAACGCATAGAAGGGATTCGGGTCAGGCGGGAAATGAAGACCTTTCTGCGGGGCGATACGGCGGCCCAGGCGGCGTGGTATAAGGCAATGCGTGAAATCGGCGTTTACTCTGCTGATGACATTCTGGCGCTGGAGGACCGGGAGCCGGTACCGGGCGGTGAGGGCCGCTATGCCAGCTGGAACTATGGACCGCTCTCCAGGTGGGAGGAGTTGAGCGTTGTGCGTGCAATGAGTAAGGGGCAGCAGCCCATAAGGGAGGAGTAGTAAATGGATTTGATTACCAAGGCGGGACAAGTCACAGCGCGGGTTATATCGGATGCGGACCTGTCCTTGATTAATCGGCAGTCACTGAAGGTGCTGACAGCTGACGGCGTGTTTGTGTTCCGTATGGTGGCCTGCAATAACCAGGTTGACCGGGATCACGAGCGTTTCACGGAGCGAACACTGGCCGATTTAGCCAAGCTTTATGTGGGCAAAACGGTGATCACAGACCACATGTGGGCTGCCAGTGGACAGGTGGCCCGGATCTATGCGGCGGATGTGGAGCGGGAGGGTGAAGTTTCCAGCCTTGTCCTGCGGGTGTACATGCTGAAGACGGAGCAGACTGCCCCGCTGATCGCGGCCATTGAGGGCGGTATTGTCCGCGAGGTGTCGGTAGGCTGCCGGTGTCAAAAGGCGCTGTGCTCCATCTGCGGGGCGGATAAGGCGCTGGAGGCCTGTGTGCATAGACCAGGACTGGCTTATGCCGGTAAACAGTGCCACGTGGATTTGGACGGAGCGGAGGACGCCTATGAAGCTTCCTTTGTTGCTGTACCCGCCCAGCCCAAGGCGGGGGTCATCAAGAATTATGGCGGCGAGGGCAAGCCGCCGGATCCTACGGAGAATGAGCTGGAGGGTGAAGCGTTTTTGCTGGCGCAGGCCATGCAAGCACAGGAAGAAAAAAGATATGGAGGTATGTAACACATGAATTTGCAAGAACTGTACGAACTGAAACACAAGCGGACTGGTTTGCTGGCTGAGGGTCGCGAACTGCTGGAAAAGAAGGATTTTGCCGGTCACAAGTCGAAGCTGGCCGAGGTGGACAGGCTGAATGAGGAGATCGATGCCGGAGAGAGGCAACTGGCCGAAGAGGGACGCTTTGAGGCTGGCAACCAGGACATGAAGAACCTCCACAAGAGCATCATGCAGCAGAATGAGGATGACAAAAAGCAGCGGTCATTGAATGAACTGCGCGGTGAAAACGAGTATGCCCAGGCATTTGCTAAGGCAATGAAAAATCAGGCCAGCGTGAAAAAGAGCGTGGGTGTGGAGGACTACAAACCGCTGTACAAGGCTTTAAGCGAGAGCGGTGGTACTCCTGTGGGAGCAGACGGTGGTTTTCTGGTCCCCATTGATTTTGACAACCGTATCCTTCAGCTGGAGAAAGAGTACCTGGATCTGGCCAACTTCTTCCATGTTGAGAGCGTGAGCACGCTGAGCGGCTGGCGGGCCGTGGCGGATGGTGTCCCCAAGGCGCTGCCCTCTGTTTCGGAGTTGGGCACCATCGGCAAGGAAGACCAGCCTAAATTCAGGCGCATTGACTACACCGTAAGGAAGTATGCGGACCGGCTGCCCATTTCCAGCGAGTTACTGGATGACAATGCTGCCAACCTGCTTGCCTATGTGGCTGACTGGTTTGCTCCCAAGTACATCCTGACAAAAAACACTTTGCTGCTGGCCTTCCTGCAGGCGCTGACTAACACCGTTGCGCTGACCACCGGGAACGAGGACAAGCAGCTGCGCCAGGCGCTGATCCAGCAACTGAACACTGCGCACAGCCGCAAGGCCGTGCTGCTGACCAATCAAGACGGATACGCCGAGATGGATGGATGGGAGGATGCAAACGGTCGATCCCTGTTGGTGCCCAATCCGGCAGATCCACAGGTGATGCGCTACCGCGGACGCACGGTAGACTATGGCGATAATGACCTGATTCCCAGCAGCGCTACCACCGCGCCCATCTATGTGGGTAACTTCAAGTCGCTGGGTACCCTGTTCGTGCGTAAGGGCATTGAACTTGCCACCACCAGCGTGGGCGGAGATGCCTGGGCCACCGACTCCTCTGAGGTGCGCGCGATCTGCCGGCTGGATGCCAAAGCAGTGGACAAAAACGCTGCTTTTGTGGCGAATGCTCCCATCAGTGTGGGCTGATAGATTTTGATTATGAGTTTGGAGGTACCAACATGGCGAGGAATAAAACTGATGCTGTCGGGGCTGGCGAGGTGAAGGAGACCCTGGTTCCGCCAGATGGAGCCGATGAAGCGAAGGAGAACCCGGTTCCGCCCGATGGAGCCGATGAAGCGAAGGAGACCCCGGTTCCGCCAGATGGAGCCGATGAAGCGAAGGAGACTCTGGTTGCGCCCGATGGAGCCGATGAAGCGAAGGAGACTCTGGTTCCGCCCGATGGAGCCGATGCGAAGCAGGGTGCTGTCGGTGGCATTGTCAGAGCGCAGCGGCTGCGGTTGCGCTCTGGCCCTGGGCTTGAGCATGCCACCTTAGCTGAACTGCCCTGTGGCACGGCGTTTGTAGTAACACATCCTGCTGCGGAAGAAGATGATTGGATCTCTGTGGAAACAACAGGCGGCATGCGGGGATATGTGATGGCTCAGTACACTGCCCCGACAGACACACCGGAGGACTAAGCCATGACAGATAGTTGGCTGGACCGACTAAAGCGATATTGCCGGGTGGAGGATCCGTCCGAGGAGGATCTGCAGGACTTGGAGGAGGCTTATGGCTCCGCCGCGGGTTACTTGGCCGGGGCGGGGGTGGCTGAGCCGCCCGAGGATACCGAGCGCCACGGGCTGTATGTGTCCTGTGTCAAGTACCTGGTTTTGGATGAATTTGACCGCCGGGATGCAACGCTTTCCGGGACTACAGTGATTGAAAACCCTATCTTTGTAAAAAAGTTCCTCCAGTTGAAGCACACGGTACCGCCAAAGCAGTCTGAGTGGTAAGGCTATGGCTGGACACATTGATGCAGGCGCGCTGCGAACTAAAATTACAGTCTTTGTCCAGCCATCCGAGCCAATGCGGGATACGGATGGATATCTCATTAAGGGACTAATCAACGTGTTCGGGGAAAATAAATACCGCCATTGCAAGTGGGTTAACGCTCACGGGAATGAAGTATACGAGGCCAAGCGGGCCGGCGTGGCGGAACCCGCCACGCTCACGATGCGGTACACGCCTAAAATTACGCCTGCTTGCCAGATTTTCCGCATGGGGGATGATAATCCCTATGAGGTGATCAGCATCAATGACGTGGAAAACCGACATGCCTGGTTAGAAATCAAGGTGCAACGAAAGGTGGCGGCAAAATGACACTAAATTCCCTGCTAATATCCGCCCTGAGCCCAATTGCTATCACGGTCCCGGATGAGTACACCGGAACAGAAGACACTTACATCGTATTTAATTACAATTCTGCCCCCGCAAATTTTGCGGACGATGCCCCCGGACATGAAATTTATTCCGTTCAGGTGCATTTATTCTGTCCCAGCGGAATCAATAGCTTATCCATGCGCCGGGATATCAAACAGGCGCTTGCGGATACGGATTTTACATGGCCGTCCTATATTAACGCATCGGATAAAACCGGGCAGCACCATGTGTTTGAGTGCGAAATTGCCAGAGGATTGGAGGAGGATTAATGGGTCGTGCAGCAACAATTGGACTGGATAGTCTGATAGATGATCTCGCGGCCTTTGCCGCCCTGCCGGATTCCGTTATTGACGGAATGTTAACGGCTGAGGCGGATGTCATTGAGCCGGAGCAGCATAGGACAGCAGAGAGCATGGGCGTTTACCGGACAGGGGTTACAGAGGGTTCAATCAAGCGCACAAAGATCAAAGTTGGAAAAGGAGGGCGATACCTGACCATTTACCCGCAAGGGAAAAACAAGGACGGGAATCCAAATTCCGAGGTTGCCTTTGTCAATGAATTTGGAAAAGAAGGACAGCCCGCGCGGCCTTTTATCGACACAGCGAATAAAAACAAGGGAGAAGAAGCTGTTGGGGCGGCGGAAACGGTCTACAATGCCTTTCTTGACAGCAAAAATCTGTAGGAGGAATGAAAAGATATGGCAAGCTTTGGAGCAAGAAAACCACAATTTGCGCCGATTATTGGGGTTGGGACCACTGAATCTCCTTATGAGTACGACACAAAAGTGATGATCGGGAAAATGGTTTCCGGAAACATGACGATTACAACATCCAGCGGCGAGTTGTACGCTAATGACGCCCTTGCGGAGCAGGTGACTGAGTTTGTTTCGGCATCTCTTCCACTGGAGACAGATGATATGCTGGACGCTGTGTCAAACGTTGTCTACGGGGCTGACGTGTCTGGAGGAACTGTAACCTATAATGCGGGGGATGAAGCCCCTCTTGGCGGATTGGCGTACATCCAACGCTTAATGCGTAATAGAAGGGTACTGTACAAGGGCTTTTTCTACCCGCAAGCAAAGGCTGCCATCGGAAATGATAACGCGCAGACCAAAGGGAGCAGTATCACGTTTGGCACAACCACAACCAATTTCACAATTTTCGCGGATGCAAACGGTGATTGGCGCAAAACGTTTGAGGCGGGAACGGAAGCCGATGTGCAAACATGGATCGATACATGCTTTAGCGCGGCTCCCGCAATGGATGCTTAAAGGAGGCGCTTGTCTTGGCTAATGTAATGTTGAATATTAATGGAGCGCAATATGGACTTCTTTTTAACGGTAACGCCATGTTTGACATCGCGGATCAATTCGGCAATAAGGAGATGTCAAAGATCATATTTGGGGCGGGGCGGGACGGATTACACGACCTGGCCTGTGTGATTGCCACGATGTCTGAGCAGTATATGCTAGCTGAGGTCTACAAGGGCGCGGCGCGGAGCGGAGCGCAACCGCTACAGTGGAGCTACTGGAAGATTATCTGTTTGCTCCCACCACGCAGCCTTACCACCACAAGGAACTAAGGGAAAAAGCCATGGAAGCAGTTGTAGCGGGATATCGCCGGGACATAGAACCGGAGGGCGATATTGACCTCGAATTGCAGGAAATTCAAAAAAAAAGCGAAAGGGGGGGCAAAAAGCCTCCTATATCAGAGCCGGGACACTCTGCGGGCTAAGTATGAAAGAAACCCTCCTAACCCCCGTGGGTGCAATGTATGACCTATGGGAATTGTACCTGCGGGCGCACGGAGGGAACAGAAAGCCGGATGATAAAATGTAAAGATTGGGCCCTCTTCCACCAAAAATCAGGAGGTGATTGCATTGGCAGTACGCGCTATTACAACAAAATTGGCCGTTGAGGGAGAGACGGCGGCTAAACAGGCCATTGCCTCCTATAATTCAGAGCTCTCAGTATTGAAATCCACGCTTGCGCTGGTGGAGAGTGAATTTAAGGGTAACGCCAACAGTATGGAGGCGCTCACGGCCAAAGGCTCAGAGCTCTCAGCGATTTATGAGAAGCAGCGACAGACGGTAACTGAGCTGGAAAAGGCGCTGGAGAATGCTCAGAGGGCTCAGGAGACGTATTCAGAGCGGGTATCCACTGCACAAGAAAATATAGAGCGGTGTGAAAAGGCTCTTGATGCGCTTAAAAACTCCACCGTGGACACGTCAGAGGGGCAAGCGGCCCTCACCGCCGAACTCGACAAGTGGACCTCCGAACTACAAGAGGCCGAGGGCTATCAAGCCGCCGCGGAGCGGGGCATTAATAACTGGCAAAAACAACTCAATTACGCAAACGTTGAATTGAACGACCTCTCCGGGGAGATAGACAAAAACAATAAATACATGGCGGAGGCTGAAAAAAGCGCGGCCGGCTGCGCAAAATCCATTGACCAATTCGGAAGAGAGATCAACCAAAGCAGTGACGCAATCACTGCTTTGGCAAGCGCGTTAGCCGCGGCCGGGATCGCAAAGACGGTGGACGAGATTGCCGATGCGCTGTTTGCCTGTGCCGATGCAGCGGAGGCGTTTGAGACGGCAATCGCAAAGGTTTCTACCCTTGCTGATACTTCTGTCGCATCAATGGACACAATTTCCACACAGTTAATGGAGCTGTCAAATGAAACTGGAGTTGCGGTTGAGTCACTTGCTGAGGCTACATATCAGGCGCTATCCTCTGGCGTAGATACGGCGGATGTAATCGAATTTGTTTCCACGGCCACGAAGCTATCCGTTGCGGGCTTCACTGAAGCCGCGACCGCCGTTAACGTGGTGACAACCGCGCTGAACGCCTACGGACTGGAAGGTTCGGAGGCTGAAAAAGTGGCGTCCATGCTGGTAAAGACGCAAGACCTTGGAAAAACCTCTGTAGATGAACTCGCGGAAAGTATGGGGCGGGTGATTCCCACCGCCGCCGCATACAATGTTGAACTGGATAACCTATCGGCCTCTTATGCTGTGCTGACAAAGAATGGTATCACCACCCGGAATGCTACGACCTACATATCCGCAATGCTGGACGAACTCGCCACAACCTCGAGCGAAGTGGCAAAAATCCTCGAGGAGGAAACGGGGAAATCGTTTTCCGACCTTATGGCGGACGGCAGCAACCTTGGAGATGTGATCGACATTTTGTCGGGTAGTGTGAACGGCAATTCGACCGCGTTCTCCAATCTTTGGGGTTCCGCTACAGCGGCGAAAGCAGCCCTGACGATATTTAATTCCGGCGCCGAGAAGTTCAATTCTGTTCTGGTAGAAATGCAAAACAGCTCTGGCATGGTTGAGCGAAATTTTCAGACCATGGCAGACACCACGGGATTTGCGCATAGGCGCATGCAGACAGCGGCAGAGAACCTGACAATAGCCATTGGGCAGGAACTAAACCCAGCGCTTGAAAACCTTTATGCCACGGGTGCGGGTGTACTTGAATGGGCGGCAGAATTTGTTGAGCAGAACGAGTGGCTGGTTCCAGTGGTGACCGCTCTGACGGCGGCAATCGGAGCCTTGGCCATTGGGGTCGTTGGATATACTGCGGCAGTGCAAGTGGCTAAGGTTTTAAATGATACTTTCAACCTGTCGCTGGCTATGACAAACACAGTTGCACTGCCTGTCATTGCTGCGCTGTCCGCTCTTGTTGGTGTGGTTGCACTGATAACAATGGCTGTATCTGAATCAGAGCATAATGTGAATAAACATACCCAGGCCTTAAATGAGAATAAAAAGGCGGCAGAGGAATGGACCGCGCAGTTTGAAGAATCAAAAGAAAACGTGGACGCGCTTGTCGGTGCGTTGGATGAGTTAATAGATAAAACCAACAAAACCGAATCGGATTCACTGGCAATTGCCAGGGTTGTTGAGGAGTTGAATGAATCAATTCCGGAGTTGGCCCTGGCGTATGATGCGGCCACAGATGCGCTTACATTAAACGGTGAAGCCATCAACGGGAATATTGCTGCATTGGAGCGGTCTATTGAACTCACGAGAGAAGAGACGGAGCTGGGCCAGCGACAGGAGCAGCTGGCCGAACTGACCTATAACAGAGCGATTGCGGCCCAAGAGCTGACCGCGGCAAAGGATGCCCTTCTTGCCTTGGAAACAGAGCTGAATGAAAAGGAAGAAAAGGGAATCGCTATTACCCAAGAGGAAGTGGCCGCGCTGGTGGGGCTGGAAACACAGGCTGCCCTGCTCACAATTGCCTGGGATGAATACGGAACACGGATCTACAATGTAAGCAAAGAAATGGAGGAGCTGGAGGAAGATACAATTGCGGTGGATGAAGTCCTTTCTGATGCCCGGGAAACCACGGAAATTTCAATAAAGACCCTGGATGAGTACACCACCGCCGCGCAGGAGAGCCGGAAGGCAACAGAATCTCTTACTAAAGAAATTGACTTGCTGTCCAAGGCACAAAAGGAGCAGACGGAAGAGGGAAAGCTAAACCTCTCCACCGCCCTTGACCTGATTGACGCCGGGTACGCAGCGGCACTGTCGATAGACACTGAGACGGGTGCCATTACGCTAAACAGAGATGCGTACATAACCCTGGCAGAAGAGAAGATTAACGAGCAGATCGCCACGCTGGAGGTTGAGCGGGCCAGTGTTGCGGCGGCTTTGGCAAATGCGGATGAGGCATCCTCAGCGTACGATAACGCAAAAGGGTATATTGCCCTGGCCAAAGCAAAGCAGACCGCAAAGGACGCTGACGGCGAAGATGCGGACGCATTAAAAACCAGGCTTGCTGAATATGACGCGCAGATTGCAGCGCTGGAATCACTGAAAGGCACCATTGGCAGTTACTCCTCCTCCGTGTCATCATCGGCAAGATCGGCCTCCAGCGCAACCAAAACCGCCGCCGAGCAGAGCTTGGAAACCTTTAAGACCTTGAAAGCCGCACTTGACCATGAAAAGTCTATGGATGTGCTTTCCGAGGCTGAATACTATGAGAAGCTTGAGGCACTGCGGGATGAATATTTGACAAGCGAAGACGCGCTGAGCGAATACCGAAGTGTCACAGAATCCATATACAGCTACCAGAAGAGCCTTGCACAGGAGAGTGAGAAACTCTGGAAGGAAAACACGGATACAGTCCTGGAAATCTATGAGGCAGAATTAAACGCCATAGCGGATGCGACAGAGGCTTCTTTGACCGCGTTGCAGAAGGAAATGGATGCCCTGGAGAAGAAGCAAGAGCAGATGATGTCTAAGCTTGCAGGCTATGGGAGCCTATACGAGGAGACGGACAGCGGGATTGTCCTTACTGATTTTAGTGAACAGATATCTACGCTGGCGCAGTATGCGGAAACGCTTGATTTACTCAGAGAGCGCGGTCTAAGTGATGGGCTACTCAGCGAGGTCACAAGCATGGGTGTGGATGAGGCGATTTCTTACGGTCAAGCCATGCTGGAACAGTCGGATGAGGACTTTGAGACCTATATCGCGTCCTGGGAGGAAAAACAGCGCCTGTCTGCTGAGATAGCCGAGAACTATTACAAGTCGGAACTGGAAACTCTTGAGCAAGAATATACGGCGCTGTTAAATGACAGCTTGGCGTTGCTGCAAACGGTGGCGGAGGAGAACGGCGAGAATATTATCCAGGGCTTAATTGATGGAATGGAGAGCAAGGAATCAGAATTGAGGGCCGCAGTTGAGGATATTGCCCGATCGATCATTGAAGGTATCCGGATTCCGCTGGATATGCATTCGCCCTCCAAGGTCATGGAGCAGCTGGGCCGATACACAATTGAGGGGTATGAAATCGGCTATGAGGATGAACTTGACAAATTTAATGCTGAAATTCTCGCCAGTACGCCAATTGCATTTGGTCAGGAGCAGGCAACCGTCTCTCAGTCAACTCACAGTGAATTTGCAGGCATGCTGGCGGGCGCGGTAAACGGAATATCCACAGCAGTGGCAAACGGGGGCGGCACCTACCACATTGAGATCCCCATAATAATCGGCGGGAAGGAATTTTACAGATGCTCCATTGATGACCTGCGCAGTGTGATGAAATCCAATCCAGAGGTGGTGAACGATTGACACAATTAATTATTAACGGGATATCGCTGCCACAGACCAACAGGGATAAATTCTCTTGCTATCCGGCACTGCTGAGTGAGTCGCTTGAGATGATATCCGGGCGTGTTGTGCAGGAGGTACGGGGCAAGGTCTGGCGGATCACATACTCCTATGACTATATGGGCAATGATCTCATGCGGCAAGCGTTGTCTGTGCTGCGCGCTGGGAAGTCCTTCCCGGTGACGTTTTTACCAGATAATTCGGACGCGTACCAAAGCAGCATATTCCGGGTAAATAGTATCACCCAGCCCACATTTGCTTTCTCAAAAAGCGGGAAACCATACTGGCATAATTTTTCCTTTACGCTCCGGGAGGTGAAGCCCCATGCTTAGTGCGTCAGCGGCATATAAGGCCGCAATCGTGGGTGACAGCCGAAGAATGCGTGTCAGAGCCACCATTGACCTGTCCAGCCCGGACGTGGTAATGGCAGGTTACAGCTGCGACAGTGCAGCCCAATATATCAAGCCAGAACAGGTTTTTGATAAAGCACTGGAGTCTACGCTGTATGCCACCTTAGAACCTGACCGCTGGGCGCTGGACGGAACCTATGAAATTGTACCAGACAGCGTAGACAGCATAACAGGGCAGCTTGCCTTTATGGGCGGAGTCCTGTCTGGGGAAGATGGGGCGTTTACTGCACCCGTTTGGTTTGAACTCCGGTTCAGTGGGCAGCCGGTTTTACAGGGGGCCTCTATCTACTTTGGAACTGGGCCGCGAGATGGTGTTCCCGCCGATTTTGTGATTGAGGTAAAGCAGGGCGGGGTTACTTATTTTTCGAAGGAGTTTAGCGGAAATGCTGAGCGCTCAGTTGCGTTAGAGAGGTTTACCGTATACAACCCAGACGCGATTCGAATCGCCGTTTCAAGGTGGAGCTTACCATACCGCCGTCTGCGCATTGTGGAGGTCGTTCTTGGGATATACGAAACATGGACAGACAATGATATTGCAGAGCTGAGTATTACGCAGCAAACATGCTTCTCCTGCCTATCAATCCCTTATGGAACTTGCACCATCAAGGTCAATAATATAGATAGGCGGTTTGAGCCAAGAAGCAAAGCGGGGCTATTCCAGAGCATTGAGGAGAGACAGGCTATCCCGATATCCATTGGCCCGGAACTGGAGGATGGCATGACCGAGTTTAAACAGGTAGGCGTGTTTTATCAATACTCTGGCGGCTGGAAATCCAGCAATAACAGTATAGCCATGGAATGGGACTTGGTTGATATTATCGGCTTACTGTCGGAGCGGGAATTTATTCCCCCAGATGAATTGCCAACCACGCTGGGGGGGTGGATTGCGGTGCTGCTGTCCCAATTGGGAGAAAATTTCGCGGAGAGGTACCGAGTAGACCCAAGCTATAAGGATTTGGAGGTGACCGTAGCCTCTGGGGATGAGGTAGGCAAAAAGCAGTGCGGAGATATTTTGCGCTGGGTCTGTATGGCGGCGGGATTGTTTCCGCGCGCAGATGCGGCAACCGGATATCTGGCGGCGGAACCGTATTGGAATCAGGGCGGAAAATTAGACTTAGATAATCTGACCGGATATCCGGTTATGAAAGCAAATGATGATATTGCCGCTTTGATTTTTGAGTTATCAGATGGCACAAAATATGTGGTTGGCGGGACGGTTGCCGCATCGAATAAAACAGTTACAGTAAAAAATCCATTCCTCCACACTCAGGAGGCCGCGCTTGCCGCCGCGCGGATGATTTTAAGCACCTACGGCGGGAACCAGATAGTGGCAACAGGCCGGGGAGATATGTTGGAGGAGATAGGGGATGTGGATACGGTGTGGTTGGATGAATCCAGCGCCACGGTTGGGCGGAGAATGTCCCAGGCCTTTACTTTTTCCAATGGAGTGCTGAAGAACTGCCAGGGTGTCTTGCTGCAGCCAGACGGAGGACTGATGTATCAAAATCGTGTTGTAATCACAAAAGATGGAACATGGACCGTGCCAGAGGGCATTACAAGTATCAGGATTATCCTGGTTGCTGGCGGCAGCGGAGGGGTAGACGGCGAAAACGGGAGTTATGATGCTGCTGGCAGTGATGGTGAGAATGGGACTGGCGGCAGGGTATTTGCTCAAACCATTGGAGTAAACACAGGACAAACGTTTGCGATTGAGATTGGTCAAGGCGGCGCTACGGGTGAACCGGGTACAGTAACACGTTTTGGAAGCCTCTCCACCGATAGCGGAGATGTTTTTGAGACCAGTTATACGGATATTACAAGCGGTGAGGTTTATGCCCGGCCCGGCGTGCCGTTTCCCCTGGACCACACAGGGGACGGCGGGAAAAGCGGCACAGGAGGGACAAAAGGGGACAGAAAATACACCAGTGGATCAGGCGGGAGCTGGAGCGTGGAAATCTATAACCGTCCCGGTACTGGCGGAGCCGGCGTGGCCGGGGCATCCGGTTGTGTTGTAATCTATTGGGACAAGGGGTGATGCAGGTTGATAGAGCTGAAAACGGATTGGCGCGAAAGTGATTACTATAAGGCCCCTGATCTTAACCGTGTGGGAACTGCAGTGAAGTACCTGGCGGAGCTGCTGGCGCAGTATGGGTGTCGGCTTGACACTGAAGCGAAGACAGACTGGACAGTCAATGACATCCCAACTGTGACGCAGATGGCCCGGTATCTCCTGAATGTAAAGAATCTCCGTAGCGCGATATCGATATCAGCCGGTACCCCAAACACACCGAACTCTATGCAGCACTTAACATGGCAGAAGGCCAACGACATAGAGCAAATTCTGATCGACATTGATAAGCTGCTGACCTTGATGGCCCAGACCTGGATATACAGCGGCGCGCCCAACGCCTACAGCGGAACCAATCTGTATATCGCCACCCGAACGCACCTTGTCACGGAGGGCGGCGATATTATTCTGCAGGAAAACGGGGAGTACCTGACGCTGGAAAACGCGCCTGATCTCCCAACATGGAAAGGAGCATGAATTATGGCAACAGAAAAAATATCCCAACTGGACACGGCCAGTACCCTCAGCAGCCCAGCGTATTTACCGCTGGTGCAGGACAGCCACACATATAAAATTAACGTGCAGACGTTAGCCGCCTTGCTGGGTGGCTCTGGAGGTGGTGGAGGCA